>ERZ780218.124-NODE-124-length-81378-cov-93.035304_pt1 | contig 81378 bp, 69 predicted proteins | sample MGYA00510975_ERZ780218 | MGnify/ENA primary metagenome ERZ780218 (study PRJEB29588, sample SAMEA2152063) | human gut metagenome | biome: human gut; feature: human-associated habitat; material: faeces | place: Denmark | collected 2008/2010 ... | reverse complement strand
GATTAAAAATTAATCATTTAACTACAGTGAGGTGGTTTTTATCGCACCACTAATAATATTAGAACAAAAAGTATAAATGCTTGTTTTTAATTTATATAATTAAAAAGAAACGAAGCGTTTATATAGCTATAAGAGTATGCTTTATGTATGAAAATTCTGATAATATGTATAGACTCGTTATAAGTTTGGTGGTAAGTATGTTGTTATCATCATGTATCAAACATGCTAAGGAAATAAATAATTGTGAAATGGTAGATATAACATTTGAACAAAATTATATATCAAATTATGATAGTTTGAAGATGATTGATAGCACATCACTTATTTGTTTGCAAGAGAATCCGGAGAAGGATTTGCAAATAAAACAAATAGATAAGATTTGTGTAAAGAATAATCATATTTATGTGGCTGATACTTATCTTAAACGGTTGATTGTGTTTGATAATAAAGGTTTGGCTTTATATCAAGTTGGTTCTTTAGGAAATGGTCCTGGGGAATATTCATCAGTTGCAGATTTTTATGTGGCAGACTCCTGTTTATATTTATATGATTCTGCTAAGCGAAAAATTCTTGTGTATAATGATAAGAATAAGTATTTGCGAGATTTTGACATTAAATTTAATGGGGAATATTTTGTAAGGTTGACAAATGGAAATTTCTTATTTGCATTAGCACCGTATAATGACGGTAAATTGAAAGGAAAAAGATTTGTAATAACGGATAGTGGGTTTAATGTAATAAATACAATGTTCGATTTTGAAGAAGACGTGGATTTGAATTGTCAGATGCTGCTTCCTTTCGTAGAATGTGGGGACAAGATTATTTATAATAGAGGCATATCCAATAACGTGTATTCTTTTAATAAGGAAGGTACACCGGAACAGATTTTGTATATTAATTTTGGAGAATCTAATGTGCCAGTTGACGAACTGAAAGATATGAATAAATTTTTAGCGTCATCTAATGATTATTGCTATATTGCTTCAACTCCCATCCTTACAGAGGATAAAATGTTGACTATTTTAAAAAAAGGCAACGAATTGTATACTTGTATATATGATTTTAAACTAGATAGACCTTATTTGAATAATATAAAGAATTATTCTACACACACGATTAATTTACCCTTTTCTATTACAGAAAATAATGTAATAGTTTCCTATTTTAATAATGAAATTTATCCTGATTATGAAACAGATGAATATATACCAGAGTCTGTCAAAAAAGAAATAGAAGCAGGGGCTTATATTGTATGTTTATATCATTTATGTAGATAATGGATATATAATATAGATGATTGATTTTCAGTAGTTTGTAGCTAAAATAAAATTGATTGTATTTTTATGATAACAAGTGTCTCAGGGTGTATGTAATTATTTTGCAAAATTAATTATATGAAATCAATTAAGGAGTGGAAACGATACGAATGCATTTGGAAGACAGCTTGTATGTCCCCACTCCGGTCAAACCCTAAAAATAGAAAGGAGGTTAAACCGTTGCAAAAGTAAGAAGAAAACAGAAAACATGCAAATCGGGGATTTGCGGCTTCGCAGAGAAAAGTAAAAGAAGTAATAATCAATTAAAATCAAACACAATTATGAAAAAACTATTTTAAAATTGAGTTTTATTGCGGCAGTAGCCGTAGCGGCAGGTTATACTGCTTATAGCCAGTCACAGAAAACGGAAACATTGTCTGATTTAGCATTAGAAAATGTGGAAGCGTTGGCACAAAGTGAATCTCAAGGAATGAAATATGAAAGGCAGAAGCAGGATATTACGGAAATTTGGGATGATGCATCGGGAACTTATAAAAAAGTAGTTATAACTGTTTGTGAAGGTAAAGGCTCTCTTGCTTGTTAAATAGAAATTAGAATAAGCGATCCTTATTATGTATTTACAGGATAAGGATCTCTTTGTAAAATTGTAAAAGGGTTATGAGTAAGTATTTTTTTATCGTATTGCTTTTAAGTGTACTTGCCGGATGCCATAAGCAGGAGGGGCAGCGTTTAGGTTTGAATATGGTTTCGGTAGACGGAATGAGAAATGATGATACCGGTAAATTTGATTCTTTTTTCCAATTCAGTCACTACATTACGCTTGAAACTACCGATTCATCTTTGATTGGTAAAGCGAAAAAAATAAAGATGTATGATGGTAAAATCTATGTGTTGGATGGAAAAGATGATAAGATTGTGGTTTTCGACTCCATAGGGAATTACATCCGTCAATATGCACATTTAGGACAAGGACCGGGAGAATATGTAGGATTGGGAGATTTCGATATAAAAGGAGATACGTTATATCTGATGGGTGAATTTGACGGATATGTCTTAAAGTATGATTTGACAGACCGGTATTGTGGCAGAGAAAGAATCCCGAAAGCGGAAGGTCTATTGGTTTTGTCTAATGGAGATTATGCTTTGAATTTAGGATTAGGTCGTGCTGATAATGGCAGTGGTAAGTCTTATAACAGTTATGTTGTGTGTCGTGAAGGGGATTTATTATATCAAGATATACCTTTTAATAAAAATATTCAAGGTAAGGCTTATTCATTTGGTGAGGGGTATAATGCTTTTTACCATTATAAAGATTCTATTTTTACTTTTTTTCCGTTCAATGATACAATCTATGTTGTAAACCCCAAAGACGGGGTGCTTAATCCTTATTTGTCTGTAGCATTGAATAAACAGAAAATCGAACTGAGTATGTCGGCATCCAAAGCTTTAAAATTAGCAAAGGAATTAACTCCTTCTATTTTCGCTTTTTATAAATGGGATAATTATATGTGTTGCTCATTCTATTATGCAGATAATCCTCGGAGGTATTTGATTTTCTCAAAAGATGGATCTATTTTGTTTTGTGGTAGTTTTAATTTGGATAAGTATAAACTTCCCATACGTATGGTTGCTTACGAGACAGATCAAACTTCCGTTCAGATGTTGAGTTTGGTATATCCGGAAGAAATGCTTTTTTTATATAAAAAATACGGCTCGAATAGCAAGTTGCTTGATAAGATTGCTTCTGGGATGGGAGAAGAGAGTAATCCTGTGCTTTTGTTTTATGATTTTAAATTGCAGGATAAAAAATGAATGAAAAATGCATGTTGATAAATATATGAATTACGTCAATTGAGGTTTACTCCCAGAGTGTTATATTGCGGTCAAGACGGTATGGATATGGAAGTAGGTCGACCCGTATACGGATAAATGAAATGGAAAAGATGTTTAAGAAGAATCGAATGAAAACGTTACTGAAAACATGTGTGTGGGTAGCAGCGGCATGGCTGTCTGTCGGATGCGACCGTGTCCTGGACACGTCGCTGGAACTGAGCGGGGAAAACCGGAGCCAGCTGGAAGCCGTGATAACCCATTATGCCGGTGAGCCGGAAAAGCAAGAGGCAGCTAAATTCCTGATACGGAACATGAAGAGGCACTATACGGCAGACTGTCCGTATATGGACACGTATTACGAATTGACCGACAGCCTGCAGCGGGACACAAATGTTGCCGTTTCTGCGCTGAAAGTGATTTATGACTCTATTTATACGCCTCAGCGGTTTGCGGGAATAAAACGTACGCCCGACTTGAAAGCGGTGCGCTCCGATTTCCTGATCAGCCATATCGATGCCGCCTTCGAGGCTTGGAAGTCACCGTGGGCGAAAGACTTGACCTTTGATGAGTTTTGCGAATACATCTTGCCTTATCGGGTAGGACATGAACGGTTGGAACTGTGGCGCGATTTGTACAAGGAAACGTATGCTCCGTTGGTGCAGCCTTTGTTACATCAACAAGTAGATTCAGTGTATGAAGTGATTATGCGCCGGATTATAGGGAACCGCTATTTTACTCCTTCCTACGTGCCCGACCTTCGCCCCTCTTCGTTGCTGCATTTGCGTTATGGATCGTGTCCTTCTTTTGTGGCAATGGGCGCTTATCTGTACCGCAGCATTGGCGTGCCGGTGGCTTGCGACTTTACGCCTAATTGGACCAATCATGCCATGGGGCACAACTGGCTTTCTATTATATCCGAAGGAAAAACGTATCCTATTATGCCGGGGTCTGCAGTTGCATTCGGACAACACATCGCTCATAACTCTTATCATCTTTCGAAAGCTTATCGGCAGTTGTTTGGCGAAACGGGAGGACTGATAAAGGATGAAGAGAATGTGCCCGCTTTGTTCAGCGACCCTCATATCGTGGATGTGACCGACCAGTATATCCAGACCGTTGACGTGAACTTGCCCGATTGCTTCCCGCAGGCACATGCTCCCCGTTACGCTTACTTGGGCGTGTTCGATGCGCAGAATTGGAAAATCGTGGCGTATGGCAAACGGAGAGGGAAAGGCTATCGTTTCGAGCGGATGGCACCAGGAGCGGTGTACCTCCCGATGTATTATTCAGAAGGGTCTACGGTATCGGCTTACTATCCCATAAAAGTGGATGAGGATGGAGGGTTGCATGTATTGAAGCCTGATACGGCACGGCTGCGGTCGGTAAAGCTGTATCGCAAATTCATGGATTTGTTCCCTCGGATTTGGCTGAATAATTTTGCTGGGAGCAGGTTTGTGTTCAGCCGTGACGCTTCGTTCCGCCGGGCAGACACGATACGGGTTGATACGTTGGCAGAATGCAATTTTCAGACGGTGGTATTGGGAAAGCCATACCGCTATATGAAATTCATCCCTGTTGCAAAAACCGGAGGGAATATAGCTGAAATTAGGTTGTATGACAAACAGGGAAAGCAGGTAAAGGGAAAGATTATCGGCAATTTCCATCCGAAAGAACCGGATGATGTGATGCAGGCAATGGGAATGGCTTTTGACGGAAATGTATTGAGTTGTTCGCGTACAGACGGCAAGCAAAAAGACGCTTGGTTGGGGCTGGATTTAGGAAAAACCGTTGAGTTGTCAAAGCTGGTTTACCTTCCCCGCAACGATGATAATTTTATCCGCGAGGGCGAACTGTACGAACTGTTTTATTGGGATAAAGGCTGGCGGTCGTTAGGGCAGAAGACAGGCGATGGCGAACGGCAATGTTTAGTATATGATAATGTACCGGAGAACGCCTTGCTGTTGCTCCGCAATTTAAGTAAAGGCAAAGAAGAACGGATTTTTACGTATGAAGGAGGGAAACAAGTGTGGTGGTAATTGGCATGTTTCCATTCCACCCATAAAACGAAAGGAGGTTAAGCCGATGCAAAGTTAAGAAGAAAAACAGGAGACAAGCAAATCGGGGATTTGCGGCTTCGCAGACGAAAAATCAAACAGAATATCAATCATTAAAAAATAAACAAAAGATGAAAAAGCTTATTTTAAAAATTACGTTTATCGTGGCGGTAGCCGTAGCTTCAGCTTATACTACTTATAGTCAGTCACAGAAAGTAGAAGTTTTGTCTGATTTAGCATTGGAGAATGTGGAAGCGTTGGCACAATTTGAATGTGTTTCAGTAACGGGTGATATATTGTTTTATTGCGTATCAGACCTGATGCGGTCCTGCTATTGTAACGGTTTGCATCCAGGTAGAGGTTATTATAAGACTAACACTTTATAAGCGGCATTTGTTGAAGTAGTGCATTTAGGCATCATCTAAAGTGCGCTGCTTCTTATTTAATATAAATATTTTCAGTTATGAGGATTTCAGTTATATTATTGGCTTTATTGTTTTTGTTCAGTTGCGGGCGGGAAGAATCCCCTATGTCGAAGTATGGTTTCCGTACGGTAGAGCAAGTCAGTTTTCATCCAGTTAAAAGTGATTTTCTATTTAAACCAACCGCAATAGAAGTGTTTGATTCCTTATTGTTGGTACACGATCCGGTAGAAGGAAATACTTACACGCTATTTTCTATCAGTTCGCCTGATGTGCAGATTTCCGGCGGTAAGAAAGGGACAGGTCCGGATGAGGTTTTATACGGACAGTTTACGGATAAGATTAATGAAAAAGAGTTTCAGGTGATTGATATGTCAAACGGGAAAGTCTTGATATATAACGTAGACAGTATTTTGAAAAGCCGTTCGTTTATACCTGTGCATTCATTTTTTTATAATGAATTGGCAGTTCAAAAAGCAAAAGGATTGCAGTATTGTTATTATTTGGAGGACAGCACTTATATCGGCCTTGGCGACAGTAATCAAGGTAAATATTATTGCATCGGAAAAGATACGGTGACTTATTGGGGAAATTACCCGAAAGACCTAACAATGAGCAGTTCTCCATTTTATTTGTTTCAAGGGGTTTTGCAGATAAATGCAGACCGTAACCTGTTGCTTTATCATTCTCCAACCGGTTATTATTATGAACTGTATGCCCGTTCAGGGGATGCGTGGAAACAACGTTTTGTCGAATACATGCCGATAGAACATGCCGAGGATGTTGTTACGGAGAATACGCCATGCGGAGTCAGTTCTGCCGATTTGGATAATGACTTCGTTTATCTGTTGTTTTCCGGTCGTACCTTGAAAGAATATCCGGAAGAGACCTTTCTCGCTTCGCATATTTTCATTTTGACGACAAAAGGTGAAAAGGTGAAATGTCTGGAAACTGATCGGTTGAATGTTTTTATGTGTGTAGAACGGAAACAGAACCGTATTTATGCCATTTCCCGTAATCCTGATACAGGGGAGTATGAAGTAGGGTATTATCCATTCGCAATATAAAAAAGGTAGAAAATGAGAAAATATATATTGTCGCTTATCATTTTGGGATGTTTTTGCTCTTGCTCTCATCGGTCTTCTTTTAATGAGAAAATCTGTTCCATGTATATTGGGAAAGAATTGGTTTATTTTCCTGATTCTGATTTGGTGAATCGTCAATTGGCAAATCAGAGTAGGTATAAGTTGCTTCATACAATGGATATAACCTGTACTTCTTGCATATACGAAATATTGGATAATGAATCTTTTATTCACGCATTGACAGACCGTCATATATCTTTTGAAATAGTAGGTTACAGTTCTTATAAAGATTCCATATTTAATACGGTGTTGCTTCAATATCCTTTCTATTTTGATTTTTATAGGAAATTCAGGACAAGGAACAAAATACTTGATGATAATGTGGTTCGGACTTTTCTCTTAGATGGGAAAAAGGTTTTGTTTGCCGGTGACATGAAAGACAATATGTTTAAAGAGCAAATTATTCAATATGTGAAAACAGAAAATATTCATTAGTAGCTATTACCATTATGGCGAATTTAAAAAGAAAAACAGGAGACAAGCAAATCGGGGATTTGCGGCTTCACAAAGAAGAAATCAAACAGAATATTAATCATTAAAAAACGAATAAAAGATGAAAAAACTTATTTTTTTAATTACGTTTATCGCAGTGGTAGCCATAACGGCAGGTTACAATATGTATATTGCGTTAGATAAGAAGGTTTATATGACAGAGTTTATATTGACTAACGTAGAAGCATTGGCACAACCGGAAAATGGAGGTAGCGGCAACTATTCATGTACAGCAACTGTGGACTGCGGGCTTCCTTTAGGCGGTTCAGTGTCTTGCAGTGGTCAAAGATGTAGTCGGGGGATTGATTGGACGAGAGGCGCTTATGTTGAATGTGATGGAAATAAAACATTTTGCTGAATATGAATAGGGCGTTATTTTTGATTTTAATACTTTTGTGTCTTGTTTCTTGTCAAAAGAACAAGCGTCAAAGTGACTTGACATATTGTAAGATTGAGAGTCAAATCGAAACCTATCCGGATTCCAGTTTTTTCTCTGACATAACTTGTATGGTTTATGACAAGGGCAATGTTTATGTATTAGACAAAAAGCGGGGGGACATCGTCGCGTTAAGTGATGACTTGCAACGGATGGAATATGTCACTCATCATGGGGCAGCGCCTTATGAAACGACCTGGCCTTTTACGTTCAATGTGCAGTATGATACAGTGTATGTAGTGGATTTCGGTACCAAGTCTATGAAGAAATTTTATGGTGGATCGTTCTGCGGCGATTTCTTGCTTTCGAATGCGAATGAGAATCGTTTCAGCCTTCGTGATTCGTTGATATACTTGTCGGCAAATACTGATTCAACCAGTTTCTTGCTTATTGATACACGTCATCCTGACCGGCAAGTCCCCAAAGGGGAAGTGGTACAGGAAAAGACAGCATTTAAGACGGTTATATCCAATCGGAAACATATTCTTTATGCCGAAGGAAAAGGAATTTTCTCGGTATCGGATTGTTATCCTTATATAGACCAATATACCTTTGACGGGAGATATGTCCGGAGGTTTGATATTTCATCTATTCCTGTCATAAAGGCAGCTATGGAAATATCCGAGAAACAGGCTAACCGCGAGAAATCAGTTTACATCTATATTCGTGACGCTTATCTTGCCGATGGTCATTTGTATCTGTTATGTTCATCGCGTACAGACCAAAACGAGTACAAGGTAAATACAATCTTGGATTTGTCTGTAGACGAAGATATGAAGTTGGTTTCTACTTATATGCTTCCGCATGATATTTATTCTTCTTTTTGTGTTTCAGATACTTATCTGTTTGCGGCACAAGAAGTGGACGAAACAACCATTGAAAAATTTAAATTGCGTGATGATGCTGAAAGATAAGGTTTTTATCGTATTGCTATTGCTGCCTTTTTTGTTCGGATGCAGTAATGAGAAAAATAAGCCACAAAGGGAAGTCAACATACAGAAGGATGAATATGATTTGATAGGAAGGAGAATTACGTCTATTGATTCCATTGTATCCGATAGAAAGTATGGGGTCGTTTTTGTGTTTAATTATTACGATTGCGGTAATTGTGTCGATTTAGGTTTTTCTGTGACGAAAGAAATAGATTCTCTTTATCATGAAAGGAAAGTTGCAGTTATTTCAACGGTGGGCAGTTCTTCTTTTTACCAAAAGCGTAATGCTTATTATGAATATGTATATGCAGATTCAAAGGATTTGATTCGAAAAGAATTGAAATATATTCCGACTCCTATCATGATTTTGATGGATTCTTTGAATACGATAAGAAATTATATATTGCCTGGCACTTCGGATAAGAAGGAAATCATTTCTTTTATTGAGTCAGTTGAGAATTAGAAATATTGAATATTCGTATTTCACCTAATAACTGTAAGGGGGTGCGGATATTCATAATTAGGATATGAGAACGGGAATAAGCTTGTAACGTGTTTGGTTGGGCTGTTAAAGTTTACGTAAATCAATAGAGCGAATGAAACGGATACGGATAATCAGGAAAAAGGTGTTCTGCTTGGCGTATAAGGTATGTGCAGTGGCGGTATGCCTGTATGCGGCATGGATTGTGTTGCGCATCGCAGGTCAGGTGTTCCTGTTTGCCTCGTTTTCCATCCCTTCCGATTCGATGGTGCCTGTGTTGCGTCCGGGCGACTATGTGCTGGTGGACAAACCGCTGAAAGGGGCACGGATATTCGATGTATGGGATGCGGCTGAACACCGTCCGTTTGAGATACGGAGATTGCCCGGCTTGGAAGAGTTCCGCCGTGGGGAAGTGCTGGTATTCAATTTCCCTTACCCCGAACGTTGGGACAGCATCGGTTTTGACGTGCTGCTTTATTACGTGAAGCGTTGCATCGGCGGGCCTGGCGATACGGTGGAGATAAGGGATGGACGTTACCGTGTGCGCGGAACAGATACTCCGGCAGGGAACGTGGAGGCACAGGAACGGCTTTCACGGCTGTTGTCCAAAAAATCGGGCAGGGAGGAGATGATACGTAACCGTTCCTATTACACGTTTCCTTACGATTCGTTGCTGGGCTGGACGGTAAAGGATTTCGGCCCGTTGTATGTTCCCGCGCGTGGCGATTCGATAAAGATGACCCGGAACCATTACCTGTTTTACAGGAACCTGATAGAATGGGAGCAGCGGGGAAAGTTGGTGCAAAAGGACGATGGCTTCTATTTGGAGGGTAAACGGATAACGGGTTACCGTTTCCGCGAGAATTATTACTTTATGGGTGGTGACAATTGTTTTAACTCGCAAGATTCGCGTTACTGGGGCTTGTTGCCCGAATGTTACATCGTGGGCAAGGCTACAAGGATATGGAAGTCGGTAGACCTGTATACGGAAACAATAAATTGGGAAAGAGTATGGAAGAAGATAGAGTGATAGAAAAGTGGAGGTTGAAGCAGAAAATCAAGGATAAGACGGTGTACACCATTTGGTTTCTTTTGACCTTGCTTCCGCTCAGCGTGATTTTGCTGAATGCGGGCGATATGCCTATGGGAACGCAGGAAGAGGCGTGGTGCTGGATGTACGGATGCTGGTGTGTGTACTTGCTTGTCCCGCTTATGGGGTGTTTTTTGCCCCGTTTTCAGGCGGAGACGCTTCCGCGTATAGCAGATGTCGTGTCGGCTGTATTGATGCTGTATGGGATAATCGAAGCGTGGTGGGGGTTGGCACAGTTGTGGGGCTGGATTCCTTCCAATCATGCGAGGTTTGCCGTGACCGGTTCGTTTGCCAATCCGGGGCCTTATTCGGGATTCTTGGCAATCGTCTTTCCGGTGGCGGTTCATGAATGCGTCTATTGGTATCTGTACGACAAGAAGTGCTGGAACTTCCTCCGTTGCATGGGGTGGGTCACGCTGGTGTCGCTTTTGCTGGTATTGCCTGCGGGCATGAGCCGGACGGCATGGATTGCCGCTCTTGTTTCGGCGGGATATGTATATGTGTCGCTGACTCCCTATACGATGGCAAAATGGTTTGGCCCTTATAAAAAAATTACGTGGACGATAGTAGCGGTAGCGTTTGTAGCCCTTGTCGCAGCCGGGTCAGGGTTGTATCATCTGAAGAAGGATTCGGCAGATGGAAGGTTGCTGATGTGGAAAGTGGCTGCTTCCGCCCTGCAGGAACATCCGTTGACGGGCAACGGATGGAACGGTGTGGCGGCTGTGTACGGGCAGGCGCAAGAAGACTATTTCGCTAAGGGAGATTATACCGAAACCGAGGCACGGGTGGCGGACGCTCCCGAATATGTGTTCAACGAATACCTGCAAGTGGCGTTGGCATGGGGCATTCCTGTATTGGTGGTGGCATTGGCAGTGATAGGATGGGGCATTTACGTCATGCATCAGTATTTGGAATGCGGATTGAGCGGTGGTTTGATTGCTTTTGCTATTTTTGCATTCGCTTCTTATCCGCTTCAGTGCCCGGCTTTGGTCTCGACACTGGCTTTGTTGCTGTTTCCTGCCTTGGTGAGGTTGTTACGGCCGGGAAAAATAAAGAACCTGGTGTGCTTCTCCATCGCGTGGATAACTTGCATAGTGTGTGTCGAATTGCATTTACAAAAGGAATATATAGCCGAGAAGTACCGTTTGTGGAGCAAAAGCCAGGTATTGTATCAGGCGGGAATGTATAGACAGGCAGCGGGTGAATACCGTAAGATTTATGAAAATCCGTGTTACGCTTATCCGTGGGTAGACTGGAATCCCCGTTTCCTATTCGAGTATGCCCGTTCGTTGCATAAAATAGGATTGTGGGACGAATCGACCGTTATTTTGAAAGAAGCCCTGAAAGTGAGCGGAGACCCGATGATACTGAACCTGATAGGGAAGAATGAGTCGGTGATGTACCGTTTCGACAGTGCCGAGCGGTATTACCGGAAGGCTGCGGATAGGGTGCCTTCGCGCATCTATCCGCATTACCTGATGGTGAAACTCTTTTCGTACCGCGACAACTACCAGCCCGAAAAACTGAAAGAAGCGGCACGGATGGTGCTTACCAAAGAGCCCAAAGTGCCCTCGACGGCTATCAGGCAAATGAAAGAAGAAACCCGGAAAATATTGAAAGAAAAACAGATAGAGTTATGAGACGATTTAGCAGACAATGGATGGGGCTTGCACTGGTTGCCGCCTGTCTGGCGGCTTGCGGAGGACAGCCCGAAGCCAATGAAAAAGAGGGAGTGGAAACCGTCTTGCCCGCTTCGGTGGCAGAGGTAAGTGTAATGACCTTGAAGAAACAGGCTTTCGAGCACGAACTGGTGAGTAACGGGAAAGTGGAGGCGAAGCGGTATGCCGCCTTGCAGTTTCGGACTACGACCGAACCGGTAGCCCGCATTTATGTGAAGAATGGCGACCGGGTAAAGAAAGGACAAAAGATAGCCGAACTGGATCTGTTTGCCCTGCAAAACAAACTGACACAGGCGGAATATACGTTGGAGCAAGCCCGGCTGGAAATGCAGGATGTGCTGATAGGGCAAGGGTATGCTCCCGACCGGATGGAAGCCGTGCCCGAAGAGGTGAAAAAATTAGCTGCCACCAAAAGCGGATACGGGCAGAGCAAGGCTGCCTATGAACTGGCAGAGCGCGAACTGGAGCAAGCTACGCTGACGGCACCGTTTGACGGTATCGTTGCCGACCTGGATGGCAAGGAATACAATATGCCGGAAAGTGGGAAACCTTTCTGCCGCATTCTTTCGACAACTGATATGGAAGTGGCGTTTACGGTGCTGGAGAGCGAGCTGCCGTTGGTAAAAGCAGGCGACCGGGTGGAAGTGATGCCCTATACGGTAGCTTCCGGCAGCTTGCAGGGACGCATTGCAGAAATCAATCCATCGGTAGACGAAAACGGGATGGTAAAGGTAAAAGCACTGGTAAACGGGAAAGGCAGGCTGTTCGACGGGATGAACGCAAGGGTGAGCGTGAAGCGTTCGGTGCCTGGCCAGTTGGTTATCCCGAAAACCGCAGTGGTATTGCGTTCGGGTAAACAGGTGGTGTTTACGTTGAAAGACGGAAAAGCGATATGGAACTACGTGCAGACCGGACTGGAGAATATGACCGAATATACGGTGACGGGTGACGGCATGGAAGAGGGTGCCGTAGTCATTACGACAGGGAATGTGAACCTGGCACATGAGACACCGGTGAAAGTAGTGGAGTAACATGCGGAGATTTACTATTTTTCGATTTACGAAGTACGATTTAATTATCAAACCGTAAATGGCTGAATGGTAAATTGTAAATAGAAAAATCGTAAATAAAAAAGATGGTTAAGTTTTTAATACAACGGCCTATAGCCGTATTGATGGCGTTTACCGCTTGTTTTATCATAGGGCTGGTTACTTACTGGTCGCTCCCTGTATCGCTGTTGCCCGATATTGACATTCCGCAGATTACGGTACGGATGGCTTCGGATAATATGTCGGCACGGGAAATGGAGAATACAATGGTGGCTCCTGTGCGGCGTGCCTTGCTGCAGGTGTCGGGGCTGGATGAAATGAGAAGCGAGACACGCGACGGTTCGGGAGTCATTCATCTGACATTCGAGTTCGGAACCAATACTGACCTTGCTTTTATTGAAGTAAACGAGAAAATAGATGCGGCAATGAACAGCTTGCCTAAAGATGCCGAACGTCCTAAAGCCATCAAGGCTAGTGCAACGGATATACCGGTGTTTTACCTGAACATGACGCTGAAAAAGGACAAGCCTTATCAGCATACAGATGAACAAGCATTCCTGAACCTGTCAGAACTGGCAGAAAACGTGGTGAGGAGGCGTATCGAACAATTGCCTCAGATAGCCATGGCAGACATGACCGGGGTGCCTGAAAGGGTGTTGCAGATAGTGCCCGACAGGGAAAAAATGAACAGTTTGGGCATCGGCATAGATGATTTGGAACGGACACTGGAAGCCAACAACGCAGAACCGGGCAGCATGCTGGTGCGTGACGGATATTACGAGTATAACATCCGTATCGCTTCTTTTCTGCGTACTCCAGAGGATGTAGAGAACATCTATCTGAACAAGGGAGGACGCATCATGCAGCTGAAAGACCTGTGTAAGGTAAGTCTGGTGACACAGCATGAGACAGGACGTTCATTGGCTGGAGGAAAGCGGGCAGTGACATTTGCCATCATCAAGCAATCGGAAGAGAACATGGATAACCTGAAGGCGGAATTGCAGCGGACTACCGAACGGTTTGCCGCATTGTATCCGGACATCGAGTTTTCTATTACGCGCAACCAGACAGAACTGTTGGATTATACCATTTCGAACTTGCAGCAGAATTTTACCTTGGGTTTCCTGTTTATCTTTATCGTGGCAGTGTTCTTTATCGGCGATGTGCGTTCGCCGTTGATTATCGGCATTACGATGGTGGTATCGGTGGTAATCACATTTTTCTTCTTCTATCTCTGCAAGGTTTCGCTGAACGTCATATCGCTGTCGGGACTGATTATGGCGGTGGGCATGATGATAGACAATGCAATTATCGTGACCGAAAACGTGTCGCAGTACCGTGAACGGGGCTATTCGCTGAAACGGTCGGCGGTAATAGGCACCAGTGAGATGATTACACCGATGCTGAGTTCTTCGCTGACTACGGTAGCAGTATTTGTGCCATTGATATTCATGAGCGGTATAGCCGGTGCCATCTTTACCGACCAGGCGTTTTCCATTACGGCTGGGTTGGGAGTATCTTACTTTACAGGCATCATGCTATTGCCGGTCCTATATGTCTTGTTTTTCCGTTTGGGAATGCGCAGGTACCGGTGGATTAATTTTGATTTTCGGGATAAACTGAAGAATGACTGGCTGGAGCGCGGATACGATGCGGGCATCAACTGGGTATTTTCGCATAAGCGTATCAGTTTGTGTGTGGCTGTGGCTACCCTGCCGCTATGTGTAGTTTTGTTCGGGGTGTTGGATAAAGAGCGGATGCCTGAAATAGACCAGAACGAAATGATAGTGAAAGTGGCATGGAACGAGAATATTCATGTGGAGGAAAATAACCGGAGGGTGGATGAACTGCTGAAACACACTGATGGCATTGCCGTCGAACATACGGCGTATGTGGGTATGCAGGATTATGTGCTGAATACGGATGATGCCTTATCGGCAGGTGAGGCTGAACTTTATTTCAAGACGGAAAAACCTTCGGACATTTTGCCGTTAGAGCAGCATCTGAAAAAATGGTTCGGAGCGCATTATCCGGAAGCCACAGTCACTTATTCGCCTCCAATGACTATCTTTGAAAAACTATTTGTAACGGGGGAAGCCGATGTGGTGGCACAGGTCCGGTCGAAGAATAAGGCTGTGAGTCCACAACCTGCCGAACTGAAAGAACTGGAGAGGCAGATAGCCGAGGAGACCGGAGTATATCCGGAGGTTATTGCTTTCCGCAACCAACTGAATCTGGTAATAGACCGTAACCGCCTGTTGCTTTATCGGGTGGATTACGATGAAGTGGTACGCACGTTGCGGACTGCATTTAAGGAAAACGAAGTATCGGTCTTGCGTTCTTACCAGCAGTATTTGCCTATCAGTGTGGCAGGAAACGAACGTACACTTGAACGGGTGCTGGCGGAAACGCTGGTGGAAAATGTGCCCCAAGAAGGAGAGGAACAGGCTTATGTCCCGTTGAAGGAGCTGCTGTCGGTACAACCGGCTGAAGACTTGAAAAGCATTACAGCAGGGAGCAACGGTGAATATATTCCGCTACGTTTTTATGATGTGGACAATGCACCTGGACTGATAGCCGGCATACGTGATGTGGTGGCACGGTCGGGGAAATGGGATGTGGACTTTTCGGGCAGTTTCTTTTCGAACCAGCGGATGATGGGGGAACTGATGGTGATACTGTGCATATCGGTCTTGCTGATGTACTTTATCTTGTGTGCCCAGTTCGAAAGTTTCTTGCAACCCCTTATTGTATTGGCGGAAATCCCGATGGATATTGCTTTTGCCTTGCTTTGCCTGTGGCTGTGTGGAGATACGCTGAATCTGATGTCGGCTATCGGTATTGTCATTTCAAGCGGTATTGTGATAAACGACTCTATCTTGAAACTGGATACCATCAACGAACTGAGAAAAACCGGTATGCCACTTACTGAAGCTATCCATACAGGAGGAAGAAAGCGTTTGCGGGCAATTGTCATGACTACGCTGACCACTATCTTTGCCATGGTGCCGCTGCTGTTTACTTCCGATATGGGTTCGGAACTGCAACGTCCGCTTTCCATCGCCATGATAGGGGCGATGACCTTGGGAACCATTATCAGCTTGTTTATTATTCCATTAATATATTGGTTAATCTATAGAAAACATGAAACGCAGAAATATTAGTATATGCCTGGTACTGGCACTGAGCTGTATGCCGCTGTTGGCGCAACACACCGTGAAACTGGATTTGCAGGAAACGATAGAATTGGCGAATGACAGTTCGTTGTCGGCTTTCCGTTATCAGAACATGTATTTGTCCGGTTACTGGGAATACCGTACTTTTAAAGCGAACCGTTTGCCCAGTCTGACCTTGAACCTGACGCCGGCACAATATTACCGTTACATTACCCAACGCTATGACTCGAATGAGGATATGGATGTTTACCGTGAACAGCAGATGTTCAGTGCAACGGGTGGATTGAGCCTGGCACAGAATTTCGACTGGCTGGGAGGTACATTCTATATAGATACCCAACTGGACTTTATGCGTAATTTTGGTGATACGAAATCGACTCAGTTCTCTACTGTTCCTTTTCGTATCGGGTATCAGCAGGAATTATTGGGATATAATGCTTTCCGGTGGGACCGCAAGATAGAACCGTTGAAATTTGAAAAGGTGAAAAAGCAGTTCATCTATCATACAGAAGAGGTGGCGGAAGAGGCGGTCAATTATTTCTTCAGTCTGGCGATGGCACAGGCTGACTATAAGCTGGCAGAGGATAATCTGGTTACGGCAGATACATTGTGTGACATCGGAATGCAGCGCCAGAAGATTGCTTCTATCTCGCAGGCAGACCTGCTGACATTGAAACTGGATAAAGTGAATGCGCAGAATACATTGACCAATGCACGGATTGCACTGAAAAGGGCGATGTCGGCATTGGCTACTTTCTTGAATATGGATAAGAATACAACCATTGAATTGGACTTGCCGGGACGTCCGCGCCACCTGGAAGTGTTGGCGGATGAGGCTTTGCAGAAAGCCAAGGAGAATAATCCGACTTATCTGGAGCAGCGGCAGAATGTACTGGAAGCGGAGCGTGATGTAGACCGTACGAAAAAAGAATCGCGCTTTAGTGCCAGTTTCAATGCCAGTGTCGGGTTCAATCAGGTGTCGGATAATATCCGTTCTGCTTATAAGAATCTGTTGCAGCAAGACCTGGTGTCAATCAGTGTCTCTATCCCTTTGATAGACTGGGGGGTGAGGAAAGGAAAATATAACATGGCAAAGAACAATCTGAATGTTGTAAAGATTGCGGCAAGGCAGGAAGAAATCAGTCTGGAAGAAGATGTGGTGATGACCGTGAGCGACTTTAACATGCAGCAAGACCTGATAGAAGGTGCAGAGGAGGCTTTGGACCTGGCAGAACTGGCATACGAGCAGACCCGGCAGCGTTTTATTATCGGGAAGAGTGATGTAAACAGTCTGACCCTTGCCTTGAACAGGCAGCAGGAAGCGCAGAAGAATTATATTCTGGCTTTGCAGAATTATTGGCTGAGCTATTATAAAATAAGGAAGCTGACTTTGCATGATTTTGAAACTGGCTTTTCTTTGTCTGACCGTTTTGATTTTAAAAATAGAATCCGTCAATGAAACAGAAATCTCGTAAAACAGCTTCTTCCTTTACTCTGATAGTCAGTTTTATCTGTCTGGCTATTGTGGGACTTTCGCTGGTGCCTTTGCTACCGGTGAAACTTTCGCCTTCGCATGAACTTCCGGCACTGACGGTTTCATTCTCTATGCCAGGCAATTCGGCAAGAGTAATCGAAGCAGAAGTTACCAGCCGGCTGGAGGGAGCCTTGTCGCGGATAGAAGGTGTACGGAAAATCCGTTCCACTTCCGATAATGGATATGGCAGCCTGCGCATTGAGATAGACAAGCATAGCGAAGTGGATATCGTACGCTTTGAAGTCTCTACCGTGATCCGTCAGGTCTGGTCGCAATTGCCCGAAGGAGTGAGTTATCCTTTGATTTCTACTCAACGTTCGGACGACCGCTCGACAAGGCCTTTCATGACTTATACACTCAATGCACCGGCTACCCCGATTCTGATTCAGAATTATGGGGAAAATTATATCAAACCGTTGCTTTCTGCCATTAAAGGTATTTATAAGATAGAGTTGAGCGGTGCTACCCCCATGGAGTGGAGGCTGACATACGATAACAGCCAGTTGGGCTATCTTGGTCTGTCGGTAGGAGATCTAGGACAGGCTATCCAGGAATATTATGACAATGAATTCTTGGGCATCTGCCAGGTAGATGTGGGGGATGAATGGATTAGGGTGGTACGCACTTCGTCTGAAGGACGGGAAGGCTTCCGGCCTGCCGATATCAGTTTACGTACGTCAGAAGGAAAATTGATTTCGCTGGACAAACTGGTGAAAGTGACACATACAGAGGAAGAACCTACCGGCTATTTCCGTATCAACGGGCTTAATTCTATTTATCTTTCCATTACGGCAGAGGAAACGGCAAATCAGCTTCGGGTGGCAGCCCAGGTAAGGGATGCCATGAGGCAGATACAGCAGAATATGCCTCCGGGGTACGAGGTGCATGTCAGTTACGATGCTACGGAATACATTAGCAAGGAACTGAATACAAATTACTTCCGTACAACAATAACTGTGCTTATCCTGTTGTTGTTTGTGGCAGTCATTACCCTGAATCTGCGTTATCTGTTTTTGATAGTAGCCAGTCTGGCTGTCAATATGGCTATTGCTTTTATCTTTTACTACATCTGCGGAGTGGATATTCAGCTTTATTCGCTTGCCGGCATCACCATTTCGCTGAACCTGTTGATAGATAATACCATTGTGATGACTGACCATATCCTGCACCGTCGGAACCTGAAAGCGTTTATGTCCATCCTGGCAGCGACGTTGACTACTATCGGAGCATTGGTCATTATCTTTTTCATGGACGAGAAGATACGCTTGAACCTGCAAGATTTTGCAGCTGTAGTTATTATCAATCTGGCTGTATCATTGTTTGTGGCACTGTTCTTTGTCCCGGCATTGATAGAACGCATCCGCTTGCGCAGGACTTCGGTCTTTAGGCGTTCGTCGCGTATCAAGCGGGGGGTGGTTTATTTTACACGTGGTTATAAATGGATGGTAAAGGCATTGTGCAGGCGTAAGGCTATTACATATGCCGTACTGGTATGGGCGTTCGGACTTCCGGTATTTCTGCTTCCCGAAAAGATAGAGCATGCAGAACAGAAAGGTGGATGGGCCACTTTATATAATAAGGTGTTTGACCGTCCTGTTTATAGGGAAGAAATAAAACCGGTGATCGACAAATGGCTGGGAGGTACGTTGCGGCTGTTTGTGGAAAAGGTGTACAACGGAAGTTATTTCGGAAACCGCGATGAAGAAGTGGTGCTTTCGGTAACAGCCACACTTCCTAATGGCAGTACGCTGGAACAGATGAATGTGCTGATAAAGCAAATGGAAACTTATCTGAGTGAATTTCGGGAAATCAGGCAGTTTCAAACTTCTGTCTATGATGCCCGTCATGCCGGTATCGAGATATTTTTCAAAAAAGAATATGAGCACAGTGGCTTTCCGTATGTGTTGAAGTCGAACATTATCAGTAAGGCTCTTACGTTGGGAGGCGGAAGCTGGAATGTGTATGGATTGCAAGACCAGGGCTTTTCGAATGATGTGCGTGAGACGGCAGGAAGTTTTCAGGTGGAGATGTACGGGTATAATTATGACGAACTTTCTTATTGGGCGGAAGAGATGAAGCGTTTGTTGCTGTCTCACAGGCGTATCAAGGAAGTGCAGGTCAATGCTGAATTCTCGTATTGGAAGGATGACTATGACGAGTATGTCTTGCAGTTCGACAAGGAAAAGATGGCAAAGGAAAACCTTACGGCAAGCACTATTTTTGCTATTTTGCAGCCGATATTCATGTCGGGTCAGCGTGTGGGGAATATTGTGTACGATAATCAGAGCGAACGGCTTTCGTTGTCTTCGGTACAGAGCGGTGAATATGATGTATGGGGGCTGATGGAAGTACCTTTTATATTCGGAGGCAGACAGTATAAATTATCCGATTTTGCCAAGGTGAGCAAAGAGCAAGTGTCGAAGAAGATTGTGAAAGAGAACCAGCAGTATGTATTGTGTCTGCAATTCGAATACATCGGTGCACACCAGCAAGGGCAGAAAATCTTGGCAAAGGATGTTGAGGTCATGAAGGCTGCTCTCCCGATGGGGTATAGTATCGAGAACAAGAGCAATATATGGTATTGGCATAACGATGACCATGGTCAGTACGGGCTGTTGCTTATTGTGATTGGCATTATTTTCTTTATTTCGGCTATCCTGTTCGATTCGTTGAAGCAGCCACTTGCCATTATCGGTGTGATTCCTATTTCATATATCGGAGTGTTTCTGACTTTTTATCTGTTCGAACTCACGTTCGACCAAGGTGGTTTCGCTGCTTTTGTTCTTCTGTGTGGTATTACGGTCAATGCCAGCATTTATATTCTGAACGAGTATAATGCTATCCGGAGGCGTTACCCTTATCTGGGAAAGGTTGAGGCATACACCAAGGCATGGAATGTGAAGGTTGTTCCGATATTTCTGACGGTGACTTCGACCGTACTGGGTTTTATTCCTTTTATGATAGGTGAGAAGGAAAGTTTCTGGTTTTCTTTGGCGGCGGGTACAATAGGTGGATTGATAATGTCTGTTGCAGGCATTTTCTTTTATTTGCCTCTCTTTTTGTTGAAGAAGCGGGAGTGTTAAGACCCTGATAGAATATTGGAAACCGTTTTTCAGGAAACCGTATGTACGTAGCTTTGTGCATCTATGTCCGTAGGCCGGTGTATTTATCTTCGTAAGGCAACGGACATAGATGCATTCCAGTCAGTAAATACTTGCAGGATTTGGGGGGCCGGAAAGGGTGTCTTGGTTATCAAACGTTCCGTTTATTTGGGATTCGCTTTCGGGGTTCAGTTCGATGGCTTTTTTCAAGTCTTCGATGGAGCCATTCTTGTCTCCTTCCAGTAACCGGACACGTCCGCGTTCCTGGTAGAATGTAGCGTTCTGGGGCATCAGTTCCAAGGCTTCGGTATACAGTTCGATGGCTTTGCCGTATGCTTTCTGCCCACAGAGCAGTTCTCCTTTCAGCAGGTAAGCTTTTTCGTTGAAAGGATTGGTTTCCATGACCAGGTCCAGACACCGATATGCTTCGTCGGTTTCTCCTAATGTGGCTTTGACGGTACTTTTCAGCAGCAAGGCATCTTCTTCTTCCGGATTTGCATTTAGGATATAATCGAGGTCTTCCAGTGTTTCTTTCGCCTGTTTCATGCTCCAAAGCACTTCGGCACGGAGCAAGTAGGCAGAAAGAAAGCTTTCGTCTTGTGTGATGGCTTTGGTAGCCATTACGATAGCTTGCAAATCGTTGTGAAGTCCGTGGGCTGCCCTGGCTGCCAAATAGTAGGCATGGGCATTGCTTTCGTCCAGCTTGATGGCTTTTTGGCAGGCTTTGTCCATACCGTCATAGTCTTCTTGTGCAAAGCATACGTTGGCAAGAAACAGATATCCCTGTATGTTGTCCGGTTCCAGTCCGGTCAGTTTGTCCAAAGTTGTCCGGGCATCATCGGTACGCTGGAGTTTTACATACGTGTCGGCAAGGTACTGGAGTGTTTCAGCATCGTCACGCAGGGCAGACGCCTGTTCCAGGCATTTGGCGGCGTAAGCCAGTTGGTTCATGTTGTGTGCCCGTATGCCATCGTATTTTAAAATCTCGAAATTCTTTTGTGTCTGTTTTTCCTGTTGGTTTTCTTCGGGCTTTCCGTTGCCGAAGATTGCTGATAATAAACCCATGTTTTTCGTATTTTATGATTGAATGTTGGGCACAAAGATAGAGAAAATCAGGTATATGCTTGCATTTGCTGAAAAGAAATTTGTAAGTTTGTGGCGTAATTAGAAAAAAAGGAACGTAACATGAAAAAGATGCTTTTGTTTGTTTGTGCGGTGTTGGCTTGTTTCAGCCTGCATGCACAATATTTTTGTACGGTAGAGGGAACGGAACTTCATTATGTCAATTACGATGAAGCGGGACAAAGTGTTTCGAATGAGACTGCTACCGTGTCGTTTGTCGGGAGAAACGATGGTAAGGTAACTGCCTGTTATATCAATAAGATTGTAACCAACAAGTTGAAGAACAATACCAGCTATACGCGTTTCGACTGGAGTTATGATGGCAACCAGACTGTGTGTGCCGAAGATCTGGTGTATGGACCTTATATTGATTCGGATTCGGACCCGGATAAGTATGATACGGCGGCACGTACTGCCATGCGTGAAGAATTGAAGTATAAAGGCGACAACTCGTTTGTGCTGAAGGAACATGCCGAGGGAGGAGAAAGTATGCCCGACCGCTCGTATGCACTTATTGTGAAGATGCTGAAAAATGAAATTACGATTTCGGGAGCTGCTTATATGGGAGAGGAGCAAATCAGTACTACGGCTGGGAAATTCGACTGTATAAAGATTACTTACTTGAAACGTACCAAAGTGGTGTTGAAAAGCACCACGCACCGGGTGACTGAATGGTATGCCGAGGGAATAGGTCTGGTAAAATCGGAATCATACGATATGAAAGGAAAACCTGCCGGCAAGACGCTGCTGGTGAAAATCGTGAAATAACGAAGTATCCTATGCTTATATAAGACCTGATAGTTGATAACTTTCTAGAAACTGTTTTGAATTTATCGCCCAAAGCACACACGAAAACGAATACATCGGGAAGAGAAAGACATTCAAAGCAGTTTCTTGTCACTATCTTGTCATAAACTGCCCCTTATCTCACTTTTTTGTTTTATCTTTGTCCCCATAATAATTTATTACAGATTAGATTATGAGCATATTTTCGAAACTATTAGGTAAAAAACAAGTTGAAGAAGAAGGTGCACGGGTAGGAGGTGTAGAAGACTTCATGACTTTGATACGTGTATACTACCAAGCCGTTATGGCTGCGCAGCTGGGCATCAGCAATATCAATTTCCTGCCTGATATGGCAGTATTCAAGCGTACATTGAAAATCCCTACCCAGAACAACAAGCTGGGAGTGGCAGAACGTACCAGATGCAAAAAGATGCTGATGGATATTTACGGCATTAATGAGTTCTTTTTTAAGGAAATAGATACATCTGTCAAAAAGCACTGCAAGAGTGTGAATGATATCAAGAACTACCTGTTTATGTTTCAGGGCTTCAGTCAAGACTTGATGATGGTAGTGGGGAATCTGATGCAATGGAAATTCCGTATGCCTGGCATGTTCAAGAAATTATTGCGTTCGATGACCGAAAAAACCATTCACGATATCCTGACGAAAACCAACTGGAAAGATGATAGTGTGAGAAAGACTTGTGTAAACATCCGCCAATACCAGCATGCACTGGGATATAGCGAAAGCTGGATGAACGAATATGTTTACAACATCGTTGTACTGGCAAAAAAAGAACCTAAACCCAAAGAAAACTAAGATGGACAGCCTCATCGAAAATCATCCGTTGGAACCGTTTCTTCCTGCAGAAGCTACTTTGCTGATGCTGGGAAGCTTTCCTCCGCAGAAGAAGCGCTGGAGCATGGATTTCTTCTATCCGAACTGGAACAATGACATGTGGCGGATTTTCGGACTGATTTTCTTCGGTGATAAAGAACATTTTGTACTTTCCGGTAAAAAGGCTTTCGATAAAGAACGTCTCATACACTTCTTGAAAGAAAAAGGCGTTGCGCTTTATGATACGGCTTGCACAGTGAAACGTTTGAAAAGCAATGCTTCAGACAAATACCTGGAAATCGTGGAGCCTACGGACATCGGCTTGCTTCTGAAACAACTTCCGGCATGCAAATCTATTGTAACGACCGGGCAAAAAGCTACAGATACCTTATGTGCACAATTGCATATTGAAGAACCTCCGGTAGGTGGAAAAAGCAAATTCGAATATGCTGACCGCCAACTTTGGCTTTACCGGATGCCTTCTTCCAGCAGGGCTTATCCGCTCAAGTTGGAGAAAAAGGCAGAAATATATCGGTCTATGCTGTGTGAAGCGGGTATTTTTATGCCATGAAGCAAAAAAAATGCCAAAGCATTTGGCAATATCAAAAAATGTCGTACCTTTGCATCCGCAAACACGGGAATAGCTCAGTTGGTAGAGCATCGGTCTCCAAAACCGAGTGTCGGGAGTTCGAGTCTCTCTTCCCGTGCAGGAAGTAAGAAGCCACAACTGCTGACGTTGTGGCTTTTGTTTTTTATAGACTTGACTTGTAAGAAGCTGTTTTGAATTTATCGCCCAAGGCACACACGGGAACAAATACATCAAGATGAGAAAAACTTTTTGTAGAAATTCAAAACAGTTTGTTAATATGATGTCCGATTGGGGAGGACAGGAAAGGTTGTTTATACTTTGGACGGTATGCAATTGTGCATTTTAATGGAATACATACTTCCGGTGTCGCTTCTGTTGACAGGGTGTCACGCTGGATTGTAAATCCGTTTCTTCAATTATGCCGGATTATACATCCGGCATGACAAGTAAGCTTTGTTCTTTTCGCAATATAGCTGCATCGCTTGTAAGATTATTAATCTTACAGCGTGAAGATTAATAATCTTTCGGCATGAAGATTAATAATCTTACAAGCAAGATAGCTATGTGGCTTGGATTGTCGGACTAAGCTGATGAGGCTGTCTCAAAATGGTAATTGAGTATCAGAAAGTAATTTCATCCTGAGTGCCTGTTTCTATTTTGAGACAGCCTCTTCTGATTCGTGTAATTTATTTTTTCGGTTTTTTCTCCCTCTCTGGTCTTAACAAATGGCGGTGGAATTTCATTTCTGCCCGCTGGATATCGTATATCTTTTTAGATGAGAGGAATTTCTTATATTTCCGTACGTATTCCAAGTCCAGCTGGTCAATGGTGATTCGGGTTTGTATTACGTCTTCTACGATACGGTTGTATTCTTCTTCGCTTACGTTGGGTTGTTTTCCTTTTCTTATTTCTTGCCAGGCTTCACGGTTATACTTGCTTTTTTTATCTTGCAGTTCGAAGTAGAGTGGAAAAAACTCTTTGGCTTCTTGTGGAGTGAGTCGGGCGTTTTCGGTAATAAACGCTTCTTGCCGTGCACGGAATTCTTCTTTGCTCAATTTGTTTTTCTGCGCATGCATGTATGTGCAGAAGCAGGTAAGAAGAATCATAATCGAAAATAGTTTCTTCATTGAATTGGTCTTTTAGTTATAGATACCGGCATCGGCATCCGTTAAATATTGGTATAATTCATAATCATCCATCATCGTTTGGTCTACGATTGATTCGATGTATTCATCCGGCATATCGGTAAGGTTGTCTGAGTCATCTGCCGATTGGGTAGTGCCTACAAAGGCACGGACAGTGAACATCAGGCCTACGAACATGGCCGCCATGTAAATCCATGGTTTCACACGGTCCCATAACTTGATTTCAGGAAGTGCTTTGACTTCTTTTTCGGGAAGTCGTTCCATCAGGTTTTCGGTAAAATGCTCGAAATATCCTTCCGGTACGGTGAATGGATTTTGTTTCCCGTATTTCTTTTGTAGTTCAAGGTCGTTTTTTTTCATCGTATCATCCCTCCTTCCTTTGTTTATTAGATTGATAATCCGGTACAAGGTTTAATCGTTTTGGTTTAAAAATTCTTCTATTTTTTTCACGGCATGGTGGTAAGAGGCTTTCAGGGCACCTACGCTGGTTCCTAGAATCTCCGACATATCTTCGTATTTCATTTCCTCGAAGTATTTCAGGTTGAACACGATACGTTGCTTTTCCGGTAAGGTTTGTATGGCTTTTTCGAAAAGTAGCTGGGTATGGTCACCATCGAAATAGGGGTCGCTTTCCAACTTGGCAAGCGCTGTTGTTTCGGCTTCATCCAATGAGAGTTGGTTTATGGCACGTTGTTTGTTCAGGAAATTCAGTGATTCATTGATGGCAATGCGGTAAAGCCATGTAGACAGGCGTGCTTCTCCCCGGAAATATTCCAAATTGCTCCATGCCTTGATGAATGTGTTTTGCAAGAGGTCGTTTGTATCATCGTGGGAGAGTACCATACGTCGTATTTGCCAGTACAATGGTTCGCTGTAGTGCCTGACCACTTTCCCGAAAGCTTCCCGTTGCAGCTTTGGGTCTTGTAGCTGGGCAATTATCTCTTCCTCGTTATAGTTATTCATAATGGTGTCTTTGTATATGTTTTTAGATAAAATGAAGTGCCAACGTTTAAATGGGATAAGTTTTTTTAACTTGCCTATAAGTTGATTTGCAGGTTTTCTTGTGCCAATAAGGTTGCAGGGAAAACTTCCTGTGCTTCTTTTAAAAGTTGCTTTTCATCGTCGTACCGTGCCGAAAAATGACCGATGACCAAACGTTTCACTTCTGCATCATGGGCTATTTGGGCAGCCTGACGGGCGGTGGAGTGTTGGGTTTGACGGGCACGCGTTTCATCGGCATTGACAAATGTGGCTTCATGGAACAGCAGGTCGGCACCGTGTATTTGAGGGATGATACGGGGATAATAGGCGGTATCCGAGCAATAGGCGTATGTGCGTGGCGGGTCGGAAGGTGTGGTAAGCCATTTGTTGGGGATGGTTTCACCGCTGTCCGTGATAAAATCTTCGCCTTCTTTGATGCGGTTTATCATCCATAAGGGTATGCGGTAGAAGTCAATCATATCTCGCCGGATGTGGTTTAGGGTAGGTTTTTCGCGGAACAGGAATCCGCATGTAGGCATACGGTGGCATAAAGGAATGGTTTCTACAGATATGGAACGGTCGTCATAAATAACAGCTTGTTCTTTCGGGTTAAAAGGATGGAATATGACCTTGTAGCTCATTCCTTTGCAAAAGAATGCGATTTGTGCTTGAAGTAAGGATATCAGGTCGGGATGACTGTAAATGTGCAGGTCGGCAGTACGTTCCAGCATGCCGAATGTAGAAATCAGTCCAATCAGCCCGAAGCAATGGTCGCCATGCAGATGGGAAATGAAAATATGATTCAACCGGCTGAACTTCAGTCGTGAACGGCGCAATTGTACTTGCGTGCCTTCTCCACAGTCTATCATAAAAAGTTTTTCCCGGATATTGACAATTTGTGAGGTGGCTTGGTGACGCATCGTGGGTAGTGCTGACCCGCATCCTAGAATATGTAATTCGAATTTTTCCATACATATTGTTTGTTCACCACAGAAAGACAGGCAAGTGGTATTGGAAAAACCGGAATGTCTTTGTGTCTTTCTGTGGCGGTAACATCAATCTTTGTTATTTGTATTTTTGCAATAGCCCGTCTGCCACTTCATCTCCCAAGTCTTTGGCTTTTTGTAAGTTGGCCAGGCCTTTATCTTTCTCTTTATTCTGGATTTGTGCATATCCCAGCATACGATAGGCAGGAGCATTTTCGGGATCCATCTTGATGGCACGTGTCAGGGCTTGTATAGCTTCTGCAGCTTGGTTGACTCGAATGTGTATGCCTCCTTTTTCTACCCAATAGGTTACGTTGTTAGGATCAAGTTCAACAGCTTTGTTGATGTCGTTGATAGCTTGCTGATACATACGGCAGTTTAATTCTGCTTGTGAACGGATGAGATGGAATTCGGCAGAAGTTTGTCCCAGCATGGCATCGTAGAAGTCATTATAGTCGGTTACGGCACCCCGATAGTCTTCCATGTCCGATTTGATACGGGCGCGTTCGTACAGGTAGGGGGCTGCATCTTTTCCGTAGGGTTTGGGATAAAAAGCAATGGCGCTGTCCATCAGGGCTATGACTTCTTTCTTGTCGGTTCCTTCTATCAGTTCCTTGGCTTTTGCTGCAGAATAGAAAGTTGCGGCTGAAGCCAGTTTGCTCTTGTTCACCTTGTCGTAAGCAGTATAGGCTTCTGTAAATTTTTGCATGGCAAAATAGATGTCTCCTTGCAGTTGGTAATAGATAGGTTCTTGGGTGATGGCTAACGCTTCGTTTATTTCATTGAGGGCATAATCGAATGTCCAGGAAGCATAGGGCTTCTTGTCGCCTATATTCAACTGGTACGAATAGATGAGTTTGGCTATGTTGTAATGTGCTTCGTCTTTTTTCTCGGCCACATCAAGCATTTTTTTCAAGTCTTCAACAGCCAGGGCATAATGAGTATCATCGCCGATATTGATGTAATAAGTAGCACGGCGCAGGTAGCCTTCCATATTATTGGGATATTGGCTGATAAAGTCGTTCAGCAAATCGAAGTATTGGTTGGGGGCATATACGCCGGATGCCATATACAGATAGACCAAAGCCTGCGATTCGTCTTCGGGAAGTCCTTTTTTTATCCCGATGGAGTTGAGGGCAAGGTCATTGACAGAGAGAGCGTTGATAGTTAAGTCGGTCAGATAGCGGATGCCAATGGCAAAACTTTCTTTGCTTTCAGGGTCGTTGTTTTTTTGTATCATGCCTACTACTTGTCCTGCTGCATTCATAATGGGGCAGCTTACGGTTTTTTCTGTAGTCTGCATGGTAAGGGTGTAGTAGTATTGTTGTTCGCCAATGGTATCTACTTTGGCTATAGTGCCTGTTTGTCCTTTTGATGATTTTTGGGTAGAATAGGGAACCAGATACACGGTTTCGCCAGTCGATGAAGGCAATGTGGCTGGTTGCAAAGCCTCGGCTTTCTTGTCAAAATCGGTTTTGAATTTCACTACATCATACATATCGTTTGCCCCCATCATGTATTTCACGGGCAGCTCTTTACCGTTTGCGGTGATGATTATGGCACGTTCGGCGCCTTTGAAGAGGCTATAATCGGAAACTCCTGTACCTTGTTCATCGATATAAAATCCGTTTCCGGTGCTCAAAATTTGGCCGTCTTTGGTATAAGTCACGATGGAGAAAACGGCTTTTCTGGCATTTTCTGCCCATTTAGGCAATTCTTGTGCCAACAGGACAGAGAATGGCATAACGAATACAAATAAAATAGCTATAGTTTTTTTCATGTGTGTAAACGGTATATAAAGGTTATTGTTTTTCATTTTCGGCAAATCCGCGCTGTTCTATGGCTTTGTAGATAAGGATGCCTGCAGCTACCGATACATTTAGCGATTCAATGTTTCCGAAAAGTGGAATTTTTACCCATTCGTCACACAAGGCCAGGTTTTCGTAAGAGACTCCTTTATCTTCGGCCCCCATAATGATGCAGGTAGGTGAATGGAAGTCGGCTTTGGTATAATCATAATCTCCTTTTTCGGTAGCTGCTATAATCTTGAATCCACTGTCTTTCAGAAAACGGATGGTTTGTGTCAGGTTGTTTTCGCGGCATACTGGAAGGGTGAGCAGGGCACCAGCCGAAGTCTTTACGGCATCAGCATTTACGCTGACACTGTTTTTGGCGGGTATGATGATAGCGTCTATGCCTGCACACTCGCAAGTACGGGCAATGGCGCCGAAGTTACGCACATCGGTTATGCCATCCAACATGATGAACAATGGTGTTTTTCCTTGTTCGAAAAGATACGGTACAAGGTCTTCCGTACGCTGGTATGCAACAGGCGAGATGAATGCTACCACTCCCTGATGATTTTTCCGGGTAATGCGGTTGATGCGTTCCACAGGTACGCGTTGTACTGGAATATCTGTTTGCTTCAGTATGGCAAACAATTCTTTTGCCACTTCACCTTGCATGTCTTTTTTTATCAATACTTTATCAATCTCTTTTCCGGCTTGTATGGCTTCGATGACCGCCCGTACGCCGAATATCATTTCATTTTTTTCTATCATAAAATCAATGTTTTATTAGTTATTGGTTTTCCAGTAAGGCACGTGCATTGTTTAATGCGGCTTCTGTCAGTACACTTCCACTCAGCATGTGTGCGATTTCTTTGACCCGTTCTTCCGGTGTAAGCCGGTGTATGTAACTGTTGGTGCCTGTTTCTGTATCTTTTTTATATACTTTATAGTGTGTTGTGCCTCGTGCCGCAATTTGAGGCAGGTGAGTAATGCTGATTACCTGCCGGTTCTGGCGTCCCATATCGCGCATGATAAGTGCCATTTTTTCAGCTATCGAGCCTGATACGCCTGTATCTATTTCGTCGAAAATGATAGTAGGCAGCTTTACAGCTCCGGCTATCATTGCTTTGAGCGAAAGCATGACACGGGCTATTTCTCCTCCCGAAGCTACCGAAGCAACGTTTTGCAATGCCCCGTTTTTGTTGGCAGAGAAGAGGAACGTTACGTTGTCCAGTCCATTAAGGTCGGGCTCTTTACGCGAAGTCAGCTCTACGGCAAAACGTACGTTGGGCATACCCAGTGGTATTAAGAGTTTTTTCATCTGTTCTTCGATATGATGTGCCGACTTTGTACGGAGATTGGTCAGCTGGCGGGCTTGTTCCAATACCTTATTATATAAGGCCTCTTTCTGTTGGTTGAGTTCAGCTATTCGTTCGTCGAACGATGAAATGTCATTCAGTTGATGGCGGTAATTTTCTGCAAGTTCCAACAAGGCTTCGATAGTCGTTACCCGATGTTTTTGCTGAAGATTGTATATCAGGTTCAGTCGTTCGTTTACATAATCCAGCCGTTCGGGGTTGAATTCTGTTTCTTCTTCTGCTACCGAGAGATCGTGTGCGATGTCTTTCAGTTCGATGTAGCAGCTTCTCAGACGTTCTACCCATTCGAATGCCGAAGGATATACATTGGAAATGTTTTGTAATGCCTGTTGGCAGTCTTTGGTCTGTGAGAGGATACCATTTGCTTCGGTACCGTCTATCAGCTGTTGGGCTTTGTAAAGGTTTGCTTTGATTTCTTCGGTGTGGCTTAAGGTTTCGGCCTCCTGCTCCAGTTCTGTTTGTTCGCCAGAATGGAGGCTGGCTTCTTCCAGTTGTTCCAGCTGGAAACGCAGATAGTCTTCGTCTTGCCTGCTTTTTTCTGCTTGTATAATCAGTTCCTCCAGTGTGTTGCTTATATCTTTATAGTGCCGGTAGACCTGTTTGTATGCTTCCAGTTGTTTTTCATCTTGTGCCAGAATATCCAGGATATTCAGTTGGAATCCTTCTTTATTGAGCAGCAGGTTCTGGTGTTGGCTATGGACGTCTATCAGTTTTTCACCCAAAGCTTTCATCTGGTTCAGTGAGGCTGGAGAGTCGTTGATGAATGCCCGGCTTTTTCCGCTGGCATATACTTCACGTCTGAGGATACATTCTTCAGGGTCATATTCCAAGTCGAGTTCTTGAAAAAATGCTTCCAGTCCGTATGAAGCAATGCAGAAGCGTGCTTCCACAATGCATTTGGAAGTTCCGTTTTTGATGGCTTTCACATCGGCACGTTGGCCCAACAGCAGTCCGATAGCCCCAAGGATGATGGATTTTCCTGCTCCGGTTTCACCGGTGATAACCGAAAAACCTGGTGTGAAATCAATATCCAGCTTGTCGATCAACGCATAATTCTGTATGTGAATAGACTGTAACATAATGTAGTCTTCGGGTTTGTCTGTAAGAATTATAAGATTGCACTTAATTTGTCGATAATGTCGCTTGCCACTTCGTGTTTGTCTTTCAGTGGATAGGGGGTGATTCCCGATTCGTCGAGAATGGTTATCTTGTTGGTGTCACATCTGAATCCGGCTCCGGCATCATTCAGCGAGTTCAGTACGATAAAGTCGAAATTTTTCCGTTTCCGTTTTTCTTGGGCGTGTATCTGTTCGTCATACGTTTCCAAAGCAAATCCTACCAGTCGTTGGTCCGGACGTTTTATCTTTCCTAAAGCAGCGGCAATGTCTTGGGTAGGTTTCAGACGGACAATCAGATCCTCTCCTTCGCGCTTGATTTTGTTGGAGGCTACAGTTTCGGGGGTGAAGTCTGCTACCGCTGCACACAAGATACCTGCATTGGCTTGTGGATAAATACGGATAGCAGCTTGATACATTTGCTCGGCACTTTCCACATCAATGCGCCGGATAGCAGGATGCTGTACCTGGAGAGCGACTGGTCCGCTGATGAGGGTAACATCTGCACCCCGTCTGGCACATGCTTCAGCCAGTGCGTATCCCATTTTCCCTGAAGAATAGTTTCCGATGAACCGTACTGGGTCTATCTTTTCATACGTAGGGCCTGCTGTTATCAGGATGTGTTTGCCTTTCAAGTCTTCGGCCCGGGCAAAAAATGTTTCCAGTACTTCTACTATCTTTTCGGGTTCTTCCATACGTCCTTTGCCTACAAGGTGGCTTGCCAGTTCGCCCGAAGCGGGTTCGATAATGTGGTTACCATACGAACGCAGAATGTCGAGGTTGTGGCGGGTAGACGGGTGAGCGAACATATCAAGGTCCATAGCCGGAGCGATGAATACCGGAGCTTTCATTGACAAATAAGTGGTGACCAGCATATTGTCAGCTATCCCGTGTGCCATTTTTCCGATGGTGGAAGCCGTGGCAGGTGCAATGAGCATTGCATCAGCCCATAGCCCAAGGTCAACATGACTATGCCATGTCCCGTCGCGTTGTGCGAAGAACTCGCTGATGACCGGTTTGCTGGTCAGTGCCGAGAGTGTGATGGGAGTGATAAATTCTTTTCCTGCGGGAGTGATGACAATCTGCACTTCTGCTCCTTTTTTTATCAATGCACGGGTCAGTACTGCCGCTTTATAAGCAGCAATGCTTCCCGTTATGCCTAATACAATTTTTTTGCCTTTCATATTTTTAAGTAGACTAGATGTTAGGTACCGGTTGGCCAGATTTTATAATAAGATAAAATAATCTGGCATCTGGTGTCTAAAACCTGATACTTGAATATTATTTTACCAGTCCGCTTTCGCGCAATTTGATTTTTGTCAATACATTTTTGGTGTTCAGCGTGAAATCGCCATTCATCATCCAGCCGAAATAACCGGGATCGCGTTTCAGGACATCTGATACAGGCATTCCTTTGTATTTACCGAAGTTGAATACTTCCACTCCTTTATCATCGTACACGATGCGTCCCGCAAAGTCTACGTTTTTGCTGTATGTAGAGTATTCAGAAAGAAACGCAACATCGTTCTGTAATACTTCCGGATAGCGATCCAACTGTGCCTTCAGCACTTCATAGGTAGCACGTGTGTCGGCTTCGGCGGTGTGTGCATCCTCCAGGTTTTTGCCGCAATAGAATTTATAGGCAGCCGAGAGTGTGCGTTGTTCCAGTTTGTGGTAGATGACCTGCACGTCAATGAATTTCCGCCGGCTCAGGTCGATATCGATGCCTGCACGCAAGAACTCTTCTACCAGTACCGGTACATCGAATCGGTTTGAGTTGAATCCGGCTATATCGGCACCTTCGATAGACCGGGCCAGTTCTTTGGCTATCTGTTTGAAGGTAGGACAGTCTGCTACATCCTCATCGTGGATGCCATGGATGGCAGTCGATGCTTCGGGAATGTGCATTTCAGGGTTGATGCGCATCGTTTTACTTTCTTCGTTGCCGTTGGGATATACTTTTAGGTAGCATATTTCCACGATACGGTCGGTATTAATATTGGTTCCGGTTGTTTCCAAGTCGAAAAACACTATCGGATTCTTCAGGTTCAGTTTCATTCGGATTCTTTTATGAATTGTCTATATCATGTGGCTTAAGAGTTAAAAACAATTGGATGTCTATGCTTTATTATGCTGATGTCATAAACGGGGCTATTGGTTTTTAACTCTTGTTATCGCTTAGTCATTCAGCATCATCGGCATCAACAACATCAGCAGGTCTTCGTTTTCACTTTGTTCTTCGGGTACAATTACTCCCGCGCGTGAAGGGTCTGCAAGTTCTATCACTACGTTGGTCGAAGGTATGTTGTTCAGGATATCAATCAGGAATGATGATTTGAATCCGATACTCATGTCATTTCCCTCGTACTGGCACATCAAGGTCTCTTCGGCAGAGGTCGAAAAATCAATGTCTTGTGCCGAGATTTTCATCTGGTTGGTCGAGAGGTTGAGCTTGATGAGGCTACTGGCTTGTGACGAGAATACAGATACACGGCGCAAAGCACTGATAAGCGAGCTACGGTCGATGACGGCCTTGTGCGGATTGTTTTGTGGGATAACCGAATTGTAATTGGGGTAGCGTCCTTCTATCAGCCGGCATACCATCTGGTAATTTTCCAGGATGAATGTTGCGTTGCGGTCGTCGAAACCTATCTGGACATCACCCTGTTCTTTCGTTAGCAGGTTTTTGAGCAGATTGGCAGGTTTCTTGGGCAGGATAAAAGCTGCTTTTTCCGAACCGTGTGCCTCATAGGTCTTGTTGCGTACCAGCTTATGTCCGTCGGAAGCAACCAGTGTGATATCCTCGGATGTGATGTCGAAATAGATACCGTTCATTACCGGGCGCAATTCATCATCAGCAGTGGCAAAGATACAGCGGTTTACTCCGTCCAGCAGGACGTTGGCAGGAATAGTGAGTTGTACAGCATTGTTTCCCAATGCTTGCGGTTTCGGATACTCATCGGCATTCTGTCCCATCAGACTGTACTTCCCGTTTTGGTATTGCACCGTTATTTCCAGATTTTCAGGGTTGATGGCAAACGAGAGCGGCTGTTCAGGAATTTCCTTCAATGCTTCCAATAGTGTACGCGATGATACGGCAAAGCGTCCGTCTCCGTCAAATTCATTCACTTCAATCGAGGTAGAAAGTGTGGTTTCATTATCTGATGCGGTCATCGACAGTGTCCCGTCGTGCAACTCGAGCAAAAAGCAGTCCAGAATTGGCAATGAGTTTTTCGAATTGATAACACGGCTGATAGCCTGCAAATGGCTGAATAAGCTTGTACTTGAAACAATAAATTTCATATTTGTATGTTTTATCCTTATTTTTATTTTATCAGCCAAAGTTACGAAAAGATTGCAGATGCATCGCAAAAAGTATCTAAAAAATTAGTTTACTTGTGTAGAAAAACGTATTTTCGTAGCCAAATTTAAAAATGAAAATATGGAATTAGCAGGAAAAGTAATTGCCGTTCTCGAACCGAAGAGCGGTACTTCCAGAAATGGAAACGAATGGATGGTACAGGAGTATGTCATTGAAACACACGACCAATATCCCCGCCGGATGTGTTTTGACGTGTTTGGTGCCGACAAGATACAGCAGTTTGCTATTAAGATAGGTGAAGAACTAAACGTTTCGTTCGACATTGATGCACGCGAATGGCAAGGACGTTGGTTTAACAGTATTCGTGCATGGAAAGTGGAACGTGTAAGTGCACCACAACCTATGCAACCCGAAGCTCCATTCCCGCCGATAGGTGCTGCTCCGGCTGCTCCTGTAGACTTTTCGGCAGGTGATGAAAAAGATGATTTGCCTTTTTAATGCTGCATACAGAGTCAGGAATGAGATAGAGTTATAGGGAGTTAAAGGCTAATGCCTTGTATGTCTGTTTTATAAGGCATTGGCTTTCGACTCCCTGACAAAGCCGTAATTCTTGCGACACATGAATGTTTTTCACTTCTGGCCGCATCCTTTTTAGAAGTTTGCCGGGTATGCCAGCAGCTGGTAAGCAAGTGCTTTTGCCATACGGTAGTGTCCGTTAGCGTTCGGGTGCAGGCGGTCGGTCTGTGCATCGTGGAAGTATGGAGCATGTTCGTCCAGCAAAGGATACAGCCCGCTGATGCTGTTCAGGTCGATAACGGGTACTGCCCATACGTTGGCAGCTTCTTTTACAACGTTCACATATTCGTCTACATACAATCCCAGTTTGTTGGGAAACGATTCTTCGGGTTGGATGTTTTCCTTGCTGAATCTTGCTTGGGCACGGTGGATGGGGGTCAGCAGGATAATTTGTTTCATTGGGAAATTTTTCTTCAGGTATAGCATTGCTTCGTTGATTCTTCCGCGGAACGTGTGCGGGTTGGGTGCTGCATGTCGTTTCTTGCGCACTTCTTTTGTTCCGCCTTTTACGGTTGTTTCTTCGTAAGTATATGTATACCATTCTCCTAAAGGTATGCCGGCGTTGTAGTCGTTTGTGCCGCAAAATACGATGATGGCATCCACGTCATCACCGGCTTCCGCCTTCAGCCGTTCGGCTTGTTTCAGAATACCGTTCCATTGGTTGCCGTTGATGCCATATACCAGCGGTGTAAGTCCCAGCATTTCGGCAAGGTATTGCCAGTAGTTCTTGGTAGTTCCTACGTGTTTCTTGTCGGTAATGGAATCGCCTAAAAAAGCCACTTTTTTCCCTTTCCATTGGTTCTCGCTTACCGTGGTTATGGTGTCAGATACGGTGCTTTGTTGCCATAAGGATGCAGGGCATGGCAGAGCCTGCGATGAAAGCAATAGTGCGGCTAAGGTATAAGAGGTTATTTTATCGGTCATCGGTGTTGTCGTTTTTTTGAGTGTTATGTCTGGTTGCAAAGATAATTCCTTTCTTTCAGCTGGCAATGGATTCGGAAAAAGTGTTCGCAGAAAAATGCAGATATCTTCATGGGCGATTTCAGTTAACTGCTACAGCTCATGAAGATATCTGAAACGGCAAAGTAATATATCTTCGTTTTTGAACGTAATTGTATGGGCGGATTGCGGCACCCGTAAAAAGAATAAGTCTATCGTTTTTGCAGGTGTTTTTCCATGTTTTCATTTGTGGGTTCCGCCGAAAATCTGTACATTTGTTCCCTGAACTAGGATTAATCTGTACGCAATGGGAAAAGGAAAACTAGCGAAATTTGCAGACATGGCGGAATACCCGCATGTATTCGAATATCCGTATTCACAGGTGGCGGATACGCCTTGTGAGATGAAAGGAAACTGGAACCGTGATTTTTTTAAGAACGAACATCCGATCGTGCTGGAGTTGGGTTGTGGAAGAGGAGAATATACCGTAGGGCTGGCACGCCGGTATACCGACAAGAATTTCATCGGGGTCGATATTAAAGGAGCACGTATGTGGACGGGAGCGAAAGAGGCTTTTGATGAAGGATTGAAGAATGTAGCCTTCTTGCGCACGAATATTGAAATTATCGACCGATTCTTTGCTCCGGGTGAAGTGAGCGAGATTTGGCTGACTTTCTCTGATCCGCAGATGAAAAAGGTGACCAAGCGGCTTACTTCGACGTATTTCATGGAGCGTTACCGCAAGTTTCTTGTGCCCGACGGGCTGGTGCACCTGAAGACGGACAGCAATTTCATGTTCACCTATACGAAATATATGGTTGAAGTCAATCATTTTCCCGTTGAGTTCGTTACGGATGATTTATATCATTCGGGGTTGGACGATGATATCCTGCGCATCCGTACCTATTACGAACAGCAATGGCTGGACCGTGGGCTGAGCATTAAGTATATCCGCTTTCGTCTTTCCCAGACGGGTGAACTACAGGAGCCGGATGTGGAAATCGAACTGGACGATTACCGCAGCTATAACCGTAGCAAGCGGAGCGGACTGCAAACAAGCAAATAATACTCATTTACGATTTGACAATTTACGATTTACTATTTATTGTTAGCCATGTCATAAACCGTAAAATGTCAAATCGTAAATTGTAAATAGTCAAATCGTAAATTTCATTTATATGACATTGTATCCGAAATTGATTTTAGACGCGCTGGCAACGGTGCGTTATCCTGGCAACGGGAAAAATATTGTCGAAGCAGAAATGGTGGCGGACAATATGCGTATCGACGGGATGAAGGTCAGTTTCTCGCTTGTCTTCGAGAAACCGACCGACCCTTTTATGAAATCAGTAGTGAAGTCGGCAGAAACGGCTATTCATACTTATGTGTCGAAAGACGTGGAAGTGACAATCACGACCGAAAGCCGTCAGGCGGCACGCCCTGAACCGGGCAAGATGCTTCCGCAGGTGAAGAATGTCATCGCCGTGTCATCGGGAAAAGGCGGCGTGGGTAAGTCTACCATTGCTGCCAACCTGGCTGTGGCACTTTCGAAGCTGGGATATAAGGTAGGATTGCTGGATGCTGATATCTTTGGTCCTTCTGTTCCTAAGATGTTCCAGGTGGAAGATGCACGTCCGTATGCCGAAACTATTGGAGGGCGGGACTTGATAGTTCCGATTGAGAAATACGGCATCAAGCTCTTGTCTATCGGTTTTTTTGTTGATCCTGATCAACCTACGCTTTGGCGCGGCGGCATGGCAAGCAATGCTTTGAAACAGCTGGTGGGCGATGCCGACTGGGGAGATTTGGATTATTTCGTCCTTGACACGCCTCCGGGCACGAGCGACATCCATCTGACGTTGTTGCAGACTCTTGCCATCACAGGAGCGGTTATCGTCAGCACTCCGCAGGAAGTGGCTCTTGCCGATGCCCGCAAAGGTATCAATATGTATATGAACGATAAGGTGAACGTGCCTATTTTGGGGCTGGTAGAAAATATGTCATGGTTCACCCCTGCCGAGTTGCCCGAAAACAAGTATTACCTTTTCGGCAAGGAGGGCACACGAAGACTGGCAGAAGAACTTCATGTGCCTCTCTTGGGGCAGATACCTATTGTGCAGAGTATTTGCGAGCACGGTGATGAGGGAACTCCCGTAGCTCTTGACGATGATTCGGTGACGGGGCAGGCTTTTCTGGAACTGGCACGTAACGTGGTTGCACAGACAGAGAAACGCAATGCCGAGCTGGCTCCCACCGAGATTGTGAAGACGCATAAATAATGTGCAAATGTGGTAATGTGCAAATGTGGTAATGTGCAAATGTGGTAATTTGCAAATGAATAGTTTGTTAATGTGTGAATGAATTATCACATTGCCGCATTATCACATTGTCACATTAAAATAAGGAGGAAAGCTTTATGAGAAAGAATTTTGGAGCAAAGCCGTGGACGTATCCACAGCCTGTATTTATCGTTGCTACTTATGATGGAGAAGGAAACCCCGATGCGATGAATGCCGCTTGGGGAGGCATCGATTACGACGATCAAATCAACCTGTGTCTGAGTGCAGGGCATAAGACCGTGAAGAACTTGCTAGAGACAAAAGCATTCACCGTAAGTATGGCGACAGCAGACCAGCTGACGGCTTGCGATTATGTAGGCATCGTTTCGGCAAACGATGTGCCCGACAAGTTTTTCCGTGCGGGATTCCATGCCGTAAAGTCGGAGTTTGTCAACGCCCCGCTCATCGAAGAATTGCCGATGGCAGTGGAGTGCGAGCTTGTTTCTTACGACCCGGAAATGTGCCATCTGGTAGGTCGGATTGTGAATGTATCTGCCGACGAGCGCATTTTGGACGAGAAGGGCAAGATAGACCCTGCTAAACTGCGCCCGATTTCGTTCGACCCCGTACACAATGCCTATCTGGAAGTAGGCGGGTATGTGGGCAGTGCGTTCAAGGACGGTATAGCATTGAAAAAATGATGATGTGCACCAAAGACAAGATACGCACGGCGGAAGATATGGAACGGCAGGTATTGGCTTTGGGCTTCCTGCCGTTTTTCCGATGCGGCATTCCCGGTTTCTCCATCGAAGAACGGACGGCAACTGAATATTGGTTCTCGGACGAAGAAGAAGGTCCGTGGGAATGGAAAGGCCCCGTCATCCGCGAGGGACATTGCGCCTATGGCAAGCTGTACAATAAGAAAGCGGGTTATGTCAGTCTGGAATGGCTTCCTCATCTGATGAACTGGCGGCGTTCACGCCGTTATGCGAAAGACGAAGATACTGCTGCACTTGATGATGTGGTGCTTCAGGCTATTTGGGGAGAAGGCAGTGTGACGGTGAAAGAGTTACGCTGCTTACTCGGTTTTGCCAAGAGGCGTGGGCGTCGATGCGAGACAGATCTGGTGGATGCAATGCAGAGTGATGGCAAGATTTCGCTTGAACCTATACTGACACGGTTGATGATGGGGATGCATATTGTTATTTCCGATTTTGAATACAATATTGATCGTCACGGTCGTCCTTATGGTTGGGGAGTTGCCCGTTATACTTCTCCTGAAGTGCTTTATGGCAGGCAGGATGCCGGATGCACACCCGAAGAGTCGTATCGGCAGATATATGGGCATCTTCGTAGTTTGCTGCCTGGCGCTTCTGAAAAAAAATTGCAAGAACTGATAGGTTGATAGCTTCTAGAGCATTTTTCAACGTTTTTCCGGTTGATTTTATCCGTCAAGATATTACGGTTGGAAGAGGCACACAGAACGAAGAAGTTTGTCTCTGTGTGTCTCTGTATGTGGGTATTAATGCTGCTTCCAGTATGCTTCCAGTGCATCAGCTTCGGCAGGAGTGATTTGAATTACAGTGCCGTGCTTGGGTGAGATGAAGTTAACGGCTTTCATTGCTCCTTCGTTGAAATGCCCCAGGTTGGTGAAATGTTTGAAATCGCTGGTTTCGCAGAACCCGAAGTTGTGTGGTTGGATGCTGAAGATGTCGTACATCACTACCCATTTATCTTCACCGATACGTTTCCATACGTTCGGTGCTTCACATGCTCCCGGTTCAAAGTCTATCCATTTATCTATGTAGCGGTAGGGACCGGTTACGTTTCCGTTATTGCTGATAGCCATGCGGATTCCTCCGGGATTTTCTTGGGCTACATACATCATGCAGGCACGTCCGTCAGGCAATAGGGATATGTCGGCATCCAGTATTTGGATTTTGGGGTCAGGATATTCGAAGAGTTGTTTGGGTTCACTGGTGAGCTGGGTGAAATCATTGTCGGTATAGGCGTAATAAAGTGTACTCCTTCCGTTGCCGTGACGCATCGTGAAATAAATCATCATTTTACCTGCCTGAGGGTCATAGATGGTTTCGGGTGCCCAGGCACATCCGATATCGCCGAATTTATCGGGGTAAGCTTTGTCTACCCGTATGTTGCTGTGAGTCCAGTGGATAAGGTCGTGCGATTTCATCAGTACCAGTCCGCGGTTATTCCCCCATCCGTACTGTTTTCCGTCCCGTTCCCATTCGGTTTCGCGTATGCCTTCCCGTTGGGCAAAGATATGCAAGTCGGTCATGGCAAGATAAAAAGCACCGTCTGGTCCGCGATAGATATGTGGGTCGCGTATGCCTCGTTGTTCGGCGATGGTATCTCCGCTGATGATTGGTTGTCCATCGTTGACCGCAGTAAATGTATAGCCGTCGCGGCTCGTAGCCATGAACAGGCTATGTGTCGGGTCGCTGAAAAATACAAATAGATACGCTCCCATGTTTTGCTCTGAGGTGCACAGGCGTCGTCCCAGCTTGAGTTTGTCACCCGATAAATCCACTTCGAATAACTGAGGAATGCGTATGTATCTTCCATTGTCGTTGTTGTGGCTATGTACAGACATCAGCCAGCGTCCGTTGAAGTCTTTAAACAGCATGCCATGTCCATAGTTTGGAGGTGTAATCGGTTCGGTTTCTTGTATCCACGGGCCTTTCAGGGTTCCGCTTTCCGAGTAGGCTACTCCTTGGGTATATACGTCTTCTATCCAGCTTGTCCATAGCATTCCCAGTCTTCCGGTTCCGGTGCGGAAGAGCCATGGCCCGTCTGTCACACGATTGGGCTTGTCTGTTCCTGTCTCGCGGCTCCAGGGTGAATCGCTTGCACGGAACAGCACTTCGCTTTTACCCGTTGTTCCGCTGAGGTCTGTCTTGAGTGCTATTTTCTCGATTGTGCCGTTCCAGTTCTGGAGCCATTCGCCGCAATATATCATGTAAGGCTTTCCGTCGGTATCTTCCCATAGTGTACCGTCTAGTGTGGGGACATTAGCGGGGAGGTAGACTTTATCTTTCATTGGGCGGTAAGGTCCTTCAGGACGGTCGCTTTCCAGTACGTGGCAGGCGCGTCGGGGAATGTCGTTTCCCCGGTAGTTCCCGATAAGAATGGAGTCGTTGGTAAAAGTTGCGAAATAATAATACTTTCCTTTGTATTTATGGAGTTCGGCTGCCCATATTTGTGGCTTGTGCCCCATCCATGAGTCTGGATCTGTTTCGGCTACGATGTAAGGTCCGTCCCATCGGTCAAGGTCTTTGCTTTTCCATAATAATCCTCCTGTTCCGGTCATGTAATAGGTGCGGGTTTCATCATCGGCCAGAATGCAAGGATCGCTGAGCCGGATGGAATCACGTGGGATTGCAGTACGGAATGTGGGGTGTTTTTTGTTTTGTGCCATAGAGGCGGTGCATGCCATTACGGCAAGCAGCAGGGTAAGTGCATATCGGGTGAGTTTCATAGTCTTTGTTTTGATTGAATGAAGATGAGTGTTGTCATAAAGACGCAAAGGTGAGGTATCCTCTGTATCCTTTGCGTCTTTGCGTTTGGCTTGAATCGCCATTTATCTGATGTTGCCCACCTTAATCAGGTATTCGGCAATCTGTACGGCGTTTAGTGCTGCTCCTTTCTTTATCTGGTCGCCTACAATCCAGAAGGTCAGTCCGTTTTCGTCACTTAAATCTTTGCGGATACGTCCTACGTAGACAGGGTCTTTGCCGGCAAGGAACAACGGCATCGGATATTCTTTCTTTTCCGGGTTGTCCATCAGTACCAGTCCTTCTCCTTCGGCGAATGCTTTGCGGGCTTCTTCTACCGACACGGGGCGTTCTGTTTCTATCCAGATGCTTTCCGAGTGCGAACGAAGTGCCGGAACGCGTACGCATGTAGCGCTTACCTTTACATCGGAGTGCATGATTTTACGCGTCTCGTTGTACATTTTCATTTCTTCTTTCGTATATCCGTTATCGGTAAAGACATCGATTTGCGGAATCAGGTTGAAAGCGAGCTGGTAGGCGAATTTCTCTACTTTCACCGGCTCATTGTTTAATACTTGACGGTATTGTTCGTAAAGTTCGTCCATGGCGGCTGCTCCCGCACCGCTGGCAGCCTGGTATGTAGAAACGTGTACCCGCTTGATATGGGTCAGGTTTTCGATGGCTTTTAGTGCCACAACCATCTGTATGGTGGTACAGTTGGGGTTGGCGATGATGCCTCGCGGGCGGTTCAATGCGTCTTGGGCATTGACTTCGGGTACTACCAGCGGAATGTCTGCATCCATGCGGAATGCACTTGAATTGTCAATCATCACTGCTCCGTATCGGGTAATGGTATCTGCGAACTCTTTGGAAGTTCCTGCTCCTGCAGAAGTGAAAGCAATGTCAACTCCTTTGAAATCATCATTGTGTTGCAGCAGTTTCACTTCGATTTCTTTTCCGCGGAAGGTGTATTTTCGCCCGGCACTGCGCTGGGAACCGAACAACAACAGTTCGTCTATTGGAAAATTTCTTTCATCGAGCACACGCAGGAACTCTTGTCCTACGGCTCCGCTTGCACCAACAATTGCTACTTTCATGTTTTTGTAATTCTGTTAAGTTAATACTTTTTCTGACTATATCTTGTTATTTTTAATCGGACTGTATCGTTTATGACGATTTCGACTGCAAAAATAAAACATTCTGTCCGATTAATATGGAAACTCGGAAGTTTTTTTCTACTTTTGTTCGATGAATGCAAAATGACGATACCGGTTTATGAAAGAATTGCTTGATTTTTTTGGTCTTGATATCCATTTTCCGATTACCGATCCTACGTGGATTTTTTTTCTTGTACTGGTGATTATTCTTTTTGCTCCTATTATTTTGGAGCGGTTGCGTATACCACACATCATCGGGATGATATTGGCTGGAGTAGTAATCGGCGAACATGGGTTCAACATCTTGGCCCGTGACAGCAGTTTCGAATTGTTTGGCAAAGTGGGGCTGTATTATATAATGTTCCTTGCCGGATTGGAAATGAATATGGAGGATTTCAAAAGTATCCGTGCCAAGGCGATGGTATTGGGCTTGCTGGCATTCATCTTTCCGCTGGGTATCGGATTCTGGACCAATATTCATATATTGGATTATGGTGTTGTTACTTCTGTCTTGCTTGCCAGTATGTATGCATCACATACCCTTATCGCATATCCTATTGTAATCCGTTATGGCATCAACCGTCAGCGGGCGGTGGGTATTGCTGTAGGTGGTACGGCTGTGACCGATACGTTGACTTTGCTGGTGCTGGCAGTTATCGGTGGCCTGTATAAAGGCGAATCGTCGGATATGTTCTGGGTATGGTTGGTCTTAAAAGTGATTATACTTGGCTCTGTCATTATGTATACTTTCCCACCCATAGCCCGTTGGTTTTTCCGGCGGTATAGTGATAATGTGGTGCAATACATTTTTGTGATGGCGATGGTTTTCCTTGGTGCCGGATTGATGGAGGTAGTCGGTATGGAGGGGATTTTGGGAGCCTTTCTTGCCGGATTGGTGTTGAACCGGCTTATTCCGCACGTGTCACCGCTGATGAACCATCTGGAGTTTGTGGGCAATGCCTTGTTTATCCCTTATTTCCTGATAGGTGTGGGGATGCTTATCAATGTCAACGTTCTGTTCGGGCATATCGATTCGATAAAGGTAGCGGGCGTTATGATAGTGGTTGCCTTGGTGGGAAAATGGATTGCTTCGTGGCTTACCCAGAAGATTTACCGGATGCGTGCTGTCGAACGGGAATTGATGTTCGGTTTGAGCAATGCACAGGCCGCTGCTACACTGGCTGCGGTATTGGTAGGTTATGATATCATTCTGCCTTCGGGCGAACGTTTGCTGAACGAAGATGTGCTGAACGGTACGATTTTGCTGATTTTGGTGACATGCATTGTCAGTTCTTTTATAACCGAACATGCAGCCAAGCGGATTGCGACGAGTGATGATATTGGAGTGAACGAGGAAAAGGAGCAGGAAAAAGAACGTTTCTTGGTTCCCATCGCCAACCCCGAAACCTTGGAAGGACTGATGAGTCTGGCATTGGTGTTGCGCGATGAGAAGATAAACGATAATCTGGTAGCACTGAGTGTTATCAATGACAGTAATGATTCGGTAAAGCAGGAAATGCGCAGTAAACGTAATTTGGAAAAAGCTGCGCAGATTGCTGCATCTACCAATGTACAGTTGAAGACGGTCAGCCGTTTTGATTTGAACATTACAACCGGTATCTTGCATACAGCCAAGGAATACGAGGCTACGGGCATCATCGTGGGGCTACATTATAAGGCGAGTATTGTGGATTCGTTTTTCGGCAATCTGACCGAGAACTTGTTGAAGAATACTTATCTGCAGGTAATGGTGGTGCGCTTCCTGATGCCGGTCAATACATTGCGCCGCATTATTGTGGCAGTGCCCCCGAAAGCCGAGTTCGAGCACGGGTTTACCAAGTGGATAACTTATATGTGCCGGCTGAGCAGCCAGTTAGGGTGCCGGGTGCAGTTTTATGCTTCTTCGCGGACATTGGGGTATATCAGTGGCTTTATCCAAAAGAAATACAAGGATACGCGTGCCGTCTATTCGGAGCTGGAAGAGTGGGACGACTTGCTGTTGCTGACCGGACAGGTTAACTACGATCATTTGCTGGTCATCGTGAGTGCACGGCGTGGCTCGATATCGTATGATTCTTCGTTCGAGAAACTTCCGATGCAAGTTTCGAAGTATTTCAATAACAACAGTATCATGTTGCTTTATCCCGAGCAGAAGGGTGACCCGAATGAGAGTCTTTCTTTCTCTGACCCGCGTGGATGGGCGGAAACGCAGTATTATGATAAAGTAGGAAACTGGATTTATAAATGGTTCAAGAAAAATTCATGAGCATGACAGGCAAAGAGTGGCAGCAACGTACGGAATTGCTGTTGGGCAAGGACAAGACAGAACGCCTGCGCCGGGCGCATGTATTGGTAGTAGGATTGGGAGGAGTAGGAGCGTATGCCGCCGAGATGCTGTGCCGGGCAGGAGTGGGACAACTGACCTTGGTGGATGCCGACACGGTGCAGCCATCCAATATCAACCGTCAGCTTCCGGCACTGCATTCTACATTGGGACAGACTAAGGCAGAAGTTCTTGCGGCACGTTTCCGCGACATCAATCCCGATATACAGCTGAAGGTATTACCCGTGTATCTGAAAGACGAGGCGATACCCGCACTGCTGGATAGTGCGCGGTTCGATTTCATCGTAGATGCCATCGATACCGTTGCCCCTAAGTGTTATTTGATTTATCATGCTTTACAGCGTGGGCTGAAAATAGTAAGCAGCATGGGGGCAGGTGCCAAGAAAGACATAACCCAGATACGTTTTGCCGACTTATGGGAAACCTATCATTGCGGGTTGAGCAAAGCGGTGCGCAAGCGGTTGCAGAAGATGGGAATGAAGCGGAAATTGCCTGTTGTGTTCAGTACCGAACAGGCAGACCCGGAAGCTGTGATGCTGGTAGATGGCGAGCAGAACAAGAAGTCTACCGCTGGTACCGTCAGCTATATGCCGGCAGTGTTCGGCTGCTATCTGGCAGAATATGTCATACGTAAATTATAATAAGTAATGTACAAATTAATTGATATGACGGAGAAACGCAGATATTCGCGGATTTACGCAGATTGAATTAATAATTAAATTATTATCCGCGTTGATCCGTGTTTCAAAACAGATTCGTTAATACAAACTAATTAAGATTAGTTATTTAATTCGGAAATTATGATTCAACTGGAAGGAATAACGAAAAGTTTTGGTCCGCTGCAAGTATTGAAAGGAATCGACTTGACAATAAATAAGGGAGAAGTGGTCAGTATCGTGGGACCGAGTGGTGCTGGAAAGACTACGTTGTTGCAGATAATGGGCACCTTGGACAAGCCCGACGCCGGACGGATTGTACTGAATGGTGTAGAGGTGAACCGTCTTAAAGATAAAGGGTTGGCGGCGTTCCGCAACAAGGAAATAGGTTTTGTGTTTCAGTTTCATCAATTGCTTCCCGAGTTTACGGCAGAAGAGAATGTGATGATTCCACTTTTGATACAGGGCGTGTCAGGAAAGTCTGCCCGTAGAGAAGCGGAGGAGATGCTTTCATTTTTGGGGTTGGGAGAACGCGCTTTGCATAAGCCTGCCCAGTTATCGGGCGGCGAGAAGCAACGGGTAGCTGTGGCGCGTGCCTTGATAAACCATCCTTCTGTAGTCTTGGCCGATGAGCCTTCGGGCAGTCTGGACACGCAGAACAAGGAAGAATTGCATCGTCTCTTTTTCGAACTTCGTGACAAGCTGGGGCAGACGTTCGTTATCGTGACTCACGATGAGGCACTTGCCTCGCAAACAGACCGGACCATTCATCTGGTGGATGGAAAAATCAGTGGAGAAAGTGCTAATCCATTCCGATAAACACTTTCTCCGCCCGAAATCGAACGATTGATACAAGCAGCTGAACATCTTTGATTTATTTGAATATCCGCCAGTTCCTTTTGGGGATACCGAGTGCACTGCGCAGCGCAGCTATGTCCGTCCGCATGTGCATATATGTGTATCCTGCATCCAATATAGTTGCATTACAACGGGCAATGACAATTGCTTTTGTTTATCTATGGCATCGAAAATATGGACTTGTATGATATATTATTTTTTTGATTCCGTTATTTGCTTATTTGCAGCTACATACGGGGTAAAACAGAATGCTGTTAATAGATTTTTCAAACCAACCGTTTCCAAATCCATTGCCGTATGGAAAGGATTGCGTACCTTTGCAGCATACAGGTACTAGTTGGCTAGGTTCTGAATAGTTTTTGTAGGCGCCAACCAAAGCTATCTGAAGCCTAGTACCTTGTCAACTCGTCACCTTGTCAACTTTCAAATGTTGAATCTACCAGTTAATCGGCGTCTTCCCATGCTGGATGAGGTATTCGTTGGTACGGCTGAAGTGTTTGTTGCCGAAAAAGCCGTGATAGGCGGATAGGGGAGAGGGGTGGACAGAAGTAAGTACGAGATGCTTGTTCCGGTCGATAAAGGCACCTTTCTTCTGTGCATACGACCCCCATAAGATAAAGACCAGGTGCTCGCGGTTTTCCGCCAAGGCACGGATGGCTGCATCGGTAAATTCTTCCCAACCCTTTTTCTGGTGCGAACCTGCCTGATGTGCACGTACCGTAAGTGTGGCATTGAGCAGCAGCACGCCTTGCTGTGCCCAGCGGGTCAGGTTGCCGCTTGCAGGCATAGGGCTTCCCAAATCATCGTGTATTTCCTTGAAAATGTTTTGTAGTGAAGGAGGAAACGGCACGCCGTCATTGACGGAGAAGCATAGTCCGTGTGCCTGTCCGGGTCCGTGATAAGGGTCTTGTCCGATGATGACTACTTTTACTTTATCGTAAGGGCAAAGGTTGAACGCGTTGAATATCAGCTTGCCCGGCGGATAAACGGTTGTGTTGTGGTATTCTTGCCTGACGAAGTCGGTCAGACGGATAAAATAGTCTTTTTCAAATTCGGGAGCCAAAATTTGCTTCCACGATTCTTCTATCTGTACATTCATGAGTTATTTTTTAGGTGACTAGGTACTAGGTACTAGGTGACTAGGTACTAGGGACTAGGTTTTAGATAGATTTACTAAGGTATTCAAAACCTGGTCACCTAGTCCCTGATAAATTATATCAACTGCATTCCCCAATCGGCACATTCTTTCCGCATGTCTTCGGGCCAGATGCTTGCCTGTATTTCTCCGATATGTGCTTTTTTCAAGTAGAGCATACATAGGCGTGACTGTCCGATTCCACCACCGATACTGAGGGGCAGCGAACCTTCGAGCAGCCGTTTGTGGAAATAAAGCCTGGTACGTTCTTCTTTGCCTGCCAGTTCCAGTTGTTTCAGCATGGCGGCTTTGTCTACGCGTATACCCATGGAGGAGAGCTCAATGGCGCGGCCTAATACCTCGTTCCATACCAGCAGGTCACCGTTCAGTCCCGGAAGTCCGGTTTTGGGGTCGATGGTTGTATAGTCATCATAATCCGGGGCACGGAGGTCATGAGGCTTTCCGTCACTTAGTTTGCCTCCGATTCCTATGATGAAAACAGAGCCTAACCGTTCGGTAATCAGGTTCTCACGTTCTTTGGGGGTCTTGTCCGGGTACATGTCCAGCAGGTCTTGTGCATGGATGAAGTGGATATCATGGGCAAGAAAGGGGGTAATCTGCGGATATGCTTCGCAAATCATGAATTCAGTGCGGCGCATGGCGGCATAGATGCGTGTCACAATGCTTTTCAGAAATTCTACGGTGCGTTGTTCGGGCGTGATGACCCGTTCCCAGTCCCATTGGTCGACGTAAAGCGAGTGCAGGTTGCCCAGTTCTTCGTCGGCACGGATGGCATTCATGTCTGTGTAGATGCCATATCCCGGCTCGATGTGATAGTCGGCAAGGGTCACTCTTTTCCATTTGGCAAGCGAGTGTACCACTTCGGCCTGTTGGTCGGCAAGGTCTTTGATGGGGAATGTGACGGGACGTTCCACACCGTTCAGGTCATCGTTGATTCCCATACCTTTTAAGACGAACAGGGGAGCTGTCACCCTTCGCAGGCGTAGTTCGGAGGATAGGTTTTGCTGGAAGAAATCCTTGATTTGTTTGATGCCAAGCTCTGTCTGTTTCATGTCGAGCAGGGGTTTGTAGTTTGCTGGTTTTATCAGATAGCTCATAATTTTTGCGTGATTAATTATTTGTAAAGTTATGCAAAGGTATAAATGTTTTGTAAAATTGCAATGCTTTTATTGATAATATTGTCATAATGTAAATGGATTATTTTTGTTTATGGGAAAAATGACATGCTTTTATTCCTTGTTTTCATAGGCTCATACGAATTTTTTATCCGAATCATTAGGATAGAATGAAGAATAATTGTATTTTTGTGCCGCAATTAAAAAAACAATGCACCCGTAGTTCAATGGATAGAATATCGGATTCCGGTTCCGACGATTGGGGTTCGACTCCCCACGGGTGTACTACTGCCAAGTCATAAACGGATAAAAGCCCACTAAAGTAACCGCTTTAGTGGGCTTTTTGTGTTTTTTGCTCTTGCTATCCCGAAAATCCGTACACTTTTTTGGGTGACATAATCGGTGACTTCCGCTTTCTTTGTTTCTTTTTATGAAGCTGTTTTGAATTTATCGTGTGATGATTTGGGATGAGTTTTTGAGGCATTTTCGCTTCTGTGATGAGGAAGATAGCGGGCTATCTGACGAAGAACAGGAGCGAAAAGGACCAAAAAATCGCCCAAAGCACACACGAAAACGGATACATCAAGCCAAGAAAAACTTTTTGGAGAAATTCAAAACAGCTTCTATGATTCGCGATATTTGTGCCCTTGGTGCCGGCGGGATGTTTTTCATGCTGTTATCGGTTATGAAAATGTGATAAAACCATGCAGGATGAGGGGGAGTTTCACTTTTTCTCCTTATCTTTGTGCATTACCAAGGAAAAAGAATATGTTTATGAACATACGGATTTTATGTTGTTGTATGCTGGTGGCATGGGGATTTGCATCGTGTGTGTCTGTGCAGACCCTTTCGTTCGACCAGCTATGTCCGGCAGAAGTCAGCTTGCCGGGACAGGTCGAATCGGTTGCAGTAGTCAATAATATGCCTTCGATACCGCAGGCAAAGAGTAGTGTGGCTACACTGGGCAGCTTAAACGGTGACGGAAAGCAGACGGCGGAAGCATTTGCCGCTGCATTGGCCGATTCCAGATATTTCAATCAGGTGATAATATGCGATTCGGCACTGAATGACAAGGCTGCTTCGGATAATGCCGAAATCCGTCCGTTGTCGAAGGAGGAAGTGGGCAGATTGACCCGGGAACTGGGTGTGGACATGCTTTTTTCATTAGATCGTGTGTTTGTGCAGAACGTTAAGCGGGAAGTGATGTATCCGGGACTGATTGAGCCTTGGCCTGTTGTGCTGACACAGGTCACTCAGGTATTGAGCATTTATTCGCCGGTGCGCGAACGGCCGCTCCGTGTGGTGGCTCCGGTAGACAGTCTGGACTGGGATCTGGACCAGATGCCTTCCGATAAAGTCTTGCTGAAATATGTGGCAGATTTCTCGGCACACTTGCTGGCACGTCAGGTTGCACCTTATTGGGAGCGTACCGACCGGGTTTATTTTGCCGGAGGGTGTGTCGAAATGCGCGATGCGGCGGTATGTGTCAATGAAGGTGACTGGGAAGGAGCCAAAGCGTTGTGGCATTCGCTTTACGGGAAGCGCAAATCGGGTAAAGTGAAAGGGCGTGCTGCTATCAATTTGGCTTTAGCCTCTGAAATGTTGGGTAAGCTGGATGAAGCAAGGAAATGGCTGGATGATGCAAAGAAGTATGTCGGATCCGGCTCGGAAGAGGAGCAGGTATGGAAGTTCTCGGCTCTGCAACTGGAGAAACGGATGCGGCAGTTCCCTCATCTGAATATCCAAATGGGGCGTTTTGGAAACAATTTGTCGGAATAAAATTGTTGTTATTGAATTTTTTTGTACATTTGGTCAAGATAATAACGTAGATATGATGGATATTAGTGAACAGTCGCATAAGGCTATTGCTTCGGCTCTGAAAGAAGCTATCGGGAGATATCGTGGTAACGGCGAGGAATCGGTGCTGACAGACATACATTTGCATCCGGGACAGGAGAATGGAGAGTTGGTGATTTATGACGATGATGATGAAGTGCTGGCACGTACGGTCATTGCCGAATGGGTGAATTATGAAGGAGACGATTTCTATACGGAAATAGAACCTCTGCTTCGTGCTGAAGTGACGGCATTGAAGGAACAGGGATTGCTGGACAAGCTTTCGCTGATGAAGCCGTATTCGTTTGTGCTAGTGGATGACGAGAAGGAGACTGTAGCAGACCTGTTGCTGATGGATGACAATGAAACCTTGTTCTTAAACGATGAATTGCTGAAAGGACTGGATGAGGAACTGGACGCATTTTTGAAAGACTTGTTGGAAAAATAAGATGTGGATGAAGTACGTTGTTCTTCATTGGCTTACGCCGAACGTTGTTTCTTAATTTTTCATTCTTCATTACTAAAAGGCTTATGGGAGAGCGCATTTCATTTCGCAGAAACGAGCGGTTGCGCACGGTCAATCCACATTGGCGTGGCAATCCTACAGCAGGGGGAAAGTTTTTTAACCGCCAGCACCGTTGGCGGCCGGGGATGGGGAGTGTATTGAAATGGCGCCTGTCTCCCAATCCGCAACGGAAAGAAAAACGCACCATCAAATGGGATCCGAAAGTGCATTTCCTTCGTTCGCTGGACGCCGTAGTGGGCAATTCGTTGATTTGGCTGGGACATAATTCTTTCTTTCTCCAGTTGGGGGGCAAGCGGTTTATGATAGACCCGGTGTATGGAAGCATTCCTTTCGTGAAACGCCGGAGCCCGTTTCCCGCCAATGTATCTGTTTTTAAGGACATCGACTATTTGCTTATCAGCCACGACCATTTCGACCATTTGGACAAGCCGAGTGTGGCACGCCTGTTTGCCGATAATCCGCAGATGAAGTTGTTTTGCGGCATTAATACAGGTACGTTGATTCAGAGTTGGTTCCCGGCAATGGAAGTGATAGAAGCTGCCTGGTATCAGCAATATGAGGCAGACGGGGTGCGGCTCACTTTCCTGCCTGCCCAGCATTGGAGCAAACGGGGCGTGAATGATGGGGGAATGAGGCTTTGGGGGTCTTTTATGATAGAAGCGGGCGGAATTACTATTTACAACAGTGGAGATACCGGTTATGCGCAACATTTTCAAGAATTGCCCGACATGTTTCCGCATATCGATTATTGCATGATCGGCATCGGTGCCTACAAGCCTCGCTGGTTTATGAAACCGAACCACATTTCTCCGTACGATGCGTTGACGGCTTCTGCCGAGATGCATGCCTGCATGACTATCCCGATGCATTACGGTACGTTCGACCTCTCGGACGAACCTTTGTTTGACCCTCCCCATGTGTTTAAGGCGGAAGCAAAGAAGCGTAACATGCCCGTCATTGTTCCCGAACTGGGGGAGATTGTCAAGCTGAAGCCTTTGCGGTAAATCTATGTATTAAGCAAGTGTGCAAAATGAAATAATATTATCAGAAACACAGATTTTCGCAGATTCTTTTGATTTACTATTTTTCGATTTACGAAGTACGATTTAATGCTCAAATAGTAGATAGTAAATTGTCAAATCGTAAAATTAAAATATAGCTTCGTCTGGTGTAAGATTAATAATCTTCCGCTTGTAAGATTAATAATCTTGCAGCTTGAAGATTAATAATCTTACACCAGATGAACTTATATGTAACTAAAAATATGAATGCCTTCATTTTACCCAATTTGCCTACAGGGGCTGTTTGCTTTTCTTTTGCCATTCCTATCAAGATACCGGCTTTGTGCCAGTAGGGTATTCATGTTTTTCCACGAAGACTTAGAAGCTGTTTTGAATTTCTCCAAAAAGTTTTTCTTGGCTTGATGTATCCGTTTTCGTGTGTGCTTTGGGCGATTTTTTGGTCCTTTCCGCTCCTGTTCTTCGTCAGATAGCCCGCTATCTTCCTCATCACAAAAGCGAAAATGCCTCAAAAACTCATCCCAAATCATCGCACGATAAATTCAAAACAGCTTCTTAATTCTATCTCAATAAATGTAAGGAAGATAAGTGCCAATGGAAAAAGGTGGACTTTTACCGGTTTCACGAAATAATGGAAAAGCAGAGGAAAGCAATCAGTTTATTTCCGGCGGAAAAATTACAAGTTTTCTTCCATATCTCCGAAAAAATGTGCGACTAAATTGCTGAATGGATTAAATCCTTTCTTACCAAATCGGGGAAACAATACTGTCTTCCCGATGGATGGTGATGGTACGTTGTTGGGTTGAATCCGCGTGGATGCTGGTTGCATCTCCACGTGTCGTGAAATACACATAGTTTCCCATATCATAGAAACGGTATACTTTCACTCCGTCGTGCTGGAACAGGTAATCTATCGTATAGGTATCGTTGTTGCTTGGCTTTTCGTATCGCAAAGGGACATTCAGGTTGCAGGAAATCATTAACGTGCTGCATACGAGCAGGCAGAATTGGAAGCGTTTTTTCATATCGGTAAGGTTGAAGAGTTAAGAATGAAGAAGAGAAACTTATCAGTTAACCTTATTCTCATTCTTCATTCTTAACTCTTCATTCTAAAAAAGTTATTTCTTCAGTGCGGCGATGCTTTCTTTCAGTGCGGCAATCTTAGTTTCAGCATCTGCCTGCTTCTTGCGCTCCATTTCAATCACATTGGCAGGCGCTTTGCTTACGAACTTCTCGTTGCCTAACTTTTTCAGCACGCTCTGCAGGAATCCTTCCTGGTATTTCAGGTCGGCTTCCAGCTTTTTCAATTCTTCTTCTACATTGATGAGGTTGCCCAATGGCACGGCATATTCGGTAGTACTTACCATGAAGGCCGCTGCGCCTTCTGCTTTTGCTTCTACCGTATGGATATCGGACAGGTTTCCCATCTTTGCCAGGATAGAATTGAATGCGGATACCGGATTTGCTCCAACCACTTCCAAAGCCAGGGTTTCTTTCTGTGCAATGTTCTTTTGCAAGCGGATGGTGCGGATGCCTCCGATGACTTCTTTTACCTTCTCGAAATCGTTTACCAAAGCTTCGTTGAACCCTTCCGCTTTGTCCAGCTGTTGCGTCATGATGCTTTCGCCGGGCTGGCGGTCGTAGATGTGTTGCCACAATTCTTCGGTGATGAACGGCATGAACGGATGCAACTGCATGAGTAAGGCTTCGAAGAACTTCAGGGTCTGTTCGTAGGTGGTGCGGTCGATGGGTTGTCCGTATGCGGGCTTCACCATTTCGAGGTACCAGCTTGAGAATTCGTCCCAGAAGAGTTTGTAAACTGCCATCAGTGCTTCGCTCAGGCGGTATTTGCCGAATAAGTCTGTTACTTCAAGGGTGGTTTTTGCCAGCATTGCCTTGAACCATTCCGTGGCGATGCGGGCATATTCGGGCTGTTCGATGTCGGCCACGTTCCATCCTTTCACCAGACGGAAGGCGTTCCATATCTTGTTGTTGAAATTACGTCCCTGTTCGCAAAGCGCATCGTCGAACAGGATATCGTTTCCGGCGGGAGCCGAAAGCATCATGCCCATGCGCACGCCGTCGGCACCGTATTTCTCTATCAGTTCCAGCGGATCGGGCGAGTTGCCTAACGACTTCGACATCTTGCGTCCGATTTTGTCACGCACGATGCCGGTGAAGTATACGTTGCGGAATGGCATATCGTGTTTGTATTCATAACCTGCCATAATCATGCGTGCCACCCAGAAGAAGATGATGTCCGGTCCGGTCACCAAGTCGCTTGTCGGATAGTAGTAGTTGATTTCCTCATTGTCCGGGTCGAGGATGCCATTGAAGAGCGAGATGGGCCAAAGCCATGAAGAGAACCACGTATCGAGGCAGTCTTCGTCCTGACGGAGGTCTTCCGCTTTCATATTGGGGTTGCCGGTCTTCTGCTTGGCGAGTTCGAGAGCCTCTTCGGGTGTTTCGGCTACTACATATCCTCCCTGCGGCAGATAGTATGCTGGGATGCGGTGTCCCCACCAAAGCTGACGGCTGATACACCAGTCCTTGATGTTCTCCAGCCAATTGCGGTACGTATTCTTGTACTTGGCAGGATAGAATTTCAGTTCATCGTTCATTACCGGAGGCAATGCCATATCGGCAAAGTGCTGCATCTTGAGGAACCATTGCATCGAGAGCTTCGGCTCGATAGGCACGTTGGTGCGTTCCGAAAAGCCTACCTTGTTGGTATAGGCTTCCACTTTCTCCATCAGTCCGGCTTCTTCCAGGTCCTTTTCGATTTGCTTGCGCACCTCGAAGCGGTCCATGCCTACATAAAGTCCGGCGGCTTCGCTGATGGTTCCGTTGTCGTTGAAGATATCGATGCTTTGCAAGTTGTGCTTTTCGCCCAGCATATAGTCGTTCACGTCGTGTGCCGGCGTAACCTTCAAGCAGCCTGTACCGAATTCGATATCCACATAATCATCTTCGATAACCGGAATCACACGGTTCACCAGCGGAACAATCACTTTCTTGCCTTTCAGCCATTGGTTCTTCGGGTCGTTGGGGTTGATGCACATCGCCGTATCACCCATGATGGTTTCGGGGCGGGTGGTGGCTACTACGGCATAGCGTCCTTCGGAATCTCCTTCTACCTTATAGCGGAGATAATAGAGCTTGCTATGTTCTTCCTTATAGATAACTTCTTCGTCAGAAAGTGCGGTCAGGGCTTTCGGGTCCCAGTTCACCATTCGCACACCGCGATAGATAAGTCCTTTATTGTATAAGTCTACAAAGACACGGATGACGCTCTTGCTGCGCGTTTCGTCCATGGTGAATGCCGTGCGGTCCCAGTCGCACGATGCGCCCAGCTTGCGTAATTGCTTCAGGATGATGCCTCCGTGTTCGTCTGTCCACGCCCATGCGTGTTTCAGGAATTCATCGCGTGTCAGGTCGGTTTTCTTAATGCCTTCTTGTGCCAGCTTGTTTACTACTTTGGCTTCGGTGGCAATCGAGGCATGGTCGGTTCCCGGCACCCAGCAGGCATTCTTGCCGGTCATGCGTGCGCGGCGCACCAGGATGTCCTGAATGGTATTGTTAAGCATGTGTCCCATGTGGAGCACGCCGGTCACGTTGGGCGGCGGGATGACGATGGTGTACGGCTCACGTCCGTCGGGTTTCGAACTGAATAGTTTGTTGTCCAGCCAATACTGGTACCATTTCCCCTCCACATCTGCGGGATTGTACTTACTTGCTAATTCCATCTTATTTTATTCGTTTTTAATGTTTACCTTATTCTGCTTCAGCGTGCAAAGGTAATAAATTCTTTGGAATATGCATATAAAATCAGCAGAATCAAATGGCGTGACATGATGTGCCGGGGCAAGCGGATGAAGCTATGGGGCTGTACGGGAAGGAATGCCGGTTTGTATTAAAGGTTTTATCGGGTGAGAACGGTAGTTTTAGCCTGTTGAAACCGGTCTGAAACTAAGCCGCTCCGCCAGATGCATCTGCACGCATCTGGCGGAGCGGCTTAGTATTTGTTTGCAGGAGTAAAGAACCGGGAATGTGTTATCTCAGTTCGTCCGACGTGTAGCCTTTCGGGAGCGGTCGGCAATTGTACCCGGATGCCATGATTTCTCCGTATGCGCCTGCAGAGCGGATGGCAAGAAAATCGCCACGATGTGTGCGGTTCAGGTCGATGGCTTTTCCAAAGACATCGGACGATTCGCAAATAGGCCCTACTACATCGTAGGTTTCCACCGGTTCTTCGGAGGAAATGTTTTCTATCTTGTGGTATGCCTGATAAAGAGCGGGGCGGATGAGGTCGGTCATGCCTGCATCGACGATGGCGAATTGCTTGTTGGTGCCTTGTTTCACGTAGGTCACCCGTGTGATGAGGCTTCCGCATTGTCCTACTACAGAACGGCCCAGCTCGAAGTGCAACGTCTGTTGCGGGTGAAGCTTCAGGTGCTTGTGGTAGGTAGCAAAGTATTCGGCAAAGTCGGGGATGGATTGCCGGTTGGGATGCGCGTAATCGATGCCCAGCCCTCCTCCTACGTTGATATGTTCCACGATGATTTGGCGTGCGTAGAGTTTTTCCTGCAATTCGTTTACACGGTTGCACAGAGCGATGAAGTCTCCCATGTCCAGGATTTGCGAACCGATGTGGAAGTGCAGGCCGACGAACTTCACGTGGTTCATTTCGAGTGCCCGGTCGATAACCTTATTCATATCCTGCATGCTGATGCCGAACTTGTTTTCGGCAAGTCCTGTGGTGATATTGGCATGTGTATGTGCTCCTACATCGGGATTGATGCGGAAAGCTACGCGTGCTATCTTGTTCTTGCCGGCAGCCAGCTGGTTGATGACTTCCAGTTCGGGAACAGACTCTACGTTGAAGCAAAAGATGTCGTGGTCGAGTGCAAGGTTGATTTCCTTGTCGGTCTTGCCTACGCCGGCAAATACGATCTTGCTTGCGGGAAACCCTGCTTGGATAGCCGCTTCTATCTCCCAGCCGCTTACGCAATCCACTCCCAGTCCGCTCTCGCGGATGATGCCTAAGATTTTAGGATTGGCGTTTGCCTTGATGGCATAGTGCACACAGAATTTGTTGTACTTTCCGGCTTCGGTGCGGATAACGTTCAATGTCTCGCGCAACAGGTCGGCGTTGTAATAATAAAAAGGAGTTTCTACGTTTTGGAATCTCTCTACAGGAAAAATACCTTTCATAATCGATTTGTATTAAGTATTATAAAAAAAGCGGACGATGCGGTTTGTGTTACAACCGTACCATCCGCTTTCCGTGTTATATAAAAGTTATGAAGAAGATTTCGTTATTTGCCGGTATTGAACAGCACGTCGCTCAAGGATTGCAAGGCTTTCTTCTTGTCGCATTCCCGAATCAGGAACGAGATATTGTAGTTGCTGCCTCCGAATGAAATCATACGTACCGGAATGTCACGCATCGCATCGAGTGCTTTGGCTTCGAAGCCCACGTTTTCCCATTCCAGGTCGCCCACAACGCATACGATGCACATGTCGTGGTCAACGGTAACGGTGCCGTATTTCTTCAAGTCATTGACAATTTCATTTAAATGTTTGGTATTGTCTATCGACATCGATACGCCTACTTCCGAGGTGCAGACCATATCAATAGCGGTCTGGTAGCTTTCGAATATTTCGAATACTTTCCGTAAGAACCCGTAAGCCAGCAGCATACGGCTCGACTTGATTTTAATGGCTGTTATGTTGTCTTTGGCAGCTACGGCTTTGATTTTCCCCTTTTCGGTATCATTTGAAATCAAGGTACCGGGGGCGCTTGGTTCCATCGTATTCAGCAGGCGCACCGGAATATTGGCATATTTGGCAGGCTGGATGCAGGTGGGGTGCAGGATTTTAGCACCGAAGTATGCCAGTTCTGCGGCTTCTTCGAAATGCAGCTGGCGTACGGGCGATGTTTTGTCAACCACACGCGGGTCATTGTCGTGCATGCCGTCGATGTCGGTCCATATCTGGATTTCAGAAGCGTTGATAGCGGCTCCGATGAGGGATGCGGTATAGTCGCTTCCGCCCCGTTGCAGGTTGTCGATTTCGCCGTATGCGTTGCGACAGATGAATCCTTGGGTGATGTAGATGTCTTGTCCCGCATGTGCTTCCAGCTGTGCGGCAAGTTTCTCGCGGATATAATTCAAGTCAGGTTCACTGTTTTTGTCCGTGCGCATGAATTCCAGTGCAGGAATCAAATAGGCTTTTACGCCTTGTTCGCACAGGTAGTTGGTAACCATGTTGGTAGAGATGATTTCTCCTTGTGCCAAGATTACCTTTTCTTCGAACAACGTAAAAATATCTTTTGTAAACGACCGGATGTAATCGAATACCGATTTTACAAATTCCAGTGTCTTCTGTTTGTACTCCTCTGTAGAATAAAGTTCATCAATGTGTTGTTTGTATTTGCTTTCCAACCTGTTGATGATTTCATTCGCACCTTCTGGGTTTTTCTTGTACAGATAATCTGAAATTTCGACCAAGGTATTGGTTGTACCCGACATGGCAGACAGGACTACGATTTTCTGTTCGCCGTCGGTAATCAATTTGGCAACGTCTTTCATTCTCTGTGCCGAGCCTACCGACGTTCCTCCAAACTTTAAAACTTTCATTTTCAGTTTCGAATTTTTAATTGTTCTGTTTAAATACTTTTTTCTTTTCTGTGCGCAAAGATACGAATATTTCACGGTCTTTTTATGATTTGCCGCTAAAATCTTGGTCTCTTTGTTTTTTTTAGGATTCGCCAATGCGTTGCAAATGATGCTGTTCGCAACGGTAAACGATTCCCGGATATTCGGAGAGTAGGTGAAGGTTATGGGTAGTCATAATGATAGCCGAGCCTTGATTGCATATTTCCTTCAGCAGTTCCACGATGTTTCGTCCGGTTTCCACATCCAGATTTCCTGTCGGTTCATCGGCGAGGATAATATCTGGACTGTTCAGTATGGCGCGCGCTATCACGATGCGTTGCTGTTCGCCTCCGGACAGTTCGTTGGGCATCTTATAGCCTTTGTTTTCCATGCCTACCCGTTCGAGTACTTCCGCAATACGGTTTTCGATGGCTTGCCGTTGTCTCCATCCGGTGGCACGCAACACAAATTCCAGGTTGTCGTGTACGGTCCGGTCGATAAGTAGCTGGAAGTCTTGGAACACGATACCCAGTTTACGCCGCAATTCGGAAATATTCTTTTGCTTCAGTTTTTTCATATCATAGCCCAATACGGTGGCTTCTCCTTTCGCAATGTCCAGTTCTCCGTAAATTGTTTTCAGGAGAGTAGATTTTCCGCTTCCCACTTTGCCGATGATGTAGACGAACTCTCCTTTATGCAGTTCGAAGTCCACATCATGCAGGACGCAGAGAGCCTGTTGGTCGATTTCCACTCCTTTGTATCGGATTAGCGGTGTTTCGTCCATAAGTCATCAATGTTTTTTCCAGGTTGCGCTATGACGTTCTTTCAATTCCCGTGCCAGGTCTTCGATGCGGTATCCTTTTGAGGTGAGTAGTACAATCAGGTGATACAGCAGGTCGGCTCCTTCGTAAATCAGACGTTCATCAGTACCGTTACAAGCCTCGATAATGGTTTCTACAGCTTCTTCGCCTACTTTTTGTGCCATCTTATTGACTCCGGAGCGGAACAGGCTGGTAGTATACGAGTGTTCGGGCATTTCTTTGTGGCGCTTGTCGATGAAGTCTTGCAATTCTTTCAAGAACATGATGTCTTGCTCGTTTTTTTCTCCCCAGCAGGTGTCGGTGCCCGTATGGCATACAGGACCGGTCGGGTGTGCCTGAATGAGCAAGGTATCATTGTCGCAATCGCTCTTTATGGAAACTACTTCCAGAAAGTTCCCGCTGGTTTCGCCTTTCGTCCATAAGCGTTGTTTGGTACGGCTATAGAACGTGACTTTGCCTGTTGTCAAGGTCTTTTCGTAGGCTTCTTTGTTCATGAATCCAAGCATAAGCACTTTTTGGGTATAGCTGTCTTGGATAATGGCAGGGACTAATCCGTCCATTTTATCAAAGTCGGGTTGCATAGTTTTTTCATTTTAAGGGTTATGAGATATATAATCAGTTAAATTCTTACGTTAATGCCTTCCGTATGGAGGTATGCTTTCAGTTCGGGTATGGGTATTTCGCCGAAATGGAATACACTTGCCGCCAGTGCCGCATCGGCTTTCCCTTGCGTGAACGCGTCTTTGAAATGCTGTTTGTTCCCGGCTCCTCCCGAAGCGATGACCGGAATGGTTAATGTGTCGCTCAGTATTGCCAGTGCCTTGTTTGCGTATCCGTTTTTCACTCCGTCGTGGTCCATGCTGGTGAAAAGTATCTCTCCGGCTCCCCGTTCGTTGGCTTCATGTGCCCAATTGAACAAGTCCTTTTCGGTTTCCACCCGTCCTCCGTTCAGATAACATTTCCATCCTTTTTCCGTTTGGCGGGCATCAATGGCAACCACACATACTTGAGAACCGAAATGCTGGGCTATGTCATCAATGAGTTGGGGATTCCGGATAGCGGCAGAATTGACCGATACTTTATCGGCACCGGCATTCAGCAGGCGCTCCACATCGCTTAGCTCGTGAATGCCTCCGCCTACGGTAAACGGGATATTGATGCAGGCAGCTATGCGTTTCACTAAGTCGGTAAACGTTTTCCGTCCTTCGTGGCTGGCTGTAATGTCCAGGTAGACCAGTTCATCGGCTCCTTGCTCGCTGTAGAGTTGTCCCAGTTCCACGGGGTCGCCTGCTTCGCGCAAGTTGATGAAGTTGGTTCCTTTTACGGTTTGTCCGTTCTTTATATCCAGACAGGGTATGATTCGTTTTGCTAACATGCGCTCTACTCCTTATTATATTATATAGTGGCTAAGTTCTTTTAGTGAAATCCGTCCTTCGTAAATGGCTTTCCCGAATACAACGGCTGGGATGCCTGCTTCATCCAGTTTCAGGATATCATCCATACAGCTGATGCCTCCGCTGGCTATCAGGTAAATTCCGGGGCAGGCTTTCAGTATGTCTTGATAGAGCGGGAGAGAAGGACCGTCCAGCATTCCGTCATGGCTGATGTCGGTACACAATACTTTGGTGATTCCTTTTTGTGTGTATTGCTCTAAGAAGGGCATCAGTTCCATCGGGCTTTCTTCTTTCCAGCCGTTGATGGCGATTTTGCGGTCTTTCACATCCGCTCCCAGAATGATTTTCTCGTTTCCGTAGGTTTGCAGCCATTCACAGAACCATTCGGGGTGTTTCACGGCTACGCTGCCCAGTGTGACCATTTCGGCACCGCTCTCGAATGCGATTTCGATATCGCCCGATGTCTTGATTCCTCCGCCGAAATCGATGATGAGCGAGGTATGAGTGGCAATCTGTTCCAACGTGCGGTAATTCACGATATGGTGGGATGCGGCTCCGTCTAAGTCGACCACATGTAATCTGCGGATGCCGTATGCTTCGAACTCTTTGGCTACTTCCAGCGGATTCTCGTTGTAGACCTTCTTCGAATTGTAATTGCCTTGCGAGAGACGGACACATTTTCCATCAATGATGTCGATGGCTGGGATTAGTTCTATCATGTCAGTATGCTATGTTTAAAAAGTTCTGTAATATACGTTCTCCGGTTTTCCCGCTCTTTTCGGGATGAAACTGGGTGGCATAGAAGTTGTCTTTGTGCAGGGCGGCACTGAAGGGCAGGATATAGTCTGTCCGGGCTGCCGTAAAATCGTTTAGCGGAACGTAATAGCTATGTACGAAATAGACAAATTCTTCTTGTTCGAAACCGTTGAACAATAGCTTGTCTGTGCATTGGATGGTATTCCAACCCATGTGGGGCACTTTGTCTTCGTGGCGGACAGGCTGGAAACGCTTGACATCGACATCGAAAATGCCCAAGCACGGGACATTACCTTCTTCCGAATGCCGGCACATCAATTGCATGCCCAGGCAAATGCCTAAAACGGGTTGTTTCAGGTCGGTGATCAGCCGGTCCAGCTGATGCTCCTGAAGGTATTCCATGGTGTTCTTGGCTTCTCCAACGCCCGGAAAGATGACTTTATCCGCTTTTCGGATAAGTTCCTTGTCGGCGGTAATGACCGGCTCTATCCCTAACCGGCGCAAGGCATAGTCTATCGAGAAGATGTTTCCTGCATTGTATTTGATAATCGCTACATTCATGCTTTTTCTCTTGTTTCTTTTTTGTTTTTGCAAAAATAGCGAATTATTGTTGAATTCCTATTATTTGTAGCAGAAAGATGTAGTTTTGTTTGGAATGTGTTGCATTTAGAATAAAACGATACCGGCTTCGAAAGTCCCTTTATGGTCTAAGGTGTGTCCCTTGCTATACGGGCGTGTCCAGACATAGCCGCCCGAGGCGAAGATGCCCAGTCTTTTCGTTATGCGGAACTCCAGATTCAGGCGTGGTTGAAGGGCATAAGTCCGTGCAGGATATCCTTTGTGTTTGTTATCAAGTGTTTCGATGTGGTAAAATCCAGCATCGGCACTGATTTCCAACAGGCGGCAAAGCGGGAGGTATATACCGGCGCGGTAGAAAGCAGAAGCCGAGAGATCGTGGTCAAGATCGAAGTACCATGCACCTCCGCCCAGTTCGGTGTAAGTGAACCGGTTCTTGAAGCGCACCGCCACGTTTGCTTTATTCAAGTTCCCGCTCGAAACTATCAGCTGAATGTGTGTGCGTGGTGAAATATTGATGCACCCTATCTGGTGAGCAAGGCTGTCTGAGCTGAGGTTGAAAAAGCCCAGTTGCAGGCTTTTGTGACCATGGCTGGAGATATTGGCTATTCCCAGCTGTACTCCTTTGTTTTCAGCACTGTAGTTTCCCAGACCTAGTTGCACGCCCTGGTTCGTGACCGCTACATTACCTAACATTGCTAGTTGTACGCCTTGGTTGGCACTGCCCACTACATTCAGTAAAGAGGTGAGTTGCATACCGCGTATGGTGTCTTTACAAGCATTCATCAGTCCTCCCAACATCAGTCCGTTTTGGTCTTGTCCGGTAATATTGGCTATTCCTGCAAGCTGCACTCCCGATGAATTTCCATTGCTCATATTCAGCAACCCGCTGAAAAGAATGCCGCGCGTGTTTCTTGCACTCATATTGCCAATGCCTGACAATGCGAATCCGTTTATCGTTCCTCCGTTTACATTGACCAGGCCGCCCAACACGATGCCGGATGTGTTCCTGCCCGTTACATTGGCAATGCCTGCCAGCTGGAATCCTGCAGCGTCCACCCCTGTGATATTGGTCAGTCCTGTTACCTGAAGACCTTTTGAATGGTGGTAGGTTACGCTGGACAAGGCGTTGATGCCCATACCGTTCAAGCATGGGTAGTTACTCAGTAGTCCAAGGTTGAAGTATGTGCGCGAAGGTTGCTTTTTCTGATTTGTAATGTTCAGTGCAAGGTGGATGCCCTTTTTCTGTCCTTTCTGAGTGCGTAGCTGGGCGTTTGCCGGAAGCACTGTGGCCATAAGCAGGCAGGTATATAAAATACCTGCCAATAGCGTGTTTGGTTTCATATAATTTGAATGTTGTCTATCACAGTATACAGTTGCGGAGAAAACCGGACGTTGAAAAATAAAAACCTCCGTGTGAATCTGCATATTCCGTGATGAGAATAAATGACATACATTGAATCCGTTCTCTTTACTTGACTTCCTGATACAGGAAACGCTTGATACTTTTCTTCGGGGTTTTCTCAAATTCCTCGGGATAGATGCGTACGGCGGCTATCTGCGAGTACGAAGGGAGGGCGGCGTTCAGCATCGTCCGGTTTTCTTCCATTTTTGCTTCAATGTCCTGGTCGGTCATCCCCTGAGCATAGGCAGCTTCAAAGTCAGGATATATCAAAGCTGCCAGCCGGTTGTCGCGTTGTTGGATGACGATGCATTCTGCTACGAACGGAAGGTTGTTCAGTTGTTCCTCGATTTCTTCCGGGTAGATGTTCTGTCCTGACGGACCGAGCAACATGTTCTTGCTCCGTCCCTTAATAAAGAGATTTCCTTCTGCATCGATGATGCCTAAATCGCCCGTGTGTAGCCATCCGTCCTTATCAATTGCCTGGGCGGTAGATTCGGGGTTCTTGTAGTAACCTAACATTACGTTGTCACCCCGCACCAGAATTTCGCCCACCGTATAATGTGGTTCGGGGCTATCGATACGTATTTCCATCCGTGGCGCAGCTTTTCCACATGAACCGGGGCGGAATCGTTTCCAGTCTTCGTAACTAATGATGGGACCACATTCTGTCATTCCGTAGCCTACGGTGTAGGGGAAATCCAGCCCTTTCAGGAAAGTTTCCACTTCACTGTTGAAAGCGGCGCCGCCTACGATGATTTCGTAGAACTGTCCTCCGAATCCCTTCACCAGTTGTTCACGGATGGCTTCGTTTATCTTTCCGTTGATGATGGGGAGTTTCATGAGCATTTTCATCTTGAGTGTTTCAGTTTTTGGCTGTACACCTTTTTTGATGATTTTCTCGATGATGAGCGGCACGGCAATAACGATGTGGGGCTTCACGTCAGTAAATGCCTGAGCGATGATTTTCGGACTGGGCATACGCGTGAGAAAGAATACGTGGCACCCGGCGCATAACTCGTAAAGAAACTCGAAAGCCAACCCATACATGTGCGCCATAGGAAGCATTGACACTACGCGGTTACCCGGCTGGAGGGGAAGTACTTCGAAGGCGAACTGGGTGTTCGACCAAAGTGAGCGGTAGGGTAGCATAACTCCTTTTGAGAAGCTGGTAGTACCTGATGTGTAGTTGATTACTGCTAGTTCTTCTTCCGCATCGCGACGGTAGGTCACGTGTTCGCGGCGGAAATTGCGGGGATATTTCTTACCGAACAGCTCGTTCAAGTGCTCGCGTGCGTATTCCAGTTGTTTGCTCCGGCATACCAGCAGGGTGAAGTCGGTCATCAGAATGATGCCTTCCAGCCGGGGCATCTCAGCTTCGTTGAGGCTTTCCCATGCCATGTCACCCACAAAGAGCAGACGCGCGTCCGAATGGTTGACGATGTTATGGATATTGTCTGCCTTGAATTCGTGGAGGATAGGTACTGCCACTGCGCCGTAGGTCAGTGTGGCGAGGAATGCCACTCCCCAGTGCGAACTGTTCCTGCCGCAGATGGCCACCTTGTCGCCGGCCTGTATGCCGCTTTCCTTTAGCAGGATATGCAGCTTTTCTATTTTTCGTGCCAGATCCTTATATTGCAGGGTGGCACCTTTGTAATCGGTCAGCGCATCAAGGTCCCAGTTCGTTTTGATGCTCTGCTCTATGAGCGCTAAGAAACTTTTTTCCATAATTAGGGTATATTGGTTGCACAACTCGTGCGATATTGTGCAAATATATCCTTTTATTCTTACCTGTGCAATGATACGGGCGTTTTCTTTGCAAAATATGTGTTTCCCTGCGTCATCGTGACTTCAAGCATGCATTTTGATGAACATAAGTGAGTTGGCCGTTTCACATAAGTAAGTCGGGCGTTTCACATAAGTGAGTCAGTCTTATCACTTATGTTCGTTTAAGGGGACTTTTGACGATTTGTCCTGAATTTATTTATTCGTGGTGTTCGCTGTAATATTTCATAAATTGCGTGCGCTCGAAAGGATTGATGTCGCCTGCCACTTGTGCGTTGAGTTTGCCTTTGTATTGCGCCAGCGTATCAAAACCTTTGTTGTCCATCCATTGTGACAATTCATCAAGCATGGTAGCGATGACAGGGGTACCATGACGGTATACAGCCGTACAGACTTCAGCGGCTGCAGCTCCTGCCAAGATTGACTTAGCGAGGCATTTCCCGTTGTGTACGCCTCCTGATATGGCGTAGTCTAGTTGGGGTACGGCAGCGGAAGCTATAGCGGTCCAACGCAGGCGGGAGGCTAGTTCGCCCGGCTGGCTCATCACATCGGTGCTACCGATGGTAAGTCGGTCGATGTCGATGTCGGGCTGGTAGAGCCTGTTGAATAAAACCACGGCATCTGCACCGTTAGCGTAGAGTTGGTCGATAAGAGTTACGGGATTGGTGAAGTTGTTTCCCAGTTTCATGATGACAGGTATTTTCACTTCCTTCTTCACACGGCGTAGAATGTTAAGGTGACGTTGTTCGAAGCTGCCGGGGATATAGTTCTTTTCGGTCTGTAGAGCGAGAATGTTGATTTCCAAAGCATCGGCGCCTGCCTGCTCCATCAGCACGGCAAAGTTGGTCCACTCCTGATCGCTGTAACAGTTGATGCTGGCTATAACGGGAATGGTGCAATGTTTTTTTGTTTCTTTCAGGAGGCTTATGTGCGCATCAAGCATGTGCGAACGGACGTAGGTGTTCAGATAATCGTCGGCTTCGGGTGAGCCATATCCATGAAGAGTTCCAGTCTGGGCATGGATTTGTTCTTCGAATACCGATTTCAGTACAACGGCTGCCGCACCAGCATTTTCCAGTTGTTTGATTTTGTCGGGGGTGTCGGTCAGTCCCGAACTGCTGATGATAACGGGGTTTTTCAGTTTCAGTCCCGCAAATGTGGTTTTCAGGTTTGCCATGGCTTTGTATAATTAGGTTAATGGATTGTTGGCAAGTTGTCAACTTAATAAACTCTTTCTCCGAATATTTTGGTGCCTACCCGCACCAGGGTTGTACCGTTTCGGAGAGCGATTTCATAATCGTGCGACATACCCATCGAGACTTCCTTAAAAGTCGGTTCTTCGGCGAAAAAAGCCTGTTTCCATTCATCGAACAAGTCTTTCAGGGTATGAAACTCGTGTGCTATCTGTTCCTCATCATCGGTGTTGGTCGCCATTCCCATCACACCGGCTATGCGGACGTGGTCCAGTTTTTTCCATTCACCTGCTTCCAGCATTTCCCGGCAAGCCTGGGGGGTGAATCCGTACTTGCTTTCTTCGCGTGCAATATGTATTTCGAGCAGACAGGGGATGACACGGTTATATTTTGCTGCCTGCTTGTTGATTTCCGCCAGCAGCTTATACGAGTCTACGGCTTGTATCAGGGCGATGTAAGGAGCGATATATTTCACCTTGTTGGTTTGCAGGTGCCCGATGAAATGCCATTCGATGTCATTGGGCAGTGTTTTCTGTTTTTCTGCCAGTTCTTGTTCCTTGCTTTCACCGAAGATGCGTTGCCCTGCTTCGTAGGCTTCGCGGATGGCTTCGGCGGGATGGAACTTGGATACCGCTACTAGCCGTACGCCGTCGGGCAGTTCGGCAAGCACGTTTCGTAAATTTGTCTGGATGTCCATAAATAGATACGTTTATTAGAGTTTGTACGTTTTTTAGTTTTTAAGCTGAAGTATGTCAAAACTGATAAACTTACAAACTCAAAAACTAAAAAACAGGACATTTATAGGTCGTTTTTATCTTTTGTCAGCATCGGGAAACTCTGGCTTCACGTCAGGCTCTGCCGAGTAAGGGTATACATCCATGATAGCAGTTTCGGCGATGGATGCGATGACGTAATCCGCCATAGTGCCTTTCATGCCTTCATCGAGTTTTTTCACGGCATCGCGCAGGTCGGCCGCTTGTACCAACATGTTGGCAGATGTTTTCTTTTCCGCTCCGCTCTTTTCGTCAAGGGTGATAAAATAGAGCTTGCACTTGAACCAGCGGTCGGCGGCTTCTTCTTCAGAAGGGAAAAGTTCGCTGTAGTTTGCCCGCTTGATGTCGGCAACGGTAAATTCTCCACTGATGAACGGGGTTATTTCTTCGATGATGCGCGATTCGGCTTCTGTGAAGCTCAGCGCATCGACCAGATAGGGTTCTGTTACTTTCTTGTTCATGCCATTTTCTGCCACTTTCTCGTAGCGGATTTTGCATTCGAACCAATTATGCATCATAATTTATGTCTTTTTTCTGTTTTGAAGATGAATATATTTGTTTTCTTTTCGTGCAAAGGTACGCATAAATTTGATACGGTAATGCTTGGCGGGGTGTAAATTTATGGGTTGACGGAGTATCGGTTGGCAAGTTGACCAGGTTTTGGATAGCATTCAGAACCTTGTCAACCGATACCCTGTCGGCTGTGTTTAATCCCTCAGTTTACACCGGTTTTGTTGCATGAACTCCTGTATTATGTCGCAATAGTTCCCTTGAATGAGGATGTGGTGATTGCCCAGCGGATTTCTCAGGAAATACTCTACAGGCTTGCCCAGTTTTACCAGCAGTTGTGTGCGGCATAAAGAGATGATGTTGGTGTTTTCGGTCAGGTAGCCGGGCGACACATAATATTCGTCCAGACATTCGCTTCCACATTTGAATACGGTTACTTCTCCTTCGTGGAGGATGCCTTGTACAGCGATGCCCTTTTCGGTGTCGAAATGACTTCGGAGGATGAACCGTTCGGCCATTTTTGTACCGATGGTGTCGTGTGCCAACAATACTTCGTTCTTTTCAACATCGATGAACGATGGATTGGCGATGAAGCCCTGTTGTCCGGTTAGCACTTTCACCATCAGCAGAGTCATGATGGCTTGCAGGTCGCCTTCACTTCCGGCTGGTATGCCTTCATCATTCAAGAGTGCCACCGCCAGGCAGCCCGTACTTTTTAAATCCTGATACATCGAGAAACTGGAAAGGGTCACGGCATCCAGCTGGTATTTTTCGCATACTTGCTTGGTAGCATAATACAGACGCATTTCCCGGAGCAGGTCTTCAGGGGTGGTGTCTTGGCAGGCTTGGGCTCTGTTGGCAAGTATCGAGGCTTCCACGCCTACTTCTTCATCGGTGATGCCGTAATAGAGCTTGTACACTTCTTCTGCCGGTATGTCAATAAAGTTTACTCCCCACCGGCGGTTGGTCAGCAGATAGTCGGCATGACTTGCCACTAGCCACGGGGCAGGTGTTCCTATCAGTCCGATGCGCTTTCCTTTCAGCTTGTGTTTGGCGGCAAAAGCCTGGTAATGAAACAATACTTGACGTACCATGTCGGATACTTTTCCGTAAATGATAGTCGCCCGCATGTCTTTGGTCCTTATCCAAGCTGCTATTTCGAGGGCTGCTGCCAGCGAATTGTTCTGTCCGTCGCTCAATATGGTGATGGGATAGGGGAATATGCTGAAGTTGCGGATTACGACATCTGCCACACATCCGTCGGCGATGAAAGGCATCTTGTAGGCTCCTGCCGGAATGTGGTCTACTTCGGTGTAGGGTACCAGATGGAGGGTGAAATGCTTCTCTAATGCCATGAAAAGTTCTTGATGGCACTTGTAAATTTGTTCCGCGCGGTAGTCTTCAGATGTGAATATGAGCAAATATAAATCCATAATCGTTAAGTTAAAACAGAAGAGATTATTAACGTGGACGAATATAGGGCTTTTTCCTGATAAGCGGGCAAACGGGCAAGGGCTTTTTATGTTTTTTGATAGAGTTTAGTGTCCTTTTATTCGAGGGCAGAAGTGAACTGCCTTTTTCTTTTTGAGGGGATACCTTTATCGTTTCAGTTGTCTTCATGGGCTGTAGCAACCAACTGAAATGCCTTATGAAGATATCTTCGTTTTGCACGCAGATAACTTCGTCTGGTGTAAGATTAATAATCTTCCGCTTGTAAGATTAATAATCTTGCAGCCTGAAGATTATTAATCTTACAGCGAATGATCCTTTATGTATAATGGGGCGGATACGGGTGTTCTTGTATTCAGTATTCAACCTCTTCCTGTCTAAAAAATAAAAAAACACGGTGTCTTTGTGTCTCTGTGTTCAAAAATAACTATCTTTGCGAGCACATTTAATAAAATTTGTATTTATGCCACATATATCCATCAGAGGAACAGAAATGCCCGAGTCGCCTATCCGGAAATTGGCGCCGTTGGCAGAAGCTGCGAAAGCGAGAGGAATCCACGTCTATCACCTGAACATTGGTCAGCCAGACCTTCCTACCCCGCGAGCGGCCCTTGATGCGATTCGCCATATCGACCGCACGGTGCTGGAGTATAGTCCGAGTCAGGGATATCGCAGCTATCGCGAGAAGCTGGTAGGCTATTACAAGAAATACGATATCCATTTGGATGCCGATGATATTATCGTCACCACAGGCGGGTCGGAAGCCGTATTGTTTGCTTTTCTGAGCTGTCTGAATCCGGGCGACGAAATCATTGTGCCCGAGCCGGCGTATGCCAATTACATGGCTTTTGCCATATCAGCAGGGGCGGTAATCCGTACGGTGACTACTACCATCGATGAAGGTTTTTCGTTGCCCAAGGTGGAGAAGTTCGAAGAGCTGATTAACGAACGGACGAAGGGTATTCTGATATGTAATCCCAATAATCCGACCGGCTATCTTTATACACGTCGCGAGATGAACCAAATTCGTGACCTGGTGAAGAAATACGACCTGTTTCTTTTTTCCGATGAAGTGTATCGCGAGTTTATTTATACCGGCTCTCCTTATATATCTGCCTGTCACCTGGAGGGGATTGAGCAGAACGTGGTACTGATAGACTCGGTATCGAAACGCTATTCGGAGTGTGGTATCCGTATCGGTGCGTTGATTACGAAGAATGAAGAAGTGCGTAAGGCGGTGATGAAGTTTTGCCAGGCACGCTTGAGTCCTCCGCTCATCGGGCAGATAGCAGCCGAGGCTTCGCTCGACGAACCTGAAGAATATGCACGGGAAACGTACGATGAATACGTGGAACGCCGAAAATGTCTGATAGACGGGTTGAACCGCATACCGGGCGTATATTCTCCTATCCCGATGGGGGCATTCTATACCGTAGCAAAGCTTCCGGTGGATGATAGCGAGAAGTTCTGTGCATGGTGTCTGAGCGATTTCGATTACGAAGGCGAGACTGTGATGCTGGCTCCTGCTGCAGGGTTTTACACCACACCGGGGGCTGGAGTGAACGAGGTGCGTTTGGCATACGTCTTGAAGAAAGAAGACTTGCTCCGGGCGTTGTTTGTATTACGTAAGGCATTGGAGGCTTATCCCGGACGTGTAGACGACTAATCATGAACTGGAAGCTTTTCATAGCCCGCCGGATTTATCAGACCAAAGAAAAGGAAGGTGACCGGAATGTTTCGAAGCCTGCCGTACGCATTGCGATGGTGGGCATTGCCATCGGGCTTGCCGTGATGATTCTTTCGGTGGCAGTGGTTGTCGGCTTCAAGCATGAAGTGCGCGATAAGGTCATCGGGCTAGGGGCGGATATTCTGGTAACCAGTCTGGATGTAGTACAGTCGTATCAAGTCACTCCCGTGGTAGGTGACGATAGTCTGATATCGGCATTGGGAAAGATGCCGGGTGTAAAACATGTGCAGCGCTATGCCACCAAGCCGGGTATGATTATGACTTCCGATAATTTTCAGGGAATCGTATTGAAAGGTATCGGGCAAGAATATGACACGACGTTCCTCCACCGTCATTTGCAGGAAGGGCATATTCCCGCTTTTACCGATTCGGTTTCTTCCAATCAGGTGTTGGTTTCGAAAACGATAGCCGACCGTCTGGGGGTGAGAGTGGGAGACAAACTTTATACATATTATTTGGAAAACAATATTCGTGCCCGTCGGCTGACCGTAGCTGGTATCTATCAGACTAATTTTTCTTCATACGACGACCTTTTCCTGCTGACCGACCTTCGCACGGTGGAACGGCTGAACAACTGGGAGCCTGGGCAGGTGGGTGGCTTGGAAATACAGGTGACCGATTATGACCTGCTGGACGAAACAAACGGGCATATATTGTCTTCACTCGACAAGAAAACCGACAAGTATGGAGGTCGTTATTATGCACAAACCATTGAAGAGGTATATCCGCAAATTTTCGCATGGCTCGACCTGCTTGACATCAACGTATGGGTTATTCTGGTCTTGATGGTTGGTGTGGCGGGTTTCACAATGATTTCAGGGTTGCTTATCATTATTCTGGAACGTACCAACATGATTGGTGTGCTGAAGGCATTGGGTGCAGACAATACTGCTATCCGTAAGGTTTTCCTTTCGTTTGCCGTGTTCCTTATCCGGAAAGGGATGTTGTGGGGAAATGTCATTGCCCTGACCTGTTGTGCCGTGCAGTATTTTTTCCGTCCTGTCAGGCTCGACCCTGCGGTATATTACATCGATGCCGTCCCTATAGAGTTGAATCTATGGATATGGTTGTTACTCAATGCCGGTACGCTGGTAGTATCGGTTCTGATGCTGGTGGGACCTTCTTACCTGATTAGCCGTATCCATCCGGCACGTTCCATCCGTTTCGAATAATATATATGGTGTACGGTAATTGTCTCATGGCATACAGATGACCCGGAAAGGCATAGAGAAACACAGAAGAGTAAATGAAAATCTGTGTCCGTATATGCCTTTCCGGGTCATTTGCCTGTTATGATGGTTGACATGTCTCCCAATCAATAAAGGTCTCTTGTTACGATGTCATCGCTCCAATGATGGTCCTTCGGGAAGGGTTGGCCGCTCCATGCTTTCTTGCTGGTCCAGTCTTGCGGAGCATCTGTCCAGAAGGCATCGCTTGCCGGAAGTCCCAGCGGAAGGAAGGCGAGCGAGGTCATATACAAGCTTCCGTTATTCGTGTACCAGTCGGCTACGTTAGGTTGGCGTCCGGTAAATCCGATGGTAAGGAATCCACCTTCATTAAAGTTATCCCCATTGGCAAACATACGCTTCAGTACGGCAGTAAGTCCGCAACGCACTTGGGCTGGAGTGACACTGGCTGGTAATTTACGGTACCATGCCATCAGAGCCAAAGGTTGCATCGTAGCCATGCGGTAAGGGATAGAACGGCCGAAGACTGGGAAGGTTCCTTCGGGCGAGATAAACCGTTCCAGTACCAGGCTGTACTTTTGCGCACGCTTCAGTGCACGGCGGTAATACTTCGGATAGTCAAGGCGTGAATGCTTATTGGCGTCAATCAGTGCATCAAGGGTTTCGAGGTACATAGGATGGAATACATAGCTGCTATAATAGTCGAAGGCGAATGAAGGTCCGTCGGCATACCAGCCGTCGCCTGTATACCATTCTTCTACCTTGCGGATGGCAGAATTGATGCGGTAGATATCAAAAGGTGCACCGGCCTTGGCGAGGAAACTCTCGATAGTAGCTGAGAAGAGCAGCCAGTTGGTATAAGGCGGGTCGATACGCCGAAGCTGGGTAAACTCTTCGATGTAACGTTTCTTTGTGGTTTCATCAAGTGGCATCCAAAGCTGGTCGAAGGCACGGAGGAAACTTTCTGCCACGTATGCGGCATCCACTAGCGGCTGACCTTCGTTGCGCCATAAGAGATAGTCGGGCGAATCAGGGTCGACTGCATGAACGTAGCTCTGCAATGCCCATTCACGCAATTGCTTGCGCATGGCTCCTTCTTCGGTCTCATCATCGGGCAGGGCAAGCCATGGGGCAATGCCTGCCATCAGGCGTCCGAAACATTCCATATAAGTGACTCGCTTGTCGCGTCCGTCCCAGGTAGGACTGACTTCCACTTGCATGTTTTTCTGCAGTTCCTCTTTTGCCATGTTGCTTAATACAGGAGCTGCCATGTCATAAGCCAGCTTACACCAGTAAGCACGGTCGGGCTGGCTTCCAGCTTCCAGATAGCGTACGTACTCGCATGCCGCCAGCAGGAAAGCTCCTACACCGAAATTGGCGGTAGACTTGGCATCGACCACCTGTCCGGGTATCGCCTTTTCACCAATGGGTTGCACGTAACCTACTGAACCGTCTTTTTGTAATGCGGTTTCTGATAGATACGTCCATGCCTTGCTAATGACAGGCATGTAGATGGTTTCGTCTAGATAACCATGGTTTACTCCCCATAATAGTCCGTAGGTAAAGAAAGCTGTACCGCTGGTCTCAGGTCCGGGAGCATGTTCGGGGTCCATCATGCTGCGTGTCCAGTATCCTTCGGGTTGTTGGATTGCTGCTACCGCCTGTGCCATCTTTTGGTATTTTTCTATAAAGAACCTGCGGTGTGCATAGTCGGCGGGTAAGTCCTTTAACACTTTCGCCAGTCCGGCCAATACCCATCCGTCGCCCCGTGCCCAAAAGTCTTTTTTCCCGTTCAGGCTTTTATGTTTGGGATAGACGTATTTAGCATCGCGGTAATACAGGTTCTCTTCGGGGTCGAACATGATACTGTCTGAGTAGGTGATGTATTCGTACAGCTTGTCCAAGTACAGTGGGTTATGGGTCAGCTTGTAGAGTTTGGTCATGACGGGCATCACCATGTACAGTCCGTCGCTCCACCACCAGTAGTCATGCCGGGGGGTACTCATTTCATATTCCATTACCTCACGGGCGCGGCGTATCTTCCGGTCGTCTGGGTCGAGCTGGTATAGGTCGATGTAAGTTTGGAAACACACTTGCCAGTCACCGAAGAGCACATACTCATCAGTCTCGCCATACGAATATTTCCATGTGGAGCGGTTGTTGCTTTTTGCTCCTTTCCATTCATTATGTGTAGCCCATGCTTCGGAATAAGCTCGATAAGCAGGGTTTCCGGTCAGGTAATAAGCTTCCATATTGCCAGTATGGTAGGCGGCATTGTCCCAAAAGGCACGTACTTCGGGCGGATTTTCCGCTTGCCAGTGCTGATTCACTTTGTCGATAATTTGGCGCACCTTCTCTGCCTCAGAGGGTTTGGCGAAAGCGCAAGTAAGGGGTAAGAGGGCGAGTAGGCATGCCCTAGCCAACAGGTAAAGTTTTTTCATGGGTCTTATTATTTTTATGGTTAGTGTTTGATTGAGGTATCGGTTGACAAGAAGACAAGGTCTTAAATGCTTGCTTGAAGTTTTTTACACTCGTCAGCTTGTCAACTTGTAGCCTGCGTTCATTCCAATTCCAGTACATATACCGGTGTAGGAGCCTGGTCGACGGTTTTCTCTCCATCACCCTGGTAGGTGACCTGTACGAAGAGATGCAATTGTTTCCGGTTTTTCCAAAGCTCAGTGTCCAGGCTTGGTTCCCAGGCTTCTACCGGAAAGTCGGTCAGGTCTTTCACTTGCCAGTCATCTTGCTTCAAATCATCGGTGTATGCCATCGAGACTTTGCTTCCTCTTTCTGCATCACGGAAAATAAAGTAAGCCTTGTTTCCGTCTACTACAATGCGCGGGCGTGAAACCGGAATCATCTTGGTTCCTCCACCTTTCAGGGAAAAGGCCAGCTTGCGATGCATCACTTCACGCATGTTCCAGCGGGTACCATCGTTCCATACCACTCGGTATTGCGGTACTTCCGAGGTGGCATCACGCCAATAAGTGACGATGTAAGGATGTCCTTCGGCATCGGTACACATGCTGGTCTGGTTTATCAGTTCACTGTTCTGAGGAATATGCCAGGCACATTCGGCATTTGATTCGCGGATGGGTAGGGTATATGCATCTCCTGTCGACTTGTACCAGGTTTTTCCTTTGTCGGGCGAATAGGCATAACACAGGTCATGGTTGGTTTCTACCATCCAGGTTTCGCGCCATACCCACGAGAGGTGTATTGTGCCTTTCGTATCTACATAGAGTTGCCAGTAAGCATTACGCTTGCCTTCACCGTCAATCAGGACATCCTGTATCCGTTCCCACCGGCGTGTCGTCACGTCGTATAGGTTCATGATAAGATTGCCTCGTCCCGATGCTCCGGAGCGATAGACGAATATCAAGTTCCCGTCGGGCATACGGTAAAACTCCGGATAAGTCACGTCTTGTTCATCCGTACCCGTCATGGATTCCTTGTCACCTAGTTCCAGCGAGCCGGGTTTTATGCTTCGGCAATAATTGAGCGGATGCCCGTGATGGTCGAAGGCTACATGCAGGTATCCTTTTCCGTCCACCATCAGGCTGATGATGTTGTGTGCGTCTTCCACATTTCCCTTATATTGGGAACGGTGCAAAGTCCATTCGGTATCACCCAGTGTACGTTTGCCCAGCATCAGGTATCCGTCGGGGGCGTAATAGGCGATGTATTGCGTATTGCCTTGGGTCACCAGCGAATTGTTGCGGAACACCGTGGTGTTGACCGATGTATTGCTATATCCTTCGCCTACCCTCACCAACTGCTGGGCACAGATGGTGCTGGAAACGAAAAGAAGTATCCACAAAATGAATGTTTGCTGTTTCATGATTTCATTTACATTTACCATTATTTCTCGGTTCCCATCGGGATACGGATGACGTTCAGCGAGTATGCTGGCATTAGGTATGCGAATGCATTGTTTACCTCCAGCGTACTTTCTGTAGGTTTTGCCTGTTTGTCATCAGGCTTGCCTGAAAGCATGTACAAGGTTGCCGTTTTTCCATCAATACCTGCCGGAAGGTTTACTTGGGTATTTACCGCTACAGGCAAGAGGTTGACTAGCTTCACGATGATATCTCCTGTGCGGCTATCACGTACTACCGATGAGGCGATGCGTTTATTCACATCAGCGCGTGGATTATCTGTACGGTTTTCCGAAGGCAAGTAACTGTCGCCTGTATGTTGTCCGTAAAGCAGCTGGGTATAATAGCCCACCGTAGGCTTCACTTCCTGGTTGTTGAAGTAAATCAGGTCAGGGTTCCATTGGGTGTGTCCTTCCTTTGCCAGCAGCGGAGCGTATGATGACATCTGTACTACATCGCCGTTCCGTTCTACCGAAGTGAGGTAAAGCGCTTCGGCAAGTGCTGTCTCGATGTTGTTGGGACGTCCAGGCAAGTGCGCGGCATATTCTCCCAGATAAACTTTCGGTTTCGAGCGGTCGTAGCGGTCGTAAAAGTCCTGGTTGTTGATAAACCATCCTGGTGTGTTGTAGTAATGTTCGTCCACCATCGGCACGTTGAGGCGAGTGGCAAGTTCCCAGCCTTCCTCATAGTCAGATCCTTCGTAGAATGGTCCTACCGTACCGATGACGGTCACTTCGGGATATTGTTTCTTTACAGCTTCGTATATCATCGTAAAGCGTTCCTCGAATATGTCGGTTATCAGGTCTTCGTTGCCGATGCCGATGTATTTCAGGTTGAACGGTTCGGGATGTCCGGCTTCGGCACGCATTTTTGCCCACTTGTTGGTTTGGGGATCACCGTTAGCATATTCAATCAGGTCAAGTATGTCTTGCACGTAGGCATCCATTTCTTCCATCGGGATACCTCCTTGCTGGCCTCCGCTCAAGAGCTTGCCCGGGATACATGCCGAGTTCTGGCAGGGTACGCCGGCAGCTACTACCGGAACGGGTTCGGCTCCCATATCCTCGCAGAACTGGAAATATTCGAAATAACCCAATCCGCGTGTCTGGTGATAACCCCATAAGTTGCGCAGAGGCTTGCGGGCTTCCAGCGGACCGATAGAACCTTTCCAGTCGTAAATGTTGGCAATACCGTTTCCATGAGCTACACATCCACCCGGAAAACGTACGAAACGTGGATGAAGGTCGGCTATAGCCTGTGCCAGGTCGGCACGAAGCCCGTTTGTATGCCCGTGGAACGTGTGTTGTGGGAAGAGCGAAATCATGTCCAGTTCATACGTACCGGCTTGCTGGGGTATCAGTGCCAGTGAGCCTGCATTGACATCTGCGTTTACCTTCAGCACTGCCTGTTGCTTCTTCCAGTTTGCCGAGGTGATTTTCACCGAAGTCCTTGCTACTTCTTTTCCGTCCTTATCCAGTAGCAGCACATGTATTTTGCCTCCCTTTTTGCCTGCCGGTATCCGTCCGAACAAAGAGAAGTCGTATTTTTCACCTTTCTTTAATACAATGCCGTCGTAGCCTGTGTTTTTCAGCATTACTCCCGGCTGGTGTATGTCGAGTATGGCATAATGAGGATTGTTGGCGTGTATCGGTTCGGTACCGGCTTCTACTGTAAATTTTCCACCATCACCCTCCAGGGTCCAGGCATACGCTCCGTTCCATTCTTTCCGGTCAGCAGACGAATATTCGAAGTCCCGGTTCTGTATCAGCTCGGCATAAAGTCCTCCATCGGCTCCATAGTTGATGTCCTCAAAAAATACACCTATTAATTTATCGCTGATGGGGCGTGCCTTGTCAGGATGTACATCTACTTGCAGGTTCACTTCTTTCAGTCCTGCAAAGCGTTCGGCATCTTGTACAGTCTGCTCACCTTCCATTCTTGCTTTATTGGCACGATAGCTTGCAAACCGAATCAGGTGATCCACTTCCGTCCAGGCGGCTTTCTGCACATATCCTTGTTGCAGGGTACCTTCTACCCATACACTTGCAGGTTGCTCATGGCCGGCAGGAGTAAATTCCGGTTTTATTTGTCTTTCGTTTCCTTTTAGGAAATACGTCTGGCGTTTCCAGTCGGTCAGGTCGGCAGATGCTGCATGTGCCAGTTCTTTTCCCTCTTCATTTAATTGCCATACGCAATGCCATTTGCCATCTGTTCCCCGCATGAGATGTGGGCGAATCATTCTTTTTTCCGAGCCCCATGCTCCATAGTCGCTCTTTACATAGCCATAACCGTCGCCCACGCTGTACCAGCGTTCAGTATCCCGGCTCCACGCCAGTTTCAGTCCGCTACGTCCGGCATCAGAGGCTGTAGCATACGAGAAAATATAAACCGAGTCAAGCCGGTTTGCTACGTCTTGTGCATAAGACATATCCGGCAAAAAGCATAACGCTGCCCCTAAAGCAGCCCAGTGTTTCCATTTCATGTTACCAAAAGTTTAAATTGTTTGACAGGTCTTTTCCTGCGAAGATACGGTTATTCCGGCAGAATTCCTAAGTAAACAGGCAAAAACTTGTCATTTGCCAAATACGTCCAATGTCCACTCTTTGCGCCAGGGAATCGTAACCTTTCCGTCCTTGAATACAATTGGAAGCCATACATAGCGCGAGTTGCGCAGATCCGTTTTGTTCCACCGGTCGAACATCGCGATATAAGCATCTTTCTTGCCGGCTACTGGCATTACGAATGTACTTTGGGCATAAAATGTCTTTTCGGCGTCCGGTCCTGTACACGGATTACCGATGGTTTTCCATTCACCCATAATGGAGTCCGCTACGGCTATTTCCGCCACATTCGGATCCCAACCTGTACATCCCGATGTAATCAGATAATATTTTCCATCGTGCTTGAATACAGCCGGAGCCTCGCGCGACATGCCGATAAAGTTACGTGTAAAACGTCCCGAAGGTTTCAGATAATCATCGGTAAGGAGGCTGATATACATCGTTGCGTTGTTTTCCGAAGAATAAAACTGATAGGCACGTCCGTCATCGTCTACAAACACGGTCTGGTCGCGGCTCATCGCATCGTTGGGGCGGAAACTGCCTAAATAAGTAAATGTTCCCGTAGGCGAATCGGATACTGCTACACCGGCACTTGCCTTGCCATAGTCGGCACTGTCTACGTGCATCCACATCACAAACTTTCCCGTCTTTCGGTTATAGATAACCTTCGGGCGTTCCAATACCTTCGATGGATGCAGGTCGTGGTTAGGGTCATCTTTTACCGAAGGCAGTACGATACCCTCGAATTTCCAGTTCATCAGGTCTTTCGATGAATAACATCCCACTCCTGTCACATCCGTACGGTAGCATTCCCACGTAGCTCCTTCGGGCAAAATGGTCTTTCCTTTCTTGTATTCTCCATACCAATAGTATGTACCGTTGTGGTAAAGAATGCCTCCACCGTGTGCATTGATATAGTTTCCTTCCGTATCGTTCCATACTTCTCCAGGACGGAACTCTGTGTATTGTGCTTTACCCACCAGTGGGAAAGCCAGGAACAAGCTTATGATTCCAGCAATCAAAAATGTTTTTTTCATGGTCGTATGTTTTTTATAAAAAAATGTCACACAAAGATAGGTTTTCCCATTGAGAAAGTAAGGCAAAAAAATAAGCAAAAAAGATGGAAAAATCTGCAATCTGTATTTTTTGCCCCTGAATGTTCCATTAGAATGCGCAAATACATGGCGTGAGAATATCCGTAGGTGTAAACAGTCTCCAGGAAATGCTTCTTGGTAATTCCTGATTAGTCTGATTGCGTACATTCAGAAACTGTTTCGAATTTATTGTCCAAAGCGCATACGAAAACGAACACATCTAGCCAGGAAAAACTTTTTGTAGAAATTAAAAGCAGTTTCTAAAATATTCTCATTATTTTTGTGCTATACCAATAAGCATACGATATGAAATACCCGATAGGCATCCAGAGCTTTGCACAGATAAGAGAGGACCACTACATGTATGTAGACAAAACCGCCCTGATATACCAGTTGGTATCAACAGGAAAGATTTATTTCCTCAGCCGTCCCCGCAGGTTCGGGAAAAGCCTGCTTGTATCTACTTTGAAAAATTATTTCTTAGGTAAGAAAGAGCTGTTCAAAGGACTTGCCATCGAGAAACTGGAAACGGAATGGAAGGAATATCCCGTATTCCACATCGACTTCAACGGAAGCAACTTCACCGTTCCGGGAACGTTGGAAAAGAAATTGGAAGGATATATTGCCGGTTGGGAAGCCCAATACGGGAAAAGCACTTATCTGACGGATGTGGGAGACCGCTTTGCTTACTTGCTCAAACAAGCCCATGAACAATCGGGTAGACGTTGTGTGGTGTTAATTGACGAATACGACAAGCCTATCCTGGACGTGCTTGATACGGGCATTAAGGGAGAACAGGAGGAAATGTTGCTGGAGGACCGGAACCGGGAAGTGCTGAAAGGATTCTATTCGGTATTCAAGGC
>ERZ780218.121-NODE-121-length-81921-cov-5.031710_pt1 | contig 81921 bp, 71 predicted proteins | sample MGYA00510975_ERZ780218 | MGnify/ENA primary metagenome ERZ780218 (study PRJEB29588, sample SAMEA2152063) | human gut metagenome | biome: human gut; feature: human-associated habitat; material: faeces | place: Denmark | collected 2008/2010 ... | reverse complement strand
GAGGACTAATCCGCCCCAGCGCGCCGAGAAGCATGGCAGTCGAATTGACAAGAACGGTAGCCGTAAAGTTCTGAAATGTCCCTGAAGTTATCTGTCTTGTAATCAACAAGAACATAGCCGTCGTCTTCCTTGAAAATACAGTCTGCAACTCCCTGAAGCATTGTTCCTGCCGAAACATATTTTTCATACTTTTCATTCAGCTTGAGATCGGAAAAGCTGACAAGAAACCGCTTTTCTCGTATGAGCTCGCTGCTCCTGCTTATACGTTTATAAAAGCTGCCGCCGAAAAAACGCTTTACAGCTTCAATATAAACGCCGCCGGCCTCTTTCTGAGTGAAATACCCTTCTTTTACAAGTCTGGAAAGCTCTCCGTCGGCGTCCTCGGAAGCATTTTTATAATCTGCAAGCTCCATAAACAAGTGAGTGAAGGTACCCTTCTGTGCAGAGCTCAGCTTTCCTATCTCATCAGACAATCTTGGAAGCTGGGGATAGAATTCCGGATTCTTTTCACCGTATTCACGTTCCTTTTCTTCACGCACTATCTCGGTGACTGTAAGCTTGGACGGCGTATCTGAACTGCCGGACAAATATCTGAACTTGTATCTGCCGCACAATTTTGCCACCAGTTCTTCGTCGGACCGAGGACTTTTAAACTCACAGTCTGAAATTTCGCCTGCATCGGAACATTCAACCGTAACAAAGTTTATGACCGCCTGTGTTTCAAGCTTCGGCAGCTCGGCGCTGACCTCCATTTTTTCAAGAAATTCTTCGTTTCCGGGACAGCAAAGCAGCACTGCACACAGCCATTCTAGATAAGAACCGCATTGTCTCACAATCCTGCTGCTTATGCCGCCTGTACGCGATATTTCCTCTGCAATATTATTCACCAGCCGTTTTGTATCGTAGCGTCCGTTTTTGCTTTCCCTTATCATTATAGGTATAAAAAGCTTTTCTTTAGCCCTTGTCAAAGCAACGTACAGCAGGCGTATCTCCTCGCTCAGCGTCTTGTTCCTGCCTATAACGCTTAACGCCTTATGGCTTATGGTCTCGGTCTGAGTCAGGTTCTTATGATTTAAAATAGTAAATCCTGCTCCAAGCTGTTCGTCAAGAAGCATTTTCTGATTTATATCCGAAAGATTGAATGCCTTATCTATGCCGCAAAGAAAAACAAAAGGATACTCCAGCCCCTTGGATTTATGTATGGTTTTTACATAAACGCTGTCCTCGCCTTCGGTAACGGTTACAGCCTGACGGAAATCCTTACCGCTTTCGTATACCGAATCAAGATATCTTATAAATCCGGTAACCCCGCCTTCGCCGCTGTTTTCGTAAGAAGCTGCATATTCAAGCAGAAGTCTCAGATTCGCCCGTTTCTGTTTGCTGTTTTCATAAGCGGATGCGACGGCAAAAAATCCGGTTTCATCGTAAATTTTTCTTATCAGCCGAGAAAGAGACATACCTGCGGCGCAGAATCTGAGCCTTTTTATCAGTTCCAGAGCGTAACAGCACTTTTTTTCGATAACCGAATCATCAATGACAATCTTCTCCGCTTCCCTCTCGTGACTGCTTTCTTCTTTTCCTACAGCATTGATTATCTGATAAATATGCTTTGTATAACCTTTTCCGGTACTGCATAAACGTCTTAACACCGCAGTTTCATCAGCGGTAAAGCTTAAAACAGGAGACATCATTACCGAAGCCATCGCCATATCCTGCATAGGATTGTCAATAACTCTCAGAAGATTGACCATAACTGCGATCTCCCTGGCTCTCAGGTAACCGCTGGTCTCTTCGCTGTAGGCTTTCAGTCCCACGGCTTCAAGAGCCGCGGAAAGCTTTGACGTAGCCGATTTAGACCTAGAAAGCACGCAGAAATCCGACGGACGGCAGCGGCGTTTTTCATCTCCGCTGTAAACAGGACAGCCCTCATCGATAAGCTGACGGATACGTTTGGCGATTATATAGTTCTCTTCGGTAAAAAGAACGTATTCATCTTCGTCCGAATCAGCTGTTTCGGCTTTATCTGCGGGAAGCTCAGCCAGAATAATCTCGGTATCATGATCTTCTCCGCCGTAAGCTGCACCCAGCTGAAGCCTTTCATCATCGCTGTAAACAAGCTCGCCCACCTCTTCGCTCATAAGGCTTTCAAATACCAGATTTACAAAATCTATAATATTCTTTCGCGAGCGGAAATTTCTTTTCAGAGATACGGATTTTAGAATATCACCGTTTTCCGGCGCCGCCGCTTTTTCTCTGGCATTTATAAAAAGCTGAGGATTTGACTGTCTGAAACGGTATATCGACTGTTTTACATCACCAACCACAAATACGTTTTTTCCCAGTACCGATAAATCTTCGGTATCCGACAAAGCCTTGAAGATCAGTTCCTGAAGATTATTAACATCCTGAAACTCGTCAATAAGTATTACCTGATAATCACGGTTACTTACTATTTCCTCTGCAAGCTCGGTCCGAACAGTTTTTCCGTCCTCACGTCTTACTAGCAGATTTATGGCCATTCTTTCAACGTCGGAAAACTCCAGAGAGTTTCTGCTAACCTTCTCGCTCCAGGAAATTTCCTCGGCATTTTTGCATAAGCCGCAAAGAGACATAAAGATCCTCTTTGCAATAAGCAGATCATCTCTGATATGAAGTCCGATTCTGCGGCAGGATGCTCTTATCTTCTTTACGCAGTCCTTGCAGCTTTCCCTCAGCTTTTTGATCTGCTCTGCGCCGGCGGTTCTGTCCTCCAGCTGAGCCGGAGGAATATCGCCCTTTGGAAAACTTACGGTGAGCCTTTTCCACGCCGCATTTTCGGCAAATCCGTAAATTTCCTCCCATGAGCCGTTATCCAGTGTTTCCAGAAACTCTCTCAAAAGCTCCCCGTCCGAATCAAGCGCATCCCCCGCCGCTTCTTTGCAGCCGTACTTTTCATGCAGCCGGTAATACACCGATTTTGCGGATTCATTCAGCTTTAGAGCTCGTTCCAGCATTTCACGGTAATCGTAAACTGCCGTGCCTACATAATCGGAAAGCTTTTCCTCGTCGGTAAAATCGCTGGCTTTCTCTTGGATCCACTCGTCGGGAAAAGGCAGCGAACGCAGGAAGTCATAAAGCTTTGCCGCGATTTTCTCGACAACCTGCTCCGAGCCGTCGGAAAGAGCATCCACCAAGAAATCAAATTCTGACGGAGCGTCCTGAGCAAGATTATCCATTGCAGCAGCTATAGAATTTTTAAGTATGACCTCGGAATCTGTTTCATCAAGTATCTTAATTCCGTCCTGAAGCTCAAATTGATGTATATTGCTCTTTACCAGATCAAGACAGAAAGCGTTAATCGTATTTATCTTGGCAAGCGCAAGCCTGTCCTGCTGCTTCTGGAGCCATTTCTTCTGTTCAGGATCTGTTTCCTCCAGTATTTTCTTCTCAAAAGCGTCGGCAAGTTTTTCCCTCATCTGAGCAGTCGCGTCAACCGTAAAAGTTACGGCCAGAAGCCTGTCGGCAGGAATATTTCTCCTTCTGTCGGCAAGCAGGCTTATGGTGCGCTCTATCAGAACGGCAGTCTTTCCGCTTCCCGCCGCCGCAGATACCACTACTCCCTTATCGCAAGTATCAATGGCCGTCCGCTGATCTTCCGTCCATTTTACAGACACTTTCCTGCGCCTCCTTTCTCCTGATCCTCCATAATTATTTCAAGCTCAGCTTCAAGCTTCTGCACATCGTTTTTAGTGATCCTTCTAGGATTTTTGGGACTGGCGTTTCCGCATATTCCCCAATAATCACAGTAACTGCAGGGTATCTTTGCGTTTCTGCCCTCTCCTTTGCATATCGGATCGGCTCTTATGTCTCCTTCAAAAAGCCTTTCGGCAAGCCTGTAAACCTTATCAAGAGCGAACCGTTCAAGCGCTTTGAACCAATCAGGATCCACAGGTTTTTTTCCTCTTGAAGAAACGCTTCCGTCCTTATTGAAGGAAAAAAGCGTAAACGCTCCTCCAAAGCTTTTATTAAGCGCTTTCATGGAGTTTTCATCATCCACCATCATTCCGTCGGGACGGTATTTTTTTGCGCGCACCTCCATCAGCAGCTCGTCAAGCTTATCCGCTTCCTCGACATCCGCCGGATCAAGCTCTGCCGGACAATCCTTAAGATGATTATACATTATGGCAGACGGTTCGAGTCTGCCGTCGGGATTAAGTTCATTGACGCTGCGGGTAACTGCAAGAAGATATATCATCATCTGCAGATTCAGTCCGCTGTACAGCTCTGCGATATCAAACGCAGTCGAACCGGTCTTATAATCTATAATGCGCAGATACCGTCTGCCGTCGGGAGCGGTATAAATATCCGCTCTGTCTATGCTACCTCTTATATTTATTGAATAGCCGTTTTCAAGCGTAAGCTTAAGTATGCTTTCTCCGTTCTCTTTTGTCAGATCAAACTCAAACGCTGCAGGTTTGAACATAGATTCGGACAGTTCCGTCTGGATAAGTTTTATCATGTGAAACGCCGACTCTTCCAGGCGGCTCAGCTCCTGACGGAAACGTGCGGTTTTTCCGTAGCTTCCGCCCATTTCCTCGCCGCAGTACCGTTCAAATTCCTCATGGATCTTCCCTCTGACTGCTTTTTCCGGAAAATCAATGAATTCTTCATTATAGATACGTTTTCCGTTGCGTTCGGTGCTCATGATCCTCTCCAGACAGTTATGTATCAGATTGCCTCTGTAAAGATTATTAAAAACCACCCTTTGTGGAGGATACAGCTTCAGTCCGTACTTGCAGTAAAAGCTGAACGGACAATTATAAAAGTCGGTTATCCTGGTTGCCGAAATATTAAGATCGTGACCGAAAAACAGCTTCTCGGCAGTTTCCGGAGAAAGCTTATGTGGAGTATTGGCCGCCGATCGTTTCACAAAATCAAGCTTCTCTCTGTAAGTTTCAGAGGTTTTCAGCGATTCCTCAATAGATTTTACCGTCTCGGTTCTGTCCTTTGATTTTTCAAGATATTTATAATATGCAGTTTTGTATGATGTACAGAAAAAATCAGGAGAAAGATCCTGAATTTTTTCCGTACTGATATCTTCAAACATATTAAGTATCATCTTTACCAGCACCGACGGATTTTTAAGATTACCCTGAGCGTCCGACTCTGAGCTGATAATATAGAGCCTGTCCGACGGCATAGCAACAGTCTGATAAACCGTAAGTCTTTCGTTTTCAATAGACGACATTACTCCTGACTCGAATTCTAAATCAACACTTTCAAGCTGACGCTTCTCACGCTCGGTAAGCAATCCATCCGGCTTTGCATCTGCCGGAAAAATACCGTCATTGACTTCGATGATAAAAAGCACTTTAACTCCGGAAAGCCTTGAACGCTCGGCTTCCGCGCACCTTACCGCATCTGTTTTCTGAGGAGGTGCGGCTGCGGTCATCTGTGAAAGCATAAGCCTGAATATCTCATAGAACCTTCTCAGCGACAGCTTTTCGTCCCCCAGCAGCTCATATATTGACTGAACCGCAGACAGCACCGAGGTCCAAACCATTTTTGAAATTCTTCCCAGCTCAAGTTCCGTGTCGTTTGCTGAACCGCTTGCCGTTTTGACGACAGAATAAATTTCCTCCGACAGCTGTATTTCATCAAGCAGCCTAAAAAGCGCCTCGCATATCTCCTTTGCGGTCGCACTCTCGCAGCTTTTCTTGAATTTCTCCAGCGGCTCTATTATCTTCTTTCTGGTGTCATTAAGACGTTCAGGCAAAACAGCTCCCTTTTCGCAGGCTGCAAAATCCTCAAGCCACATAGAACCCCTGACGTTCCATTTGACGCAGTAATTCTCAATATCGCAAACATCAAAAGCATAGAAAGGAGAAAGCGGCGATTTTATGTATCTCAGAATATTTTCCGTCTTATACTCGCTTGAAAGTACGCAGAAAAAAATGCTTTTAAGATATATTACCAGAGCCGTCTGCTCCACGCCCTGTCGCCTGTCTGTAAAATAAGGTATATCATATCTCTCCATAGTGCCCTCCAGCACCGGAGCAATATCTCCCAGATTCCTGGCGGCTACGGCAATATCACGGTATCTGTACCCTTCCTCGCGGATAAGCCTTGCAGCTTCAGCGCAGACAAATTCCGTTTCTTCATAAATATCAGAAGCTGAAAGCACCCTGACGCCCTTTCTTTCGTCTGACTTAGGCGGAGCGATACAATAAAGATTGCGGTTAATATGCTCTATCGCTTTGCTGTTGTAATCAAATCCGCCTGACGGCGTTTGGGTGTAAGCAACGTTAAGATTTTCCGCTATGCGCCGCAGTTTTTCTCTTGTTCTTACAGTCTGTGCAAAAGGAGTCTGATTGGTTTTCAGATTGTCACCGTCGGATATAACAAGAGATATAAAAACATCCTCCGCCTGTGAAAGCATGCACCCTATCAGACGGTATTCGTCCTGTGAAAAGCCTGAAAAGGAATCTATAAAAACGGTAGTTCCGTAAAAAAATCCGTTATCCTCAGCCAGTCTTACACACTCGCCCATAGAAGTAAGCGCATCTTTAAGACCTGCTTTCGCAAGCTCTTCAAGATAATAGCCGTAAAGCGCAGATAAATCAAAAAGCTTATCGCAGACAGAGCCGTTCAGCTTCTCCGCAGCGACCCTCAGGTCCTCGGGCGTTATTCCCGATTGCATAAGCTCTCCGGCAAAAGAAATGACCTCTCCCAGAAACGTACCCTTGTCCAAAGCCCGCTTATAAAACCGTACACTGCGGCTTTCCTTCAATCTTCTTACCGCTTTGTACATGGTTATTATCCGTGCGTTTTCATCTGCATTTTCTCTGGAGCCGGATCCGTACTCGCGGCTTATCAGCTCTGCAAGACGATTGAAGCCTGCTGTCCTCAGTTTATTGAACATGGCGGCTCCCATAAGCTCATACAGCTTTTTGTCATATTCAAAAGAAAACTGATCTGGTACTATCACCAGAACATTTCTGCCTTCTTGACACGCCGACTTTATTTCCTCACAAAAACGCAGATCACGGCTGCTGTGAACTGCACCTGTTATAAATCTGAGCATAGAGCGCACCGCCTTTTGTATTCACTGTATCGGGACATTTAAGGCAATAACGCACAATTTTCTTGTGCGGATGTCCTAAACACACTGTTGAAAGTGTGCCTGCAAATTATTATGCAGATATGTCCTTCTTAGTAATATGGTAACACACAAAGTCCGGCTTGTCAACTTTAAAACTTATAATTATGTCCAATAAAATGTACACATAAATTATCCGAAAAGTTTCTGAAACAGTTCAGCGATCTTAAAAGAATACTCTCTTTTGCAGTTTTTTTCTTCTATGCGTATCCGCTCTCCGTCATCCTCCTTATGCTCTGTACTGACGCCGATGATAAACTGCGGAAACAACAGGGATAATTTTTCGCTTTTCAGACTTTCGGACGAAGAAAACGAAGAAAAAACTATCGCAGCCGTAATTCCTGCACATAAAGCCCTGTTGAATTTTGAAACTGTTTTATCCGTCATAACAATTACCTCCAAAATAAAAACCTGCATTTACAAGCAATTTGCGGATTTTCAAAACGCGCTTGTGAACATAGATCTAAAGTGTTGTAACTTAATTCTTGGAGTTTTTTCAGTTTTTATTCATTAGAAAGCAAAAAGTCCGCCCAGCAATCGTCTGAAATAATTGCGAGGCGGCTCCTTTATAACTTATCCTAAAACAATTTTTGCAATATCGCAGGATTCCTTTGCGTCCTTTGCATAAAAATCCGCGCCGATCTTCTCGGCATAATCTGCGGTAAGCACCGCTCCTCCGACCATTATCTTGCAGTCAACGTTGTTTACTCTCAAAAGTCGTATCGTTTCCTCCATGCTTGCCAGAGTAGTAGTCATCAGAGCGGAAAGTCCGACAAGATGAACGTCGTTTTCAATTGCACAGTCCACCACACGCTGACAGTCTACATCCTTGCCCAGATCTATTACATCGTAGCCGTAATTTTCAAGTAAAACCTTTACGATATTCTTGCCGATATCGTGTATATCCCCCTTTACTGTAGCAACGATTATTTTACCCTTTGATTCGCTTTTTTCTCCGGATTTCGCAAGATGATTTTTTATTACCTCAAAGCAGGACTGCGCCACTCCCGCCGACTGAATAAGCTGCGGCAGAAATATCTTTCCAGTTTCAAAATCAGCGCCGGTCTTGTCAAGCGCGGGAATAAGCATATTATTCACTATATCCATCGGATCCGTATTCTTGAGCAGCCGCTCAGTTATCTTTGCACCCTCAGATTTAAGACCGTTTTCAATAGCATAATCAAGACTCAGAGAAACACTTTCCTGCTGCGGCTTTTTCTCCTCCGCTTTCTGCGTGCCATAATGGGATATAAAATCCGTCGAATTAACATCAATATTCGCAAGCAGCTTGTACGCTCTTACGGTCTGCATCATCGTTTCAATGTTGGGATTTATTATAGGCAGATCAAGTCCCTTTGTAAGCGCCATCATCAGAAAGTTATGATTCACGATCTCTCTTGCCGGAAGACCGAAGCTTATATTTGACACTCCCAGAACCGTTCTGCATCCCAGTTCTTTTTTCACACGCTCCACCGCATCAAGAGTTTCCGTTACCCCTGCCTGCTCTGCGGACGCAGTGAGGGTAAGGCAGTCTATATAAACGTCCTCGCGGCGTATTCCTAAGCTTTCGGCTCTGGAAACTATCCTGCGGGCAATCTCAAAGCGTTCCTGAGCAGATTTTGGTATCCCGTTTTCGTCAAGGCACAGTCCGACAACTGCCGCTCCGTATTTCTTTACCAGCGGAAGCACGGCGCTGAGCGATTTTTCTTCGCCGTTTACGGAATTTACGATAGGCTTTCCGTTGTAAATTCTCAGACCTGCCTCAAGCACATCGGGTATTGTCGAGTCAAGCTGAAGCGGAACGTCTACGACGCTCTGAAGCGATTTGACCGCTCTTACCATCATACTTTTTTCGTCAATTCCCGGCAGTCCGACATTTACGTCAAGTATATCCGCTCCGGCATGGATCTGCTCTATTCCCTGACCAAGAATATAGTCTATATCTCCTGCCAGCAGAGCCTCTTTAAAACGCTTTTTGCCAGTCGGATTTATTCTCTCACCGATCACTCTGGGCTGGTCAATAACCACTGTATTTGAGGCGCAGCAGCACGCAGCCGGTATCTTTACCGTTCTGTCATAGCGTTTTGCATCGGAAAGAGAGTTTCTCATTACTCTGATATATTCCGGAGACGTCCCGCAGCAGCCTCCGAAAATTTTTACTCCAAGCGGAGCAAGCTTTTTCATAAGCTGTGCAAACTCATCCGGAAAAACGCTGTATTCATTGGTAACAGGATCCGGCAGACCCGCGTTAGGTTTGACCACTACCGGCAGGCTAGTCCACAAGCAAAGCTCTTTGACTATAGGATAAAGCTCTTTTGGCCCAAGGGAACAGTTTACGCCGATAGCATCTGCGCCAAGGCCCTCCAGAGTCAGAGCCATAGAGCTGATGCTGCATCCTGTAAATGTTCTCATATTTTCTTCAAAGGTCATTGTACAGATAACAGGTTTATCGCTGTTTTCCTTTGCGGCAAGAACCGCCGCTTTCAGTTCGTAAAGATCCGTCATTGTTTCAAAAACAATAACATCGCAGTCCTTTCCCGCAATTACCGCTTCCTTGAAAATATCATAAGCCTCCTCAAAAGAAAGGGTTCCGGCAGGCTCCAGCAGCTGGCCGATAGGACCTATATCCAGAGCTATCAGAACATCTTTTTCTCCGCGGGCGGCCTTGGCGTTTTCAATCGCCGCTCCTATTGCTTCTTCAACGCCGTATCCGCATTCTCCCAGCTTATAGCGGTTTGCACCGAAGGTATTGGCATATATAATATCCGCTCCCGCATCTATATATTGTCTATGGATATCTATAAGCCACTCCGGTTTTTCTATGTTCAGCGTTTCCGGAGCGACACCCATTTTAAGTCCCTTAGCCTGAAGCATAGTTCCCATAGCCCCGTCAAGAAACACAAATTCATTTTTCAAAAGCGTTTTAAAATCCACAATGTTCACCCTTTCTTCTGTATGCGCATTTTTCCCGAAGATTGCAGGTAACGCAGCCGCGACGTCCCTTCGGGATTTCGGTATGGGATATTCCCATTACTGCGGTAACTGATTTTCTCGGCGTCAGTATCATGCTTTCGGTTGAATTCAGACCTATCCTTTTAGGAGCGTTAAGCACCTCGAGAAAGTCTTTCTGGATACCTATAGGAAAATCTCCGTAGCCGGGAGAAAATCTCCACGTAAAAAAGCAATTCTCAAGTCCCGACCTTATTTCTTCCTCGGCAATATTGCACACCTGCTCCACGGCAGCGCTTGCAAGACAGTCAGTTATGACCGCCCTGGTCATATCCACCGCCTCAAGCTGTCTTATAAGCCTGTCCGCTCCGGCTGATAAGGTCGCACACATAAGCACACATTTCTCGCATTTTTTCAGATGAGCGCAGATATCACTGCCCTCGAGAACAAGCGAGGTACCTTCTACGGCAATCGATCCGCCGTCATGAGCTATATCAAATACCCTGTAAATATAAGCGGGCGAAATACATTCCAGCAGCTTTTTTTCACAATCGTTTAAAAGCGCAAGTATTTTTTCGTCCGGCTTTTGACTGCCGTATCCAAGGTACCTGATCGCTTCCGATTGATTAATATTGTCCAGTTTCATTATAAGCTGCGCTCCTGTCCGGAGCTTGCCCCCTTTCAAGACGATCATTACGCCAATTATACCATATAATTATTGTCTTTTCAAGCGTCGGATAATCGAACAGCTGAAATCCGAAATCAAAAGCTGTCAGTTCATGCTTATGCGCCCTGAAAAAGAAATAGAGAAAACACATTCCCGTCTTCACTTGATCTCAGATTAATGTATCCGCCCTGCTTTACTGCTATCTCTCTTGCCAGATAAAGACCTATTCCTATACCTTCCTTTTCATGAGAGTTGCTTCCCCTGTAAAAACGACTGAATATTTTGGGCTGCTCTGATTCCGGAATTTTCTCTCCCTCATCCTTGATCTCGACCTCGGCAAACATACCCAGTCTTCTTACCGTAATATATACTTTACCGCCTTCAGGAGAATACTTTACGGCATTATCCAACAGATTGAATACAGCCTCTGCTGTCCAGCCGCCGTCATGACTGATCATAATCCTGTCTTCTTCTCTGAACAGAATTTCATTGCCGTTTCTCACTGCCTTGACATAAACGTCTTTTACTGCTTTCAGCACGGTTTCGCTGAGGCTTCGTTCTTCCGCCTTTAAGTGAATAAGACCGCTTTCAAGTCTTGATACTTTTATCATACTCTCGGACAGGAAGCTGAGCCTGTCAACTGAAAGAGAAATTATCCTGATATATTCCATCCTTTTTTTGTGATTCAGCGATTCGTCGGAAATAAAGTCCGTATACATTTTTAGATTTGCCAAAGGAGTTTTCAGCTGATGTGAAATATCGGACACCAACGATTTGATCCGTTCCTGCTCCTCAATTGAATCTTCATTTTTCTTTTTCAAAATACGCACAAGCTTGATGATTTTACTCTGAAGCTTGGAAACCACTGTATCCTCGTTATTAGGGAAAACCTCACGTTCCTCAAGCTCGGTAAGACAATCGGCAAGCCGTGAAAAATCCGCAGCTGTATCCGTTATAAAAGCGTCGTCAAGCTTTAAAATGTAAAGCAGTCCGGCTATTGCTGCGGCTCCTCCTGCGGCGGAACAAACAGCGGCAAGCCAGCTTCCGCACAAAAAGTAAACTATGGCAGACGACGCTGAGGCAGCTGCGGCAGAAACAGCAATTGCCGCATTTCTTTTGTTCTTATATCTTCTTAATTTCATTTCATTCACCAAACGTATAGCCTATTCCGAAAACCGTTATAATGTACTTAGGACTTTTTGAATCCTCTCCTAGCTTGTTCCTGAGACGTCTGATATGAACGCTCAACGTATTTTCATCAATATAATTCCCGTCTATATCCCACACCTTTTCAAAAAGCATATCTCTGGTCATGACCTGTCCTTTGTTTTTAATAAGAACCTCCAGCAGCTTATATTCGGTAGCCGAAAGCTTGACAGGCTGTGATTCCACAAAGACTGTCATTCTGCCGAAATCCACGCTGAGTCCTTTGTATGTGAAAATATCACGCCCGTCCGCTACGGGTGTTCTTCTGAGTACAGCCTTTATCCTCTGAAGCAATACTTCCGTAGAGAAAGGCTTTGGAATATAATCGTCGCAGCCGGATTTAAATCCGTTTATCATATCCTCGTCGGTATCGTTTGCAGTAAGAAAAATTACCGGAATATCAGAACTCTCCCTTATTTTTCTGCAAAGCTCAAGTCCGTTTCCGTCCGGAAGATTAACGTCGAGTATTATCAGGCTGTATTCGTCCAAAACGGCATCACGCACTCCGGCGCATGTAAACACCGATGCCGTCCCGTACCCGTGCTTTTCAACGAAGTATTTTATTCCATTGTTTATTACCATATCGTCTTCGGCTATAAGAATCGGCCGCATAACTTAAATCCTCCGAAAATAATTTAAGATAATGTTTTAATATTATTATACCATAAAGTCAGAACACAGTAAAGAAAAATGCAGGCATTATTTTATCATCCGACATAAATGAAAAGAACACGCAGCAGAAAATCAAAAGCGGACGATCCTTCTGCTTCTGAAATTTACGCAAATACGCAAAATTTACCTTCAGAACCAGAACTCGTCCGCCCGGATTGGATTTATAGACTCTGAAATTCTGCAGCTATATGGATCACTCCTCCATTCTAAGACGTTCTGTAATGCTGCTCTTGGATATATTTCTGTACACTATAGCAGGTACGGCGACGCATACCAGCATTATAACGGCAGCAATCACTGCCATAAGCGTCCATGGAAAGGTGAATACAGCATAATCTGCTGTTTTTTCGGACAGTTTTCCCACAAAGTACATTATGCCGCTTCCTGCCGTCATAATCAGAACAATGGTTATAACGCCGTAATAAACTCCTTCCATCATAAGCATTTTCTTTACCTGCTTCTTGGTCATTCCGACGCTTTCAAGAACCGCAAGTTCCTTTCTTCTTGTGAAAACTCCGGTGAGCATTACGTTGATGAAATTAATTATGCCTATAAGTATCAGAACTGCCGATATTCCGCTTGTCAACACATTCAGAGAAGTCATCGAGGTCTTAAAGTCGCTTATCATTTCAGACTTTATCTCCGCTTCGACAACTACCGGATTATTGTCGGTAAGGGTTTTTATCTGAGCCGCCGCATAGCTTTCAGCCTCCGGTTCGCAGTCGGCGATAATGGTATCTATATCGGCTTTGTCTGTAAGCTTGCCTATTACGTTTTGTGAAACGATAATGCAGCTCGGCGCGGCAAGATTGCTCCAGTAATAACCTATATTCAGACCAAAATCCGAGGTGTATGAAGCTACTGAACCTATTTCCACATCAGCCTTTTTTCCCGTTTCGGAATCCGTAAGAGTAATTGTTCTGCCCAGTAAATGATCTCCGTCGCCGTCGTTTCTCACCTTTCCTATCAGCGCCGCTTCTCCGTTTTCAAACTTTTCAATGTCAATTTTATTTTTCGCTTGTGAATTGTATTCTTCTATCATTCTTGAGCTTACACCTATAACCGGGACGGAATACTTCACCTCGCCGCTTTCATACTGATCCAGCACAGCGTTAAATTCGCTCTCGTCTACCCTCTCTCTGTCCTGATCTATAAAAGGCTTATAAAGCTCGCTGTCAAACTGCAGGTCTGCGGAGGTCGAGCGGGTCGTTTCTATCATGGTAATGCCGTCGATCTGCGAGATCCTATCCGCAAGTCTTTCTTCGACATCCACTGCTCCTTCTTCGTCGCTGTGACAATATATAGTAAAATCGTTTGGCAGATAATAACGCACATAATTTTCCAGCTTCATGCTTCTTGTAAAAGCATTTACAGATAGAAAAGCCATTGTTCCCATAAAAAGTGACGCAAACACAAGAAACGCTCTTTTCTTCTCGCGGAAAACATTTCTGAAAGACATCCTGTACAGCTTTCCGCCGTCGGTTGTTCTGCTGGATTTTTTCTTTACCCGATCGGAAACGCCATTGTATTTAAGTGCCTCAACCGGAGAAACCTTACTTGCCAGCTTCGCCGGCTTGCGGCAGCTTATCGCCACGGTCACAATTCCAAATATAATCGTAACCACGTAAATAAGCGGATTGAAGCTTATATCGGTAGGCATGGTTCCTTCGTTCATACCCCCTCCGAACATTTCCATTGCATAAGGAACCGCAGCAAAAGAAATAACGCTTCCAAGTAAAACTCCTATCGGAATACCGATCGCCGAAAGTCTGAATGCCTGCATTTTAACTATTTTTCTTATTTGCGAAGGAGATGTTCCGATAGTTTTAAGCATTCCATAAAATCTGATGTCCTTGGTAACGGAAATGTACATTACATTATATATAAGCAGATATCCGCTGAGTACTATAATGATTCCTATCAATCCTATCATTGCGGCAATAATCAGGGTGTTGGAACCGGATTCTTCCTGCAGGTCAAATGTGGCTTCAAACTCCTGTCCGTCATTCAAGGCAACGTTTTTCTCCAGCTCCTCAAGCAGCTTTGACTGACTGCCTGATTTTGCCGAAAGCGATAGTTTACCGTTTTTCTCGGCCGACAGACCCTGACTGTCAGTATACGCTTTGGAAACCAAAGCCTGATATCCGCTGCCAAAATTCTTGTAATCCTTAAACCAACCTGAAAGAACAAAATATTCTTTTGTACCGTCCTTTAACTGCAGATGAATATTCATTCCCTTTTCCGGGCTTTTGATTCCAAGCACATCCATAGCCGACTGAGAAAGCATTATCTCGTTTTCCTTTACAGGATAACTTCCGTTTATATCGCTTATTGCCGGAGTATAATTTTCATTAAATTCGGTTTCATCAAAATAATCAACCGTAACCGACAAATCGTCTTCATTTTCCGCACTTATTTCTCCTGCATGGATCTGTACTCCCGCCGCATTCAGATGCTCGGCTTTCTTAGCCTGCTCAATCTGGGTATCAGCAGGGTTTTCAAGAAAGACCGAAGACTTTGTACCCTGCTGTCTTATAAGCATGATGTTCATATTTTTTCCTAAGCTGAAGCCGATACTGAAAACCGCAGTGAACATAAACGTCGTAAGTATAATGGCAAGCACCGCAAAAATATTTCTGGTCCGATTATGCCGCATAGAGCGGCTGCTTATTTTCTTTACGGCGGCTTCGTTATTATTTCTAAGCATTTTGCTCCACCACCCTGCCGTCTTCTATTCTTATCATCCTGTCTGCCATAAGAGCAATTTCTTCATTGTGGGTTATCATTGCTATGGTCTGACCGAATTCCCGGCTTGTAACCTTAAGCAGCGATATAACGTCCATACCGGTTTTACTGTCAAGATTTCCTGTGGGCTCGTCTGCAAGAATTATCTCAGGTTTTGATGAAAGCGCTCTTGCAATCGCCACTCTCTGCTGCTGCCCTCCGGAAAGCTGATTCGGCATTGAATTAAGCTTCTTTTCAAGGCCCAGGGTTTTTATTATCGTATCCACATAGTTTTTATCTATTTCCGCACCGTCCAGTTCGATAGGAAGAACTATATTTTCATACACATTCAGTACCGGAACAAGATTATAGTTCTGAAATACAAATCCTATATTTCTTCTTCTGAATATTGTAAGCTCTTCGTCGTTCATTTTAAAAATATTTTTGTCTGAAAACATAACATCTCCGGAAGTCGGTCTGTCAAGCCCTCCAAGCATATTCAGAAGCGTTGACTTTCCGCTTCCTGATGTTCCTATGATAGAAACAAATTCTCCGTCCTCAATTACAACTGAAACTCTGTCAAGAGCTTTAACGGCATTTTCACCTGAGCCATAGGTTTTACATAGATCTTTTGCTGTAATAATACTCATTTTGTTTTCAATGCGACGGCTTATATATAACCGCCGTAAAGCTGTGCCTCCTTTAAATTGATTTAAATAAAACCCCTTTTGTTTCTCTGCTTTAATTGTAGCTCAGACTTCTTACGATTTGGTGACAGATTTTCTTAAGAAAATCTTATACTCGACAGACCCGTTATGCAACATACGGAATAACTGATGTCAAGTTACTTTTTATCACGCCTATTTTTAATATGTAACTAAATGCACTTTTCCGAATTTCTCAGTTTTTTCAGAGATTTCATAAATACTTATTTCTATAACGCCCAAATAAATGATCCCAAAGCACTATAAAAGCTTTGGGATCTGATTTATATTTTATACGGAAAACTGCCGGACGTTGATTTATCCGATCAGATGCGACGATTTTTAAGATGATTCAACTTACAGCTATCTTCCCCACTCTACGCTGCCCTTCATAAAAATAATCAGTGCAGCGGCTGCGGCGATAACAATTATAACAGATACAAGCGTTACCAAAGCCGATTTTTTATCAAATTTAAATGAGTCGGTTTTCGGAAGCATACCTATACCCTTAAGCGCCTCTGACAGCGGTTTATATAAAATACATATCAAAGCGGCATTAAAAAAGCCTTTTATAAGGTTAAACGGCAGTAAAAGTGTGGGAATAAGCGAATACACTACCGATCTTGGCGCCTTCATGTACATAGGCGTAATAATTATATTCATTACTATCATTACGCCCGTCATTACAGCAATGCCGCAAAGGAGACCTAAAAAAGCGCCGTAAAGACTTTTCCTGTATTTATAAACTAATGACGCCGACGCTGCAAAAGAAGCGCTTCCTGCAAAATTCATAACTGCTCCGTATATTCCGGTATCGGACAACGTAAACATTTCAAGCAGAGCTTCTGCCAGCGCTACCCCGACCGCTGTGAGGGGGCCGAATATAAAACCTGATATAGTTATAAACACATCCTTTATCTCAAAGGATAAAAACTGCACCTTAAATCTGAACACAAAAAGACACAGATAACCCAGCGCCACAAACATCGCCAGTACCGTAAGCTTTTTTGTATCCATACGTTTTTTAGCCATCGTATTATTCATAATATATTCCTCCTAAATCAAATTAGGGAGAAACAGCAGTTTTATGTATAATACCGATATATTGATTTTCCGGCGTGCTCCGGTTTTCAGCATATCGGTCATAAAAAAGGCTCCTGAATATTCAGAAGCCTTAAAACGCATAAACGCCTGTCGTTTCTTCCATCCGGACTATACCGTCGGTTTCGGAATCTCACCGAATCAGCACTTTCGTGGTCGAGGACTAAGGCATAACGCCCATTACCTCCGGTGTGGACTTTCACCACCCCTGAAACAATCAATATTAAATTATAAAAGAAGAAATTATTCTTCCTCTTCGATTCCGCTAAAGTCAAACTCGAGAGTTTCCCCGCAGTTAGGGCAATCGATAGAACCTTCTTCTATCAGACTTTCATCTAAACAAATCGTATCACCGCAGGTCGGACAAACGCACTCGTACTCTTCCTCGTCTTCAAAATCGTCGCAGCAATCGCATTCGTCATCGCAGCAATCGCCGTAAATATCGTCCTCAATATTTCCGAGATCCTCGTCGAGAATGTCAACAAGCTCAACAACCTCGTCAACCTCATCTGAAATGTCCTCAACAGTTAAAGCCATTTCATCAAGAATGTCGGCCGTGGCAAGAAGAACCTTGCCCTCGTTTGTAGAATCGTCAATCTTCAGCCCGTCAATAAGGCCCTTAAGATATGCCACCTTGTTTGAAAGCTCCATAAAACATTCCCTCCGTTTTACTGTTTTTATTATGCGCGCTCCATGTATTCGCAGGTACGCGTATCGATCCTGATCTTATCGCCTATATTGATGAAAAGAGGAACCTTGATCTCAGCTCCGGTTTCAACGGTTGCAGGCTTAGTTGCGTTTGTCGCTGTATTTCCGGCAAATCCGGGATCCGTCTCGGTTACTTCAAGATCTACAAAGTATGGAGGCTCAACTCCAAAAACCTTACCCTTGTATGAAAGTATCTTGCAGATCATATTCTCTTTTACAAATTTAAAGTTATCTGAAAGCTCGGATGCGTTTACAGGAACCAGCTCATAAGACTCGGGATCCATGAAATAATAAAGATCTCCGTCATTATAAGAATATTCCATATCCTTTCTTTCAACAAAAGCAGTCGGGAACTTTGCGGTAGGATTATAAGTCTTTTCAACAACCGAACCGGTAATAACGTTCTTTACTTTGGCTCTTACGAAAGCGGCTCCCTTACCGGGCTTAACATGCTGAAACTCAACGATCTGCATTACGTTGCCGTCTTCCTCAAAAGTCATACCATTTCTAAAATCTCCGGCAGTTACCATATTTTATATACCTCCAATAAATTTTCTGGGAACGCCGCATTTCCCGATAATTTAGGAAAGCGACCTTCAATATATGCCCGGAAAATTATCACAGACATATCCTTATATATATTTTAACCTATTTCACTGCTTTTTGCAAGTGCTTTTGAAGATTTTTTTATGAGTTTAATATATTTTTAACAGAACGGGAAAAGTATTGAGCCGGCGTCCTGACATACGCAATAACAATCAAACCGAAGCCGAACTAAATAATTATTAAGTCCTTCGGAGCTTTCGTCATATTCTCGCAGCCGTTTTCCCTGACTATCACAAAATCCTCTATCCTTACTCCGAAATTCTCCGGAATGTAGATCCCGGGCTCGATAGTTATAATCATGTTTTCCTCCAGAACATTATTACAGGTAGGAGAAGCTGTGGGAGCCTCATGTATCTCCATGCCTACGCCGTGACCGAGGGAATGGCCGAAATACTCACCGTATCCGGCTGCGTCAATAACATCCCTTGCCGCTTTGTCAAGCTCGATACCGGTAATACCCGTTCTCACCGCCGAAAGTCCTGCAAGCTGGGCTTTCAGAACGGTTTCATAGACCTGTCTCATTTCGTCGGAAGGCTGTCCGACACATACAGTCCTCGTCATATCGCTGTGCCAGCCGTCCACTACCGCTCCGTAATCCATCAGAACAAAGTCGCCATACTCTATTTTCTTATCCGACGGAACTCCGTGAGGCAGGGACGTATTTTTACCCGAAAGCGCAATAGTATCAAAAGAAAGCTCCTCGGCGCCGTTTCTCAGCATAAAGTAATCAAGTTCAAGCTGAATTTCACGCTCTGTTTTTCCCGTCCTGATGAAATTCAATATATGCTCGAAGCCTTTTTCCGCTATACGCTGAGCGGCAATGATTTTTTTGATTTCTTCATCACGCTTGCATACTCTTATTTCGCCTATACATTCGCTTAAGCTGCGGCTGCTGTCAACCTCGCATTTAAGCTTGCCGCTGATTTTTGCAAGCTGAGATATTGTCATATTATCGGCTTCAACGGAAACCTTTCCGGCGTTATGCTCGTCGATAAGTGCATTTATCTGTTCATAAAGATTTTTCTGCAAAATTACATCGCAACCCTTTACTGTTTTCCGAGCCTTTTCAATATACCTGAAATCAATAATAAGATACGCTTTTTCCGGAAAAACCACCAAAGTGCCTGCGCTTGATTTCATCTGAGTGAAATAGCGCCTGTTAATACCGTCGGTTATAAGTGCGCAGTCGGTAAAGCTTTTCAGTTGATTCTTCAATAATTCTATTGGGGTAAAAATCTGCTGTGCGTTTTCCATATATATCAGTCCTTTAAAATTTCATTGAGAGCGTCCACCGCAAGCAAATATGATATCTTTCCGAAGCCGGCGATCTGTCCCTTACATACGGGAGAGATTACCGAATGATGACGGAATTCCTCCCTTGCATGGATATTGCTCATGTGAACCTCTATCACGGGAATATTTATTGCGGAAATAGCGTCACGTATCGCATAGCTGTAATGAGTATAGGCGCCCGCGTTAATTATTATACCATCGAATTTTTTACGGGCAAGGTGAAGATTGTCTATTATCTCCCCCTCGTGATTCGACTGAATTACCTCACAGTGCATTTCGTATTTCAGAGCACGAGCGATTATTTCGTTGTTGATGGAATCATAGGTATCCTCGCCGTAAACTCCCGGCTCCCGCTCTCCCAGAAGATTCAGGTTAGGACCATGGATGCAAAGTATTTTTCTCATAAATAATTCCTCCGTCAAACAATATAGTCTGTAAGCGATTAGACTGATGAACCTTTACTCCCTCACAGACAGATAATATTTTTTCATTGCAAGAGCGTCAGTATCCTGGGTTCCGGCGCTTTCGCAGATAAATGTAGGTGACAGATCCTTCTTAGCTACGATCTCCATAAGCGGCTCATAATCCGGACCGAAACCTTGATTGTCGTCAAATGTCAGATGCTTTTTCTCGCCGCCCGGATCAGTAAACATGATCTTTGAAAAGTGACTGTGAAAAATTCTGAGTCTGTCGGAGCCGATTTTATTTTCTACCTCGTCAAGCATTTTTTCATACTCAGCCTTGCCCTTAATCCAGCCGAACTCCCTTGCGTTGAGATGTCCGAAATCTATACATGGTATAAATGAATCGTCAAGCCTGCAAAGCTCCAGAACTTCCGAAAGATTTCCAAGCTGATTTACCTTTCCCATAGTTTCAGGACAGAAAACGATATGCTCAAAGCCCTGCTCCACAGCCTGTTTTCTTGCTCTTGAAATGGTATCCTTTGCAAGCTCAAGAGCTTCCTTCCGGCTTATCTTGGCACAGGAGCCGCTGTGAATTACAATTCTCTCCGCTCCCATTCGACTTGCGGCGTCGCAGGACTGGAGAATATAATTTATGCTGTTGTCGCGCTTTTCCGGCTCAAGGCTTGAAAGGGAAATAAAATACGGCGCATGGAGAGAAAGGGAAATACCATGCTCCTCCGCCTTGGCTTTAAGTGATGACGCCACTTTGTCAGACACCTTCACTCCCCTGCCGCACTGATACTCATAGTGGTCAAGCCCCATGGCTTCAAGATAGCCGGGCGCCTGTATTGTTGATTTATACTTAGACGAAAAACTTTCGGAATTACCCGCCGGGCCAAATCTTGCGTTCACCATAAATCCTCCTTTTTCTTTTTCTTTTTGCCGAAAAGACTTTTTTCGTGGGTCTCCTCATCCACAGCAACAGGAGTTACCGACTCAATCTGATAGACATTTAAAAGCTTTTTTTCGCCGTCCTCGTCAATTTCAAGCCAGTCTCCGTTAAGCGAGAGAATGACTGCCTTGTACCAGTTATCGGTTGTATTTATTGCACACGCCTTTCCGGCAAGCAACATTAAAGCGTTATTTTCCATAAAAACTCCTTTATCTTTTTGGCAGGAAGGGTTTCTCGCAGAACCTCTTGAACTTAAAGGGTAAACTTGTTTCCAGCTCTATCGGGAAAACAAAAATCGAGCGTATTCCCTTTAAGTTCGAGCCTAAAATGTCGGTGAAAATCTGGTCGCCCACCGCCGCAACATTTTTCTTTTCAAGCCCCAGCCTTTCAATAGCCTTTGTATAACCGAATGTCAGCGGCTTTTTACCCTCCGATACGAAGTCCAATCCAAGCTGTTCGGCAAATGGCGTTACTCTGGGCGCATGATTATTTGAAACGATAATCAGCTTTATTCCCGCCGCCTTCATTATGTCAATCCAATCCAAACTCGACTTAGGCGGAACGGGATTGTTGTGAGTAGTCAGCGTGTTGTCAAGATCAAGAATAAGACCTTTGATCCCTTTTTTCTGCAGGAATTCCGGCGTTATTTCTCCCACCTTATCAAAAACATATGTAGGTTTAAAAAACATAAAAATCTCCTGAATCAATTATATAAAACAAAAAGCGGACATAAAAATGCCCGCCTTTAATTACGATATTAGTATTTGCGCTTACGAGCAGCTTCGGATTTCTTCTTGCGCTTTACCGAAGGCTTTTCGTAATGTTCTCTTTTACGAACCTCAGCAATAACGCCGTCTCTGGCACATGATCTCTTAAATCTCTTAAGAGCCGTATCCAAAGTTTCGTTTTTTCCAACACGAATTTCTGCCAAAATTATTCCCTCCCTTTGCCACCGTTGACAGAGGCAACATATCGGAACAGCACAGCCCTTGGTGAATAGTGAAGGGGCCTGCCAATGCAAACCATGAAACGCCCGCACGTTCCCACTCAGCCACTCGGCTTCTCTGTCTTTAAGCTCCGCTGTATATATACCAATATAATTACAAATTTAATTATACAATAACAAAGCCCAAAAGTCAATAGCTTTTTCAAATTTTCCTTAAAAATTTTCTGTAAATATATACTTGTTTGTTAATTGTGTACAAGCAGGATTATTTGGCAACGATGTTCACAAGTCTTCCCTTTACATAAATTTCTTTAATAATATTTTTGCCTTCAATTGCCTCGGATACCTTAGGATCCTGTTTCGCGAGGGCGACAACTTCGCTTTGATCAATATCCGCCGGAACGTTCAGCTTGCACTTTACCTTTCCGTTTACCTGAGCAACAATTTCAACGGTAGCGTCTACGCACAGAGCATCGTCATAAGCGACCCACTTCTGTTCATGAATGTAGCCGCCGAAGTTTGTCTGATACATTTCTGATGTAATATGCGGCGCAAAAGGATTAAGAATTATCAGCAGATCGCGAAGCTCCGCTTTATTTATAGAACCGACTGCATAAATCTCATTCATAAGCGTCATCATCGCCGCTATTGCCGTGTTAAATTTAAGCGCCTCGATATCCTCGGAAACTTTCTTGATGGTCTTGTGCATAAGTGTTCTCAGCTTGTCGCTGTACTCTTCACCGTCGGTAAGCATATCCTGCAAAGCCCAGAGTCTGTCAAGAAATCTCTTGCAGCCCTTCACGCTGTTTTCGCTCCATGGGGCAGCCTGCTCATAATCTCCCATGAACAGCACATAAACTCTGAGCACATCGGCGCCGTAAGCGTCTACAACGTCATTAGGATCCACTACATTTCCTCTGGACTTGCTCATCTTTTCGCCGTCCGGTCCCAGTATAAGCCCCTGAGCGGTTCTCTTAGCATAAGGCTCAGAAGTAGGAACAAGCCCCAGATCGTAGAGAAATTTATGCCAGAAGCGAGAATAGATCATATGACGGGTAACGTGCTCCATGCCGCCGTTGTACCAATCGACGGGCATCCAGTATCTAAGCGCCTCCTGTGAAGCAAACTCGCTGTCATTGTGAGGATCGCAGTAGCGGAGAAAATACCATGACGATCCGGCCCACTGAGGCATCGTATCGGTCTCCCTTTTAGCGTCTTTGCCGCATTTGGGACATTTGCAGTTTACAAATGATTCGATCTTGGCAAGAGGGCTTTCACCGTCCGTTCCGGGTTCAAAATGTTCTACCGCAGGAAGCCTGAGCGGAAGCTCGTCATACGGCACGGCAACCATTCCGCAATCAGGACAATGAACTATTGGAATAGGCTCGCCCCAGTATCTCTGACGGTTAAAAGCCCAGTCCTTCATTTTATACTGAACGCCTTTTTCTCCGCATCCCAGTCGTTCCAGAATGCCGAGCATCTTTTCAATTGCAGCCTTCTTGTTTGTAATGCCGTTAAGCTCTCCGGAATTGACCATTTCTCCGTCGCCGGTATAAGCCTCTTTGGAAATATCTCCGCCCTTTATGACCTCGATAATGTCTATTCCGAACTTCTTTGCAAAATCATAGTCTCTGGTATCGTGAGCCGGAACCGCCATTATTGCACCGGTTCCGTAACCCATCATTACATAGTCGGAAATATAAATAGGGATCTCCTTTCCTGTGATAGGATTAATTCCGGTAAGTCCCTCTATTCTTACTCCCGTTTTATCCTTTACAAGCTGAGTTCTTTCAAACTCGCTCTTTTTGGCGCACTCCGCCTTATAAGCGTCAAGCTCGGCAATATTTTTTATATCTCCTCGGTATTTTTCAATAATCGGATGCTCCGGAGCGATAACCATGAACGTAACTCCGTAAAGTGTGTCCGGACGGGTCGTATATATACGAAGCTTCTCACCGTTCTCCTTTACTGCAAAATCAACGAAAGCTCCTGTAGATTTGCCGATCCAGTTCTGCTGCTGAAGCTTTACATTGGGAAGATAATCGACTTCCTCAAGTCCCTGAAGCAGCTTGTCGGCGTATTCGGTTATTCTTAAGTACCAGACTTCCTTTGTTTTCTGAACTATGTCGCTGTGACAAATATCGCACTTCCCGCCTTGAGAATCCTCGTTTGACAGCACAACTTTACAGCTGGGACAATAATTTACCATAGTCTTGTCCCTGAAAACCAGTCCGTTTTCGAACATTTTCAGAAATATCCACTGAGTCCATTTATAATATTTTTCATCGGTAGTGTCAACGACTCTCGACCAATCGAAAGAAAATCCGACTCTTTTAAGCTGATTTGTAAACTTAGCTATATTTTCGTCGGTAACCTGTCTCGGATGAACGCCCGTCTTAATCGCAGTATTTTCCGTAGGCAGACCATAGGCGTCGAAGCCTATGGGAAATAAAACGTTATAGCCCTCCAGTCTTCTTTTCCGGCTTACGACCTCAAGACCCGAATAAGCCTTGATATGACCTACATGCATACCATGACCCGAGGGATAAGGAAACTCCACCAGCGCATAGAATTTCTTCTTAGAGTGATCCTCGGAAGCCTTAAAGGTTTCGTTTTCCTCCCAATATTTCTGCCATTTGCTTTCAATGGCGCTAAAATCGTACTTCATCTCTATCATTCCTTTTGTAAAATTATATCACGTCTGTCAAAGCGGCGTTTCCCCGGCTGCAAAACGAATGTGCCGGATATCGCGCTGCCTTAATCCTCCGGCGCAAGATATCTTTCAATATCGACCTGATCGCCGTCTGACCAGAGCCTTTCAAGATTATAGTAACTTCTGGTTTCCTTGTAGAAAACGTGAACGACGATATCGCCGTAATCGAGAATTATCCAGGTCGCTCCCTGATAGCCCTCTACTCTTATCGGCTCGACCCCTTTCTGCTTCATCTCAAACTCAACAGCGTCAGCCAGCGCCTTTGTCTGTGTGTTTGACGTACCGTTGGCAATTACAAAATAATCTGCAACGATCGTAAGATCTCTGATACCGATAAGCTGAATATCCTCAGCTCTTTTGGAATCCAGCGCCTTGATAATTGTTTCCAGTGATTTTTCCTGTGAAATTTTAGACATAAAAGCCTCCCGTTTATTTATTTTTAAGCTTTGCAAAATCGTTATAGCATTCAAGAGTCGAAACAGGAATCGTATTTCCTTTTTCAACCGAATCCGCAATTGAAAATTTCAGCGCCTCAAGCATTGCTTTTTCAAGACTCTGTTCCGAATATTTGCGCATTTTCTTAACGTCCTTGTAATCCCTGTCGTCAGAAATAAGATCAGCAAGATAGATTATCTGCGAAAGCAGCGGCATATCCTTACATCCGACAGTATGATACCTTACCGCGTTAATTATTTCCGGATCCCTTATCTGAAATTCGGACTGTATAAACTCTGCTCCTGCGATCGCATGAAACAAAGCAGGAGTCTTTGTTTCAATCTCGCAAACATCAAGCCCCGACAGCTTTACAAGCTCCAGCTGCTTTTCCGTAGGCATTTCCTTGCATATATCGTGCAGAAGACCGGCAAGATAAGCCTTTTCCTTATTGCCGCCGTATTTTTCAGCAAGCTTTGACGCTGCGTTTGCAACGTTCACTAAATGAGTATATCTTTTCTTGGAAAGATTCTCCTTCAAATAATTCTTATACTGTCCGATCAACTTCTTATCAGCCAAATAAAAAACCTCTGTTAATACAAATTTTTATCCAAGATATATTTTACAACATTTTTATTCAAATAGCAAGTATAATCGTTACTTTTTTTTATCATTTCCCTTATTTGCGTTGACGAAACTTCAAACGGCTCTTCCTCGAGAATCATTACTTCGCCGCCGTTGGCTTTCAATCCGGAATCGTATTTTCTCATTTTCTCCGATGTATCGCTCCCGCTGCGGGAAATACAGATAAGCGACGCAAGCGACAGTATCTCCTCATAGCGATACCACTCATGAAATGAAAGCAGCATATCGCTGCCCATAATAAAGAAAAGCTTCGCTTCGGGATAAATTTCACGGAAATGCCGCAGCGTCACGACCGAATAGCTTTTTCCACTCTGCTTCAGCTCCCAGTCGGAAACCTCCACTCCTTTGACATCCTCAAAAGCGAGTCTGCACATATTAAGCCTGTCCTCCCCGCATGCAAGCTGACTAACCTGCTTATGAGGAGGTATTTTGGCAGGCAGTACGATCACCTTTTCAAAATCGACCTCGTTCATCACGCTTTTTAAAAGCCGTACATGACCGTTATGAACAGGATTGAACGTTCCTCCGAATATTCCTATATTCATTATTTATTTCGCAGCTTTATAACAGGATCCTTGACATTACGCTTATAAAGCACAGCCTTTGATCCGATTATCTGAACGACTTCGGCTCCGGTCTTATCAGATATTTCCGCAGCCGCCTCCTTAGCAGTATACATTGAATTATCAAGCACCTTTATCTTTATCAGTTCGTGAACGCGCAGATAATCGTCTATCTGCAATATCTGAGCTTCGTTCACTCCGCCTTTTCCTACCTGAAAAACAGGCTCAATAGAATTCGCAAGCCCTTTTAGCTCCGCCCTCTGCTTAGGTGTAATCATACTTTCAGTTCCTCTCATATAAAAATTAAACATACATTTTGTATTATAACCTATTTTTATAGGATTTGCAATACTTTTCGGCTGTACGACTCAAAAAAATATAAAAACAAAATTCAATTGAAAAACATTTTTGAAGCGCTGCTGTCCTGAAAAAACAATTTTTACTTTTGAATAATTTTACAAAATGCGAGCTGAATTACTCAGATTCTTTACTTTTATTCTCTTGACAAATCACTCTGAAAGTAGTATCATTATTATTGCGGTTTTACGCTTATTTACTGATCAAGGAGATGAGATGCAAGTGGACGATGCCAGTCAGAACAAGATTGCCCCCCGAATACGGCGGCGTTTGCCCGCTTGTATTTTTATTTGGCTTTAAGCTTTATAAAAGGGTAATCTGTGTTTGGACGTTGAAATTCTGCACGTCACAGCTGTACGATAATTTGTACAGTTGCTTTGGTGTGCTGATTTTGCGTTCTTTTTTGTGCGCAAAAAGGGGGTTATAAAAATGTACAACACAATTATCAGACTGCTTGAAAAGAGAAATTTCAAGGTGCTTAAGGAAATATTCCTTAATATGAACGAGGCGGATATAGCCGATATTTTTCAGCATTTTCACGACGATTCCGATGTTGACAAAAAGGATCTGCCGCTGCTGTTCAGACTGCTGCCGAAAGATGTTGCGGCGGACGTTTTCTCCTATATGGACAGCGATATGCAGATGATGCTTATCAATTCCTTTACAGATAAAGAACTTGCGGAGGTAATCGACGATCTTTTCATTGACGATACCGTTGACCTTATTGAAGAAATGCCTGCAAATGTTGTGTCGCGTATACTGAAAAATACCGACAATGAAACCAGAAAGCAGATAAACCAGATACTGCAGTATCCCAAGGACAGCGCCGGTTCTATAATGACCACCGAATACATTTATCTGAAAAAGGATATGACTGTAAGCGAGGCTTTGCAGAAGATCCGCCAGATAGGAATGGTAAAGGAAACGGTATATACGCTGTATGTTACCGAGAACCGCCGGCTTATAGGCGTTCTTTCGGTTCTGGATATTCTCACGGCGGATGACGACGACCTTATTGAAGACATTATGGAAACTAACGTTATTACCGTTGACACTCTTGAGGATAAAGAGCTTGTTGCGGCTCAGTTTGCGAAATACGACTTCCTTGCTCTTCCTGTCGTTGACCAGGAGTTCAGAATAGTCGGAATCGTAACCTTCGATGACGCTATGGACGTTATCCAGGAGGAGAACACCGAGGACTTCTCCCGTATGGCGGCTATGTCGCCCAGCGACGACTCTTATTTTAAAACTCCGGTAATAGTTCATGCTAAAAACAGAATAATGTGGCTGCTTATACTGATGCTTTCAGCCACGATAACCGGTTCTATAATAACAAGGTACGAAGCGGCGTTCGCAGCCGTTCCGCTGCTTGTATCCTTTATCCCAATGCTTACGGGAACAGGCGGAAACTGCGGCTCCCAGACGTCTACGATGGTCATCAGAGGAATGTCGCTGGGAGAAATACGGCTTAAGGACTTTTTCAGGGTTGTTTTCAAAGAATTCAGGATAGCTCTTATTGTAAGTGTTATTCTGGCAGTTGTAAACGGAATCAGAATATATATAACCTATACCTATTTTTATACCGACACAAATGCTGACCCGCTAAAGCTGGCGGTAACGGTAAGTTTAGCGATAATTTCAACCGTTATAATGTCCAAGCTTATAGGATGTATGCTTCCTATGGCGGCAAAAAAGCTGAAGCTTGATCCGGCGATTATGGCAGCTCCGCTGATCACTACTATTGTGGATACCTGTACAACATTGGTTTTCTTTAATATTTCTATGGTGATTTTTGATATCCATATGTGAAAATTCGACGTTCTTTGCCAATAAAAATATAAAAAACTGCGCTCTTGGAATTTTAAGGGCGCAGTTTTGTTTGGCATTGAAAAGAAATAACGGTACAAACCTTTTGTATAAGACCGAGCTGAATTCATACTTTTATCTGAAAACGCATTGTCATTTTTTCATATATTTAAACTGTATATAGATGACATATCCGATAGTATATACTACAAAAAGCATTATTACGGCATATATTGCATATTTGAATTCCGTGGACTTCGGAAAGGCTTTAGCGACCTCCAGCTTTTCAGAAACGGCGGAACGCTCTACCTTGGATGTAGCGACAAGATCAATAGAAGCAATTTCTTCTCCGTTATATACAAGCTTCATTTCTCCCAGAACATCTCCGGGTTCTATCGGGGCCACAATGTTTTCCTTGACGCTTATCTGCTGCTCTATATCGTCGATGGAAATGCTTGTAGGCCAAAGCTGTGTATATCCTTCGGCAGGCTTGAGATTTACATAATCGGCATTCTCACCGAATTCAACGGCAGCCTCTGTGACCTCGCTGTTCGGGTTGATAAAATCAGTTGAAACCAGGGTATCGAAAGCCCAGTCATACAATGCGGCGTGATCGAGCATATTGTAATAAATAACATCGTTGGCGTAAAACGAATCAGGATCCTCTTCGCCTCTTTTTACATCTTCCTCAAGCTTTTCCATGGGAGCGCCCATAGTAACGGTAAGATAATTGTATCCGTCATAGCTTGCATACGAGGCAAGACAACGCCCTGCGGCGTCAAGCGATCCGGTCTTTATTCCCTTGACGTAAGAGTAATAATAATCCGACGCAGACGAAAGCATGTAATTTGTGTTTACTATCGTAGATCCTACTGAATGATATTCGGTGGATTCCATCTGATAGCTGGGCATTGCCACGATTTCCTTAAATACCTCATATTTGTCAAGAAGATATTTGCAGAGTACCGCAATGTCCTTACAGCTTGAATAATTCTGAGCCACAAAAAGACCGTGAGCATTTGAAAAGTGTGTGTGTTCAAGTCCGAGCTTTTCAGCCTTTTCGTTCATCATATCACAGAATCCGCTGGTTGAGCCGCCAAGATTAATTGCTATTATATTTGCAGCCTCACAGGATGAAGGAATCATAAGCGCCGCAAGCAGATCGTAATAATTGACCTTTTCATTGGGCTGAATATCTGCGGTAGAGGCGCCTGTGCCGTAAAGCTCGTCGAAGGCTTCACTGCCTGCGGAAACATACTTTTCTTTCATTTTCTTTTCGCTGCCCTTGAACTCGTCCAGAAGTACGGCCGCAGTCATTATTTTTGTAAGCGAAGCCGGAGCTCGCTCCTCGTCGCCGTTTATATCCACAATAACGTCGCCGGTATCGAGATTCATCATGTACACCGATTCAGAATAAAGCGACAGCGGAACAGGGTTGCCCTTTTCGTCAACGCCTGAAGTAGGCGTAAAATTAAACGCCGAAGCTGTCAGCGGAGATAAAATACTTACTATCAAGGTCAATGTCAGCGCAATACAGATTTTTCTTGCATGCTTCATTTATATCAAAATCCCTTCGGAATAACATTCATAATATATTATTATAACTCAATTGCCGTATGCTTGTAAAGCGTTCAAATGTAAATTTTGAAAAAGCAGCTATTTTCGGCGGTATACTATATTGTTTCCGGATTTTCCGCAGCGGTCCGCTACTTCCAGATAGGCAAGTATATTCAGAGTAGTCTGAGCAAGCGTGCGGCTTATCCCTGCATGAGCAGCAAGATCCAGCGAAGTAAATTCTTCAGAAAGCGTTTTTGGAAGAAAGATATTATAATCGTACGGATTTCGTATATATATCTCATCGGCAATTCTCAGCGGGATCCGGTCGCATCTTGACGAGCCCTTTTTTCTGTCGCGCGACCAGCCGTTAAGGTATCTTATTTCCTCCACCTCGAGCATACAAAGGCAAAGGTTCATACGTGGATTGTCCAATGTATATTTTATTCGGTACAGCTCCGGCACAGCGTCGTAAATCACGCCTTTTCTCGGGGATTTTCGCCTGCTTGTTATTTCTCCGGTCAGCGGATCCATCCACGACAAATATTTTACTGCGGGTATAGGGTAGACTACTGTAACGCTGCAAAATTCAAGAAAGCGTTCAAGCTTTTTGGTCAGCTTCGAGAAATTTCTGGTCTGTATCTCTATTATTCCGTTTTCACCTACTATATCGGCTACAAATCCGCCTACTCTGATCTCGTGATTTTCCTGATGAGGCTCGTAATAGTTTTTCAGAACTGCATGAAGCGTCTTTTCTCCAAGAGTTCCTATACCGTTTCTTTGCCTTTCAGCATTTATTATTTTATTCCTTGCAGCTTCAAATTCTACACTGTCCAAAAAAACGCCTCCGATGATAATATAAATAAATTATAACAAACGTCTTGTCTAAAGTCAAATCACTGCCGGTCCGTACATAAAATATTCAGCTTGTATTGTTGAATTATACGCCGTGTGATGATATAATTATAACGCTGAGGCAATACTGCATAAAAACGTGCATGTATTGCCTTAACGTTGATTTTTCTTAATGAGGTGTTTGAGTGTTTCTGTTTATTTTTGCGGCGGTTATCGCGCTGATAGCATATGCCATGATACGTTACCGTGAACTGTGGAAAAAAACTAAAATTCCTGCGGCGGTATACTGGATACTGCAGCTTCTGCTAATGGCAAATCTTCTTTTCTGCATGATGGGACATTACGATCAGATAAAATATCCTTTTCCGGCATTGCCTATGCTTTTTACGGCTGCGGCTTCATTGGTTGTTCTTGGGTATTCCGCATTTTTGTTTCTGGTTCGCGATATAGCCATATTAGTATCGAAACTTATAAAACGTTCAAACAGCAAATTTTTTATGGCGCTGAGAGATTGGAAAGGCACGGCAGTAATTTTTGCGGCGACGTTTATTATTTCCGTGATCGGCTATGTTAATATGGGTATTATCAGAGTAAACGAATATTCCGTTAACATTGCCAAGCCGTCAGTAAATGATAAGCTTGAAATCGTAATGCTTGCCGACGCTCATATCGGGACCGGCGCCGACAGGAACGGATTAAACGAAATTGCCGAAAAAATCAATGAAATTGCTCCGGACGCAGTTTTTCTTGTTGGCGACTTTTTTGATGAAAACACCTCGGAAGAGAACCGACGATATATGACAGAGGCTTTTTCGAAGATCGAAGCCAGATACGGAGTTTACTTTGTCTACGGAAATCATGAGGGCTATATAGGTGAAGATATAAACGGTTATTTTGAAGACGCCGGAATTACCGTACTTGAGGACGAAGCAGTGACCATAGCAGAGGATATAACTGTAATCGGAAGAAAGGATCTGTCGGCAGGAGCGCAGGATATTGAAAGCTTGGTTTCTGAGTATTCCGTTGATACGGAAAAACCGATAATCGTACTAAACCATCAGCCCAGAGGACTTAAAGAAATAGCGGAGTCAGGAGCCGATCTGACGTTATGCGGTCATACACACGGCGAGCAGTTTCCACTGACAAAGTCTTTTGTTGCAATGGCAAACGATATGGTTTACGGAACGAAAGAATACGGAAACATGACAGCGGTAACCACTTCCGGAGCAGGCGGCTGGGGAGTGCATTTTAAATTCCCGGCAGACAGCGAGCTTGTAAAGATCACTTTGAACTTTGAAAAAAATCAGTCTGCAAAACTTTAACTTCAATTGAAATTTGTTTTCAGACAGTTGACAATGTTATGCCCATGACGTATAATTATATAAGTGTTTGTCGAATTTTTGATATTGGGTGATATGTTATGATAAAGGATATTCAGCAGGAAATTTTAAGACTGAAAGAGGAAAAGGACATTTGTATTCTTGCACACAGCTATCAGGCGCGTGAAATAGTCGAGATCGCTGATTTCACCGGCGATTCCTACAAGCTCAGTGTCGACGCTTCAAACGTCCGCAGCAAAAATATTCTGTTCTGCGGAGTACACTTCATGGCGGAAACTGCAAAAATGCTTTCGCCGGACAAGCATGTCTTTCTGGCAAATCCGTTGGCAGGTTGTCCAATGGCCGAGCAGATGGAACCGGATATGATTGAAACCTTAAAAAAACAGGAGCCCGACAGAAAAGTCGTAGCTTACATAAACACTACGGCAAAGCTTAAATCGGTCTGCGATGTTTGTGTTACTTCATCTTCGGCGGTAAAAATAGTCAAAGCAATGGACGCTGAAAAGATTCTGTTTATTCCGGACTGCAATCTCGGATCGTTTGTTCAGAAAAACGTGCCGGAAAAAGATATAAAGCTTCTCCAGGGAGGCTGCCCGGTTCATGCCGCTGTAGATCCGGATGAAGTAAGGCAGGCTAAAAAGCTCCATCCCAACGCTTTGGTGCTCGTTCATCCCGAATGTGTTCCGGGGGTTTCGGAGCAGGCAGACTATGTAGGCTCGACCTCGGGAATAATAAATTTTGCTAAGAATTCCGATGCTGAAGAATTTATAATAGGAACGGAAATAAGTATAGCCGAGCATCTCCAGTATGAATGTCCCGGCAAAAAGTTTTACATACTTTCAAAGAAAATTCTGTGTCCGAACATGAAGCTTACTACTCTTATGGACGTTTACAATTCATGCGTCGGAATAGATAACGGAGAAGCCTTTGAGATCGAAATGACGGATGAGGAGATCACCTCCGCCAGAGTGTGCATTGATGAAATGCTGCGATTAGGCGAATAGAAAATTCTATACAATACATAAGATCCGACTGGAGAACGCACCGTATGCTTCTTCAGCCGGATTTTATGTTATGTATAAAAAATTGTTTTACCTTGAGCCGTTTCGATAAATCCGGCAGTATATCGCCATGTTGTAATGTACCGGCAAGCTGCGGCAGTTATTTTTCAGAGGAACATTCTCCTAAAAACACTGTAAAAACAGTGCCTCTGCCTTTCTGTGACTCGACTCTTATCCTTCCTCCGCACAGCTCGACTATTCGTTTTACAAGCGGCAGCCCCAGACCGTTTCCCTCGCTTGAATGAGCGCTGTCCCCCTGATAAAAGCGTTCAAATATATGTCCCAATGTGTTCTCGTCCATACCCTCGCCCTGATCGCAGATATCTATACGTATTTTTTTATCCTTGATCTGCGAGCGAACAGTTATCGTAGTATTGTCAGGGCTGAATTTGATAGAATTGCTGAGTATATTTACCCAGACCTGAGACAGCATTTCCTGGTTGCCGTGAAACAGTATAGGCTCAAGCTCTATGTCGAAATCTATATTTTTCTTAGTCCATTGCTTCTCCAGCAGGAGAATACAGCTTCTTATCTGCTCGTCAAGATAAAAATCCGACATATCGGTAATATACTGCTGATTTTCAAATTTGTTCAGCAGCAGTATATTTGAGGAAAGATTTGTAAGCCGTTTTGACTCGGAGATGATTATGTCTATATATTCACGTTTTTTCTCTTCGGATAGACCCTCCTTTTTGAGCTGTTTTGCAAAGCCCTGAATTGAAACTATCGGCGTTTTGAACTCATGTGAAAAACTGTTTATGAAATTCTCTCTGAACATCTCGATTCCGTTAAGCTCCTCAACCATACGATTGAAGCTTTTAACAAGCTCATCGATTTCCCCGAAGGTTTGATTTCTTGAGACCCTGACGGAGAAATCGCCGCTCTCAACCTTTTTCATAGCCTTCTGCATATCGTTTACGGGTCTTAGGATCGAACGCGTCGCCATTGCCGAAAGAATTGTACCGATAACCACGCTGACGCACAGTGCAATGATCATTATTACCAGCGGAGCCTCAAATCTATTGGGAAGATGTCCGAAATACCTGAAAAGGCTGACCGAAATAAAGGTAAGCACGCCTGCTATAATCATTATAAAAAACACAAGAAGGACAGCACAGAAATTAAGCGATCTGTGCTTCTTAAACAAAAACCTGTCAATATAGCACTTACGTTTATTCACCGTTCTTCACCGCCTTATATCCAAGACCCCTTACGGTAACTATATCGAAATCGTCGTTGTCTTTAAAACGTTCCCTGAGGCGGTTGATATGTACGTCTACCGTTCTCTCGTCTGTGTCGGTAGCCATATCCCATATTTCATCCATAAGCTGACGGCGGGTAAAAATCTTGTCAGGATACGACAGAAGCTTGTATATCAGCATAAACTCTTTCAGCGGAAGCTCAGTTTTCTTATTCTTATTTATAACTGTAAGAGTATCATAATCAAATACGGTTTCACCAGCGGTTATCCTATGGTCATTTGCTATCCTTGATCTTCTGAGAAGCGCCGCTATCCTGAGCAGCATTTCCTCTTCATCCACAGGCTTGACCATATAATCGTCAGCGCCTGTTCTGAAGCCCTTCTTTTTATCGCTCAGAGCTTCTTTAGCCGTTACCATAAGTATAGGAATATTGCATTCCGCTCTTCTGAGCTGGCTGGTAAGCTCATAACCGTCCATCTCAGGCATCATAACGTCCATAATAATCAGGTCGATATGTTTTTCATCCATTATTTCGAGCGCTTCTATGCCATTTTTCGCAGTTATAGCCTTGTAGCCGTTTTCCTCAAGCACGTCGGCAGTAAGCCTGCGGGTATTATTATCATCCTCGACCACCATTATACTGAACATAAAAAATTCCGCCTTTCGGTAAAATTACAGCTTTGTGAAAAAATGCGTCAAAAAGCAAGCGAATTACTTTAATCGTCGCAATGTTTTCACAAATTGCTATAAGAAACGCAATGTCAGCATATAAATCACAAAGCGTTTTCCTTACATAGAATATCATATAATTATGAACTCAATGTAAACCAAAAGACGGAACGGTTATTCTGAAATTGTCTGTATAAAATCGGTTATTTATTGCTGTTGGGATCTATAAAATTGATCGGATCGATCCATTCCCCGTTTCTTTTCAGCCCGAAATGAAGATGAGAAACCTCTGCGGCTTCTATCTGTGCCGTATCTCCCACTGCGCCGATAACCTGCCCTGATTCTACTGAATCTCCCTCCTCAACGGTAACTGCCGAGGAAAGATTGTAATAATATCCGACAATTCCGTCACCGTGATCGATAGTTACACAGTTGCCCCAAAGCGGGTCTTCCCAGATCTTTGTAACCTCTCCCCTGTTCATGGATTTCACCTGTGTACCGGTATCGGCCGCAATGTCAACGCCGTCATGCGTTTTCCATACGCCGAGAGTCTTGGATTTTACAAGCTCCCCGTTGCTGAACGGATTGATGATCTCGCCGTTTACAGGCATAACGTTTGGCTGAGTTGATAACAGCTCCTCCATCTCTTCGCTTTGTGAGCTGCTGTCTTCTTTTTCAACGTCGCTCTGTTTCATATCAGCCTGCTGCTCCTGCTGAACGATACTGGTATCAGGTATGGAAAAGTTCAGATTGTCGTTTATCTTCGTGACCGCTTTGTTGTAAGCTGCAACTCCCGCTCCGCCGACTGCAAGCACGCACGCTCCCAAAGTAATGTAAATTCCTTTTCCGCCCATCATTCTGTGCAGCTTAGAATTTCTGAATTTTTTCATAATGACATTCCTTTCATAAATAAGCTTCTCAAGGCAATACCTCACAATAGCCGTGTACGTATTTCCTCTGATAAATCCTCCGATTATTCTGGCTTTGAGCCTTCTGCCCAAGCACGGTACATAATGCCATCGGAAGCATTAGCCCTTTGCCATTATTGTTGACATTAAATTCTTTCTTATACACCGGGAAAATATTTTTTCGGCAGATTTTTCTTTAAAGCAATACCGGACAAATTTTTTTGCGCCACTGCCTTAATGCAAAATAATGAAATAAAAAAACACAATCATATCAATGCCTGATAATGTTAAATGCAAGTATAAATATTGTAAAACTATACAGCAAAACACACTAAAATGTAAAATTAATTTTGTTAGTAATGCATATTGGAGAGTTAATTTAATTATGGTATAATATAATAGAATTATTATATTTAAAAATGATTTAGCTGTAAAAAAGATGTGATAATATTTCAATATTCTACAGCAGCTGCATTTTAACCGCCTTAGTCTAAAACAATGAAAGGACTGGTAAACTATGAGCGTTACTATAAAAGACGTTGCCCGGGAAGCGGGCGTTTCCGTTGCTACGGTTTCAAGGGTTCTGAACGGAAGCACCAACGTTTCCGAAAGCTCAACCAAACTGGTAAAAGACACAATTGAAAAGCTTAACTATTCTCCGAATTTTCTCGGAAGAAACCTGAGAAAACGCGCTACGAACGTTATACTTGTTATAATGCCCACGACAGACCACTCGCTTTACATGAAAATCGTAGCAGGAATGCAGGTTTACGCAAACAAAGTCGGATATGATATTATTACCGCTTCGTCATCTTCCACATCGCAGGTTGAGATCAGGCAGATGAATATGCTGTTCAACCGCACCGTAGACGGAGTAGTTCTTCTAGGAACATCCTACGACGCCGAAACGCTTAACAGACTTGCGGAAAATTACGATGTTGCTCTGTGCTGTGAGGGAGTCGAAGGCGCCAACGTACTTACGGTTACGGTCAACGATGAACAGGCCGCCTATGATGCCGTATGCGCCCTTATAAAAAAAGGACACAGAAAAATCGCTTTTATCGGAACAGAAGGCTCGGCTGTTTCATCATCCCAGCGCGAATCCGGATATATCAGAGCTCTGAATGAACACAGGATACCGATTAATCCGGATTACATATACAAAGGAACTTATGATTACTGGCACGGCGGAATAGCTATGGAGCATTTTGCTTCTCTTGAGAACAGGCCTACCGCTGTTTTTGCCATCTCGGATATTTTAGCTATGAACGCCATAAGAAAAGCCTGCGAGCTGGGACTTAAGGTCGGTTCAGATATTTCGGTAATGGGATTTGACAATATAACAATGTGCGAAATGATGAATCCAACCGTTTCAACGGTCGAACAGCCCTGCGCAAGAATGGGAGAGCTTGTGGTTCAGAAGCTGATAGATAATTTTTCTTCTTCAAATAAGGACAACAAATATTATACGGTTGAGCACAAGGTCATACTCCGCGAATCGACCGGGGACTAGCCTGACTCGGTGCCGAATTACACGTCCTTCAAAAAATAAAAAATTACGGGACATTTTTTACCGACGCCGGAAATCCGGTTACAGAAAGGAAAGTTAAATTAATGTCGTTTGGCGAAATACTGGAGAAAATAGACGGTATTGTGTGGGGAGTTCCGCTTATAGTTATTATTATGGCTGCCGGAATCTACCTTACCTTCAGATTAAGACTTTTGCAGATTGTACATCTTCCCAAAGCCCTGAAATTCATGTTTAAAAACGAAGAGGGCGGAAAGGGTGAAATTTCAAGCTTCGGAGCGCTGTGCACCGCTCTTTCGGCTACAATAGGAACAGGAAATATTGTAGGTGTAGCAACAGCGGTTGGAATACTTTCGGGTGGTCCCGGAGCTTTATTCTGGATGTGGCTCGCCGCATTTCTGGGAATGGCCACTAAGTTTGCAGAAGGATTTCTTGCCATTAAATACAGAAAAATAGACGAAAACGGCCATGTCTGCGGCGGACCGTTCTATTACATCGAGAACGGAATGGGAGCAAAGTGGAAATGGCTTGCAAAGATATTCGCGTTTTTCGGCGCTTGCGTCGGACTTTTCGGAATCGGTACCTTTTCACAGGTCAACGGTATCTCGTCTGCTGTCCAGAATTTTTTTGATCCTGCCAGAGAGCATACCGTCAGAATTTTCGGAACAGAATATACTGTCGCAGTTATTATTTCAGGCTTTTTGGTAACGCTTTGCGCAGCACTTGTTATAATCGGAGGAATAAAAAGAATTTCCGGAGTTTCACAGGTAATCGTTCCCTTTATGGCTGTTTTTTATATTATAGCCTGTCTTACTCTTGTTATAATCAATATTGAAAAACTTCCGTCGGCGGTCTCACTGATATTCTCTCAGGCATTCAGCTTCAAGGCTGCGGCAGGCGGTTCTCTTCCTATGATATTCGTAGCAATGCAGAAGGGCGTTGCAAGAGGTATTTTTTCAAATGAATCGGGACTAGGTTCCGCGCCTATTGCCGCAGCTGCTGCTAAAAGCAACGACCCGGTCCGTCAGGGACTTGTGTCAATGTGCGGAACCTTTATCGACACAATTATCGTATGCACTATGACCGGAATCTCAATCATCATGATGGGAAGCTACGATGCTATAAACCCCGCTACCGGCAAATACTACGAAGGCGTTGAGGTTACAACACATGCATTCAAGGAGGGCTTTTCGTTCTTGCCATCGGCTATACCGGCATTTATATTGATGGTGTGTCTTGTTTTCTTTGCTTTTACCACTATTTTAGGCTGGAATTATTATGGTGAACGCTGCCTTGAGTATCTTTCGGGAGGAAAAGCAGGAGCTGTAAAGGTGTACAGATTTTTTTACATCCTCGCTGTTTTTATCGGACCGTATATGACCGTAAGTTCGGTTTGGACAATTGCGGATATTTTCAACGGACTTATGGCGCTTCCTAATCTGACAGCATTATTTGCTTTAAGTCCGGTAATTGTCCGAGAGACCAGACAATATTTCAAAAAAACCGAGAATATCTGTTCCGTAGAACGGATTACTTCTGCTTCCGAAGATTGAGATAAGGCAGCATTTATATGAAAATCGGTGGTACTGCACGGCATTAACCGGTGCAGAGCCGCCGATTTTATTATCTCATCTGTTTGATAACCTCTTGACATGTCTAACATATATTTGCTTTTTCGTTTATAAGAATTGACCTATAAAAAGACTTACAGTTTGTATGAAATATACAAAAATGATTACACAAACATTAATGAGTTTTTGTTTTATTGACAACGATTACATCCAATGCTATAATAAAAGTATAAAGATGCTTATTATTGTTTTATACAATTAGTTTACGGAGGTTTTAATATGAAAAACACCAAGCGAGTGCTCGCCGGTCTGATTGCTGTTGCGTCAGCATTCGGATTCGTTGGCTGCGGTAAATCGTCAGGAAGCGAAGAAGAATCATACGTTGATAAGGTAAAGGTTGAAGATACCGATCAGATCGCAGCTATTCCCGACGATGCGGAAAAAGATCTTATATGGCTTTCATACTTTGATATCAATCCTACTAAAAGAGAGCCCGAAACCCGAACAGATCTTGACCTGTTCCAGAAAAAAGGCGGCTCTATAACTTACTGGCAGACTACTTCACTGGAAAAATACGAAGCGCTTGCAGCCAGGCTTATGTCAAACGACCCGCCCGATATGTTCTGGTATGAGCAAAAAATGACATTTCCTGCCAACGTCATAAAGGATATGTTCCAGCCAATCGATGATCTTGTTGATTTTGACAGCAGCTTGTGGAGCGGTGTTAAGGATACTGCGGAGAATTTTGCGCTTAACGGAAAACATTATGTTGCACCGGTAAAATTCGTGACAAACTCTGTACTTACATATGACAAATCAATGATCGAAGCCGCGCAGCTTGACGATCCGTACGATCTGTATATGGCGGGCGACTGGGATTGGGATACATGGTATGACCTTATGGACGAATACTGTTCCGGCGCTGCCGACGGTGAAGAGAGATACGGCGTTAACGGTTGGTTTGCTCCGTTCATTTTCCATTCGACCGGAAAGACTCTTATTTCCTTTGATGAAGAAAAGAACGAATACGTTTCCAATCTGTACGACGCAGACTTTGAGCGTGCTACAAATCTTCTGTACAATATTCAGAAAAACGGTATGTATTATCCTGATTGGGTAGGTCAGGCTTCAGACGCTTTCAAGAAGAACATTCTGTTCTACGCTATGGGACCATGGGCGGTTTCCGGTTCTCACACCCCTGCCGACGGCGAAGAATGGGGAATGGTTCCTATGCCTAAAGATCCCGACTCCGACACATATTATTGTACTCCGGAGATTAACGCTTATATGTGGGTAAAGGGCTCTACCAAGAACGAGGCTATGAAGACCTGGATGGAGTGCGCAAGACTTGTAAATACCGATGAAAAGTATAAAGCCGTTGACAAGGAAAAATTCTTCACTACCAATCCGAACTGGACGGAAGAAATGTACCAGATGGCATATGAGGAAACATTTACTGAGAAATACGTTCAGATGATCGATCCGGGATACGGTATTTCAACGGTGCTTTCTGACGATGACGCTGCAACCACAGCAACAAAGGAAGCAATTATTTCCTACATGTACTCGTCTGTAATGAAGACCGACGAAGACGGAGCACAGTATACCTGGACTCAGCTGCGTGAGACTTACAAGAATACCATTGACTCCGAGCTTAAGACTTTTAACGAGCAGTATAAAAAGTTTATCGGTGAGTAAAATTATAAGCATGATTTAGTGCACATTATAAAACAGTTATATAATTGAATAACAAATGGCTGGATAACTAGGGCGATCGCCTTGATTTATCCAGCCATTATTTTTTATAATATTAACATATAAAAATTCTTCTTCAAATCCGAAAACAATAAATTACACTTCTCAAAAATTATTTAAATTAATTCTTGCAACCAGTATCTGAGCACAAAGTCCGGTTAAAAGTCCTGCAACGCATCCTGACGCCAGAAGAAAAGGAAGATATGAGATCACAGCCGCCGTTCTCATAACAGCTGCCGCAACGGCGACCTGCCCGATATTATGCAGTACCGCTCCCAGAACGCTGCATACCCAGATGTGTTTTTCATCAATTACCTTTCTGAGCAGAAGCATTCCCAGCAGGCATAAAACTCCTCCGCCCAGACTGTAAAGCAGCGCCAGCATATTTCCTCCGAAAATCGAGCCGAGAATTATTCTTGTGAAAAGTATAAGCGTAGCTTCCTTTGCCGTGCAGTGATATACGGCATACACCGTAACAATGTTCGCAAGTCCCAGCTTCATGCCGGGAATAGGCGCAATATTCGGAATCCGCAGCTCAATTATGAAAATTATCAGTGAGATCGTTGTCAGCAGTCCTAACTGCGCCAGTCTTTTAGCGTTCATTTTCTCACCTCGCTACTGCGTCCGCACTGTCCGCATCGGCAAATTCGATCACAAGCTTGTTGGGCAGGCAAACGATCGGTAAATCCTCAAGCCAACCTGAATTTATGCAGGTATGATCGGGGCAGTCCGCCTCAAGCATATGTATTCTGCCGTCCTTGATTTCAACTACGTTTTTCCTGCCTTCGTACTCAATCGTTATAGTACGGTCATTTTCTTCGCTTAAATCCAAAGTATAAAGCGTTTTTCCGTCCTGAGAAATTGTTACGATTTCGCCCTGCGGCTTGGTAAGAATAATCACGCACCAAACAAGCGCAGCTATAAAAACTGCCGCAGCTACAGCAATCCACAGCTTTGAATTTTTCATCTGCGAATCACGCTCACTTTCGGTTCGGAAAAGTTTTCGCTAAGTGAAAAGTCATCCTCTATACCTTCTGTGATGTAAATTTCACCTTCGGATGTAACGATTATCATTTCAAAATCATCGCTGTTTTTCCACAACTCAGCCGCCTTGTCAAGTCCCATTACAAACAGAGAGGTTGACAACGCGTCGCACAACCTGCCCTCCGAACCGATTACTGAAACGCTGGCAATACCGCTCTCCGCGGGCTTCCCTGTTTCAGGATCGAGAATATGCCAGTATGTCTTGCCGTCCTGAACGAAATAACGCTCGTATCCTCCGGATGTAACAACCGCGCATTCTCCGATCTCCAGTACGGCAAAATTACCTTCACCGAAGGGACTGCGTATGCCGACCTTCCAATTCCCGCCGTCAGGCTTTGTACCTACGGTCTGAATATTTCCGCCGAGATCTATAAGCGCAGACTCAACTCCGTTTTTCTTCAGATCTTCGGCAACTAAATCTCCTGCATAGCCTTTCCCTACTGCGCCCAAATCAATCTGCATACCGGCAGGAACCTGCACTGTCCGGTCATTGAGCAAAATTTTTTCAACGCCAGTATTTCCAAGCAGCTGTGCAAGTTCTTCATCGCCTGGCACACGGTATTCTTCCGTTGTAAACCCCCACGCAGTCAAAACAGGATAAAGGGAAATATCAAACGCTCCGTCCGTTCTCTCATGCATTTCCAATGAAAAATCAAGCAGCTCCGCTGTTTCTGCGCTTACTTCTGCCGACTGCCCTTCGCTGTGATTTATAGCGTAAATCTCGCTGTTTTCATCAGTTACAGACCACATACTTTCAAGCGATTTTATCTTGTCCTCGGCAGATATAAGCGCATTTTCCGCATTGTCGCCGTATGCCGTTACAGTGACGTAAGTGTTCATTGCAAAAATTGACTTTGAATTTTTATCTGCCGAAGCTTTATCGCCTTCCGAAGATTTTCCGCAGGATGTCTGAACGGCAAGAGCAACAGCAAGTAAAATATATACCGCCAGATCAATATAAAAGCTATGATTTGTTTTCATATCATTCACCCGTTTTTTCAGCTGTGATAAGTTTACGGATCAATGCTAAAAGATAATGCCCCGCAGCCGCAATAAGCGCCATTACAGCTACGTAATCCAACAGAAAAATAACTAAGGACTCACGCATATCAAAGAACACAAACTGCACTTTCAAAAGCATATAATCAAGAATCCCGCGCTTGATAAAAGCATATATTCCGTAACACGATACAGCTGCGCAAACTATTTTAAGTACAGCACTCCGAGCATTGGATTTTTTTGCCTTTGCCATTTTTCTAAAACCGCCCATAATAAAATTCCAATGCATTCCAAGGTGCAGCGACATCAGCACAAAGCCCCAGTAAGCGCATAGCATGTGGATCCTTCGTGCCAGAGCTGCTCCGCCTTCAATCGGCAAAAAAGCAAATACATGACGCGACATAACTATTCCGCTGTACATAAGTCCGACCATGCAGATAAAAACAAGTACGTTTACTGCCGTATTTAAGATTCGTACCGGCGTATATTTTCCCTTCAGAAGCGATGCGATCCACTTATAGTTTATTATATGATGAAGAATAAAAAGCAGAAAAACTCCTGCGCCTATCCATTCGTGAAGCTGTTCTCCGACAAGCATATACGCCATAAGCAGCGGCATAGCGGCGGTCATTAATAAATCAATAATTATTTTGGATATGGTTTTTGCGCTCATAAAATCATCTCACAAAGTTTGTAAATTTCGGCGGTTCAAGTACAGTATCTGCTATACATCACCACATCAGTTTATACTGCTGTTATAAAAGCTAAGGCAGACCGCAAAGCCTGCCATGCTCCTATAGAATCTCCTTTACCGTATCGATCAGACGCTTTACCTGCTCTGACGGCTCCGGAGAATGCATAATGCCGAACGTCAGCTCATAATCCCATTCAACAGGAATTATTTTTAACAGCGGATGAACGTTTACCCATTCGTCTATGGCAATAAGAATATTATTGCCGTTCTCACATTGATTGAAAACATCAACGTTGAAAAAAGGAAAATCCACAATATTTATCTCACGGTGATTATTCACAATATCGTCACGCAGACGGTCTACCGTCTCGTTCCAGTTGCGACGTATAAGCATCAGATTTTCACCTTTCAGATCATCGAGCGTCAGCTTATCCTTAAACGCAAGTCTGTGTTTAAGTGAAACGGCGCATTTGATCGGCACATTCTTCAGATGAAAAGCCGCACACCGGTTATCTTCAAGCAATAATCTGTCATAAACGCCTGCAACAATATCAATGTTATCTCCCAGATGAGACAATATCTCTCTTGCATTTTCAGGTGTGTTTTCAAAGGAAATAAGCTGAAATTTCAAATCAGGCTGGCGCTTGTAAATCTCTCCCCACAGCGCTACTACAAACTGCGGAGGAGTCATGATGGACGTTCCGATACGTATAACGCTTCCCGACTTATCTGCGGCTTTTGCAGCTCTTATGAGTGAGTCCTTTGAATACTTAATGATATATTTTGCGTCACGGTAAAGCGATTCTCCTGCGGCGGTAAGCTTTATCCCTCTGTGATTCCGCTCAAACAGCGAAAAGCCCAGATTGTCCTCCAGCAGGTTTATCTGCTTTATCAACGCAGGCGAGGAAATATACAGTTCCTCCGCCGCCTTTGAAAAGCTACCGCAGTCGGCAACCTTTATAAAAGTATCCAGCTGACGATTATACATTTCCTCACACCCTTTCTATTTAAATATACCACATTTTAATTTGTTTTGCAAATATCATCTTCCAAGTGAAGTAAGAAATTCTACCGTCTGAGGATCATAATGGGAGAAGAATGCGCTTTCCTTTTCGTCAAGAGCTGCGATCTTTGCCATATCCTCGTCGTTCAGCTTAAAATCAAACACATTAAAGTTCTGCTCCATTCTTTCCTTGCGGACAGACTTGGGAATGACCACAACTCCGCTCTGGATCAGATATCTGAGAGCGGTCTGAGCAACTGATTTACCGTATTTTTCACCGATTTCAGCTATCACGGGATTTTTGAAGAAATCTTTTCTTCCCTCAGCGAAGGGACCCCATGATTCATGAACGACTCCGTATTTTTCCATATACTTATGCGCTTCTGTCTGCTGCTGGAATACGTGAGTTTCCACCTGATTTACCTGAGGAGTTATCTCGGCAAAGGTGCAGAGATCGATAAGTCTGTCGGGATAGAAATTAGACACGCCAATAGCCTTGATGTAGCCTACCTTGTAAGCTTCCTCCATAGCTCTGTATGTTCCGTAATAATCACCGAAAGGCTGATGAATAAGCAAAAGGTCAATATAATCGGTTTTAAGTTTTTTCAGCGATTCCTCAATTGAAGCCTTGGCCTTTTCGTAGCCTGCATTTGAGATCCACACCTTTGTTGTAATAAATAAATCTTTCCTTGGAACCCCGCACTTTTCAACGGCGTTTCCAACACCCTCCTCGTTGTTGTAAGCCTGAGCGGTGTCAATAGAACGATACCCAACTGAAATGGCGTCCAGCACGCAGCGTTCGCATTCCGCCGGGTCTACCTGATAAACTCCGTAGCCCAGCATCGGCATTTTAATTCCGTTATTAAGAGTTACATATTCCATACTTTATTCCTCCGTTAAATTTATTTCGGCCTTGACCTTGATTATATTATACCCGATTTTTATACGGTTGAGAAGTACAGATTGGTTAGCGGAGCGTTAACCTAAAGGTTATCATTTCTACGGTTTAAGCGGTCCGTAAAAATACGAAGCGGTTGCGCCGCCGTCGATGAGAAAATCAGAACCGGTTACAAAAGCGCCTTTGTCGCTCATAAGCAATTCAGCAACATTTGCGACTTCATCTGCGGTACCGGGTCTTCCGGCAGGACATTTTGCAAACATATTCCTGTAGAAATCTCCTCTCGGTCCGTTAAATTCATCAACTGCCAGCGGAGTAACGATAATTCCGGGCGATATGGAGTTTATCCTTGCGCCTTTCTCTCCCCATCTTACGGACTCATACATAACTCTTTTTTCATTGCACCTTTTTGCAAGCTGATATGCGTGCAAGGTATCACGGATATTTTCAGGCTGAAGCAAATCCAGATTTAAAAGTTCCTCGGCGGGCGTACAGGCAAGCTGTTCATCCTGCTCAGGAGAAAGCTGAGGCATTCTGTGTCCCGACTGACTTGAAATCGTAACGCCCGAGCCTCCGGATTTTATAACCTTTCCGACCTCCTCCAGCAATACGGCCGTTCCGTACAGATCCACATTCAGAATCGTTTCAACAGAGGCCTGGCTGGGCGAAACTCCCGCCGCATTAATAAGAGCGGAGATCTCGCCGTATTCCTGCGCTCTTGAAATCAGCGCTGTAACCGAGCTTCGCAACGACAGATCCATTACAAAAGGCTGAACGTCATAACCTGCATCGTTCATGATTTTTGCAACAGCCCGTGCATTTTCGATCTTCTTATCTCCTACGACTATTTTTTTGCCGTAACCGATTCTTCTTGCGATCGCCATTCCTATCTGACCTGCGCCAGTAAGAATAATAACATCTTTCAATACTATCTCACCCTTTCAAATTAAAATCCTTTTCAGCGATATTGGAACCGCCTAATACCTGCGACATTTCCATTGCGTCCAAGGCCTTGTCGATAGCCGCAATTTCACCGGCTGTTAATTTAACCTCCGCAGCTCCTAGGTTTTCAAGCAAGCGCTCAGATTTGCGCGTGCCGGGGATAGGCACGATATACGGCTTTTTGCATATCATCCACGCAAGCGAAAGCTGTGCGGGAGTGCAGCCTTTTTCCTGCGAGAACGACCTTATAAGCTCAAACAGAGCCCTGTTTTTATCATAAGAATCAGCCTTGAACTGCGGCATAAACGAACGGTAATCGCTTTTCTTATTAAAATCATCTTCTCTTGTATATTTGTCGGACAGCAGACCGTTGGCAAGCGGAGAAAACGCCACAAAGCCTATATTCAGCTCTTCAAGCACGGCAAACAAATTTTCATAATTACGATACATCATGCTGTATCTGTTCTGAACAGCCGTTACTGGACACACTCTATGAGCGCGGCGTATCGTTTCTTCATTCACCTCAGACAGCCCCCAGTTCAGGATTTTTCCTTCCCTGATCAGATCAGACATAACCCCTGCAACCTCTTCAACAGGAACGTTTTGATCCTGTCGATGCTGGTAGTAAAGATCTATATAATCGGTACCAAGACGTTTCAGACTGCCCTCAACAGAGCTTCGGATGGTTTCTGGACGGCTGTCTGTAAGCAGTCCGTCCGGACTGTGGGCAACGCCGAATTTAGTTGCAATAACTACGTCTTTGCGATAGGGTTTAAGCGCCTCGCCCACAAGTTCCTCGTTATACGAAGCAGTTCCGTCCGCACATACGCCGGTATAACACTCCGCTGTATCAAAGAAAGTACATCCAGCCTCATAAGCCGAGCCGATCATTTTCACTGCATCATTTTTATCAGAAGCTGTTCCGTATGCGTGAGAAAAGCCCATACAGCCAAGTCCCACAGCCGATACCGTCAGATTTCCCAATAAAGCAGTTTTCATATTAAACGCCCTTTCCCATTTCGTAAGCCCTTGTCATGACCTCAGAGCCTTTAACAGCTCCCGCCTCGTAAAATCCTCCGCCGTATATAACGCCTTTTTCCATTGCTCCGTTTACGCAGTCGGCATAGCCCCTCATGCACTCGATAGTGCGTTCAAGCGCTTCGTCATCAGCATCTGCCGCTGTAGCTATGTAATAGAATTCCTTGTTTCTGACCTCTGTCCAGCGTGCTACCGTACGGTCGATAAGCGTTTTAAGCTGTGCGTCAATTGAATAGAAATACACAGGACTTGCAAGAACAAGCACGTCCGCCTCGATCATCTTATTCATAATCTGCTCCATATCGTCCTTGATAGCGCATACTCCTCCGTTTTTGGCACAGTAATAGCAAGCTCTGCAATACCCGATTTTCTTTTCCGCCACACGGATTTTTTCAACATCATTACCGCTTTCAAGCGCGCCTCTCATAAACTCGTCGCACAGCAGATCGGAATTTCCGCCTTTTCTTGGACTGCCCGATAAAATCAATACCTTTTTGCTCATATTATTACCTCCTGAATTATATATTATATTGCCTCTCAAATTAGATTTGTTTGGTAACATACGCTATTTTGTATCCTACCGAACATTTTTATTATATATTGGTTTGTTCAAATGCGGAAGTACAAATTGGTTAACAGGTGTTAAGCCATTGGTTAACTCACAAATGGCAATATTCAAATCAGACTGCCCGCAACGGCATTTTCCAATGCGGCAATATACCTTGTAGGCTGAAAATCCACGCTGTTGTATGTGACATTCCTGTTAGCGTCATCAAGCAGCTCGGACGATACCCAATTTTGCTCGCAGCCTATGGTATTTTCCCATCGGAATTCATATCCGCTGTCAGTAAGCCGAAAGCCGTTTACCGTTATCCAATGTGAGAAACCCTCATAATCCTCAAGGATCCTGCCGTCGGCATAACATACCTCCAGAACGGCGGGACGTGCGGTGGATATCAGTTCGATCAATGTTTCTTCAGTTGACATTTCTGTTCGGAAATCAGTTATTTCAAAACCGTCAATTCCCGAATCCTCAAGATATTTATTGACCGAATTGGCAATCTGCTCTCCGGACATATAGTAATTGAAATCCGCGCCCACACTGTAATCAAATGACACTGCCGAGTAATCTCTGATCGCGCTCATTCTCCGGGTAAGCTCGCTGTCCCATACCGGCAGAACGCTTTGCAGAAGCAGAGTTCCGCTTGCCGCTCCGCAGGCGGTATCCCCGCGAAGAGCTGCGTCATACTGGTTGACCGTGCCAGTATTGATTCGCACCTCAATAGGTATACAATCCGAAGTTATCTCCTCATTTCCCCTGACAAATCCCAGTTTTATTCCCTTAGCGTAATAATCTGTTTTTACCTCCGAATTATCCACGGCATACTCTGCTTCGGAAATAATATTATCAGCGTCGAATTCAATAGTATAGCCATCTTCCGACCTGTTGAAATCTTCTGCGTATGCGCTGTAAACTAATTTTTCGCTCACTGAACCGTTATTCGCTGAACTTGTTTCGCACAGATAGATATTGACACTGTCGACATTTTCAAGTCCGCTTGTGATATTAATAGAATTTGCAGACAATAATTCAAATTCCGGTTCCGTCATAATGGGTTTCTCATAATCAGAACTGACGTCCGGTACTGCTGTACTCTCAGATTGAACGGCCGAGCTTTCCATCATAATATCTTCGGATTCAGTTTCAGCTGATGGAATCGCACTTTCCACATAAACTGAACTTTCCGCTGAATTCCGGCAGCCGCAAAAAAGAACAGCGCAAACGGCAGCAACGATAACTTTCCTTTTCATATTGCTCCTTTTAACTGAATTTGATTTTGAGTCAAAACTTCTTAAATTATCTATGAAATTCTCCTGATTTTATTATATCAAACTCGATATAAGATGTCCAATACCTTTTTTAAACCGCCAGGCAATGCCTTTAAGGCATGCATAAAAGAGCTTTTATATAAACTCACTTTGCCTTTATAACATAAATTTCACGCATACAAAAATTCACAATCACGCTGCTGCATTGCAGGAATTTTTAACACTGTATGCGTGAAATTATACTGAAAAGCTGCTAATTTGACTTTGTCGGAACGCACTCTAAATCATTACTCTTATCAAACTGAACAAAACAGCGGCCGCTCCCGCAAAAATCAAAGCTCCTCCGATATATGCGCCTTTGGTTTTTACGTCAAATCTGTATCTTACGCAGGTACCGGCAAAAATCAAAGCAACTGCCGCTATGATTATAATCGGCACAACCGCTAATAAATCTACACTTCCTCCAGAAACCGGTATGCCTGCGTGGATCTCGGAATCTGGACAAAGCTGTTGGATATCCTTTACGCTGGAGCCCAAAAAGCTGCCCTTATGAGTGGCAACCGGATATATCTCTTTGCCGGACAAATCGTAATTTTCAAGAAATGTGAACACCGGCATAGGCATTGTGCTCCACCAAACCGGATAAATCAGAATAATTTTTTCGTATTTATCTATATTTTCCACTTCTGAAGTCAATACCGGTCTTGCGTTGTCCGACTGCTCCTCGCTTGCGCGGCTGACTGTTTCCTCATAACTTTCAGGATACTTATCTTTGACAGTAATTGCAAAAATATCTGCACCTGTTGCCTTTTTCAGAGTATTTGCCAAAACCTCGCAATTGCCCGCCAGTTCTCCGCTTGCATTTCTTCTTAAAGACGCGGAGGAAACTGCGTCGACGCTCTCGCTGAAGTTCGTGTTGCCTGCCCTTGTGAAATACACAATAAGCGTTTTGTCAGAATTGACAGAGTTAAGAAAGATAACGACCGCCGCAAATACGATAGCTGAAATTCCAAGAATGACACCCGAAATTATCATCGGTCTTTTACTTTTTCTCATTTTTATCTATCACCCTGTCTAAATATCAAGTCCGGCAACCCAGGCTTTTAAATCATCGGCTGAATTCGGTACGTCATCTCTGCTTACCGTAAAGCCGTCAAGCAGAGCCGCATCGGGTTCATAAGCCGCAATATCGTCTAATGAAGTAGAAAATCCGCTGCCGCCGTGAGAGCTGAACGGTACGATAGTTTTACCGCTGAAATCATACTCCTCAAAAAACGTGTTCATTGCCATCGGCATATCGTACCACCAGATCGGATATCCGACAAAAATCGTATCGTAATCGTCAAGATTTTCAATATGTGAAGCCAGTTCGGGACGTGCGCCGCTGTCGCGTTCTTCTGCTGCCTGATCTACAAGAGTTTCATGATCTCCGGGATACTGCTGGACCGTTTGTATCTGCAAAAGATCCGCTCCGGTTTCCTCGGCAATGATCTTTGCGAAATACTCTACGTTGCCTTGGATTTCTCCGGCGTCAGTCACCACACGGCTCGCTCCTGCGTCGGCATCCGTTCCGTCCTCGGGCATAGTGAAGTACGCCACAAGAATTCTGCTGCTTTCATTATCAGCAGGTCCGTCATCGGCAGACTCCGTATTGCTTTGCTCATTATCATAGACTTCTTCCCCGATGCTTTCAGCAGTTGAATCAGCCTGCGAACTGCTGCTGTCAATTTTATTTCCGCAAGCCGAAAGTGTTAAAAGCGATACGATAAATGCTGTTAAAATCAGATGTTTTTTCATGATGATCCTCCTATCTGCACTCATTTAAAATTTCCAGAATTTCTTCATGCGTAAGTTTTTTGCAGCATCCGGCAGTAATATTTGTTGATTCGGCTACAGCCTTAAAATCCACGTTTTCGCCAATACCCATTTCAGTGAAAGAAGCAGGCAGCCCGATTTCCTTTATGAAATCAGCAAGAGCATCGATACCTGCCAAAGCGGTTTCCTCATCTGTAGCCTTATCGGAAATTCCCCACACGTTTCTGGCAAAGCGAGCAAATCTGCCTGCACCTTCCTTATAAATGTGACGGTACAGAACCGGATGGATTACCGCAAGACCCTGACCGTGATTGCAGTCGGTATATGCGCCAAGCTGATGCTCTATCTGGTGTGCCTGGAAATCAGTTACCTTTCCGATTTTAAGTATACCGTTCTCAGCCATTGCGGATGCCCACATCAATTCGCTTCTTGCGTCATAATCCTGCGGATTTTTCAGCAGCGCACGGATATTTGCAATAACGCTTCTCATAACAGTCTCGTTGATATCGTCGGACAGATTATTTCTTTCAGGTTTTCCGAAATAGGTTTCCATAGCGTGACTTAACGTATCGAAGGCTCCTGAAATGACTTGTTTCATGGGCACGGACATTGTGTATTCGGGGTCAAGAACCGCAAAGCTTGCAAATGCGCCTAAAAGTCCGCACTTGATCTTTTTCTCCTCATTGGTTATTACTGCTCCCGAGTTCATTTCTGCGCCTGTTCCCGATGCAGTAACTACCGCTCCCAGAGGAATAAATTCGGTCGGGAACTTTCTTTGGTTGAATTCCATATCCCAGATATCGCAATCAAGCTTTGCTTGCGCCGAAATTATTTTACAGCAGTCTATTACCGAACCGCCTCCAACAGCCAGAATAAAATCAACATCTTTTTCCTTGACCAGCTTTACTCCTTCCTGAACCTTTGCGTAGGTAGGATTAGACATTATTCCGGAGAATTCTACGACCGTTTTACCGGCAGTCCTGAGAATATTCATTATTTCTTCGTAAATTCCGTTAGACTTAATTGAACCGCCGCCATAGGCAAGCATTACGGTATCACCGTATTTGCCAAGCTCGGCAGGTAAATGATCGGTCGCCGCATTCCTGCCGAAATATACCTTTGTGGGATATGAAAAAGTAAAGTTGTTCATAAAAAGTCCTCCTTGACAAATAAATTTTTATCTGATAAAATAAGCATAAATCCTAAAGCTGACTCTAGGTCAAGCTTTTCAAAGAGAATTTACAAAAAATTAATATTCGGAGGATGCTGCAATGTCATACGCAATCGGAGAAATCGCTGAAAAAATGAACATTTCTATACACACGCTGAGATATTATGACAAAGAGGGCTTGCTGCCTTTTGTGGAAAGAACCGAAAGCGGCAGACGCATTTTCAGCGACAGGGATATTATTCTGCTCAGCACTATTGAATGTCTGAAGGCTACGGGTATGCCGCTTAAAGATATTAAGCAATATGTTGACTGGTGTGTTGAGGGAAAAAAGACCCTTCCGCAAAGATACACCCTTGTAAAAAATCAGAAAAAGGTGCTTGAGGACCAGATGGCACAGTTACAGAAAATGCTTGACGCTATCAATTACAAGTGTGAATTTTACAAGCAGGCTATTGAAACAGGCTCTACCGATTTATGCGACAACGAGCGCAAGGAGTGGGCAGACAAAGTCGTGAGCGGTAGGTTTTAAGCGTTAATATATATATAAAAATGGGCAATGCCTCACAATCAACGTGAGGTATTGCCCGATCTTTTTATACAGACACAAAGTTAACTTTTGATAAATTTAATATATTTTACAGTATTCTACTTGCTTACAACTCGATAGTAGCTTCTTGACGTAATCTTGTAAACCAACACATAGAAAAGTGCAAATACCGCAAACACGCCCGCTGTAACAGCTATCAGAAGCGGAACGTTGAACAGTCCGAACGCCTCTAAAAGCCTTGAAAGTATAGGAAAAGCAAAGCCTGTATGCAATCCCGCCATGAGCAACGGAGCAAAGAATACCGTAAGTATCTGAGAATTTATGCTGCGGCGGATTTCCCGCTTTGTCATGCCGACCTTCTGCATTATCTCAAACCGCTCTGCATCCTCGTAGCCCTCGGTAATCTGCTTATAGTACATAATCAGTACAGCCGCAGATATGAACACAATGCTTAAAAGTATTCCGAGGAAGAACAGTCCGCCGAACATAGAATAGAAGCTTTGCTTATTCTCCGCCAGACTTTCGCTGTCAACTTCGGGAAAGGCCTCGTCCTCATCCATGAGTGATGATATCTCCTTTTGTATATCACTGATGACCTCTACCTCGGCTTCATCGTCGCAGTCAAGATTAAAACCGTAGTAATCCTCCATAATTGAAGCGTTTTCTCCGTATATCTGCTTCTGAAGGCTGTCAATTTCATTCAGCTTATCGGTGTCGGAAACAAAAATAAATATCGAAGCGAAAGCGGTAGAGGTTTCCTCACCGTTGGAGATAAATTCATCTGCCTGCTTCTTTATCCTCATTGTTTCCAAGCCGTCTATAGTAAGCTCGTCGTAATCATACTCTGATTTTGGCGTATATATAATTATTTCATCATCCGCTATTGTCTCGTTTTTATTCGTAAGTCTGTTATATTCGTCTATCGTAAGGAAAAACAGCTGTCTTAGCTTGCTGAAGTCTAAATCAGCTTCTTCGCTGTCAAAGCTGATAACGCTGCCGTCAAGCAGCCCCGTTACCGAAAGATACTGATAATACAATAAATCCTGCGCATTAAGTCCGTGCTCGTCAAGAACCTTCTGTGCGGCGTCGTGAACCGGCTCCGTATACATCCCATCCGTAGAATACGTTTCGATAATAATATCCCTTGGATATCGCCTATGCATAGAATCTTCCTTACCGGCATAAAGACACAGCGTTGACGATATCATAACCAGTACCATTGTGGACAGTATGCATATAGAAGCAAGGCTTGCACCGTTTCTCTTCATTCGGTAAGCCATGGAGGATACCGAAACAAAGTGCTCGGTTTTGTAATAGTATTTCTTGTTTTTCTTCAAAAGCTTGCAAAGGGCAACAGAGCCGACTGTAAAAAGCATATACGTAGCAGCGATGACCATTATTACCGCTACAAAAAACATTGCCAATGCTGACATCGGGTCCTCAATAGTACAGGATATATAGTATGCGGCCGCAAGCAGAAGGATCCCTAGAACTGCAAGAAGTATATTTGCCTTTGGAGGCTTTTCACCAGTGTTCTCACTGCGAAGCAGCTCGATAGGCTTTGACAGATGGATCTGCCTGAGAGAGTTAAGCAGTATAAGCGCAAACGCTACTGCGAAAAGCAGAACCGAGTTTTTCACCGACCGCCACTCGATCGTAAAACCGAAAACCGCTTCGTCCCCCAAAATTTTCGCCGTAATAAGCTCCGACAGCTTTGAAAACGCTATTCCAAGTCCCAGACCTGCGGCGACGGAGATCAAAAATATGATAAGCGTTTCCCATATCAGTATTACGGCAATGTTTTTCTTGCCCATACCTAAGATATTGTAAAGACCGAATTCTTTTTTTCTGCGGCGGATAATAAAAGAGTTGGTATAAAACAGAAAAACAACTGCAAATACCGCTATAACTCCCGTTCCCCAGGATAAGATCATCTGAATATCCCTGCCGCCGTTCATTTGATAAACGGATTTTGAATAGGTAAGATATGAAACTATATAGTACATCATGACCATTCCCACACAGGTAAGAATGTAAGGAAGGTAAATTCTGCCGTTCTTACGTATACCCTGAACAGCAAGCTTCGGAAAAAGACTATTCATTTCTGTCACCGCCCGTCGCAAGCAAGGTCAGAGTATCGGAAATTTTCTGATACATCTGCTGATTGGAGCTGCCGCCTCTGTAAATCTGGTGAAACACCTCTCCGTCCTTGATAAACAAAACTCTTCCGGCATGGCTTGCGGCTTTGGTAGAATGGGTCACCATCAGTATCGTCTGACCGTTGTAATTAATTGCGGAAAACAGCGCCAGCAGCTCGTCGGACGCTTTTGAATCGAGAGCGCCCGTCGGTTCGTCGGCAAGCAGTATTTTAGGGTCTGTTATAAGCGCTCTTGCCGCAGCGGCCCTCTGCTTTTGACCGCCTGAAACCTCATAGGGGTATTTTGACAGTATATTTTTTATTCCGAGACCGGCTGCAAGCGGCTCAAGCCTTCTTCTCATTTCCTTGTACTGCATACCTGCAAGAACCAGCGGAAGATAAATGTTATCCTCTATCGTAAAGGTATCAAGTAAGTTGAAATCCTGAAAAACAAATCCCAGGTTATCGCGTCGGAAGGCTGAAATTTCCTTATCCTTGATATTGGAAAGAGATCTTCCCTCAAGAATCACATCTCCTTTTGTGGGCTTGTCAAGCGCCGCAAGAATGTTCAGCAGAGTAGTTTTACCGGAACCCGATTCTCCCATAATTGCAACGTACTCGCCGTGTTCTACGGTAAAGGATACATTTGACAGCGCACGCACCTGATTTCCTCCGAATCTTGTCGTATAAATTTTTTCAAGGTTCTGCACCTCTAAAATTGCCATTTTGAAAACCTCCTGTTCAGACCGTACTTCGGTCTCTTTCTATATCTTAAATATAGCAGAAAAGCCGAATGTCCGACATCTATTTGTGTGACATTTCGGCTTTTTATGTGACATTTTTGAAAGGTCATTCTATTTCAAGCTGTTCCGAATGCAGATCGATATAAAACGTGGTGCCGCTGCCCACGGTGGATTTCACGCTTATTGTGTGAGAAAGCTTATCCGCCGCCTTTTTGCAAAGATACAGTCCAAGCCCGGTGGATTTTTTATCAGCTCTTCCGTTGTAGCCTGTAAATCCCCTTTCAAAAATGCGCGGAACATCCTCCGGAGAGATTCCGATACCCGTATCGGAAATGCTGAGAATTTTATCCTTCGTAACCGATATTGTGACCTGACCGCTTTCGGTATATTTTATAGCGTTGGACAGCAGCTGTTCAATAATGAACGACAGCCACTTTTCATCTGTCAGAACTATAGCGTCGGTAGGCTCGTATTTCAGATTTATACGCTTACGTATGAACTGGGGAGCAAACTTACGAACAGCGGTTCTGATAATTTCGTTCAGATTACACTGCCTAAAAACAAAATCAGAGGATTCGCTGTCCAGCCTGAAATAGCAAAGCACCATTTCAACGTACTGTTCAATCCGGAACAATTGTGCCGCAAGCTCGCGGTGCTCGCCGCTGTCTTCGCTCTGCAGGATCATCTGCATTACCGAAATTGGAGTTTTTATCTGATGGACCCATGTCGTATAATAGTCGATACTTTCGGCGCGTTCCCTACGGTATCTGGTAAGAACGGCGGAGTTCTCCTCTCTCAGACGTATTACCATCTCTCTGTAATCCGCTTCGGCAAGAGTTTCAGGCTCCGGCAGATTTTCGGTCATGATCAGAATGTTTTTAAGCAGATACTCACGCTCTCTGCTGCGTCTGCAGAAGTTCCAGAAGTGAAAAGGGATTATTACAGCTGCAGCAAGTATACAAAGCAGCGACGAATATATAACGGCCTCTGCTTCAAGATCATACAGCGAAAAAACGACGGCAAAAATCAAAGCAAAAAGAAAGAAACACACAGCCGTATAACGATACTGATAAAGATATTTTCCAAGTAAATCACGCTTTTTCATAACTGCCTCACAGTTCAACGATATATCCGCTTCCGACCTTTGTTCTGATAAAATCGCAAAGCCCTGCGCTTTCAAGCTTTCTCCGCAGACGCGCGACATTAACGGTCAGGGTGTTTTCCTCAACGTAACAGTCCATCTGCCACAGCTTTGTCATAAGCATATCTCTGCTGACAACTTTGCCCTTATTTTCAAGCAGCGTCTGCAAAATGCGGAATTCGTTTTTTGTAAGCTCTATTCTTTGGTCTTGATAAAGCAAGATCGTATCGTTCAAATTCAGAACCGCGCCCTTATGTTCCAATACCGGAATTTTTCCCGCCATATCATAAGTACGGCGCAGGATAGCCTGGATTTTTGCAATCATCACGTTTGGCTCAACAGGCTTTGCAATAAAATCGTCGCCGCCCATATTCATTGCCATAACAATATTCATGTTGTCGGAAGCAGATGAAATAAACACGATCGGCACATTAGAAATTTTACGCATCTCAGTACACCAATGATATCCGTTGTAAAACGGCAGCATAATATCCAGCAGAACGATATGAGGGTCGTATTCGGTAAATTCGGGAATTACATTTTCAAAATTATGTATGCAGCATACGTCATAATTCCAAGATTCTATATGCTTTTTCATAGCAGCGGCCAAAGCGCTGTCATCCTCTATAATCAGAATTTTATACATTTAAGCTTCACTACCTCTTTTCAGCAAAAGAATTATACGTCTCACGGCAATCATCGGTTTTGAATACGATCGCTTTTTATGATTATATCACACATCCGGCGATAAATCAATTATGTACCTATTCCAGATGGTTCCGATGACATAACTCGGGTAAATCCAAATACCGGAATGCTGAGCGTACTCCTTCCAAACAAAAAAATCCCACGAAATTCTCTGAACAATTCAGAAATCAATTCCGCGGGAATTATCTGCATTACAGTGATATTTGCAGTTTAGCTCTGTTTTTTGCTGTTATCAGCCTGCCTGCTCTGTCGAGATCTTTGAATAGGTCTCTACCCATTCATCAAACTTACCGCTGTCCTGACAGTCCTTTATAACCTTGTTCACAACTTCCAGAAGCTCGTCGTTTCCTTTGCCTACAGCTGCCTGTGCCGGCATATTGTTATTTTCAAAGCCCGGTACAACAATGGAAAGAGCGTCGTTGTTCATTACATACTGCTGAGCTACAATGCTGTTTGTGCAGATAGCGTCTATCTTACCATTGTCAAGCTCAAGAATCAGGTTCGGAACCGTTGAAAGCGAAACCTCGTTTACATTTTCAACCTCAGAAGCGACTACCTGCTCGGAAACGCTTCCCTTTTCTACTCCGATAGATGCACCCTTAAGCGAATCAACCGTTGTATACTTATCAGCATTCTCTTTCTTTACAATCAGCGCCTGATTTGCCGACAGATATACATCGGAGAAATCTACTGATTCTGCTCTTTCTTCAGTTTCAGGCATACCTGCGATAGCAACGTCGCATTTTCCTGTGGAAAGATTGGCAATAAGCTCGCTGAAAGGCATATCCACTACTTTAAGTTCAACGCCAAGTTCGTCTGCGATCGCCTGTCCGAGCGCAACGTCAATGCCGATAACCGAATTGTCTGAGCTTGTGATATCTACAAACTCATACGGCGGATAACCCGAAGCCGTACCCATTACAAGCACGCCCTCTTCCTTGATAGCATCGACAGTAGACTTGCCGTCCGCCGAACCGGAACCGCCTCCAGAACTGTCATCCGAACCGCAGCCCGTAAATAAGGATGCGCACATTAAACCAGCCAATACTGCCGATAATAATTTCGATGCTCTTGTTTTCATAGCAAAATCCTCCACTTTCAAATTCATTTCCTTACTTGATTTCCTTATAAACAAAAAAGTGAAACTCCAGCTTTTAAAACTGAAATCTCACTTCGTTGTAAGTATGTATTAAATATAACATTCCGAAAGGCATTTGTAAACTAGCACTTTTAATAAAAAATATTGTGCACTGTGCACTATTAAATTGGATATTATTTCATTCCCAGCATAACCCGTCTTGCTTTCATCGCCAAAACCTCGTCGATAATCATTGAAGCCAGAAAAGCCGTCTGACCCGAAGGGTCTATTGCAGGCAGAACTTCCACCATATCCATAGCCACAACATACGAGTCCTTTAACTCACGCAGCAGCGCCATTGCCTCATAGCTCGTAAAGCCGCAGGGTTCGATAGTACCGGTACCCGGAGCACAGGACGGATCGCAGAAATCAATGTCGAAGGTCAGAAATACGGGACGATCACCCAGTCTTTCACGCATAACCTTACCGGCCTCTTTGATCCCCATTTCATGCAGCTCGTCTCCGGTTATAACCTTTATCCCCAGCTTTTCAGCTTCTTCAATAGCTTCAGGACCGTACTGTGTTCCTCTGATACCGACCTGTATGGAATGCTCGGGATCAAGCAATCCCTCCTCCATGGCCCGTCTGAACGGCGTTCCGTGATTATACTTCTGACCGTAAATAGTATCGCTTGTATCGCTGTGAGAATCAAAATGCATAAGAGCCACAGGTCCGTACTTTTCGGCAACCGCTCTTAACTCTCCCAGCGTGATCGAATGATCTCCTCCCATAACTACAGGCATAACGCCCTTGTCTACCAGCGGCTGAAGAGTGCTTTTGATATTGTCGTAGGTTTTCATTATATCGCCGGGGACAACCGAAACATCGCCGTAATCCACACCTGAAAGAAATTTAAAAGTATCGACCTTCAGGCTGAGATTATATGATTTCATAAGGCAGGAAGCCTCTCTGATCGCAGTAGGACCGAAACGTGCGCCGACCTTATAATTGCATGCATTGTCAAAAGGCACGCCCACTACCGCAAAGTCAATGTCATCAGTAGTCTTTACATGGGGCAGTCTCATAAATGTCTTTATTCCTGAAAACCTGGGCTCGTTAAGTCCGTCCGCCGGAACGTATTTTTTCATACTATCATGTCCTTTCATATTTTATTCTGATCCTAGTTCAAATATCAGACAAGCATTGATCAGCAGCCGTAATATCAGCGTATTTGTTCTGCCTATGTCAATAAGTATAAATCAATACTGCCTAAAATAAAATATGATTCAAGACTATTTTTATTATGCACAATGCACATTAAAGCGTCAGGACAAACTCTCCTTAATTTTTGTTTCGCTGGGAATCCAGGTAATGCTTTATCTGAAATGCTGTAGCGAAATTTACTATCTGCGATATGTTATCAAGCTCGCTGCCAACGATGCTCTTTATTTTGTCAAGCCTGTAACGCAGCGTATTGCGATGGATAAAAAGCTTGTCCGCAGTTTCATTGGCGTTAAGATTGGACTGCAGATACAAATCGAGCGTTTCACATAGGTTTGTAGAATTAAGATTATCATATTCTATAAGTCTGCCTATATATTTTTTGCAGTAAGCCTCCATTGTCTGCTCATCATCTATTCTAAGCAGCAGCGAGTAAAGTCCCAGATCGTCATAAAACAGGATTTTTCCATGTTCAGGCTGCATATAACGGAACTCGATAGCTTTTTCGGCCTCCTCGTATGATTTTTTAAGCTTCCCCACGATACGATAGCCGTTGCCGACGCCGATAACAAAATCGAGCCCGGGGAATGAATAATTCACATTTTTTTCAAGTTCATTGCATATGTTCTTATAACTTTCCCTATTTATGTCTTCGGCGCTGCTGAGAACAACGACCGAATCCATTAATATCATTGCAAGGATTCTTCCTCCTGCGCAGCATTCAAAGCTGTTTTTCACTGCCTTCAGAAAAGATGTCTTTATCCTGTCGATAAATTCGCTGTCGGTAATATTATTTGATTTCAGATATTCAGTGAGATTTTCCATTGTAATAACGGATATACAGTTTGATTTATGCAGATCAATCCCGTAATATTTTGCCTGAGATATCAGTCTGTGTTCCGACTCGTATCCTGTAAAAAGAATTGCGTTGATAATTCTTTCGGTAGCCGAGTTCTCGGACTGCTCGTTAATAAGCTCGGTGCAGACGATCTGGGTAACGTCTACCGCTCTGATAGTCTTCGGCATAACGAACAGCGGCAGCGCAAGCTCATCCGCATAATCCTTAAAGCATTCCTCCATAAATTCCTGATTGACTATTATACCGGCGATATGATACTTAACTCCCTGCTCCATAATACTGCGCATATACTCTCTGTCGCTTACAAAATCATTTGTAAACAGAATAAGTTCCCCACCCGACAGCCACTTATAAAAATCGTCAAAAAGCTCTCTCGTAGCAAGACGATCACCAAAATGAATCCAGCGTATCACGTTATTAAGACCGTTTTTACCACCCGCAAATTGAAGTTCGGAAAGCTTGTCGATTGCCATCAGATCTCTGCAAGTCATAGATATCATCCCCTTTTATACAATATTTCTTATATTTATTATACTCTTTTTTGTCGAATTTTGATGTAATTTTTAAAAATAATATAATAAAAAAACTGTGAACCGATAAAAGGTATCAGCTCACAGTTTTCAGTTCCGGCGATTATATTCAGCGGATATTACTCTTTCTATTATACAAATACGGCGGCACCCGAAATTATCAGAAGTACATAGGTACCGTTAAAAAACGCCTTTTTGCTTATTTTTTCAAACAGCACACTGCCGGCTATTGCAGAAAAAATCATCGGAATTAAACTCAAAGCCAGCAGGCTGATATTATATTCGCTGTACATTGACGAGGCAAAATGCTGTATTGCAAGAATCAGGTTAAGAACAACCCATACCGACGATACGGTTGCGCGGAATCTTCTTTTATCCTTTAACGAAACAGAAGCATAAATTACAAGCAGCGCTCCGCCCGACGCAAAGAGTTCGTGAATAAAACCTGCCGCTATCAGTGTAATCAGCATCAGCCAGTTTGGAAATTCAAATTCCTTTTTTATAAACAGCTTGTTACAGGCAATAAGTATTATCATCGCTCCGTAAATATTTTTTAGAAATCTGCCGCTTACCATCCCGGAAGCCAACGTGCCTGCCGACATTCCAATAAGCATAAAGGATACCATTAACACAAGCTCTTTCAGCTTAACGTCCCGAAAATTTCTTACAGCAATATACAGACAGGACAGAAACGTAAATGCGTTCACTATAACAACCGCATTTTCGTACCCCACCAGCTTTATTCCCGCAGGAACGGAAAGCAGGCTTCCTGCAAAGCCCGTTACCGTCTGGATCGTGTTTGATATGAAAAGAACTATAAGAAAAAGTATATCGTTCATCTCATAGAATTATACATATCATACAGCATCGCATCGGTTATCTCAGCAGGATTGTTATATAAATTCGGATGACGGCTTATTCTTACCAATTCATCTATGCGGCTGTCCGATAGATCAAAATTCTTTAAATCGGTCAGCATATTCATATTAGCTTTCATTTCAGAAATTCTGTCCGCCATTTCACAAGCATCGGCAAATCCAAGACGCTTTGAAAATATGCCGAGTCTGCCGTCGTCATATTTGGCGTTAAGTCTTGTAAACCAATCCAGAGTCAGCGCACATGCCTCCCCGTGGGGGATTCCATAAATGTTGGTAAGAGGAAAAGAACAAGCATGGGAAGATGTGGTTTTGGGAAGTGAAAAAGCAAGTCCGGCTATTACCGAAGCCTCGCACATCTTTTCCCTTGCATTCTTGTTGTCGGGATCCTTGTAAAGCTGTTCAAGATTTTCAAAAACCAGTCCTGCGGAATGCAACGCGCAGGCATCGCATACAGGCTGATGTCCTTTACTCCAGTAGCCTTCTATAGCGTGAGATAAAACGTCCATTCCCGTGTTTGCAGTAACATTTGCAGGAAGGGTATATGTCAGCTCCGGATCAATAATTGCATAATCCGGATAAAAGTTATCGCTCACAATAGGAGCTTTTTTACCTGTTTTACGATCTGTCAGCACGCTAACACAGGTCACCTCCGAGCCGGTGCCTGCCGTTGTGGGAATTGCAATCAGAGGCAGATGTTCGGATGGCAGCGGCCTCCCTGTGCCGTGAAAATTACAGGCAGGCTCATCTGTAAAGCAAATGGTTGCCGCCGCTTTCGCACAGTCAAGGGTACTGCCCCCGCCCAGAGCGGCTACATATCCTGCTCCGCTTTCTTTTATAAGCTGAGCGCATTTATCAACTTCGGAAACATCGGGGTTTTGAGAAATATCCGAAAAAACAAAGTCAGCTTTGCAATAAGAAGCAATTTTCTTTGCTATTCCGTTTTTTACAAAGGTTTTTCCGCATATCACAAATCCTTTTTTACCGTGAAACAGCTCATTTTCTATTATATCGGACAACGTTGAAACCGAGCCCGCTCCGAACCGAATTTTTACAGGCTGCATATAGTTCCACATTTAACTTTCCTCCGTATCAGTCACAAAATTCATCGTCTACCCATGTAAATACTTCGTCGAGGACAGGCAGATATTCCTCCAGTTCTTCCTTTGTAATTATCAGCGGAGGACATACGTTTATGTTATTTTCCCGTCCGAATGTAGAGAATCCCCGCTTTTTAAGCTCGCCAATGATCTTAGGCATTACGCTGTCAGCCTGATGATATTCGGCCAGCGGAATGCGTTTTTCCTTATTTCTGACCATTTCAAACGCCGCAAACAAGCCAATGCATCTTACTTCTCCGACGCACTTATGCTTCTGTTCCATTTTTTCCATATAGCTGCGTAGAATTTTGCTCATCTCTGCAACGTGGTCGGCTATATTGTGATTTTCATAATAATCAAGAGCCGCAATTCCCGCTGCGCAAGCAAGTGTATGACCGCTGTATGTAAGACCGCACTGAAGAACGTTTTTTTCAAAATAGTCTGCCACCCTTTTGTTTACTATTACTCCACCGAGAGGAACGCAGGCGTTGGTAACTCCCTTAGCGAAAGTGATCATATCGGGAACGATATCGAAATTCTCCCATGCAAACGCTTTTCCGGTACGATAGAAACCTGCCATGACCTCATCGCATATCAGCAAAATCCCATACTTGTCGCACAAAGCTCTGACTCCCTCCATATATCCTTCGGGAGGAATGATAACGCCGTTGGCACCTACTATGCTTTCCATTATTATAGCGGCAATGTTGTTTTCACCTTCGTAGCGTATCTGCAGATCGAGAGCCTTAATATATTTTTCAGTACATTCCTTTTCTTCGATCCCTCTTGTATAACCGTCCTGATAAACGTGCGGATTCATAAAATGAACAAAACCGTTTGCTCCGCCTATTTCCGCAGCAAATCTTCTCCAGTCTCCCGACGCATTGGACGCACCGAGCGTCGATCCGTGATAACTTCGATAGCAGGACATTATTTTACTTCTTCCGGTTACCATTCGCGCCATTTTTATCGCATTCTCATTGGATTCCGCACCGCCGTTAGTGAAAAAAACTCTTTTGAAATCCTTACCCGCAAGCTCTACAAGCCTTTTCGCCAGCAGTGATTTCTGCTGCGTCGCATATGCCGGCGCCATAAAGCACATTTTATCAGCCTGTTCCTTTATCGCTTCTGCGATCTCTCTGTTGCCGTGTCCCAAGTTTGAGCACACCAGAAGCGACGACATATCGGCGTATTTGTTTCCGTCATAATCCCAGAAATAAATACCCTCGGCTCTTTCTACCGGCAGAGCCGGTAGTCCTGATCTGCTCCATGACTGCATTACATACTGCTGATGATACTGAGCTACTTCTTTTGCCGTAAGTTTTTTCATAGCGATCCTTCTTTCTTATTTTGTATGAAGAAATTATATCAGGATTCACGGCTCGGGACTATATTCATTGCAACAAACTTAATTGTGCAAACGCACAACTTTCCATAGCGTCTGATTGCAGGGTCTGACGACAGAGCTGTATAATATTCAACTGAGGATATAGTTATTTGTGCCGGCTGCACAATCAGATTTAGAACTGCAGAATATACAGTTTCCTCTTGATCGGCTATATAATATAAATATCGGCAAAGCCGAAAATAAAAAAGACAATTGCACAAATATATTTGATTTGAAAGGAAGCGTTCTTATGGGAAAATATTTTCCGCCAAGCGCGTCGGATGCGCCAAGATACTCAGGCATAAAAACATTTATGAGATTGCCGTATGTCAAAACGACTGAAGATATTGATTTTGCGATTGTAGGCATACCCTTTGATACCGCCTGCAATTTCAAGGTAGGAGCAAGACTTGGTCCGTCGTCGATCCGGGAAGCTTCTGCTTTAATGAAAAATTATAATATGAACCTTGAGGTAAACATCTTCGATTACCTTTCCGGCGTTGATTACGGCGATGTTCCCGTCGTACCCAGCGCGATTACAACTACATACGACAACATCGTAAAAGAGCTTACGCCGCTGCTTGACAACAATGTAATGCCTATGGTAATGGGAGGAGATCATTCCATTACTCTTGGCGAGCTAAGAGCCGTTGCAAAAAAATACGGACCGGTTGCGCTTATGCATTTTGATTCCCACAGCGACACCAGCGATATTGTTTACGGACAGAAGTACAATCACGGAACTCCGTTCAGAAGAGCCATGGAGGATGGGCTTCTCGACCCCGGACACTGCATTCAGGTCGGAATAAGAGGAACTCAATACGGTCCGGAAGATCTGCAGGGAGCGAGAGATCTGGGAATCGAAATAATCACCGCAAACGAACTGCACATAATGGGCGTTGAAAAAGCAGGTGAAATAATGAGAAAAAGGCTTGGCGGCAAACCTGTTTTCCTCACCTTTGATATTGATTTCTGCGATCCGTCATGCGCTCCGGGAACAGGCACTATCGAGCCGGGCGGCTTTACCAGCTATGAAGCTCTTTCACTCATAAGAGAGCTCAAGGACGAAAACATAGTTGCAATGGATCTTGTTGAGGTCCTTCCGACTATAGACCCTTCCGGACAGACCGCTTTTCTGGCTTCGGTTATCATAAACGAAGTCCTTGCGATCAAGGCATTGCAAAAGAAAAACGGCAGTGCATCCGTTTAATGACTACAGCCTTTGTCAAATTCCCTTTAAATAAATTATGGTATTGCCGGGGAATTAAATTCTCCGGCGGTATCCCCCCTTCCGGCATTCAGCCGGATAAAGCTTAAGGCAGCACCGTACAAAGATTGTACAGTGTTGCCTTAATAAAAGGATATAATAAACTGCGCAGTCGCCCGTAAATGACTCCTGTACAGTTTTACTTCAGAACGTGCGGACATCCTGACGAAAGGAAGTATTAAAATGTTCAGAGAAATGCGGCGTAAAAATCAGCTTTTATCATATGAAGAATGTATCTCGATTCTCAGCGAAGGTACCTCTGGTGTGCAACACCGCACCATAACCCATACAATCATTGTACGGTATCGCCTTAATGTGACAGCATATCCAGATATTTTTTGATCTTAAATGCAATTATGTAATTAACAGTAGTGCTCAGATTTTCAAGATCGTCGTCAAGCAGACTGCGTATTTTATCAAGACGATAACGCAGCGTATTGCGATGAATATATAAAGCTTCAGCCGTGGCGTTTGCATTACCGTTATTGCTGAGGTAAACGTCCAGAGTGTAACAAAGCTGAGTATTGTTTACACTGTCATAGTCTATCAGCTTGCCAAGATATGTTTTATAAAAACGACGGAGTGATTTTTCATCATCTATGCTGAAAAGCAGCGAATATATTCCAAGGTCACCGAAAAACAGAAGCTGATCCCCGCTGCTTATCACAGGTGAGAGCCTTACGGTTTTCACTGCCTCGTGATACGATTTTTTTAATTCAGAAACGCTTCCGTAGCTGTTTCCGACACCTATACAGAATTTCATCGACGGAAAGGAATAACCTATTCCCCGTTTAATATCGTCGCATATAAGTCTGTACTTTTCCCTCGTGGTGTCCTCCGCAGAATGAAGCACAACTACAAAATCCTGCTGAAGCATGGAAAGGATGCTCTTACCGCAGACAGATCTGAAGCTGTTTTTTACTATTCTGTGATATGAGTTCTTTATTTTATTGATTTTTTCCTTATCGGTTATTCCGCTGTCGTCAAGATACAAAGACAAATCCAGCGGAGAGAATACGGCAATTGCGCTGTTTTTATGAAGATTAACACCGTAATGATCCGCATTAGAAATTATTCTGTCCTCGGAATCATATCCTGTAAAAAGTATCGAATTGAGCAGTCTTTCCGCATTGCTGTTTTCGGTTTGCTCCTGAATAAGCATCGTACACACGACCTGCGAAAGATCTATAGAACGCACTTTCTTTGGCAGCACGAACAGCGGTATACTGTGTCGTTCGGCGAAATCTACAAATTCGCCGTCCATAAAATCCTCATCTATCATGATACAGGCGATATCCATCTTATAGGCACGGTACATAAGATCTCTGGTATACTCTTTATCTTTCAGTATATAATCACTGGTAAACACCATGATTTCTCCGCCCGATATCCAGTTCTCTATCTCATCCGCACGGTTTTCCACTGCAAGCGAATCTGCGAAATATATCCATCTGACGGGACGGTTCAACCCATCCTTACCAGCTGCCAGCCATATTTCACTAAGCTCTTTAATTTCAAGAATATCTGCACAAGTCATTGCAATTCCTCCTTATAAGACAACTACTGTCTGCCAGCTGCGGCGACAGAACCGCTTAAAGCCTGTATGCATACTGTGCAGTTAAACAAAAATATGCAATCAAGACGTCTATATGAACAAATCAAGACAATACCGCACAATTATTATGCTCAAATCCGTCAGGCGGTCATTGCCGGTATTGTCTTAGTTATTATATCACTTTGTCATTTTAAAATCAAGAGAGGATAAACACAATGAGCGATCAGAAAAAAGGGCCGCTTCTGGTAATATTCGCCGCCGTTTTGTGGGGAATCAGCGGGATAAGCGCACAAGTCTTATTTGAAAACAGCAGCATTTCAACAGGCGAGGTAATAAGCATTCGTCTTATTTTTTCAGGTGCGATCCTGCTTGTATCAAGCCTTATAAAAAACAAAAAATCAGCATTTGAAATATGGAAAGACCCTCGGGATATTATAGATGTTCTATTGTTTTCCGTTATCGGAACGGCAGGCGTTCAGTATACGTTTTTTGCCGCCATAAAGGAATCCAACTCGGCAACCGCCAGCGTGCTGCAATATGTTTATCCCGTAATTGTAATGATCTGCTGCTCGGTCATCAACAGAAAAAGGCCCAGGGTCATACAGCTCGTCACTATTCTTATGGCTGTAAGCGGAACATTTCTGATCACGACAAACGGCAGCCTCACAAACCTTTCCATCTCAGCAAAAGCGCTTGCATGGGGACTTTCTTCAGCGCTGTGCATAGCGTTTTACACAATTCATTCAGGCAGGATAATCAAAAAATACGGCACTGTCACCGTAAACGGCTGGGGAATGACTATCGGCGGCATTCTCACGCTTGTTTTTGCAACGTCAAAACCCAGTCGTTTCACACCCGAAGCTCTTACGATACTTTTACTTATAGTAATAATCTTCTTCGGAACGCTTATCCCTTTTTGCATGTATCTTGCAGGCGTTCAGCTTACTGGTGGGATAGCCGCCTCTGCACTGGCAAGCTTTGAAACGCTGACAGTTCTGATTCTGTCGGCATTATTCTTAAAAATGAAATTTTCACCTTGGGAGATTACAGGGATGGTTCTTATAATAAGCACTGTAGTGATACCCGCTGTCATCTCCGGAGGCAAACGGCAAAAACATTCCGGCACAAAACAAATTATGCATGATGGCTAATGCCCTGTACGGCAAAAGAGGCTATAATATTATCAGAATATTATTTTGAGAGGGGATTTACAATGAAAAGCTTTTGCGTAGCACCGGAAATTGTAATTGCTGAGTCCTGTGAGGAATATTTTTCACAGTTAAACATATCCTCGAAGGATCTGCTTGTTACCAGCGAGCATATATACAATAATTACCTTGAAAAATATTTTTCAGAGGCGACCGTTATTTTTATAAGAAAATACGGCTCAGGAGAACCTACCGACGTTATGGCAGACAATATTTCAGAAGATATTGATAATTGCAGATTCAGCCGGGTCATAGCCGTCGGAGGAGGAACCGCGCTCGACATTGCAAAGCTTTTTGCAATGAAAAATCACTATCCCGTCTGTCTGCGGACTTTTCAGCGGCGAGATCAAATGTGAAAAAAATAAGGAACTTATCCTCATTCCAACTACCTGCGGCACGGGCAGCGAAGTAACGAATATCTCGGTTCTTGAACTGACGAAGATGGGAACAAAAAAGGGCCTTGCGGACAACGCCCTTTTTGCAGACCAAGCAGTGCTGATACCACAGCTGCTGTATACTCTCCCATTCGAATCTTTTGCGGCAAGCTCTGCGGACGCGCTGATTCACGCAATAGAATCGTATCTGTCGCCTAAAGCTACGATGTTTTCACGCACCTTTTCCAAGAGCGCCATAAAAAGCATTATTTCCGGCTATAAATATGTTACGGAAAACGGAAAAGGTTCACAGAAGGACATTGCTGTGCAGTTTCTGACCGCTTCGACAGAAGCGGGAATTGCGTTTCAGAACGCCGGCTGTGCGGCAGTGCACGCTTTGAGCTACCCTCTTGGAGCCGCCTGTCACTGCCCTCACGGAAAAAGCAACTATATAATGCTTACCGGGGTAATGAAAAAATATGAGGAGAAAGGCGGATGTGAAAGTTATTCAAAGCTGTGCGATGTTCTCGGCGAATGTTTTGGCTGCCCTGCTGATAAAGCAATTTCAAGCCTGGACAAGCTGATGAGTTTACTGCTTAACAGACCTCCTCTTTCCTGATTCGGTCTGTCCCATGAGGATCTGATAGATTTTGCCGGATCCGTTTACTCAAATCAGCAACGGCTGTTATCAAACGATCCCATAGAACTTACTATAGAAGATTTTATTGATATTTACGAAAAATTGTACTGACAAGGAGAGATTAATATGCTTAAAGATATGCTTCCGAAAATCATTACCGATACTCTGCCTGGTGAAAAATCAAAAGCTGTGATTGAAAAACGCTCACAAGCTGTGCCGGAGGCGATAAAATGCTCCTATCCCTGCGTAATAAAGCGTGGAGAAGGCGCCGTATTCGAGGATCTTGACGGAAATATCTTTCTTGACTGGGTCGGCGGAGTAGGAGTGCTTAATATCGGATATTCCCATCCCGAGCTTATCTGCGCTGTAAAGGAACAGTCAGAAAAATATTTTCATGCCATGATGAACATCGTCACACACAGCGGCTATGTAGAACTGGCAGAAAAGATGAACGAAATAGTTCCGACAAAAGGCGAAGTGAGAAAAACAATGTTTGCAAACAGCGGAGCCGAAGCAGATGAAAACGCCGTTAAAATTGCCAAAGCTTATACCGGAAGACCGAATATAATAGTTTTTTCCGGTGCCTTTCACGGAAGAACGATGCTTACGATGGCGATGACCTCGAAGAAAGCTTATGCAATAGGAATGGGTCCGTTCCCGGACGGAGTATACCGTGCGGAGTTCCCTTACCTTTACCGTGCGCCTAAAGGCTACAGCGAAAAAGAAGCTATTGAATATTATTTGGAAAAACTCAACAGGGTTTTTGAGGAATGTTCTCCTGCAAAATACGTTGCAGCTGTCGTAGTCGAGCCGGTTCAGGGAGAAGGGGGCTTTGTTCCCGCACCCTTGGAATGGGTCAAAGCGTTAAGGAAAATATGTGATGATAACGGTATTATGCTGATTGCCGACGAAGTTCAGTGCGGCTTCGGTCGTTCAGGAAAGATGTTTGTTTCTCAATACTGGAAGGATGCAGGCTGCGCTCCTGATATAATTACTTCGGCTAAGTCTATAGCAGGCGGCATTCCGCTCTCCGCAGTAACGGCTGACGCTGAGATTTTTGATTCCGTTCCCTCGGGAACTATCGGAGGAACCTTCTGCGGCAATGCTGTTGCCTGCGCCGCCGCACTCAAAGTAATAGACGTGATGCAGCGCGATAAGCTGTGCGACAGAGCCGCCGAAATCGGTAAAAAATGCTTTGCAAAGTTCGAAGAATGGAAAGAAAAATATGAAGTTGTCGGCGATGTCAGAGGAATCGGAGCTATGATAGGAATAGAGTTTGTAACTGATAAAAAAAGCAAAACTCCAGATCCTGAGCTTGTGAACAAACTTATCTCTGAATGCATTTCCAATGGTCTGATCATTGAAAATGCCGGCACTTACGGCAATGTTATAAGATTTCTTGCTCCTCTTGTCATAACCGATGAACAGCTTGAAGCAGGATTTAACATTCTGGAATCGGCAATTAAAGCTTGTTCTACCATATAATTTCTTTTCCCCAAAAAACATTAACAAAGATTTTACGGAATACAGAAGAAACCTGACGCAAAAAGGCTTAGCATTATATATAGAGGTTATGTGCTGTAAAGCCAATTGGCGTATTGAATTGCTGTATTAGTTTTGTGAACATGATTTCAGTGCACGGTGCACAAATGATTTTATTGCATTTGATTATAGACTTTTGTACACTAAAAAGGCTATAATAAAGCTATACTTACAAAGACGTAAGCAAGTCTGAAGGACTTCGCTTACGTCTTTTTATTTTTTGGGAAGGTGAGCTTATGAAAAAGAATAAAAATTCTCCTGAAAGAACTTATACATCCTATAATAAGGAATTTCGTCCCAGCATTCATCCTATTATTGCTGTTGCCGACGTGTGCAAGAATTACAAAAAGCTGGAGGTTTTAAACCACGTTGATCTATATGTAAAGCAGGGGCAGGTCGTAGCGATCATCGGACCTTCCGGCTCAGGAAAATCAACTCTGCTGCGCTGTATCAACAGACTTGAAACTGTCCGTTCCGGAAGTATTTACTTTAAAAACGACGATATTACATTAGGAAATTCCAGAAAGCTGAATGAAACCAGAATGAAGATCGGAATGGTTTTTCAGCACTTCAATCTATTTCCACATCTGACAGTTCTGCAGAATATCACTCTTGGGCCTATTCATTTAAAAAAGCTGAGCAAGGAAGAAGCTAACGCCAAGGCTGAAAAACTTCTTGATATGGTAGGTCTGCTTGACAAAAAAGATACATATCCCGAAATGCTGTCGGGCGGTCAGAAACAAAGGATCGCCATTGCCAGAACTCTTGCAATGGAACCGGACGTTATTCTGTTCGATGAACCGACCTCTGCACTTGACCCCGAGATGGTCGGAGAGGTTTTGCAGGTTATGAAAGATCTTGCGGAATCGGGAATGACAATGATTATAGTCACCCACGAAATGGGATTTGCCCGCGAGGTTGCTTCAAGAGTCGTATTTATGGATCAGGGACAGATCACCGCAAGCGGAACTCCCGAAGACATTTTTGTAAACTGCGAGAACGAACGAGTGAAATCATTTCTTGCAAAGGTACTTTAAGGAGGACGTATGGATACTTTATTTGCTATTTGGGATAAATACCATGCATTGTTTCTATCGGGTGCGAAGGTAACGATCATTCTTTCAATTATGACTATCATCTTCGCCTCTATTATAGGCAGCTTACTGGCAATGATGAAAATTTCAAAGTTCAGGTTGTTGAGATACATTGCAAACATTTACGTTGAATTTATACGAGGCACCCCGCTTATGGTGCAGATCGCCCTTATATTCTACGGGCTTCCGATTATAGGGATTGAATTCCCGACGCTTACGATCTGGGGTATGGACTTTGAAAGACTAAGCTCAGGTATCATAGCTCTGACTATCAACAGCTCGGCTTATGTCTGCGAGATCGTCCGTAGTGGTATTCAGTCCATAGATAAAGGACAAATGGAAGCTGCAAGGTCTATAGGCTTCGGACATACAAAATCAATGTTTCTTATTATTCTGCCTCAGGCGATCAAGAACATTCTTCCCGCACTTGGAAATGAATTTGTAAGCCTTATTAAAAACTCCTCACAGGTTTCAATCATAGGTATTGCGGAGCTTATGTATGTTTCAGATACTGTCAGAGGCATAAGCTATAAACCGTTTGAACCGCTGATCATTATTTCTGTTATGTACTTCATAATGACGTTTATTATTACCAGACTTATTACCCTGTTTGAAAAAAAGCTGGGTAAGAGTTCAAGAAGATAACGTTATAATATTTTCAATTCATACTAAAACACCGCAGCTAAAATTGAAGCTGCGGTGTTTATTTTTATAAAATTAAATGCGTGTTTTTTCATATGCCGAATCTGTTATTCATCAGTTATAAGCTCTTTAGGCGTTTGCCTTGAAATAATCCACAACGGCAGAACCGTAGGCAGAATTATATTCAATATAATTACAGGAATACAGAACATAAACTCATATCTCGTAAATTCAAGGCAAAAATGCTCCGCTATACCTGTTTCTGAAATCATAATATACACAGCGGCGGCCATAATAACTCCTGACAACGACGTGATAACGGAGTTTATCAGACTTATCAATGAATTTGATCTCCATCTTGCCCCGCAGATGTAGGTTATGAGAAATGTTTTCATATTGTTTTTTGCCGTTATAGCGGACGACGCTACGGTACATATCAACGATATTATTAATACGCTTATACATATGGGAAGGATAAGAAGAATATCTTCGGAAAGATATTCAATGCTGCTTTTATTAAGCTCTTCCGAAAGCTTGAGAATACCGCCCATTTTATATATTTTCCTATCGATTTCTTCAGTTTCTTCCGATGAAAGTCCGTCCTTATATTTTATAAGGAATTGGTGATAAATTCAGCGTCCGGAGCAGTTTTTCCCACGATTTTAAAAGGATAATAGATTTTATCTATTGAGTCGTATATTTCAACAGTATCCCCTACGTTATACTGACTGGAATAACCTACAACGGCGCTTATATAGTTTTTATTTCCTGCTGTGTCAGAAAGCCATTTGCCCTCATACATCTGCGGCTTGTAAAGTTCGTACATATTCCGATTGTAAACAACAAACTCCGGATAGGCTTTCTCCTCGTCTTTCTCATCGGGAATTTGTAGAAAACTTATACTTTCATTACTGTATATTTTTTCAATATTATCGCTTATATTCTCTATATCCTCGTAATAATACGGCTGACCTCCTTCAATGTAATATTCGCTGGCAAAAAGACACATTCCTTCCGACGCAAGAACTTTTCTCAAAGGCAGGTAGCCGCCTATTCTGGACATTACCGAGGACACGCTTAAAATTATCATTACAAGCGTTACTGCAATCTGCAAAGCGATAAATATATTTATTAAAAGATTTCTCTTTATGAGCTTCAGTGAATATTTTATCATTGCCGTCACCTCTCCCTTAACTGATTTACAGGTCCGACGGAAAGCTGACGCATGATCATTATATTTGTAACGATATAAGCTGCAAGTATATTTACCGCAAATATTATAACAATATTCTTCGGACTGTAAACAGCTTCAATATATATTAAAAAGCGCGACAAAGCATGAATAATCAAACCGAAATACAGGACGTAGGCAACAGCTGCGCACATCAGAGAGATTATAATGGTTTCCGCAATGCAGATCCTTCTCGATTTTCCTCTGCTGCATCCATGAAGTCTTAAAATAGCTATAGTTCTGCTCCGCTTCTGAAGAATATATTTATACAAGAGCATAAGCGTAACGGCGGAAAGTAGCGCAAGCATAACCGATACCGCCATTATGGAATTATAAAAAGGAAGCTTGTCCGATACTGTTTCTATTTCCGGAACATATGCATAATCGCCGTATACTTCCTTGCAGGCGTCAACTATATCGTTATATGCAGACTGCGTTGCGAGATCGTTAAATCTAAAACCTATATATTCAATACCACCTATATCATCGGGCGAGTCCCGGTAAGACATACTGATAAAATCGTCAATATACTCCACCCCGCAGACAACATATTCCTTACCGGCTATAGTAACATCCGTTCCTAGATATACTTCGTTGTAATCGCACGGCAGAGTTATCTTATTGCTGCCTTTTACAAATTCTTCGTCCGTAAGCGGAACTCCGCAGCTAACTGAATTCGTACCATACTGCATGAAAGTTTTATTATCTTTGGAATATTTCAGTCTGAAAGCGATTCCTACGTAATCATAGCCTTCCGCAAAATCAAGATCGGTGTCATCGGTATAAGAAAAATAATTGACACGCATCAAGTCCTCAAGAGTTTTTTCGTCAAGCATACTCAGAAGTCTTTTTACAGAACCGTTGTCCACGCTTCCGTCTCCTCTACAATGCATTCGACCGTCATCACGGTAAAAAGTTTCCGTTAATTTTCCAAAACAAACATCAAAGGAACTCTGCTCAAATTTCTGACTTTTAACTATCTTGGAATTCTGAAAAGCACCGAACGAAAACAGTAAAATAATAAACGACGTTATCTGACAAAATATAAACAGGCAGAAAAACAGGCTGTTTTTCTGTGCAAAGTTTTTTATATTTATAAATATGTATTTCATTGCATCCCCCATGTCTTATTCAAAACCAACAGTACATAAGCCTTTTTTAATTTTCGGCTTAAAAGGCTCTGTTATAAGTTGCAATTTCTATAAAAGTGTCTTTTTGACATTATAGCATTAATAATAAAATAAATCAACAAAAATCCCTTAAATGGATAGGATAATATTTTGTAAACATGTACAAAATAAGATATATTTTTTTGTTAAATGTTTCATCATGATGATTTTATAAGTTTGATATTCAAATTTTATTGTCAAAAAAGTTGCCTAATCCGAAATTAATTTATAGAAATTCTCAAATGCTACGTCGGATAGTGGCAATGCAGCATTGCTACTATCTAAAAAACGGCATGAAAAAACTCCGTTTATGCTTTTAAAGCAATAAACGAAGTTGTGCTGTGCAATAAAATTAAAAGGAGCATAAACTAAAGCCTTAAAAAGCTCGGTTTATTATGCTCCTTCCAAGCAGCAGCCAACAGTATCGATAAAATATCATGAATGGTTTACTCTGACTGCATATCAGTTTAATGAGGAGTTTTCGCCAAAATGTTGGAACAAATACAATTCAGAAAATCGATCGGTTAGGCTGTCTTGCGGCGATATTGTAAAAGACTTCAGTGAAATGATATGGGATAGTGAAAAAAGCGACTGATTTACTATTCGGTATAAAATCCGATTTTGCAAAAGTAGATACTTCAAACAGAGAACAACTTGAAATCAATGGCGGACTTTATGCTGTATTTTAAACGCTGCTCGCCAATCAACACAGTTTTGTAAGTACCATACACAGTGTGCTTTATCGATACCGATTAATAAAAACGCTTTATCCATCTACACACGGATAAAGCGCTTGTTTTCATTTTTGCGACCAGACCGATAAGCCGAGTTTTGTCGTGTACGGTAATCTATCTAGGCTGACCGTCGCCGGACAGCTCAAGCCACCTATAACCGCAAGCCTGACGAGCAGCCATTGACTTAACGGTTACCATTGGTGTTGCATCGGATAAGGTTTACATGGCAGCAATATCTCTATTGCTCCGGTGAGCTCTTACCTCGCCTTTCCACCCTTACCGGAAACGATACGCTCCGGCGGTATATCTCTGTTGCACTTGCTCTAAGGTCGCCCTCGGCTGATGTTATCAGCTATCCTGCTCTGTGATGCTCGGACTTTCCTCATGAACTTTGCGTTCACGCTACCGTATAGCCTGCTCGCGTTTATTATTATAACATTTCTGCGGTGTGTTGTCAATTGTAATAAAGTTTAAAACTGCAGATTTTGAGTAAAAACATATCCAAACCAGAGCAATAATTACGGTGCGTTTGCCCAAGGTACAAGCCGGCGGAATAGTGCGGATATAAAGCGATTTTAGTCTTTTGGTGATATGAAAGGTTCAAAAATGTAAAAAAAGAATATATTTTTGTGTAAACCGCTTGAAATAAACAGGGAAATGTTATATAATATATTCGTATGTAAAATACATTATATCATTGAGAGGAGTATTTTGAATGATTTATTCACATGAAGTTGAAACAATGTGCCCTATCGCTCAGGGCGTTGCTCACGGCGCTGCTCCCATTCCGGAGGAAGCAAAATGGGTAAAAGCTAAGGAAATCAAGGATATTTCAGGCTTTACACACGGCGTGGGCTGGTGCGCGCCTCAGCAGGGTACTTGTAAGCTTACTCTTAACGTTAAAGAAGGCGTGATTCAGGAATGTCTCGTTGAAACTATCGGCTGCTCCGGCATGACTCACTCCGCCGCTATGGCAAGCGAGATCCTTCCTGGAAGAACGATTCTTGAAGCTCTTAATACAGACCTTGTTTGTGACGCTATCAATACGGCCATGAGAGAACTTTTCCTCCAGATCGTTTACGGACGTTCACAGAGCGCCTTTTCTGAAGACGGTCTTGTTGTCGGTGCAGGTCTTGAGGATCTCGGCAAGGGTCTTCGCTCGCAGGTAGGAACAATGTACGGTACTCTGGCTAAAGGACCGCGTTATCTTGAAATGACTGACGGTTACGTTACCGGTCTTGCTCTTAATGAAGACGATGAAATCATCGGCTACCAGTTCGTAAACTTCGGCAAGATGATGGACTTCATTAAGGCCGGCGACGATGCCAATACAGCTTTTGAAAAGGCTAAGGGTCAGTACGGAAGAGTTTCCGACGCCGTTAAGATCGTTGACCCGAGAAAAGAATAAGGAGGATAACAGCAATGGCTTTATTTGAATCATATGAAAGAAGAGAAAAGCAGATTCTCGCTGTAATCAAAGAATACGGTATCAATTCTATCGAAGAATGCGCCGATATCTGCAAGGAAAAGGGTCTTGACATTTACAAGCTTGTTGAAGGAATTCAGCCTATCTGTTTTGAAAACGCAAAGTGGGCTTACACTGTAGGCTGTGCTATCGCTATAAAGAAAGGCTGCAAGAGAGCTGCCGACGCCGCTGCAGCAATCGGAGAAGGTCTTCAGGCTTTCTGTATCCCTGGCTCTGTAGCTGATCAGCGTAAGGTTGGTCTTGGTCACGGAAACCTCGGAAAGATGCTCCTTGAAGAGGACACAGAGTGCTTTGCATTCCTTGCCGGTCACGAGTCGTTTGCCGCTGCCGAGGGTGCTATCGGTATTGCCGAGAAGGCTAATAAGGTTCGTAAGAATCCTCTCAGAGTTATTCTTAACGGTCTCGGAAAGGACGCAGCACAGATCATCGCAAGAATCAACGGCTTTACATATATTGAAACCGAGATGGATTATCATACAGGCGAAGTTAAAGAAGTATTCCGCAAGGCTTATTCCGACGGACTTCGTTCAAAGGTTAACTGCTACGGCGCTAATGACGTAACCGAAGGCGTTGCGATCATGTGGAAGGAGAATGTTGACGTATCAATTACAGGTAACTCTACCAACCCCACAAGATTCCAGCATCCTGTTGCCGGTACATACAAGAAGGAGCGTCTTGAAGCAGGCAAAAAGTACTTCTCTGTTGCTTCAGGCGGCGGTACCGGACGTACGCTTCATCCTGACAATATGGCTGCCGGTCCTGCCTCCTACGGTATGACCGACACAATGGGAAGAATGCACAGCGACGCTCAGTTCGCAGGTTCCTCTTCCGTTCCAGCTCACGTTGAAATGATGGGACTTATCGGAATGGGCAACAACCCGATGGTAGGCGCTACCGTTGCCTGCGCAGTTGCAGTCGAAGAGGCAATGAAGTAAGCTGAAACAGCTTGAACCTAAGCCTGCAACGTATAAAAATTAACCTCTGCTGTAATCGGAAATCGCTCCGTTGCAGCGGAGGTTTATTTTAGTCAATGATCCGAAGCGCAAATATAATTATAATATGAAAAGCTTTATAGTAATTGTTACAAATATTGTCGTATACAAAAAATCCGTTTGGGCTAAAAAACTCAAACGGATTTTCTTATCATATAGCATTACAAAGATATTGTTACTTAGCATTAAAAGCTTCAAGTCTTGAGTTAAGATCCTTAAGCTCCGAATCAATAGTTGCGGAATACTCCTCACGAACAGAAGCCCATGTTGGCTGATTTCCGTCTTCGTCCTGTGTAGAAGCCGCAGCATACAGATAGTCCACAAGACACTGGTTGCCGTCAAACTGCTTTCTGTCGCCAAGCGCAGAAGAAACGCCGAACGCATAATCAAAAATCATCATATAATCGTCCGAAACCACATCCATCTTAACTTCATACATTTCATCCGTCCAATACGGATTATTCTCCATGAACTTAGCTTTTGCAGTTTCTTCATACTGAGGATCGGTGTTTGCTACACGGCAGCATTCAAACCATGTCTTTACGGCGTCGTTCTTAGTAGAACCCTTGACCCACATATATGCTGTCATATCAGAAGTTGTTATCTTCTGAGGATTGGAATCATACGCAGGAATAGGAACGATCTCCCAGTTTTCTCCTTCCTTAGGACCTGAAGTTCCGGAATAAGCCCAATCGCCCATTGCATAGAACAAGCAATTCTGATTGAAGCAGTCGCGGGCAGAACCGATCCAACCGTTAAGTACAAGACCTTCTTTCATCAGATCATAAAGGAAATCCTGACCCTTTTCAATATCTGCATCCTTAAGGTTACTTTCAAACTGTCCTGTTTCCGTATTGTAATTTACAAGATTCTTACCGGTCTGCTGAACAAGGTGAGTTCTGAAAAAGCCGTTTACACCGTAGCGCTCAGTATCGGCAGGAGCGTTGCCTACATACTCAGACATAATATCCTTCCAAGCTGACCATGTCCATTCGCCGTTCACATACAGATCGTACGGAACTTCAAGTCCCTCAGAATCAATAATATCGCGGTCATAGCAAAGCATTGAAGAAGCCTGATATCCGAGAGGTGCTACATAATGCTTTCCGCCCAGCATAAACTGATCGGCAGTTTCCTTTGCAGGACTCCACAAATCGGAGCTGAAATCAACAATATCGTCAATAGGCTGATACATTTCACGAACTACCTGCGACGGGAACGCCAGCCACTCATACTTAAATATATCGGGAACATCTTTATTTGCAGTAATTGCAGCTGCAAGATTGTCAAATCTGTCTTCGTTGCTCGTCTGATGGAATGTTATCTTGCCGCCCTTCTGCTCAAACAAGTTAAGCTCGGTGCTCTTTTCGGGGTTTTTCTTTGTAGGATTAAGATCTCCCTCTCCGAGATAAATTATCGTTCCGTCGCTTCCTTCCGGAATATCGCTGACTTTATCACTTGCTTCAACTTCTACGTTATTTGTAGCCTCAAAGCTGTCATCACTGCTTGAAGAATCGTCTTTACCGCATGCAGTCATGCCGAATACCATTCCCAGCGCAAGAACACCAGCCAGCATTCTTTTATAGTTTTTCATATGTAAAGCCTCCTTAAATTTCTGTAATATTTTCGTTAATCCCATAGAATTTCTTTACTTAATTATATTATACAAACATTTGTAATCGTTGTCAATTAACGATTTTATACAATATTTCATCAACTAAACTGTATACTATTCACAAAGCAGCTCCGAAACTATATCTAAAATCTGTTTCGGAGCTGCTATTAAATAAAAAAATATCAACACGTAATTAAATTATTTATGCATCTTATTATTAGCCTTTATAATCCTTGACAGCCTGATTAATAGTATCAAGTTCAGCGTTTACAGTAGCAGAATAAGCTTCCCTCAGCTCCGACCACGTATATTGATGACCGTTTTCATCCTGCTTATTGGTAAACTCATACAGCTTTCTGGTTATGCAGTTTCCGTCCTCGCTGGCATTATCCTGAGACATAACCGGAGAAATACCGTAACCGTAATCAAATACCTGCTTGTATTCGCTAGACGAAGCTTCCTGAAGCACGTTATACATTTCCTCTGTCCAGTTCGGATTCGCATTGAGGAATTTTTCCTTACCGTTTTCTTTGTATTCATCGCTGGTCTGCGCAATTCGGCAGCATTCGTACCAGGTCTTTACAGCCTCGTCAGCAGTAGAACCCTTGACCCACATATACGCAAGCATATCGGAAGTCATATATTTTTCCTCTGTGTTAGGATCGCTGGGAACGGGAACTACTCTCCAGTCATCGCCCTCCTGAGGACCATTTCTGCCTGTCATAGCCCACGGTCCCATACAGTAGAACAGAATATCGCCGTCCTTGAGGACCTGCTTCGCCGTTCCGCCCCATTCCGTGTATACAAGATTATTTTTTCCGAGATCGTAAAGCAGGTTTTCAGCGCGCTCAATATCGGGATCGTTAAGATTACTCTTGAAAGTTTCTCCGTCATAGGTTACCATTGTTTTTCCGGTCTGCTGTATAACCTGAGTCTGGAACCAACCGTTTATTCCGTAACGCTGAACTCCTGCCGGAGCATTCTCAACGAAAGTCGTCATAAGATCGTACCAGGAATCCCAGTTCCACTCGCCGTTTATGTAAAGCTCATAAGGATCGTCAAGCCCCTCGCTTTCAATAAGAGCATGGTCATACATGAATAAAGTTCCCACCGAGAAGCTTATCGGGGCAACGTAATGCTTTCCGTTCAGCACGAACTGATCAGCAGTTTCGGCAACGTCGGCCCAGAGCGGATCGCTGAAATCAACGATGGAATCCACAGGCTGATACATATCCTTAAGAACCTGTGAAGGAAACGCCAGCCACTCATATTTGAATATATCGGGCACGTCCTTCTGGGACATGATTGCGCTTGCCAGCTTGTCAAACTTCTCACCGTCGCTTACCTGCGAGAATTTGACCGTTCCTCCTTTATTGTTAAACAAAGTCATCTCTACGCTTTTATCGGCTCCCTCGGCAGGATTAAGATCGTACGTACCCATCCATAGAATTTCCTTCTGTGCGTCGTCCGGAATATCTTCAATAAGATCCGTATCATTAACCTCAACCTTAGGCACTGTTGTAACAGCCGAACTTGAATCTCCTGATCCGCAGCCGGCAGCAGCCGCAGCCGACATAAGGGCG
>ERZ780218.114-NODE-114-length-83719-cov-5.944755_pt1 | contig 83719 bp, 53 predicted proteins | sample MGYA00510975_ERZ780218 | MGnify/ENA primary metagenome ERZ780218 (study PRJEB29588, sample SAMEA2152063) | human gut metagenome | biome: human gut; feature: human-associated habitat; material: faeces | place: Denmark | collected 2008/2010 ... | reverse complement strand
GCCATCGCATTAATTACTCTAATTTTTAACTAAGGAATCAAATACTGATTCGTATAAATAACTGAAAAATATGGCAGCAATGATACCCGAAAAGTCGGCTATCAAACCGCAGGTAACGGCATTTCTTGTTTTTGTAATGCCTACACTGCCAAAGTAGACAGCCAGAATATAGAATGTGGTGTCTGATGCCCCGCGAACTACACAGCTGACGCGGGATACAAAGGCATCGGGGCCAAACTGTTTCATGGTGTCAATCATCAATCCGTTGGCAGCACTGCCACTCAGTGATTTCATCAGTCCGGTAGGCAAAGCACCGACAAAGCTGGTATCCAGTCCACAAAATCCTACAACCTGTCCGATTCCGTTGACAAGAATATCCATTGCTCCTGAAGTGCGAAAGACTGCAATACCTACCAGGAAAGCTACCAGATAAGGTATGATTCGTACGGCAGTACTGAACCCTTCTTTGGCTCCTTCTACAAAAGAATCGTAAACATTTATTTTCTTTCGTATGCCCGTCAGGATAAAGAGAATGATTACTCCGAATAGTATGATATTGGCAATCAGCGTAGAGTAAGTTCCCATTTCTTCACGTGAAAGAACAGTGAAAAGGTAAATCAAACCTCCGAAAAAAAGACTCAATATTCCCATTAATATCAATATGGGTTTGTTTATCAGGTTGATGCGTTGGGAAATGCTAACAACAATAACTCCCACTAATGTTGAAATGAATGTACTGAGCAGAATTGGGATAAAGATATCCGTAGGTTGTGCAGCTCCCATTTGGGCACGGTATACCATGATTGAAATAGGTATCAGTATCAGTCCGGAAGTGTTGATAACAAGAAACATGATCATTGGGTTACTGGCCGTATCTTTTTTCGGATTCAGTTCTTGTAACTCTTTCATTGCCTTGAGCCCCATCGGAGTAGCAGCATTATCAAGTCCCAGCATATTGGCAGACATATTCATAAAAATAGATCCCATTACGGGGTGTCCCTTGGGGATATCGGGAAACAGGCGGCAGAATACCGGGCTCAACCAACGCGACAGTGCATTGATAAGACCGCTGTTTTCACCAATCTTCATGATGCCCAACCATAAGGAGAGAACCCCGGTTAACCCGAGAGAAACCTCAAAAGCCGTTTTGGATGAGCTGAACGTAGAGTTGATGATTTCGGTAAATATTTGTGTGTCTCCTGTGAAGATAAGCTTTCCGAGTGCTACGATAAAAGCTATGATGAAGAATGCTATCCAGATGTAATTTAGAACCATAATGTACTTACTGTATTATTTGCAAAAATAGATATAACTTTCCATTAATCATCCATATTTTGTTTATTTTTGGCGGGGATTCGGTTTGCTATATTTATACAGATAACGATATGAAGACAAAAGTTGAGAGTATTCAGAAAGAGCTGGAAGCATATATTGACCCGGTGAAAAGGGAATATTTGCCCAATTTCTTTAAGACAGGGAAGGGGCAATACGGAGAAGGTGATAAGTTTTTAGGGGTAGTAGTTCCCAATACACGTCTGGTGGCAAAGCGGCACAAAGAAGAACCGTTTGAGGTGATGGCAGAACTCTTGCAAAGTGACTGGCACGAGTGCCGCCTCTGCGCATTGCTTATGTTGGTAGAGCGCTTCAAGAAGTCCGGTGAAAAGGAGCAAAAAGAGATCTATGATTTCTATCTGACACAAACGGAACGGATCAATAACTGGGACTTGGTGGATTTGTCAGCTCCCTATATTGTAGGAGAGTATCTGAGAGACAAATCGCGTGAAGATCTGTATCGTCTTGCCGGTAGTACGCTTCTTTGGGAGCAGCGTATCGCGGTAGTTGCTACGGCTACATTGATAAGAAACAACGATTTCGTCGATATCCTCCGTTTGTCGGAACTGTTGTTACATCACAAACACGATCTGATGCAGAAAGCTATCGGCTGGATGCTTCGTGAAATGGGGAAACGGAATCGGGACTTATTACTACAGTTTCTTGATAAGTATGCACGTGAAATGCCCCGTACGATGCTTCGCTATTCGATAGAGAAGTTGACGGATGAAGAGCGGAAACACTATATGCAGCGCTAATTGAACAAGATGAAATAGTTTGAGATAATCCATGTATTCCGGCTACTTTATCAGAGGTATATTCGGAAAAGGAGGCAATTATCCTGTCTGCTCGATACAACTATTCTCTGATTTGTACTATCTTTGTTAAAAAAGCGAAGATAAGCTGCACCTTGGCATAAAAAATGAACGCGTTCATTTTATTCTACTCTCGGTTTGCATTATCTTTGTACGATATATAAAAGAACGAGGATGTGATTTTATGGAAGAAGATTTCAATATACGCGATCATCAGTTGACAAGCCGGGAACGGGATTTTGAGAATGCGCTCCGTCCCCTTAGCTTCGAGGATTTCAGCGGGCAGGATAAGGTGGTGGAGAATCTCCGCATTTTTGTCAAAGCCGCCCGTCTTCGTGGTGAAGCATTAGACCATGTATTGCTGCATGGCCCTCCCGGATTGGGAAAAACAACTCTCTCAAACATTATAGCCAATGAACTTGGAGTAGGCTTTAAAGTCACTTCAGGCCCGGTGCTCGATAAACCCGGTGATCTGGCGGGTGTACTTACCAGTCTCGAACCGAACGATGTCCTGTTTATTGACGAGATCCACCGTCTGTCACCTGTGGTAGAGGAGTACCTGTACTCTGCTATGGAAGACTACCGGATTGATATTATGATAGATAAAGGACCCTCTGCACGCAGTATTCAGATAGATCTGAATCCTTTTACGCTGGTGGGAGCTACTACCCGTAGTGGGCTGTTGACAGCTCCGTTGCGTGCGCGTTTTGGCATTAACCTGCATCTTGAATATTATGATGACGATGTGCTGAGTAATATTATCCGTCGTTCGGCTGCTATCCTTGATGTACCTTGTTCGATACCCGCTGCGGGAGAGATTGCTTCGCGTAGCCGGGGTACCCCTCGTATTGCCAATGCACTGCTTCGTCGTGTGCGCGACTTTGCTCAGGTGAAGGGTTCTGGTTCTATTGATACGGAGATTGCTACTTTTTCACTTGAAGCACTGAATATCGACAAATACGGATTGGATGAAGTGGACAACAAGATCCTCTGTACCATTATCGATAAGTTCAAGGGTGGTCCGGTAGGACTTACTACCATTGCCACCGCTTTGGGTGAAGATGCCGGAACAATCGAAGAGGTATACGAACCGTTCCTGATTAAAGAAGGTTTCCTGAAACGTACCCCTCGTGGGCGTGAAGTGACGGAACTGGCTTACAAACATTTGGGGAGGAGTCTTTATAGTAGTCAACAAACACTGTTTTAGTGATTAGTGATAAATGATTAGTGATAAGCGATTGAGCGTATGGAATATAGAAAAGGGATTTTGAAAACTAAGACCAAGGCTTTTGCTGTACGTGTTGTAAAGCTCTATCAGTATCTGTCACAAACTAAAAATGAACATATAATGTCAAAACAATTGCTACGTTCGGGTACAGCTATTGGTGCTTTACAACGCGAAGGAGAATATGCAGAAAGTAAACTTGATTTCGTTCATAAATATGCTATTGCGCAGAAAGAATGTAACGAGTCTCTTTATTGGCTGGAGTTACTTCATGAAACTTCGTATTTAAATACAGAAGAATATAGTAGTATGTTTACTGATGCCGAAGAGATAATGAAGTTGCTAACAGCAAGTATCTGCACAGCCAAAACTAATCACTTATCACTAACTCGTTAATCACTAATTAACATGGGTGGATTAAAGTCATTAGCCAAAGATACTGCCATTTATGGTGTTAGCAGCATAGTAGGGCGTTTCCTCAACTATCTGTTGGTGCCTATTTATACTATTTCTATGCCCGCTTCTACGGGAGGATATGGTATTATTACGAATATGTATGCCATTACGGCACTTCTGCTTGTACTACTTACATGCGGTATGGAAACCGGATTTTTCCGTTTTGCCAATAAGGGCGGAGAAGACCCGGTGAAAGTTTACTCTACTACCTTATTGACTGTAGGAGCTATTTCTCTTTCGTTTCTTGCCGTATGTCTTTTGTTTCTTGAGCCGATAGCCGGAGTAATGGGGTATGAAGAGCATCCCTGGTATCTTGGGATGATGCTCATTGTGATCGCAATGGATGCTATACAGGCTATCCCTTTTGCTTATCTGCGTTATAAAAATCGTCCTATTAAGTTTGCAGCTTTAAAGATGTTATTCATCTTTGCCAGCATTATTCTCAACATTGTCTACTTCGTGTTTATGAAAGGAACCAATGTAGGCGCTGCTTTTCTGATTAATCTTATTTGTACATCGCTGGTAATGCTTTGCCTGATATCCGAACTGCGCGGTTTCCGTTATACACTGGATCGTGATTTGATGAAGCGGATGTTTCGTTACTCTTTTCCTATTCTTATATTAGGTATTGCGGGTATACTGAACCAGGTGGTTGATAAGATTATCTTTCCGTTTGTTTATCCCGATCCGGTAGAGGCTGATGTGCAGTTGGGTATATATGGAGCCACCAGTAAGATAGCGATGATTATGGCTATGTTTACACAAGCATTCCGCTTTGCTTACGAACCATTTGTGTTTGGTAAGAGTAAAGAGAAGGATAACCGGCAAATGTATGCACAAGCCATGAAGTTCTTCATCATTTTCACTCTTTTAGCCTTCCTCACGGTGATGTTTTATCTCGATATATTGCGTTATGTTATCGGACGTGATTACTGGGAAGGGTTGAAAGTAGTGCCTATCGTTATGGCTGCCGAGATGTTTATGGGTGTGTATTTTAATCTCTCGTTCTGGTATAAACTGACGGACGAGACGAAATGGGGAGCTTACTTTTCGCTGACAGCTTGTACGATTGTTATTCTGATGAATGTCTTTCTGATTCCTGTGTATGGCTATATGGCTTGTGCCTGGGCAGGTTTCACCGGATATGCTGTTGCCATGTTACTCTCTTATTTCGTGGGACAAAAGAAATATCCGATCGCATATGACCTGAAGAGTATCGGCGGATACGTACTTTTGGCATTAATGATCTATGTGGCAGGAGAGTGGATACCGGTGGATAATATGTTGCTCCGCCTGCTTTTACGTACGCTGTTACTGTTTGTATTTATAGGATATATCATCAAACATGATTTGCCGTTGAAGCAAATTCCAGTTATTAACCGTTTTGTGAAGAAGTGATTATGAAAACAGACAACCGAAACATTTTGCCGTAAAGAGCTTTCTTCGTGAGTATCTCGATTTGCGAAAGGACAAGGACAATGAGTTGGAAACCATTGACTCTATCCGTAAAGGAGTGGAATTTAAAGGAGCTAACCTCTGGATTCTGATCTTCGCAATCTTTATGGCTTCGTTAGGACTGAATGTGAACTCTACCGCAGTAATTATCGGTGCGATGTTGATTTCCCCCTTGATGGGACCTATTATGGGAGTGGGGTTATCCGTCGGGCTGAACGACTTTGAATTGATGAAACGCTCCTTAAAGAGTTTCCTCATAACCACTGCATTCAGTGTTACTACGGCAACTGTTTTTTTCCTTTTCACCCCCATTGCCGAGGCGCAGTCGGAATTGCTGGCACGTACTTCACCTACGATTTATGACGTATTCATCGCACTCTTTGGTGGATTGGCAGGTGTTGTTGCCCTCTCTACAAAGGAAAAGGGAAACGTGATTCCGGGTGTTGCTATTGCTACGGCATTGATGCCTCCCCTCTGTACGGCAGGATACGGGTTGGCTTCGGGTAACCTGATTTATTTTCTGGGAGCTTTCTACCTCTATTTTATCAACTCCGTTTTCATTAGCCTGGCTACCTTTATCGGAGTACGGGTGATGCACTTCCAACGGAAGGAATTTGTAGACAAGAAACGTGAGAAGACGGTACGCAAATATATTATCCTGATCGTTGTCCTTACGATGTGCCCGGCTGTTTATCTGACATTCGGCATTATCAAAAGTACTTTTTATGAAACGGCTGCCAATCACTTTATCAATACGGAATTGAATTTTGAAAATACACAGGTGCTTGATAAGAAGATTAGTTACGAACACCGGGAGATTCGTGTGGTGCTTATTGGTCCTGAAGTTCCTGAGGCTTCTATTGCTCTGGCGCGTAGTAAGATGAAACAGTATAAACTGGAGGAAACAAAGTTGGTTGTGCTACAAGGTATGAACAACGATGCAATGGATATTTCGTCCATTCGTGCCATGGTCATGGAAGACTTTTATAAGAACAGTGAACAACGGCTGCAAGAACAACAAAAAAAGATTTCCTCTCTGGAAAAGAACCTTGAGAAGTATAAATCTTATGATGAAATGAGTCGTACTATTATACCGGAACTAAAGGTATTGTACCCTTCAGTGACAACCGTTTCGATCTCGCATACACTTGAAACTACGGTGGATTCGTTGAAAACGGATACGATTGCATTGGCTGTACTGAAGTTTACCCGTCATCCGAGTGAGAGTGAGAAGAGGAAAATAACCGAATGGCTGCAAGCCCGTGTAGGGGCGAAGAAACTACGTCTGATAACAGAGTAAAATAAAAAACTGACAGCTAAATTCAATATAGATGAGACTTAAACTATTTACAATTATTGCCCTTTTCATCTCATCGGCTGTTCATGCTGACGAGGGAATGTGGCTATTGGGGAACCTGAATAAACAAACGCGGCAAACGATGAAAGAACTGGGTTTGCAGATGCCTGCCAATAAACTCTATAATCCTAAGAAGGCTTCGTTGAAGGATGCCGTTGTTAGTTTTGGTGGGTTTTGTTCGGGGGTAGTTGTCTCAGAAGACGGATTGGTTTTTACTAATCACCATTGCGGTTTCAGCAGTGTGCAGCAACATTCCACCGTAGAACACGATTACCTGAAAGATGGTTTTGTGGCCCGTAACCGGGACGAGGAGTTACCCAATCCGGAGCTTTATGTTCGTTTTCTGCTTCGCACCGAAGATGTGACCAAGCGGGTGCTGAAAGTAACCCATGACGCTATGACCGAGCAGGAACGTATGGTTGCTGTTGATTCTATTTCGCGTCTTATAGCAGACGAAGTGAGTCTCAAAGATTCTACTCTTGTGGGAGTTGTTGATGCTTATTATGGTGGAAATGAGTTTTGGCTTTCAGTTTATCGCGATTTCAACGATGTTCGTCTGGTGTTTGCTCCTCCTTCTTCTATTGGAAAATTCGGTTGGGATACGGATAACTGGATGTGCCCCCGCCATACCGGTGACTTCTGTGTTTTTCGCATTTATGCCGATAAAAAGAATCGTCCGGCTGATTACTCACCGGACAATGTACCCTATCATCCGACCTATGTAGCACCTGTTTCGCTTGACGGATATAAAGAAGGGTCTTTTTGTATGACTTTGGGCTATCCCGGTAGTACGGAACGTTTCCTCTCTTCCTTCGGCATTGAGGAGATGATGAATGGTATGAACCAGGCGATGATAGATGTGCGTGGTGTAAAGCAGGCTATTTGGAAGCGTGAGATGGATCGGCGGGCAGATATTCGTATCAAATATGCTTCAAAGTATGATGAAAGCTCCAATTACTGGAAAAACAGTATCGGGACAAACAAAGCCATCCGCAAGCTGAAAGTACTTGAAAAGAAACGAGAGTTGGAAACGACCCTCCGTCAATGGATTCAGAATACTCCTGCCGAACGGGAGAAACTGATGCATTTGTTATCTTCCCTGGAACTGAACTATAAGAGCCGTCGGGAAACCAACCGTGCGTTGGCCTATTTCGGTGAATCCTTTATCAATGGGCCCGAGCTGGTACAGCTGTCTCTTGAGATTCTTAACTTCGATTTTGAAGCCGAAGAAAAGCAGGTTGTTGCGCGGTTGAAGAAATTATTGGAGAAATATGACAATCTGGACCTTTCGATCGATAAAGATGTGTTTACTGCACTTCTGAAAGAATATCGTGAAAAGGTTTCTCCTGAATATCTGCCACCGATGTATCAGACGATTGATACGCTGTATAACGGCAATGAACGGGCCTATATCGACACTTTGTATGCTCGCTCCGAGATAACTACTCCACGGGGATTGAAACGCTATCTGGAGCGTGATACAACATTTAGTATGCTGGATGATCCGGCCATTTCTTTGGGCATTGATCTGCTGGTGTCTTATTATGATATGAACCAGGCCATCGTGGAGGCTTCGCAAAGCATAGAAAAGGATGAACGGTTGTTTAATGCGGCTGTTCGCCGGATGTATGCCGACCGTAACTTCTATCCTGACGCCAATTCCACCATGCGGCTTAGTTTCGGGACGGTTTGCAGTTACTCTCCGTTTAATGGCGCTATTTATAACTATTATACTACTCCGTTGGGGATTTTTGAAAAGATGCGGGACCATCAGGACGATCCGGATTTTGAGGTCAGTCCTCGTTTACTGGAATTGTTCTGTGCCGGAGACTTTGGGCGTTATGCCGATGAAAAGGGCGAAATGAGAGTCTGTTTTATCTCCAACAATGACATAACAGGTGGTAACTCCGGTAGTGCCATGTTTAATGCCAAAGGAGAATTGCTCGGGCTTGCTTTTGATGGCAACTGGGAAGCGATGAGCAGTGATATTGTTTTTGAACCCGATTTGCAGCGTTGTATCGGCGTAGATGTGCGTTATATACTTTTCGTTATTGAGAAGTATGGAGAAGCAGGCAACCTTATAAAAGAGTTAGATATCCGGTAAAAGCGAGTAATATGCATCTTTCTACCGTTTGAGAATGATCACTGTTACTGCGGTAATAATGAGTATTATTCCCAAACCTACGCTGTTCGTGAAGGGTTCGCCGAACATGAAGATACCTACACATACAGCTGTTACCGGTTCCATTGCTCCCAAGACTGAGGTGAGTGTGGAACCGATACATTTTACTGCTCTTACCAGTGCAAGATTAGAAATAACGGTTGGGATAATGGCAAGCATTACCAGATTTCCGGCTGTATGCAGGTTGGGGATCGGTTGGGTATGTCCTGTTGTACCAATTCCTATGAAAAGGAGCAGGGTTCCGAAAAGGAAGACATAGAATGTGAGCCGTAGCCCCTTCATCTGACCTACTTTTAGCTGGCTCACAGTGACTAAATAGAGCGCATATCCCAAAGCAGAGAGGAGAACGATAAAGATACCTATAAATGTAATACTTCCCGAATCATCTCCTTGAGAAAGAAAGAATACTCCCGCCACAGCCAGAGCTATGGCCATAAATCGCCAGATCGATTTCTTTTCCCGGAAGAATAGCATCATGATCAGTGTAGTCAATACAGGATACATGAAATGCAAAGTTGTAGCTATCCCACTTGCCATAAATTTATATCCCCAGAATAAGAACACCGCAGATATAAGATAAAAAAATGCCAGTAAAAGAAGGGAAGGTATATCACGGCGGTTGATACGAAATGACTGGCCGTCAATTAACAAAATAACTCCTAAGGCCAGTGTGGCAAAAGCGAATCTATATAGCAAAATGGACTCAAACTGCATCCCTTGCTGCATTGCAGGAATGGTAAACATCGGGATGAGGCCGAAGGATGCCGAAGACAGTAGACCATACAGGAAACCATTTAGTTTATTCATATCAAGGGATGGCGTTAATCAGTAAAAACGCTGCAAAGGTAATAAAATTAAGTATTACATCTGTATTCAGGTATTTCCGGTTATGGGTTTTCGCCACTTTATGTGCAAATGAGGATGCTCCGGCAAATGAAATGTACGTTCGAACAAAGCGATATTGGTTGTTGGTCGTATTTTTGTCAGGTAAACTTTATAATTGAAATGATGATGAAGAACAATGGCAAACTTGTTATCGCTTTGACTGGCTTATTTGGATTATTGGGATGTGTGCAGCCTTTATTGAAAGATAAGGATATTACGGAGCTAAAATATGTGCCTGTACCAATCAGCGATATTCAGCCGGAAGGTTGGTTAAAAAATCAGTTAGATATAATGTGTGATGGGTCTTCCGGGCATCTGGATGAGATTTATGACAAAGTAAAAAATGATAATGCTTGGTTGGGAGGTAAAGGAGATGCTTGGGAAGAAACTCCGTATTGGCTTGATGGAGCAGTTCCTTTGGCATATCTCACTAAGGACAAGGGCCTAATAGCTAAAGTTGAAAAATACATCAATTGGAGTCTTGACAATCAGCGGCCTTCCGGCTATTTTGGTCCCATTACGACTTACGAACGCGAAAGTGGGAAGCTAATAACAACACAAATTGCGGATAAAGGAGAGGATTGGTGGCCACGTATGATCATGCTAAAGGTTATGCAACAATATTATAGTGCTACTCATGATGAACGTGTTATTACATTTATGAGTAAATATTTTCAGTATCAGGAAGAAGCATTGAAGAATATTTCGATTGGTCATTGGCCGGAATGGTCACAAGCTCGTGGTATTGAAAATATAAATATGATTCTTTGGCTTTACAGAATTACTAGAAAGAATGAACTTTTGTGTCTCGCCGATAGAATTAGAAAACAATCATTTCAATGGACCGAATGGTTCGAAAAACGAGATTGGGTGATGGGAGCGGCCGCCAATCAGAATGGAGAAAACTGGATGGAACGTCATTCTGTTAATGTTGCAATGGCAATGAAATCACCGGCTATTGATTATTTACGGACTGGCAATACTGCTTTTTTAGCGATTCAAGACAGATGCTTTAAAGATTTGATGTTACTTCATGGTTTACCGAATGGTTGTATTTCCGGTGATGAGGATATACACGGAAATGAACCTTCACAGGGAACCGAACTCTGCACAATAGTTGAGTCTATGTATTCGTTGGAAAATATAATAGCCATTACCGGAAAAAATAGTTATATGGATGCATTGGAGCGTATTGCCTTTAATGCACTTCCGGCACAAACTACAGATGATTATAATTATAAACAATATTTTCAGATACCCAATCAGCCACAAGCCTGTTTAGGTTCTTTTGATTTTTCATTAACTGCTTATCAAGGAACATCAAATGTATATGGAACGGCCAGCGGTTATACCTGTTGTTACGCTAATATGCATCAGGGTTGGACAAAATTTACTTCTTCTCTCTGGTATTCAACTCCCGATGAAGGAATTGCTGCCTTGATTTATGCTCCTTCCCGTATAATTACTAAACTCAGAGATGCAAATTTATCAATTTGGGAGGAAACCAATTATCCGTTTGAAGAAAATATCCGTTTTCACTTTACATTAGATAAAGAGACTGTTTTTCCTTTTCACCTTCGGATACCCTCTTGGTGTGAAAAAGCGCAAATATATATAAATGGCCAAAAAGGAGAAGTTGATGGTAAGGACTCATTGATTGTTGTGAATCGTAAGTGGAAGAATGGCGATGTGTTAGAATTACGTTTACCAATGAGCATATTCATTTCTAATTGGGCCCGTAACTCTCATACGGTGGAGAGAGGTCCCCTAATATATGGACTAAAAATTAAAGAGCGTTGGGAAGAAGGGCATAGTGATATACAAGGAAACTATTGGAGTGTTTTCCCTGAATCGAAATGGAATTATGCCTTACATGAATGTGTAATAAATGATCCTGCAACCCATATAAAAGTGTCTTATCTTGATCCTGTAGATTCTCTTTTTGTCTGGAATCAGGCACATGCCCCTATTGAGTTGGTAGCACCGGCAAAACAGTTACCTTGGTGGAAGTCTGGTGAGTCGGGAGTCTTAAAACAACCTGTTACTGACAGAGAAGGATATTATAAAGGATTGGTTGGTAATAATGAGGAACAGATTTGCCTGATTCCCTATGGATGTACTAAAATTCGTATTGTTGCATTTCCGGTAGTTCGTTAATACTTCTTTAAGAAATAGACTAAAAATGAAATCAATAAACAGGCGTACTTTTATACGGCGTGTCGGATTATCAGCAGCTGCATTGGTTGTTGGAGATAAATTCTCAGTATTACAAGCTTTTCCGGAGCAGAATAGACCGTATCTTGTAACTGTTGAGGAATTAGAACAGGTAAATGAACTATGTGTAGTTTACCCGACTGATCATGGCGAAGCTCTGATAAATCCTGATATGGGATGGACGATGCATTTCTATTCCAACTTACTTGAAAACTATGGTTCCCGGCTGGAACCGGCTGATACACTGGATTATTTTCCCGGATTAAGTACAGTATACCTTCGTATACCGTGGGCTTTTGTTGAGCCGGAAGAAGGAAAATTTTGCTGGGAAACCTTGGATACACCAGCTCAAAGATGGATTGATAAAGGCAAGAAGATTTCGATAAGGATTACTGCAACAGAGAGTTGGATGTATAAAGCTACTCCCGAATGGGTATTTGATGCCGGTGCTAAAGGATATGATGTTGACGGTACGATTTATGAACCTGATTATGACGATCCTGTCTTTCTGGAAAAGGTGGAAAATTTCGTTCGTGCTATGGGAGAGAGGTATGATGGTAATCCGAATGTAGCATTTATAGATATAGGCCATTATGGAATGTGGGGAGAAGGGCATACGGTATTGACTACTCCGAAACATGGTAAATCGTGGGGTGTAGAAGTACAAAAGAAATATATCGATTTATATCTTCGTCATTTCAAACAAACATTATTATGTATTTCTGATGATTATGCGGGACACGATTTACCAGGTGAACGTTTTCCTATAATGGATTATGCTTTTTCGAGAGGTGTTTCGATGCGGGATGACAGTATACTGGTACAGAAAATCCCCAGGCATTGGTACCATAGTGAAATGGCTCAATTGTTCTGGCCTTCATTACCAGTTATTCTGGAACATGAACATTATGGAGGGTCGAAGAAGAAAGGTGCATGGGATAAAGATTTATTGTTAAAATCAGTAGAGGATTACCATGCTGCTTATATGTCAATTCATTGGTGGCCGGATATATTTCTGGAAGAGAATAAGGACATTATTCGTAAAATCAATCTAAGAATGGGATATCGTATTCAGTTACAATCCCTGAAATATCCACTTGTTGTCCATCTTGGAGAAGTGTTTTTTATTCAGTCACAATGGTATAACTCCGGGGTAACTCCTTGCTATCGCGGAGGCTATCCTTGCTTTACTCTGAAAGATGCAAAAGGAGGAGTTGTATCAGTATTGGTGGATAAGAGTTTTAATGTAAAGTTTCTTTCTGTGGCAGAGCGAACTAAAATAGCCTTTTCAACATTGAATTCCGGTTTTCGGGTAGCCCCCAGATTTCAAGATAAGATTAATTGCTTTTCTCGTACCTGTACTCCTGGAGAATATAGTTTGTATGTTTCTGTCGGGCAGGAAGATGGCACACCTGTTTTTGAACTTCCTTATAGTGAGTCGGATGGTAAGAAGAGATACAAAATGGGGAAAATAATATTGGCTGATTATCTGAAAGACGAATGATCACTGATATTATTCCGATTAAAATAATACACTTTTAGAAAGTTAGCCTACATCCTTTCTTTTCTTTATGTATAACTACTTTATAAGAAGGATGTAGACTTTTCACGATTTGATCATTTATGAATGATCAAGAGTTGGTATCTGCTGGATTTCCTTTCAATTCTTTTAGAAACTGGGTAGGGGTTTTACCAAATTCTTTTTTGAATGAACTCGTAAAATAAGACTGGCTTTGTATTCCGATTTTTGTGATAATTTCCTGAATGGAGATATCTTCTTCTACCATGATCTGTGTAGCTTTCCTCAGGCGTATAGAACGTACAAGTTCCATAATCGGTTTACCGGTAAGATCTTTAACCCGTTGATAAAGTTTTGTACGACTCAGGCTTAACTCTTTGCTGATGAAATCGACATCCAGGTCTATGTTGGCAATATTCGATTCTATTACTAAAATCAATTGGTCGTAAAAATCTTTATCTTTCATTTGCATCGTATCGTCAATAGCTGTTGAAAGATAATTGGAGGATAAATGTTCTTTTATTCGTTTCTGCTGAGTCAATAGGTTTTGGATAGTAGAAAGTAATAATTGAATGCTGACTGGTTTACTCAAATAGGCATCTGCTCCGGAATTAAGACCTTCTATTCTTGCATCCAAAGTGTCCTTTGCCGTAAGCATGATAAAAGGAATGGTGCTGGTTATACTATTCTCTTTCAGGCGGGAACATAATTTATTTCCATCCATTTGTGGCATCATCAGATCACTGATGATCAGGTCGGGTTTATCTTCTTCTATTTTGGCAAGGGCGTCTACACCGTTGATTGCTTCACGGATATTATAAGCCTCACTTAGAGACTGGGATAAGAAATGCCTTACGTCGTCATTGTCTTCAACTAACAGAATATGGAGGTTGGCTTTGTTGACGAGAGAAAGTTTGGACTCTGTTTCCGTATATGTATCAGCTCCGGAGAAATGCTGAGTCAGAATGGCAGGAGTTTGTGAAATAAGCGTTCTTTCCTCTTCTAAATAATCGTTGTATTCGCATGGAATAGCCACAATAAACTCAGAGCCTTTATCTCTTTCGCTGTAAACAGTGAGCCGGCCTTTGTGGAGTAAAATGAGACTTTTTACTAAGGCAAGTCCAACGCCGGAGCCGAGATGTGGGTCATGTTCTGAATCTTCTATTTGATAATAACGATTGAATACTTTGTCTATGGAATCTTTTGATATCCCGATCCCATCGTCTTTTATACATATGTAAAAATATTTATTACCATTAAATCCACTGTCGATTGTATAACTGTTAGCAAATGCAGATTTATATCTTTTGATCTCTGATAACACTTTGACTTCAATACATCCGCCTTTCTTGGTATACTTGAATGCATTATTTAGTAGATTCAGGAAGATTTTTTCTATCAGTTGCGGGTCAAACCAAACTTTTTCATATTGTTTATCCATATAAATTTCAAAATGGATTTCATTTGTTTGCGCTAAGCTATGAAATTCATTTGTAATCATCTCCAAATAATCATTTATGTACTTTTCTTGTACGATGAGGTGAAAACTTCCGGTCTCTGCTTTTCTGAAGTCCATTAACTCATTGACCAACCTCATTAGACGTTGAGCATTTTTAGATAGAATATTAATATATTCTTTCCTACCTCTTTCTGCTTTATTTAGTGACATTTGCTCTACTGTGCCAAGAATAAGAGTCAACGGTGTACGAAATTCGTGAGATATGTTTGTAAAGAACTGTAGTTGTAGTTGGTGCATCTCTTCATTCTTCTTTTCTTCCATGTTTTTGAACTCAAGTTGTTTCTTTAATCCGACCCAACGCAGAAGATAATAGTAGATAATGATAAGACAGGCTAAGATAAGTATACCATATATTATTTTTGAAGGAAGAGATAACCACCAGGGAGGAGTAATAAGTATCTTTAAAGTCCTGATTTCATTATTCCACAATCCATCGTTGTTAGCTGCCTGCAATTCAAATATATAATCTCCGTAGGGGAGGTTGGCATAGCTGGCATATGGGTTATTACCTTCAATTACGTTCCACTCCTTATCATAACCCAATAGCCTGTAACGAAACTTGCAGTTTCCCGGATTGGCATAATGCAAAGGGGTGAAAAAAAGAGTGAAATTATTCTGGTTGTAATGTAGTTTAATCTGTTCAAGGTAAGTAATGCTTTGGGGTAATAACCGGTTCTCTTTTTGAACCTCTGCCAATTGGTTATTAATGGATATAGCTGAAATCTCAGGTTGGGGCAGGAAAGGGTTTTCTGCTATTTCTTTGGAATTAAAGTAGATGAGGCCGTTGATCCCTCCAAAATAAATGTTCCCGCTTTTTCCTTTATACGATGCTCCTACTTTATAACTGTTTGTGTAGGTATTGTCAATTGTGTATGGTTTGAATGTATTCGTTTCCGGGTGGTACCTGACGATACCATTACCTGCGAGCCATATATTTCCCTGGCCATCTTTTTGCAGGCACTCCACATCTTTCAGTTTAAGTCCTTCTTTATCAAAGAAACTTTGTGCTTCGTAATTGCCGTCATTCAGGAGAGTAACTTTGTTTAGTCCTCCACCGATACAGCCTATCCATAGGGTAGAATCATCTTCCCGCTCAATGGAACAGATGAAATTGGAACTGAGGGAGTGTTGCTTGTTGTTATTTGCCTGATAGATTAATGTCTTGTTCACTGTTCCATCCTCATTCAGAAAGATGCGTGTGAGTTTTTCGCCGGAGGAGAAAAGTATTTCCGGCCGGATGGAATCTGCATATACCGTAAGGATTCTTTCGGGTGTGAAGGCCGGATAATCCGGTTTGCTCTGCCTCAATATTTCTGTTTGGTATTTGCCTTTAGAGTCTTTGTATATTCTGCAAAGTCCGTTGAACCATGTACCTACCCATATCTGGTTGAAGCAATCTACAGCAATGGAGGACACTTCGGTTTCAGGAAAGGATGTGACTATTTGCCCATTGAGGAATGACACTGAATTCTTGTTGTTAAGAGGTAACATATCTATTCCTTTCGTATGTCCTACCCATAAATAATCATCCTTATCTATCGCTAAAGCCCGGATAGATCCACTCCTAAGCCCATTTCCCGGATTAGGTTGGTAGATAGTAAATTGGTCTGTGAGGAGATTATAGCGATTTAAGCCCATTGAGTTTGTTCCTATCCATAAATCGTTTTTATCTTCAACTACTGCCCGGACTATTTTTTCAGAAAGAGTATTTGGAGTGAATGGAATGCGTTGTATGATATGGAACGGTTTCTTATTGAGATCTAATATGCTGATTCCTGCTCCATAAGAGGCAATAAACAGGTTGTTACTTTTATCTATCAATAATCCGTTTATATAATCAGAGTTCAGACTATTGGGATAATCACCTGCATAGATTGTCTCGGTATGAAATTCATTTTTCTTTCTCAGGATGTGGAATAATCCTTTCAGTGTTGATACCCAATAATCTCCATGGGTTGACTCTGTTATGTGGGTAATAGTGGCAAAAGATGAATTTAATGGGATATTGGTTCCGTTTTTGAGTTCATAATTGTCACTATGGTTGATAGTGTCTGTGTTGCAGGTGAAATAGAACAATCCGGAATTTCCCCCTGCCAACAGGTTATTGTGATGATCTATAAAAGTATAGTCTATACGGTTGTTGAGTTGAGGAAGAAATATATGCATAAGCTGATTCTGGGAGTTAAGCCGCCAGATTCCCTTATCAGTGCTTATCCATGTATTCTGTTGGGTATCCTTGAATAATGAATAGCAGTTAGCATCCAGTGAAAATGGTTCACGTGATAAAGTATTCTCATTGAGGATTTTATACAGAGCTATTTTTTGCCGGTTATCAATGATGAACAAGTGTGAATTGTCTACATAAAGAATCTTTTTTATTTCGTGTTCACTGTCTTTAGGAGTTTCATTTATTATTTTTATAGGAATATAGCTTTCAAGATAAGGATTGAAAAGTTGGATACCCGAAAAAGTGGCAAGCCATAGTTTTCCTGTTTTGTCAATCGAAATATCGGATATCCTGTTTAGATAGGATTTGTTAATGTAGCTTAGTTCATTGTAGAATGATTTTAACCGGTATCCGTCATATCTATCTAATCCTGAATAGGTTCCTATCCAGATATATCCTTTGCTGTCTTGTACTACCGTATTGGCATCAGCATGTGATAAACCGTCATTTATAGTTAAGTTATGAAAGAAATAAGATGCATTTTCCTTTTTCTCTTCAGCATAGAGGCTGAAGATACAGCAAAGAGCCAGAATGATAAGAATGTTTTTATGCATACTCCTGAGTTTTAAAGTTTACCATGAAGCTGAATTTAGTGAAGTACAACCCCAGACTGGTTTAATTGTTACTGGTCTTAAGATTTATTGCAAAATTAATCGATTTATTTCAGCTCTTTTGGTATGAGTACATTTGTTTTGCTCTATTGTACATTTCGGATGAAAAACGCTTTTGAACGAAAGGAGTAATAAAAAGAATAACAGGGTGGCCCATAATGATCAACCTTTCATACTTTTGAGACAAAAAAAGAGATTGGTTATGAGAAAGATTGCAAAAAGGATTCTTCCGTTTGGAGATGGATTAATTTATGTACTTTTTATTTTTGTTGTGTGCATGTCGTCATCATGTAGTAGTCCTGATAAAAATAAAGAAGGGCTGTTTTCTCAAATTACATTTAGAGATATTAGCATGCAGGGGGAGTTAAGGACACGGATTCTGAGGAATTTTGACAGGCTTGAGAGTTCCAAGTATCAACCCGATAATGTATTCCTCTCAGAAGAGGCCTCCGGAAGTTGGCCGGGAGACACAGAGGGGCGTACCATATTGGGTTTAGTACTTGATGCAAGAGCTTCCTGTAGAGAACCCCTTTATCTGGAGGAGATCATAAATAGAATTCCGGGTCATCTGAATGAGGCCGGGTATATGGGTATTATTTACAAAGATAAGATGAACGAACAGCAATTATCCGGAAATGGATGGATGCTACGTGGGCTGTGTGAGTATTATGCCTGGAAAAAGGATGAAAAGATCCTGCAAATTATAACTTCGATAGCGAATAATTTATTTGTAAAAGGTAAAGGCTTTTATGCGGTTTATCCTATTGATCCGGCGGTGCGTGATACAAATGTCGGAAGAGAAGCCGGGACAATTCAAAAAACAGAAGGTGACTGGATGCTCTCTTCGGATATCGGATGTGTTTTTATTGGAATGGATGGTTTGATTCATGCTTATGAGTATCTTCGGACTCCGGAATTGAAAGAAGTAATAGAAGAGATGATTCATCGGTTCCTGATGATAGATCCGATAAAAATTAAAGCACAGACCCATGCAACGCTTACTGCTTGTCGTGGATTGATGCGATATGCAGAAATAACAGGTGATACGTATTATATTGATGAGGCCGAAAAGAGATGGTTGTTATATAAATCGGATGGAATGACGGAGAATCATGAGAATTATAATTGGTTTGACCGTTTTGATACATGGACGGAACCATGTGCAATTATCGACTCCTACTTATTGGCTGTACAACTTTGGGAGCATACGATGAAACCGGAATATCGTGATGATGCAGAACTGATATACTACAACGGGATATGTCATACGCAACGTAACAATGGGGGATTTGGATGTGATAATTGCCCGGGGAATGCGATTCATGATGTTTGTTTGAAAGTACATGTTGACGAAGCTCATTGGTGTTGCACCATGAGAGGAGGTGAAGGGTTGGGAAGAGCTACCGAGTATGCTTATTTTATAAAAAATGATACTATATTTGTTCCATTCTATCATGAAAGTGAACTTTCTATACAAAGTAAGGATGGGGCAACTTTTGTGATGCACCAGACTACAAACTATCCTTTTACTGAGAAAGTAGCTTTTACAATAAAGAAAAATACGGTTGGCAATGTTGTTTTAAAACTGGCTTCACCTGCCTGGATGCAAAATAAAAAGCTGAAAGTGAATGGGCAAGAGGTAGAGCTGAATGAAGAGAACGGTTTTATTATACTCAATAATTGTACGGAAGTAGATAGCTATATAGAATTATCTTATCAGCAGAAATTGTATAAGAAAACGGTCAGTAATTCCCATAATACAAGTCTGGACCAGTTTCGTGTGTATTATGGTCCATTGATTCTGGGCTTGGAAAACAGCCAGGTTATAAAATTGGCTCAAGAGGATAAGATTGTTCCTTTGGGTAATACTACTTTCAAGGTGGAAAACAAAGATGTATATTTATCTCCTGTTTATCACTTGATGGACTCTAAAGTATGGAGTGGTACAAATTATAAAAAACAAATACTATTTTAAAAACCGTTATTATGAATAGAATCCTGATTATTACTGCACTACTGCTATTTTCGTTGACTGGGTATGCCAAGAACTGGGAAGGGAAATGGATCGTTAATTTTGATAGCCAGAGTACTACTAACAGCTGGTTTGCTTTTCGGAAACAGGTTGATATTGACAAAGTGCCCAACCAGGCCATTGCCCGTATTGCAGCTGATAGTAAATACTGGATGTGGATCAATGGTAAGCAAGTTGTATTTGAAGGTTCTCTGAAAAGAGGTCCTAATCCGACGGATACTTATTACGACGAAGTAGATATCGCCCCTTTTTTAAAGCCGGGGCAGAATACGATTGCCATATTAACCTGGTACTTTGGTAAGGATGGTTTCTCACATATTAGTAGCGGAAAGGCCGGTTTACTGTTTGATTGTGTCTCTTCCGGGTTAAGAATAGTAAGTGATAAGAGTTGGGTTTCTTCTCGGTTGTATGCATACGGAACTTGTGGAGAGCCATTACCTAATTTTCGATTATCGGAGTCCAGCATCTGTTATGATGCCCGTAAAGAAATTCCGGATTGGATGATGCCCGATTTTGATGATAAAGGTATGGGAGGTGTACGGGTATTCGGAGAAGCCGGGTGTTATCCGTGGAATAAACTGCATAAGCGTAGCATCCCTCTTTTTAAAGATTATGGATTGAAAGATTACAGTAAGCAATACTTTCACGGTGATACGCTTATTTGTGAGTTACCTTATAATTGCCAATTGACTCCTTACATAAAAGTGGATGCACCGGCGGGGAAGACTATAGGGATATATACTGATAATTATTTGTTTTATAATGGGGCGGGCACTGGTATACGTGCAGAGTATATCACCAAAGAAGGTACTCAGGAGTACGAAAATCTGGCTTGGGTGAATGGACACAAGGTGTATTATGTGTTACCGCAGGGAGTAAAAGTCTTGGCAGCTAAGTTTAGAGAGAGTGGCTATGATACAGAGTTTGAAGGTGAATTTTCCTGTTCGGATGATTTCCTCAATAAATTGTGGGATAAATCACGACGTTCTCTGTATATAACCATGAGAGATAATTTTATGGATTGTCCCGACCGTGAACGTGCTCAATGGGCGGGTGATGCGGTAAATGAATCAATGGAGGCCTACTATGCTCTTTCAGTATCGAGCCATGCATTAGTAAAGAAGTGGCTATATGAAACAGTCAATTGGCAGAGACCGGATGGAAGTATGTTTGCTCCTGTTCCTGCGGGAAACTGGTTTGATGAACTTCCCGGGCAAGTACTTGCCACTATCGGGCGTTACGGTGTTTGGAATTACTATCTTTATACGGGTGACCGGCAATTGTTGACAGATTTATATCCCGGAATAAAAAAATACCTGGACCTTTGGATACCGGATGGTAAGGGAACAATGCAGTTTCGTGAAGGAGACTGGACATGGGGAGATTGGGGAGATAACCGGGATATGAAACTATTGTTCAATCTCTGGTATTATATTGCTATCCAGGGAATGGAACAAGCGGCTATGGAACTGGGCTATACGGAAGATGTACAGAAGTATCAGCTCTTTCTGACCCAATTTAAACAGTCTTTTAATCATCAGTTCTGGAATGGAAAGTCTTATCGTCATCCTGAATATAACGAGCGCACAGACGATAGGGTACAGGCACTGGCCGTTGTCAGCGGTATAGCCGATACAGACAAATACAAAGCTATTCTTCGGGTTTTTCAGACAGAAGAACATGCAAGTCCCTACATGGAAAAGTATATTTTTGAGGCAATGATGCAAATGGGATATGAGGTTGAGGCTTTAGCTCGTCACAAAAAGCGTTTCTCTAAAATGGTTTATTGGCCGGGCTTTACCACTTTGTTTGAAGGATGGGGTATTGGCAATGAGGGGTATGGTGGCGGAACAGTAAACCACGGTTGGAGTGGTGGTGGTCTTGTAGTATGTAGCCAATATCTTTGTGGTGTGGCTCCCACAAAACCTGGCTTTGAAGAATTTCATATCCTTCCTCAGCCAGGGAATGTAACACAAGCACAGGCGGTTGTTCCTACTGAAAAAGGGAATATAAGTACCGCCTTTATTCAGGATAAAGCCGGATTTAAGATGGACGCGAATATTCCGAAAGATTGTAAAGCTCTGTTAGGCGTTCCTGTTGGGAATTACAGGGAGATAAGAATCAACGGGCAATTAGTCTGGAAGAAAGGAAAATATATCTCCGGGTTATCCTTCTGTCCTATGGTGAAACCAAAAGAATCCCGGCACGTCGTTTTCAGTTGTGATCCGGGTAATTATACTATACTGGCTATCCGGTGAACGATTGAAAACAATGAGTTTACAACTTTCGGATAGTGTATATTAAATGACCCTATGGCCTTGTGTTTTTACAGATGAGTGATCATTTGAAAGAATATGAGGCCATTTTTAATAAAAATCCAGCTTGTTTTTAAAGGGTATTACAGATGATTCTTAGTTTGGTTAGATATTGTTTCTGTATGGGTATACCTTTGTTTTATCCGTCGAATGTGAAGTTGTTGAAAAACTAATTACAGGTATTTTTTTTAAGAGGGCATAGGGTAGAACTGCGAATATGAATGTATGTTTAATCTGCTGGTTTACAGTGTGTAATAACTCTCTCTCTTAAGGCTCACAAGAGTGTACGCTTATCCATGTGTTAATAGTACACTTTTGTCCTGTAAGAATGTACATTTTTGAAGTACTAAAATGTACACTCTTGTAAAGCAGGAATCACACCGTTAAAAAATGAGTTAACAATGTTAATACCTCGGTGGGTACAAAACAAAACATTTATCGGATAGAATGTTGTTTTTGATAGATTTTCTGCTGTCTCTCTGGGAGAAGAAACTTCGTTAGGAAGCCCCTTCTTTTATCCTGTATTTTATCCTAAATGTACATGAATCTCAAATAAATTTTTAAAGAGTAAAAAGTGTCCGATCCGTATATTAAAGCTAAATATTTGCATGATTCAGCAAATATTTATTTTAGCAAACACATACTTTTGGATTGTGAACAAAGCGATAAAACTCTTATCACGATAAGTCATTAATAAAATAAAATTAGAGAATCCTTAATTTAATTAGACATGAAGAACTGCATGGAAAGAAAGGGGCTTAGCCTTTTTAGAAACGTTTTTAATGTGTTTTTGTCTTTAGTCATATTGGGTATATCTGTACCCGATGTGTATGCGGGAGATGATCAGGTATCTTCCCATTCTGCCACACAACAAATAAAAACGATAAAAGGAGTAGTTAAAGACAAATCCGGAGAACCTCTTCCGGGTGTCAATGTATCAGTCAAAGGGGCTACTACTGGTGGAATAACTGATGTGAACGGAGAGTTCGTCCTTAATTTAAGTGATCCGGCTCGTGCAATTTTAGTTTTTTCATATGTCGGATTTAAAACTCTGGAAACAAAAGTCGGTTCCGGAACCACACTGAATATAGTGATGGATGAGGATGCGGAAACATTGGATGAAATAGTTGTCATTGGTTATGGCACGCAGAAAAAAACATCACTTACAGCTTCTGTTGGAGTGGTAAAGGGAACAGATATGGTTGCAAAACCTGTTTCTAACCTGAGTTCTGCTATGGCCGGACGTGTTGCAGGTCTTATTACAGCCCAAACCTCAGGTGAGATTGGTAATGATGAGACTTCCATCAATATTCGGGGCGTTGCTACTTATGGGAATGCTTCACCTTTGATTGTTGTAGATGGCGTACCCCGTAATACTTTAAATAAGCTGGATCCTAACTCTATTGAATCCGTGACCGTTTTGAAAGATGCTGCTGCGGTAGCTCCCTATGGTATGGCTGGTGCAAATGGAGTTATTCTGGTTACTACCAAAAGAGGAAAAGAAGGAAAAGTGAGTTTATCATACAATGGTTATGTAGGATTTCAGAACCCGACTACTCTATTGAAGATGATGGATTCATACCAGTATGTTACTGCGAGAAATGCTGCCTCCTATAATCAGAATCCCAGAGCAAAATTGCCTTATGCAGAAGATGTGGTCGAAATGTACCGTCAGGTTTGTAGTGGAGAAATTCCTGCATCGGACTTATATGCAAATACAAATGCTTATGATGAATTGCGGAATAAGAACAATCCTATTACAAGTCATAATGTATCACTGACTGCCGGTAGTGATGTAATTAAGGCGTATGTGGGACTTGGATATCAGTATCAAGCTGGTATGTGGTCAACGTCTCATTCGCGACGGATAAATTTGACTTCTAATGTAGATATAAAGGCAACCAAAACAACTACCGTAGGAGTGGCTATCAATGGTTGGAACGAATTGATTGAAAGGCCTTCAGCCACAGGAAAGGATATTTTTGGTACTGCCACTCAGTATTTGCCAATAAATAAGATATTTTATTCTAATGGTCTGAGGGCAAATAGCCGTAACTCTATTATTGATACTGAAAGCGGTAAGGTTAGTAATGACCAGACAAAAATAATGCTCCAGGCTTATCTTGAACAGGATTTATCGTTTATTACAAAAGGTTTGAGTGCAAAAGCTATAGGAAATTATGATCCTACTACGGTTAAGGATAAGGATTGGCATGAACCGAAACCTACTTATTACACCTACAATGCAAAGACTGATAAGTATGATGCAACTGTTTCAAGTGATAAGTATAGCTTGGGGCAAAGTACCAAAAACTGGAGAGAGCTGACAGGACAGTTAATGTTGAATTATAACAGAACATTTGGGAAACATGCTGTTGGTGCTCTGGCTGTATGGGAAGCGAGAAAAACCTTGTATGATTATTTATCGGCCTCTCGTAACAATTATAATCTGGCAATTGATGAGATTGATTTTGGAGGCGCTAATCCGGAAGATAAAGATAACGGAGGCGGTTCGAGCAGAGAAACTCAGATGGGATATGTATTCAGAGGTACCTATGCCTATGCCGGTAAGTATATGATTGAATTGTCCGGCAGATATGATGGGCATTATTATTTTGCACCAGGCAAGAAGTATGGTTTCTTTCCGGCAGTATCTGCCGGATGGAGGTTATCTGAAGAGAAGTTTATTAAAGATAATATTCCATTTATTGATAATTTGAAATTAAGATTTTCTTATGGAGAATCTGGTAATCTTGCTGGTGGAGCTTTCCAATATTCCAGTGCGATGGGGATATATAGTAATGCCTGGAAGGTAGATGGCAATACTTATCAAGGGGCGCAGGAACGTATAGAACCGAATCTGGATATCACTTGGGAGAAGGCCCGTAAAGCAGATATAGGTCTTGACTTAACGATGTGGAATGGTCTGCTCGATCTTGAATTTGACTATTTCCATGAAAAGCGTAATAATATGCTTGTAACCAGAGGGTCTCTTGTTCCTGTAGAATATGCCATACCATTGGCACAGGTAAATGCCGGTATTATGAAGAATCAGGGAATTGACTTGACATTGAAAAGTACAAAGCAGATAACGCGTGATTTCGGGTATAATGTTAGTTTCAATTTTACCTATGCAAAGAATAAACTCATTGAAACATACGAGAACCCTCTGACTAAGGATGATCCCAATCGTGCACGAACAGGGCGTCCCTTATGGACACGTTTCGGACTGAAATCAGACGGGCTTTTTCAGGAAGGTGATTTCGATGAAAAAGGGAAATTGAAGGAAGGTATCCCCAATCATACTTTTTCGAAAGTAGCTCCCGGAGATATCCGCTATGTCGATGTGAATGGTGATGGTAAAATTACTGCTGATGATGAAACGGCAATAGGTTATTCTATGTTACCGGAGATTGTATACGGGCTGAACTTAGGAGTAAACTGGAAAGGGATTGATGCCAGTATTTTATTCCAGGGAACAGGACACAGTGATATTATATTGGGCGCGGATATTGTGAAGCCTTTTGCTACAGGAGGCAATGGGGCAGCCATTGCAATGGATTGGTGGACTCCGGAAAATACAGATGCTGAGTTTCCAAGGATATTTGGAGCCGGAGGAAACTTGAATAATCAACAAACCAGCGATTTCTTTTTGAGAAGTGCTTCTTATCTCCGCTTAAAGAATGTTGAGGTGGGATACACCTTACCTAAAAGTGTTGTGAATTTCTTAAAAATACAAAGCGTTCGTATTTATTTCTCAGGACAGAATTTACTGACGTTCTCCGGTTTGAAAGATTTAATGGACCCGGAGATGAGTCAGGCAGGAGATGGAGATAGTAATGTAAGAGGTTGGTATGTACCGCAACAAAAGGTCTTCGCTTTTGGCTTAAATGTTAATTTTTAAATCTATAAATATAAAAACGATTATGGATAAATATATGAAACATGTCAGATATGCCGGTATTTTGCTAATGGCATTCATGGGTTTCTCGTCTTGTGGTGATGATTTCCTGGAAGTAATACCTAAAGATCAGGTTGCAGCTTCAACAATATTCAGCAATGAGACTTCTGCGGATCTGGCACTCTATGATGTATACAAAGAGTTACCGGATATGGAAGGATGGGGTAATGAAGAATCTTATTATTCTTATGATTCATTTGAACATTGGAGCGATAATGCAGTATGCAAATTTGACTGGGCTGTTACATATCGTGATTTGCAGACACGCTCAATGACTGCTGACCAATACAATCCCGGTTGGTACAACCATGGTTACCCGGCACTGCCTTTTGTTTATGATAAGGTATTCAAATTTGTACGAAAGGCAAATTTCTTTATAGAGAATGTAGCGCTTTATAAATCCAACTTCTCAGAAGAATGGATAAAGACAAGAGTAGCGGAGGCCCGTTTTTTAAGAGCGTTTTACTATCATGAAATGTGGATGGCTTATGGTGGATTGCCTATAATTACCCGTACCTTAAACCTATCGGAGCAAGGTGATAACATATTTTATCCCCGCTCTACATTTGAGCAGACCGGGAAATTCATAATTCAGGAACTGAAAGAAATAGCGAATGATCTTCCTGACGAAATAAGTAAAGGACGTGCTACACGTGCGGCTGCATTGACCCTGAAAGCCTGGTGCGAATTATTTATGAATAACTATTCGGACGCAGCAGCTACCTGTCAGCAGATAATTGGTGGAGTACATAGTTTGTTTACAGCTACAGGTGCCACCAGTTATAATGACCAATTCATGGAAGAAAATAATAATAATTGTGAGTCTATTTTTGCCTATCAACATGATAAAAAGACGAAGACAGGTTTGCGTACAAAGTATTTTGGTCCGGCGGGAGAATTTGGAGCGTGGGGTGCAATGTGTCCGTCACAAAGCCTGGTTGATGATTATTTGATGAAGGATGGTCTTCCGAAAGAAGATAGCCCTTTATGGAACCCGAAGAAGCCATATGATAATCGTGAACCTCGTTTCTATCAATCAGTCATATATAACGGGGCAGAATTTGCAGGAAAAGTATATGATCAGGTAAATCAGAAAGATCTTTATGATCCTTCCCGTGAATATCGTTCCGGTTATTTTCGATGTAAAGGCATTAATCCTGACCTGACAACAGCCGATTTTGAGGTAAATGCTGATGGGGCTAATTTTGCTTATTTCCGCTATGCAGAAGTTTTATTAATGTACGCCGAAGCAAAGATTGAGCAAAATCAGATAGACGATCAGGTTTTGAAAGCTATTAATGATGTGAGGGTGAGAGCCGGAATACCAACTTTGCAGGATACTTATGACAAAACCTCGTTTGAACAGAATGAACTGAGAGACATTCTTCGTCGTGAACGCCGGATTGAGTTTGCTTTTGAGTGTAAGCGTTATTGGGATCTTATCCGTTGGAGAACTGCTGAGATCGTTTTAAACGAGCCATATTATGGCATGACCGTCAATACGGCAGGAGAGTATGAACCTGTATTTCTCAAAGCTTCTGCCTTCCACAAAGATCGTAGTTATCTCTTTCCAATTTATACACCGTGGATACAGATAAATCATAGAATGCTTGAACAGAATGATGGTGTAGAATTCTTTGATGGCCAAAATCCGGGATACTGATCGAATAAATAAAAAACGGTAGTCTGCTTATTCAGGCAGACTACTACAGCCAATTGATAAATTGTTTAATTTAAAAAATTACTATGGTTATGAAAAAGATTATTACTTCTGTTATTGCTTTATTGGCCTTGACTGGTGCGATGTTTGCTCAGACTGGCGAACGTCTGATTCTGGAGAAAGGCAAAACTTATACATTTTGTGTAAGGGGCGAGGAAAATTTAGTTTTAGCTCATTATGGAGAAGAACCGGCTTTTATAGTGGAACCTTACGAGGAAGGTAATCCAAATCAGTTGATGGCAGTTGCATATTACGTGGACGATACAGAAGGATACACTAATTTATACAATGTTGGCACCGGTTATACCTGGAGTGATAAAGGTACTGCTGTACCCGCGGCCAAGGGACAGGATGGTGAATGGATAAGAGAGACCTGGCAAGCCTGGGATCTGGAATTGGATGAAGATGGATATATTCGTATTGTACATTTCTTGGAACGTTGGGGGTGGGCTGCAACCTACGAACCTCAATATTTAGGTGTTATCATGATGTTGTCAGGAGATGAATTAGCGCCATTACTATATAGCAGGGTGTCTTCTCCGGGAGTGAGGGATCATTCTGAATATGAATCATACGCCGATCAGTTTTTTGATTTTAAAGTTAAAGAAATAGGTGTGTTGACTGGCATAAAAGACGCTAATGTTGATAAAATAGTAGCTACAGGAGGTGTTGGTACTATTGATTTGAATAACCTGAATGAGGGTTCTTCCATTATTGTTTGTTCGATAGACGGGAAGCAGGTGAAATCATTAAAAGCGACAGCAGGTGATTGTCATTTTAATATGGCTGAAGGTCTTTATATTGTAAATGTTGATGGCAAGTCTTTTAAGGTAATTGTCAGATAGTTTTTTCAATGATAGGTTGAGATGAGGTTCTGATTTCTCAACCTATCTTTTACGTTTACTAAAAATCCAAGAATTATGAAAATCAAGAAATTACATTGTTGTTGTATCTGCTTCTTTTTTATGTTTGCTGTGTTGAAGGTTTCGGCACAGGCGGTTATCTGGTCGCCTGATTCTCCGGTAAACGTAAAAATATTTGCGGAGTCGGAGAAAGAAGCGCAGCTGGCAAATGGGAATGAATTATTAAAAACCTTAAGGTCATATGTGAGTAAACCCAATGAAGAGAAGGTATTGGTAGTGGATGCTGATTGCCGGTTCAGCGGTTCCGGATCTTTTAGTCTGACTCGTCTGTGCAAGACAAAAATTGTTGGAGCAGAAGGAAAGAATGTGACTTTTTGGTTTGATGCACCTCATATCTATGGCGTTCAGTTGAATAACTGTGAGAATATTACATTTGAAAACATAACTTTTGATTGTGATCCGGTTCCTTTTACGCAAGGAAAGGTAATAGCTAAGAATAGTAATAGTTCTTTGCTTCTGGAGCCAATGAAAGGATATGAAACGTTGATCAGCAATCCTAACGGTACTTTTATAATCTTTGATCCTAATGGGGACTTTAAGTTACATGGACACCGTACATGCACTATCAGTCAAAATGGTGATAAGACACTCTCTTTGACAAACGGAAATTTTGATATCGTAGAAGTAGGAGATTATATATCGATGCCATCGCGTACAGGTAGCATGCTTTCACTCTCGGGATGTAAGAAGATCGTTTTCAATGATGTCAGGGTATATGCTTCGGGCGGTATGTGTTGTGTAGCCAGTGGTGGAGAAGGTGGGCATGAGTTTCATCACTTTATTGCCACAAGGCGTCCCGGTACGAATCGTTTGTATGCTTTTGGTGCAGATGGATTTCATATGAATGAATTGGCAAACGGACCTGTTATTGAAGATTCAGAGATGTCGTATACGGCAGATGATTTAATAAATATACACGGTCGTTTTGGTTGGGTATGTTCGCGAAATAATAATAGTAAGACTCATTTGAGGATATTGTGTTCTGCGGGAGCTATCAAAGTGGGACAGGAAATTGATTTCTGGGACAATGTGACTCAACAATATAGGGGAAAAGCGACGGTTGAGAGTCTGACGCGTGTGTCGAATGCAACAGAGATAGCTGAGGCAAAGAAAGATGTGATACAATATCTGGATGGAAGTATTTATGACATTGTTTTGAGTAATGAGGTAGAGGCAGACAAGGCATCGTTAATAGAACATCATGCCAATGTCTGTTCCGGATTCGTAGTTCGTAATTGTAAGCTACATGATACCTTCAATAGAGGATTTCTTATTAATGGAGCTAGTGATGGTATTATCGAGAATAACATTGTTCAGAATGTAGGTTCAGGACAAAGTTTTCATATGGAAACCTGGATATATGGTGAAGGACAATATATTAATAATCTGATTGTCAGGAATAATACATTCAAAAAGGCCGGGGCTCTTTGGTTCAGCACAGTACCTCCGGGGGGAAACTCTTTTTATGGAGCTTTTCGTTCTACTCCTATGCGTAATATCCAGTTAATAGGCAATCATATTGAATTGAGTGAAGGAGAAATAGCCGGTATTACCACTACCTACATTGATGGATTGAAAATTATCGATAATACAGTTGTCAGAAGTCTTTCTGACCAGGATTGGAAGAATGAAGATAATGTTCAGTTTGTGGAAGGGTATGGCAAGAGCATTGAAAGTGCTATCTTTACTACAGCCTGCAAGAATGTTGAAATAAGCGGAAATCAGATAGATGAATTAGTAGACAACTCTGCTCAGAAAATAGCCTATGGAACGCAGGTAGAAAATATTACGATAGATGGTATTAAACAACCGAATTCTGTTGCTGATGTACTTTCCGGGTGGTTTTTCAATGGAGAGCAAGAGGATCAGGGATGGTCATATGGATATGCAGATGGAAATATTGTTCGTGCCGGACAATATAAGGCATCAGATTTCATTCCGTTGCCTTACTATACCGGAACATCGTGGCGTCCGGCTAAAGATTTGTATAGTCCTGTTGTGTCAAAACAGACAGCAACTCCGGGTAGTGAACGCTCAGCTGTAATTCGTTGGAAAAGTACAGTAAACGGACGCTTGAAAATGGTTGGAAAGATTGTACCTAAATTAGCTTCTTCGGGTGATAAGGTTAATTGTTTGATCTATGTGGATGGGGTAGAGAAGTCAAAGTTTGATACAGCTGATGGGGTTATAGCAATTGATCTTGATTTGGGTATGGTAAAGGAAGGTAGCTTGATTGATTTTGTTATTGACTCTAAGGGGAATGCGTCTAATGATCAGACTACTTTTAATTATAAATTCTTATCCGATAATGCACCTGTTGGAATAGAGGATGAGTCAATGATTCTTATTCCTGATTTTCGTATATATGAAGGTGTTTTATATATAGATAAAATGATTGGTGATTCGATAAGGTTATCTGTTTATCAGGTGGATGGTTCTGTTATCATTGATAAAGATATTTATACTACTCCTTACCAATTGCCTCTTGAAGCAGGGATGTATTTAGTGAGAGTTAATAATCACATTAAGAAAGTAATAATATGACTATGAGGAATACCCATTATTTTTTTGAAATACTGTTTACCCTGTTCCTGATCGGCACATTTAGTTCCTATGCCCAGTCTTCATGTTATAAAACCGAATATGGGGTTGAAAACGAATGGATTACCGGTCACAATATTGACCGTTATAACAACCGCCCGCTTTATATAAACAATACGAATGCTTTTGTCTTAACAGGTGATAAACCATTAATGCGGTTGGCTAAGGATAGCAAATTGTATGGAACTTTGGTTATGACGGTAGAACGGGAGGGTATTAAGAAAGCAATCTGTGATTTTGATACTATCAACTCTTTTTATGCTATGGGGCAGATGAAGTGGGAACTGGCAGATGAGAGCATAAAAGGAGGAAAGATTATTATCACTGTACTACCGATATCTTCCGGTATAGGTATGGCGTTGGCTATTAAGACTTCCGGATTGCTTCCCTCTGACAAATTGAACTGGGATTTTAGAGGTGAGAAGATATATGAAGGACAACACCTGTCGTGGATATTTGATGTAATGGGGCAACCTGAATTGCTAAGCTGGGGCGTTGAGAAAGATGAGGAAATAATAGTAAGCGGAGATTTGGTTCTTGGTAATGTGGAGCAATATCTGGTTTTAAAAGCAGATGAGAACGGTACTATCATTCAAATGAACAATGCTGAAAAGGAATTTCTAAGTGGCAGTAAAAAGTTGCAAACGATTTGTGGACGACTTAAGATTAAGACTCCGGACCCTTATTTAAACGCACTTGCACAGTCTTCTGTCAGATCAGTGGATGGTACATGGTATCCCCCTGTATTTGTACATGGATGTATGCAGTGGAACAGGCCCTTTCCCGGGTGGCGTTCTATATTTGGTGGTACAATGTATGGATGGCACGAAAGAGTGAAGGAAGAAGCTAAATATTATATTGATTCTCAAGTGACTAAATCTGATAAAATACTTCCTAAGGCTGATCCTTCTTTACTCTTAACCGGACAACATCCTGATTCAAGATTTTATGGAGTAGGGAGAATAGAGCAAGACCAGAGCTTCTATAATATGCAGTCGCAATTTTTTGATCAACTAATAGAAGAGTACCGATGGACGAATGATTCTGCCTTAATTTCTTTTTTGCGTCCGGCTCTTGAATTACATCTCCAATGGCAGGAAGAATGTTTTGATCCGGATGGAGATGGAGTGTATGAAAGTTATTTGAATTCGTGGCCTACGGATTCCCAGTGGTACAATGGGGGAGGGTCTGCCGAAGAGACTTCTTATGCTTACCGGGGACATTTGGCGGCACGTAATATGGCCTTACAAGCCAAAGATAATTCTTCGGCCCAATATCATGACAAGATGTTGAAAAGAATAAAAGATGGATTTCAAAAAAAGTTATGGATCAGGGGAAAAGGGCATTCCGGAGCTTATAGAGAGCAAGGAGGGCATGAAAGATTACATGAAAATCCGTGGTTATATTCTATTTTTCTTCCTGTTGATGCCGGATTAACATCTCCTCTTCAAAGCCTGGAATCAGTGTACTATTCGGAATGGGCATTACAGAATGATAAAATGCCGGGTGGTGGGCGACAGGTCTGGAATTCGAACTGGCTTCCGGGTATATGGTCTGTACGTGAAAGATGGCCGGGAGATAACTACCATCTTGCTTTGAGTTATTTTCAGGCAGGATTATCTGGCGATGGGTGGGATATAATGAAAGGAACTTTCATGCATAGCGCTTTTGACCATACAGTTCCCGGTAATCTTGGAGCGATTCAAGGGGGAATTGATTTTGGAGATTGTGTTCATACATTTACGCGTACTTTGGTAAGTGGACTTTTCGGATACCGTCCGGACTATCCTAACAATCGTGTTGTTTTTGCTCCTCAGTTTCCTCCTGAATGGGATATGGCATCTATTAGCCTACCGGACTTTGGGATAGTGTTTACTGCTAAAGGAAATCAACTGAACTATAGCCTGGAACTAAAGTCCAAAGCTGATATGGAACTGTTATTACCGATTAATAGCAGTAATATCAGTGGAGTTAGCATTAATGGTGCAAATACAAAATGGGAAGTACTCCCCGGAATAGGATGCAGTATTGTAAAGTTACAGTGTTGTCATTCAGATAAAGTCGATGTTGTTATTACTTTGGAAGATAGAGCTGTTTACGTACCAGTAGAAACACGGGAATTAAATGCCGGTCAAAAGAACATATTTAAGTTAGAAGATGTACAGATTAAGGATATCTTTGATCCCCAGGGTGTATTTGAAACTATCCGGATAAATAAGGGGACTTTTGTTACAAAAACAGCCTTCAATGAGGGGTATCATACAGTTGTTGCTTCTATCAAGAAAGGAAAATTGCCGCAATGGAGAGTATTTCGTATAAAGGTGAATGATCCTGATAAAGATCGGGAACGGGCCAATCTGTCTGTTGATGAGATTCCTGATACGGCAAGTTGGAAAACTTATGATATTTCGGCTTATTATAATGCAGACGTTCGAACAGTTTATCAACAGGAGTATCTTTCTCCAAGACCTAATACTGTGTCGGCCCGTCTGGGTACTGATGGATATTCTCCATGGACGTTCCCGTACTGGCAATGTTCGCCTCCTGCTATCAGTTTTGATAAAGTTGTTCATTTGAAGACTGAAAAGAATGAATTATTGACAACTCAGGGAGTACCTTTTTGTTGGAACACAAACAGTAACAATATATTATTTACTTCTTTGTGGGATAACTATCCTGCACAAAAGAGTATATCAGTTGGGAATGCCGGAGAGGCCTTGCACTTTTTAGTTTGTGGGACTACTAATGTGATGCAATGTCAGATTGCTAATGCTGTAATTTATATTAATTATGCGGATGGGGGAAGAGATTCACTCGAATTGATTCCTCCGGTTAACTATTGGAATCTAAGTGTTATTAACCCTAATACTTCAATTCCCGGTCAGGGAGTTCGCTCTTACTATACAGCAGAAATGGATCGTTTTTGTTTGCCGGAGAAGATGCCACAAATAGTAGAACTTGGTGAGAATTGTACAGCTATGTTGTTAAATAGAAGATTGCGCAAGGGTGTTGAAGTAGAAAGTATATCGCTGGAAACTTTATCGCAGGAAGTAGTGGTAGGATTAATGGCTGTGACAATGATGAATCCGGATAAGTGAGAAACGGTTTGCCTGAATGTGGATGATTACTTTTCAAAGAGAATTCTTTTCTGCATTTGGCTATCCAATTGTGTAAATAACAAACTCCGGGATTCAGGTTTTATACTTGAATCCCGGAGTAATAAGAACAGGGACATGCCCCTATTTATTTTTTCTTTTTTCTACGTGCCCATCCTTCTTCATTAAAATCCGATTTTTCATCTTTAAAGAACTGTTGCCAGTCGTCTTTTTTACCGCGTGCATTACTGTATCCACGTTCCTCCCGGCTTGGCTTTTGTTTTTTGCTGTCAGTAGAAGCTGAAGTTGCTCTGGCCGGTTTGTCTTTGCGTGGTTTTGTTGATGCAGATGACTTTGCATCTCTGCCGTTATCTTTGTATCTGCCACTGCTTTTGCGCCCTTCTCCGCCTTCTTCTCCGGCTATTTCGACTGAAACCCTACGTCCATTCCAGTTTGTTCGATTCAGCGCTTTTATAACATTTTGTGCCTCTTTTTCATCTACCTCAAAGAATGAGAAGTTCTTCATCAGATCAATACGTCCCAGTTCGATGCGTCCGCGAGTATTGCTATTCAGCAGGTTGATAAGTTCGTTCGGGAAAAAGTTGTCCATTTTACCCAGATTGATGAATAAACGGGTGAATCCCGGTGCTGCTGTACGGCTAACCGCCATTATCACGGCTTCCGCGTCCTTCGGTGCGCGTGCCACGTTCGCCACGGCTATCGGTTGCAGTTTGTATTTCTTCGCGGTCACGATAGTATTCAAGGAAACGGTTGAATTCCATAGATACCATGCGTTTGATAACGTCTTCTTTACTCAACCATTCCAGCTTACGGTAGATTTCGGGCATGAAGTCCGCTATCTCTTCCTCATTAACCTTTACTTTTTCAATATCGTCAATTACCTTGATGAGCTGTTTCTCACAGATCTGCTTGCCTGTGGGGACTTGCTCCATAATGAACTTTTTGCCAATGATACGCTCTATCTCACGCATTTTCCCTTTCTCGCGCATGTTAACAATAGCGATAGAGATACCTGTTTTTCCCGCACGTCCGGTACGTCCGCTGCGGTGCGTATAGCTTTCCGTATCATCCGGCAGGCCGTAATTGATGACGTGGGTTAAGTCGTTTACATCCAGTCCGCGTGCAGCTACGTCTGTAGCGACTAATATTTGTATATTGCGTAAACGGAATTTCTGCATAACGGCGTCACGCTGTGCCTGAGAGAGTTCTCCATGCAATGAATCGGCGTTATAGCCTTCCTGCATTAACTTGTCGGCAATTTCCTGCGTCTCTTTACGGGTACGGCAGAAAACGATACCATATATCTGCGGACAGTAATCTGCTACACGTTTGAGTACGGCATATTTATCTTTCGCCTGAACCATATATGCAATATGCTTCACGCTATTGGTACTTTCGTTTTTACGTCCAATGGTGATTTCTTTGGCGTCGCGCAAATAGTTCTTAGAAATACGTGCTATTTCCGGACTCATAGTAGCTGAGAAAAGCAACGTATTACGTTCTTGCGGAACGTCTGCCAGAATAGCGTTAATACTGTCTGTGAATCCCATATTCAGCATCTCATCAGCTTCGTCCATTACAACATTGCTGATAGTAGAGAGGGAAACGGTTTTGCGTTCCATCAGATCGAGCAAACGACCTGGAGTAGCTACTATGATGTGTACACCACGTTTCAGACTACGTATCTGGCTATCTATAGATGATCCACCATATACGGGCAGTACTTTTAATCCGTCGATGTATTTGGAATAATCATTTAAATCACCTGCTATCTGCAAGCAAAGCTCCCGTGTAGGGCAAAGGATAAGCGATTGAGGAACACGGTTTTTTACATTAATCTGTTGTATCAGCGGCAGACCAAATGCGGCTGTCTTCCCAGTTCCTGTTTGAGCAAGAGCTACTACATCATTATTTTCTCCTAAAAGGTACGGAATCACTTCCTCTTGTACCGGCATGGGATTCTCATATCCCATCTCTTCAATTGCTTTACGTATCTCCGGAGAAACGCCAAGCTCTTCAAATGTCTTCATTAAATCTCTGTATATCTTTATATTCGGGCGCAAATATACGTAAAATTAGTGGAAACTAATTCTTTTGACTATAGCATTGTTTGTTTTTTATTTAATTTTGCATACTTATAAAGGTATATTACCGTTATTAGTGCATTACAGCGTAATCTGAGAGAAATGTTATTTAACTCTTTTGAATTTTTAATTTTCCTGCCGGTTGTTTTTCTACTTTATTGGTTTGTATTTAAATCGTTAAAGTGGCAAAACCTGTTTGTTGTTGCAGCAAGTTATTTGTTTTATGGATGGTGGGATGCGCGTTTTCTGATTCTTATAGCATTTACAACCTTTTGTAGTTTTGGAAGTGGTATTTTGCTTGAAAAAAAAGAAGGAGACCGCAACTTACAGAAATGGATAAGTGTTGCTAATATATTGTTGAATCTGCTAATTCTTGCAATATTTAAGTATTATAATTTCTTCGCAGAGAATCTTACACAACTATTTCTTACTTTTGGATTACAACTGGATTGGGTAACATTAGATATTCTTTTACCGGTGGGTATCAGTTTTTATACTTTTCAGGCATTAAGTTATACGATTGATGTATATCAGCATAAAATGAAACCCACACATGATATTGTTGCTTTCTTTGCTTTCATTAGTTTCTTTCCTCAGTTGGTAGCAGGTCCTATCGAAAGGGCTACCAATCTTCTGCCTCAGTTCCTGAGATCGCGTAGTTTTGATTATGCTAAGGCTACGGATGGGATGCGACAAATATTATGGGGACTATTTAAGAAGTTGGTGATTGCTGATAATTGTGCGGTTGCTGTCAATCAGATTTTTGAAAATTACTATCAATATGATGGTTTGACTCTTTTATATGGAGCAGTACTTTTTACTTTTCAGATTTATGGAGATTTCTCCGGTTATTCTGATATCGCAATAGGTACGGCTCGCCTGTTTGGTATTAATCTAATGAGGAACTTTAATTTTCCTTATTTCTCACGGGATATTGCGGAGTTTTGGCGACGTTGGCATATTTCTCTGACTACCTGGTTTCGTGACTATATTTATATTCCCTTGGGAGGAAGTCGGGGAGGAAAATGGCAAAGCTTCCGTAATACAGTGGTTATTTTTCTGGTTAGTGGCCTGTGGCATGGAGCTAACTGGACTTTTATCTGTTGGGGGGCTTTTCATGCTTTACTATTCTTACCTTTATTGCTGCTGGGCAGGAATCGTAGATTTACGGATGTTGTAGCTAAGGGTAAGAAACTTCCTAGGTTACGAGAGACAATCCAGATGATATGTACATTCATTTTGGTTGTGTTGGGCTGGATTATTTTCCGTTCCAGGACAATATACGATGCCTGGCAGTATATTGTTCGTATGATAACTAATGGGCATTTTGGAATCCCTCAACAAGGAAAGATGGCATGTATGTTTATTGCGGTGTTGATACTTGTAGAATGGATTCAGAGAGATAAGCAACACGCTTTGCAATTGGATGGGCAGATAAAGTCTCCTTTGCTCAGATATGCTATTTACTATGCGATCATTTCAGTATTGTTTTGGCAGGCAGGTCAAAGCACTCAGTTTATCTATTTTCAGTTTTAAGAGATATTGGTATGACAAGGAGCGGTATTAGAAAGTTTATATATAAGACGTTGCTGATGGCAATTCCGTTTGTACTATTGTTAGTGCTATATTTTGCCTTGGATGTTTTTAAAGTTATCTATGATTACGATGCATTCTATGCTGAAGATGAAAAGCCCGGTGTCGGTTTAAATGCCGGGTATATAAGTACAACTACCTTTGAAAAACGGCATGTTGCTCTTCATTATGATTCTTTTGTTTTCGGGAATTCAAGAAGTATGTACTACGAGATAGCCGATTGGAGAGAGTATCTGCCGGATAGTAGTAGTTGCTTTCATTTTGATGCGTCTTTGGAGTCATTGTATGCATTGTATAAAAAAGTGATGTATATAGACAAAAGTGGAAATAGTATTCATAATGCTTTACTAATACTTGATAAGTCAATTCTTGAACAAGATAAAAGTAAAGATGGACATCTGTATTGTATTGCCCCTCAGTTGGAGAATTATACGAATATTTTTGGTTTTCATTGTTCATTTATTAAAGCTTTCTTTAGTCCAAAGTTTCTGTATGCTTTAGCCGATTTTAAACTGAGTGGTGAAGTGAAGAAGTATATGGCAGAGAGTTATTTACTTTCAGATGAGCGATTCCGATATGACAAGAATACTAACGAGGCTAAATCTGTGGAGTTTGAACGAGAGATAGCTGATGGTACTTTTTATAATGAAAAGAAAATGAAGGTGTTTGAGGATAAAAGTTTTCCTGATTCTGTGTCACGACCTGTCATAGTGATTAAGCAACGGGAAATGCTGGAAGAAATGGTGCAAATTTTTAAAAAACATCACACTGATTATAAGATCGTGATAAATCCTTTATTTGATCAGATAAAATTGAATCCTCAGGATCTGGGCATTCTCAGGGAAATATTTGGAAAGGAAAACGTTTTTGATTTTTCGGGAACAAATGAAATTACGGTTGATTACCATAATTATTACGAAGACTCGCATTATCGTCCACACGTTGCCAGAAGTATATTGAAGAGGATATATACCTCTCATTAGTATTATTCCAGCAAAATACTTTGTAATTGCTCGATGTCCTTAGTGGTGAGATCGAGTCCCTTTTCAAGGTAAGTCGGCACATCTCCATATGTCCGCTCTATTTCCTCTTTGGCAGCATTCAGAAAATCCTCTTTTGCCGTATAAACGGTAGTGATGGCTTCCTGCGAATTTACCGGAAGTTTGTAGGCATATTTAGAGGCTTTGGGTATATTAAAATAATCGTTACTCAGACGATAATCCTGCATTATGATATCTTCGTTTACACCCAGAGCGGCAAGAATGATGGCAGAGGAAACACCTGTGCGTCCCTTGCCGGAAGTACAGTGAATAATAATGGGGTAATTGCTTTGATCCTGCAAAATGCTGAAAAGCTTTTTATACTCATTACGATAATCTATTGCCAGTTTACGATTCATTTGCTCTACGATACGGTTGATGGTATCACCCTTGATTTTTCCCTCTTGTATGCCTTGTAACACCTTTTCCATGTTACCTGTTGCAATGGGAATGTAAATGACATTGAAGCCTTTTTGAATCTGCGGATAGTTATTACGTTCTTCGGGAGTACGAAAATCGATAATGGTTTTTATTCCTATATTTCTTAGTTCCCTGAGTGCAGCACAACCGAGGCTGTCAATCTGTGCCGAGCGATAGAGCATCCCCCAACGAACGTTTTTTCCTGTGGCAGAGGATTTATACCCACCCAGATCGCGGAAGTTTTGTATACCGGGGATATTCACATTTCGGGTCGCTATTTTTACACGGTATTTATTGTTAAATACCATCATATAATAATACCGTCTGGAAGGGTCGTCTGTGACAATGGTCATTCTACCATCGGAAATAGGGGCAGCGGCAATTGGGAGTGTCTCCGGTATCATTTCCGGATTGGTAGACGCGTATACTTTCACCTGCCCCTGGATAAGAGGGGCCGTTTCCCACTTAATGATACAGTTTCCTACATTGTTTTCCTCACAAACAACCGAGATATTCGGTGGTGTTTTGGAACATGAAGGGAACAAAAGGAAAATAGCAAGCCAGTTGATCAGGTTCTTATACATAGTATATTGTCTAAAACTCTAATTGCAAAGATATGAATAACTGGCAGACTTTGTTATTACTTTGCTATTATTAGACAAACTACAGAGTTTTTAATACTCACACAGATCCACATGGAGATACCTATACTCGTTCTGGAACGTAGAATATCCGGAACTTATTTCTCAATGAGTTTTTCAGCGAATTCCTTTGAGACTGAATTGTTGAAGCTCTTACAAACTTCTGCAGCAAAAGCTTTGCCATACCCGATGATTTTATCCCATATTTCTTCATTCAGGCCATTCAGGTCGCGATAGCGTACATCATACTTCAGCATACCATAAATAAGTCCGGCGTTGAAGTTGTCTCCAGCTCCGATAGTGCTTACTGCATTCAGCGGTTCTATCGGATAGTCTTTCCGAAAGTTTTTGGTGCGCAGTGCGATTTGTTCTGCTCCTGCCGTACAAATAAAATTAGGGCAGTAGAACTGGATCTTATCTTTGTATATTTTATCTGTATCATTCAGTCCGTACATATAGAAAAAGTCTTCTATTGATCCACGTACAATATCTGCGTACTCCAAATTTTCGATAATGGTAGATGCGAGCTTCATAGCTTCGTTTTTGTGTGAGCTACGGAAGTTGGGATCGTAATATATAATCGCTTTTTTCTCTTTTGCTGTTTCCAGTAACTCCACTATTTTTTCGCGGAGTACAGGATTGAGTGCATAGTAAGAACCGATAACTACGATATCGTCTTCATGTATTTCCGGAAATAATACATCAAGGCGCTGTTTGGGATAATCTTTGTAGAAGATGTATTCTGCATCGTTACGCTCGTTCAGAAAGGCAAGGGATACAGGCGATTTTCCGTCGGGGAAAACGTTTACATGTTCTGTTGGCAACCCATTATCCTGCATGAATTGCAGAATGATGTTACCTACACGATCATTTCCCGTTTCACTGATAAAGCATACATTTATACCCGTACGCCTTAGCGATACGATACCATTGAAGACAGAGCCACCCGGTACGGCAGCCGAGGGCCGATTTCCTTCAAAGATGACATCGAGAATTGTTTCGCCAATACCGATTACTTTACGCATAACTCTCTTGATTTTTCTCCCAGATAACCGCCATGATGACGTTTGGAATATTCTTCAATCGTAAATTGAGTTTTTTTCATGGTTTGTACCACCAGAATGTCTCCAATTACAGTCATTACGGTAGTCGATGTAGTAGGGGTCATTCCCAATGTACATACTTCCGCCGGTTTACCTGTACTGAGGCAGACATCTGACTCATCGGCCAGTGGACTGTCCGGATTACCAGTAATTACAATAAATTTCAATCCGGGATTCAAGTTGTGTGCCAGCTGTGTTAATTCCACAATTTCACGTGTTTTACCTGAGTTGGAAATGAGTAATAGCAAATCATTCTCTTGCAAAATACCCAGGTCGCCATGCTGTGCTTCACTTGGATGTAAAAAAACAGAGGGAATACCGGTAGAACAGAATGTGGTAGCAATGTTCATGGCAATCTGCCCGGCTTTTCCCATGCCACTGGTTACAAGCTTACCCTTTTTGATACAAATTTGTTCTATGATAAGGTCTACAGCCTTTTCATAAGCGTCTGTTACGGGGATATTCAGCACAGCTTGTGCTTCCTTCTGCAAAAGGTCTTTAATGGATTCTATCATATGGTCATTATTTCTTTTAATTCTTCCGGTGTGTGGGCTATGTCATAGTATGTAGAGAACGGATGACGGGCGAACCCTTTACTTTCTATCTCTTTGAGTGCTGCTAATAAGGTGTCGTAAAAACCATTCACATTGTAAAACACCACTTTCTTATGATGATAACCGATGGATGCGGCTGCCATGACGTGGAATATCTCGTCCAATGTACCTACGCCTCCCGGAAGAGCCAGTAATATATCTGATTCTTCTACGATAATGTCTTTACGATCACTGAGGTTATGGGTATGAATAATACGATCCGGCAGCGTGCTGACTTTTCCGTTCTCTTCAAGTTTGGCGGGAACTACACCAATAATGTGTCCACCGTTTGTTTTTACTGCCTGTGCTATACATTCCATAAGTCCGAGACTGGCACCGCCATATATAAGAGTTTTGCCTGTTTCACCTATCCATTTACCTACCCGGACAGCAGCATCGGAATACATTTTGTCAATGTTTTCTGATGCAGAACAGAATATTCCTATCTTTTTCATACACGTTGTTGCTAATATAGTCTACAAATATCTGCAATTTTCTATAAACGACAATAAGTTTTATTGTATTTTTGTAGCATCAATAAAACTTAGTACTGATAATGAAGAATTTACTAACGGAGCAGGTCGAGCATACTCTGTCAAATGGCTTGAGGATTATTTGTAAACCTGTAGTTTCCGATGTGACTTATTGTGGTTTTGCTGTGAATGCCGGTACTCGTGATGAGACTGAAAATGAACAGGGAATGGCTCATTTTGTAGAACATCTTATCTTTAAAGGCACGCAAAAGCGGAAGGCCTGGCATATATTAAACCGTATGGAGGCTGTGGGAGGTGATTTGAATGCCTATACCAATAAAGAAGAGATGGTAGTTTACTCTGCTTTTCTGGCAGATGACCTGTCGCGTGCAGTAGAATTGCTGGTCGATATTGTATTCCGTTCTACTTTTCCGCAGCGTGAGATAGAAAGAGAGACAGAAGTGATCATTGACGAAATACAATCTTATGAAGATAATCCTTCGGAATTGATCTTTGATGACTTTGAAGATATGATATTCCGTGGGCATCCATTGGGGCGTAATATTTTGGGGCGCCCGGAGCTGCTGAGGCAATTCCGGACAGCTGATGCTCTGGCATTTACACAACGACTGTATCAACCCTCTAATATGGTTTTCTTTGTTCAGGGAAAAATTGATTTTAAGAGGTTAGTTAATATGTTGGAAAGGCTGATGGCAGATATACCGGCTGGCGAGGTGAAAAATTTGCGTACTCCACCGCCATTATATGTCCCGGAACGTTTGGTAATACCGAAAGACACTCACCAAGCTCATGTGATGTTAGGGAGCCGGGGGTATAATGCTTATGATGATAAACGTACCGCTCTCTATCTGCTGAATAATATTTTGGGTGGCCCCGGTATGAATAGTCGTCTGAATGTTGCTTTACGTGAACGCCGTGGGTTGGTATACAATGTAGAATCCAATCTGACTTCTTATACGGATACCGGTGCTTTTTCCATCTACTTTGGTACAGACCTTGAGGATGTGGATACTTGTCTGCGATTAACTTATAAAGAACTAAAGCGGATGCGTGATGTAAAGATGACTTCCTCACAAATTGAAGCTGCCAAAAAACAGTTGATAGGGCAAATCTGTGTAGCTTCGGATAACTTTGAGAACAATGCTTTGGGTATGGCTAAAACTTTCCTGCATTACAATAAGTTTGAGAATCTGGATACAGTCTGTAAACGTATAGAGACATTGACGGCAGATAATCTTCTTGAAGTAGCCAATGAGATGTTTGCAGAGGAATATCTGTCTACGCTGATTTATAAATGATATTATAGCACTTACGGCTTTTCTTCCCGGGGTATCTCTTTTATCCCGGTGAAGAACGATGTACGACATGCACATCTGGTACTGCACGAGATGTGCATGTGGAACATCCCGACATGTGCATCTCGTACAGCACGACATGCACATGTCGTACATCGTTCAATTACGACCTTTCGTTCGTTTGATTATAATGTATGATAGAGGAGAATGAGACACAATAGATTAAGGGACGAGACCGGTACGATTGTTGCGTTTTGCACTTGTCGTATCACTTAATTGAGGAACGGCAGGTATATGCAATTCTTAATGTTAGTGAATTTGTTTAATAAAAAGGAACTTGTTTGTCGTTTAACTAATATATTTATAGCTAAATAACTGGTATACGACGAAACGTCTCGTTTTAATTTTTTTGTATAATAAGTAAATAGTATCATGAAAGTAAGATCAATGTTATTGGGCTTGTCCCTGACTGCTCTGCCTGTTTTTGCGCAGACCCCGGTTTATCTTGACGATAGCAAGCCGATAGAAGAGAGAGTAGAGGATGCTCTATCCCGAATGACAGTAGAGGAGAAGGTGTCCATGACGCATGCACAGTCAAAATTCAGTTCCCCGGGTGTGGCGCGTTTGGGTATTCCGGAGTTTTGGATGACAGACGGACCTCACGGTATACGTCCCGAAGTGTTGTGGGATGAATGGGATCAGGCTGGCTGGACCAATGATTCCTGTGTGGCTTTTCCGGCTTTAACTTGTCTGGCTGCTACCTGGGATCCGACAGTGTCTATGCTCTACGGAAAAAGTATCGGAGAAGAAGCCCGCTATCGTAATAAAACCGTTTTGTTGGGACCGGGTGTGAATATCTATCGTACACCGTTGAATGGGCGTAATTTTGAATATATGGGCGAAGATCCTTATCTGGCAGGGCGTATGGTTGTTCCTTATATACAGGGAGTACAAAAGAATGGAGTGGCTGCCTGTGTGAAGCATTATGCGTTGAATAACCAGGAAGTGAATCGCCACACTACAAATGTGATAGTAGATGACCGTACTCTGTACGAAATCTATCTGCCTGCTTTTAAGGCAGCTGTTCAGGAAGGTAACACATGGGCCATCATGGGTTCTTATAATTTGTACAAAGATCAGCATGTTTGCCATAATCAATACCTGCTGAATGACATATTAAAAGGTGAATGGGGATTCGATGGTGTAGTTGTATCCGATTGGGGAGGTGTACATGACACAGACCAGGCTATAACCAACGGACTTGACATGGAGTTTGGTAGCTGGACCAATGGTTTGTCTAACGGTACGAGTAATGCTTATGACAATTATTACCTGGCGCAACCTTATCTCGAACGTATAAAGTCGGGTAAGGTAGGTACAAAAGAGTTGGATGATAAGGTACGCCGTATTCTTCGTCTGGCCTTCCGTACAACAATGGATCGTAACCGGCCTTATGGCACAATGAGATCACCGGAACATTATGACGCTGCCCGTAAGATAGGTGAAGCGGGGATTGTATTGCTACAAAATAATAACGATCTCTTACCTATCGATCTTGATAAAACAAAGAAAATTGCCGTGATCGGTGAGAATGCTGTAAAGATGATGACTGTAGGTGGCGGTTCTTCCTCTTTGAAAGTGCAACGTGAAATATCTCCGCTGGATGGCATTCGCAACCGCGTTGGTAATAAGGCAGAAGTTGTCTATGCGCGCGGTTATGTAGGTGATGCAAGTGGCGAGTACAACGGCGTCGTTTCAGGGCAGAATCTGAAAGATGACCGCACTCCGGAGGAACTTATTGCTGAGGCTGTACGTGTGGCAGGTGAAGCGGATTATGTAATATTCATTGGAGGATTAAACAAAAGTGCGCATCAGGATTGTGAGGACTCTGACCGTGCCGGACTTGGTTTACCGTACGATCAGGATAAAGTTATTACAGAACTCGTCAAAGTTAATAAGAACCTGATTGTAATCAATATCTCCGGCAATGCTGTTGCAATGCCTTGGGTGAAAGAAGTCCCCGCTATTTTGCAGGCATGGTTTTTAGGTTCGGAGGCAGGGACAGCTATTGCTGCTGTATTGACTGGTGATGTGAATCCGTCCGGTAAATTACCTTTTACCTTTCCTGCTAAGTTGGAAGACGTGCCCGCACATCAGCTGGGCGAGTATCCCGGCAATGAAAAGGTAGGTAACATTGTCAACGAGAAGTACAATGAAGGTATTTTCGTAGGGTATCGTTGGACCGATAAACAGAAGAAGGTGAAGCCACTCTTTCCGTTTGGTTATGGGTTGAGTTATACTACATTTGAATATGGTAAACCGGTTGCCGATAAGAAAACGATGTCTGCCGATGATACAATTACTTTTACGGTATCTGTAAAGAACACTGGCACCCGTGAAGGTCAGGAAGTAGTCCAACTCTATATCAGTGATAAAAAATCATCTTTGCCCCGGCCTGTTAAAGAGTTGAAAGGTTTTGATAAAGTAAAGCTCGCTCCGGGTGAGGAAAAGACCGTATCATTTACGATTGCTAAAGATGCTCTGAGTTTCTTCGATGACGCCAAACATGAATGGGTGGCCGAACCGGGTAAGTTTGAAGCTGTAATAGCTGCCTCTGCCGCCGATATTAAAGGAGTGGTTCCTTTTGAATTGAAATAGTTTCATCGTATTGAGACACAACCTTCATATGCATCTAAATTTTTTGTGTAAAAAACTGTTTTTTGTGCGGAAAGTGAATTACTTGTTAAAAGTAGAAAGAAAATAAATTGAATCGTTTTCATAATCTTAATTGCAATTTGAATTTGTTTTTTGTTTTATTGAGTGATTTTTAATTTGTCGATGTGGAACTTACGTGGAACTACTATAAGACATAAGGAGAGGATGTAGTTTTTTTACATCCTCCCAATTTGCATAATAGTTATTCCTCTTTTATCATAATAACGTCTGTCGGCACGGAAAAACCTATCGGGTCTGCTGTTTGGTCTATTGTCGCCCTAATTCCTTCTTTTTCATCAAGAATCCACTCTATTTTATTAGGAGATAATAATTTGATAGTCCCGGCATTAATCCCATTACCGTCGAAATGTTTCTTTTTCTGATCATAAAATGTGAATCTTAAACAATTAGGATTTACATCCAGTTTATTGGTTGAATAATTTGTGGCCCATATGTATATTTTCGCACGCGTATCAGATGGTTCTAAAGTAGTAATTATGGGAGACATATAGTTCTCAACAGTAGCCCCATTGACAGACAGAAAATATCCTCCAAAAAGTCCGTCAAGCACATAGTTACTTCTCACTTTCTGTCCTTTTTTAAGAACAATTTTGAAAATTGTATCGTTTGATTGATACATCCATGTACCTTCATAGGCTTTTAAATTTTCTGTATAGAAGGTTATCTTTTGCGCAAAAAGAGAATTACTTATTAAAAGTAAAAAGAAAAATAATTTAAAAGTTTTCATGTTTTTAGTTGCAATTTGAATTCGTTATTTTATCATTGTTATCTAACTCTTTAGGAACCCAGTTTCCTTCATGATTTCCTGTTTCCCAATCGTTCATAGGCCGGAATAGCACTGATAAACCGGCATTAGTTTTATTAAAAAAAGATAATAAATTTTGTAAACTCATCTCAACTCCTCCTTTTGAACCATTCTGTACAATATCATTGAATAAATCATCAAATACACCATTTTTAATATTGGTTGCGAAAGTTTTAAATGCATCATCAGATGTTGTCGAAATTATGGTACAACCGTATTCGTTCATAACTCCATAAGTGAAATCATTCGAGGTAATTCTCCCTTTTAGATAGGCTTCACTCAATGATTTCAAATCGCTTAATGATGGAATTGGTATACCTGTCGGATGAGAATGATACCATTCTGAGTATGATTTATTTGCTACTTGCTCAGGTGAATACTGTAAGCTTGTTGGTGTTAGAGTAGTAGGGTAAATCATTTCTCCGGATGTTGTCCTAATATAACCATGTTCTGTCGCGCCGACTCTATAAGGATATGTCTGATCAAAGATTGCATCAACTCTATCTTTTAATGATTGATCGGAGGATGCCTTCTTTGCTGTTTCACATGGGCTTTTAGGTTCCTTTGGTTTTGTTTCCGTATCTGGGTTTGGTTTGGGGTTATAACCTCCACCGCCTCCACCGCCACGATCTTCTTCATCTTCTACCCATTCGCATTCTGTCCAAGTATCACGTATTTCCGTATAATAGTCACAGTGATCAATCTCGCAAGTGGTTCCCCATTCCGTCTCAGTACACCATTCAAAACATTCTTCTACTTCAACTTCATATATATAATCTGTACATTCTTCATGTAATCTCGTCTGAACGGTCGGCACATCTTTAATAGAATCAACCGGAATTGTAGACTTTGTTACGGTATGAGTTATTTTTCCGTCTACATATTTCCATCCGTTAGCAAAGGTACCATCTAAATTGTGATATATAATATATCCACCAAAATGCTCATCGCGGTTAACATACGTGTTATGAAAAGGTTCAAATGCCGTAAGTTCCAAATACTCTATTGAGGGAATTATCGTCATTGTAAAACCTACAACTTCTTGTGTTTCTCTATCTGTTCTCACTATCAGTCTTGTCATAGATCTTTTATATCTATAATCATGGTCCTTCTCTATCTTATCAATGAGTTCGGGACTTAAAAATGTTACACGCTCATTACCTGTCATAACAGATTCAACGGTTCGATACTTATCATTTTTTCTTCGATAAGTCAATTTCCAATTTGGCTCCATGTTTAAGAGTCTACTTTGTGGACTGTCTTCTTTTGATGAAGCCCTTGTACTACTTCTTGCGGTAGCTTGTGACTCATACCATATTTTAGCATTGGCAATAAAAAGGCAATACTGCCAACCATACTATATAAATATAGTATAATATTGCTGTCAAATGGTAAAATATTATATCCGTTTGAATGAGCAAAAAGAAATATGGAGATACAAAAAAGCACCATAAAAATTCCTTTAATATTATTCTCTATATTTATCTTCATAGGAGTAGTAAATTATAAAGAATCGTAATCCAATGTGTTTACATGTAGAAAGTATTGTTTTCCTTTACTATAGAAAAAGGGTAATTCTTCTGTTCCGTTAGTGAGGTTCTTTAATAAATATAGAGTGGCTTTGGGAGCATTGCTAAACTTGAGATAATTCTTATCTGCTTTCTGAACTCCTAATCTTTTCCATCCATTATTATAATACATTAAAGCGTAATTATCGCCTATAACTATCATATTGTTGGCATTACGAGGAGCGAAACGAACATGAGTTATTTTAACAGGTTTACCAAAATCCATGCCTATGCCGGAAGAACCGACGTAAGTTTCGAAGTTACCATCAAATGCAAGTTCCGGATTGCTGCCTGTATGGACTGGCTTGCCTGTTATACGATATTTCTTTTCTATACGGTCCATGTTTTTGTTTTTACAGTCTGAAAATATAGGTAAGGCTGTCGGAGTTGAATGAGGATGTAATTTAGAGTCTGTACTCAAAAATTCCATGTGCGATATATCAATAGGTGATTTGCTTGGACTTATGTAACGATAATATCTATATGCTCTATTATTGTTTAATGAAACTTCCTGGATATATGGGAAAGGCGTATAATCAAGAGTGTGCAGTGTGTCATATTGTCCTCTTTCTTTGTTTCCAGCTATCCATATATTTCCTTTCATATTGCTGTATGAGGTTTTTAATTTTCTTTTTTCCGGATATTTGCGCAACAATACTAATTCTACTTTTTGTGTAGTATCGCAATCTAAGCTTATGTATTTAAGTCCTAATGATTTTTGACTGTTATTAGACCTGTAAAGGCTTTTGCAATAAAGTGTTACATCCATTTCGTGCTTTATGTCATTCGTAGTTAGCGGCTGGGGTATTTCATTATTTATGCCATTAGAGCAAATCATAAATGGCTCGGCGGCAGGTTGCATTTCTTCGTTGTCGAAATATATTGGGAAGAAAAGAATATTTAAAGGTATTTGATTAAAAATAATCTCCTCATTGTCGGTGTCTACTATTCCCCACCCAACTGGGTTTAATTTCTCTTTTGTAAACATGCATAAGTAGACAAGACGTGTTTTTATCTTTTTTGAAAGTGGCATTCTTAGTGTTATCGTTTGATGATAGCGGAAGGTTTGATCTAATAATAATGGGGAGCGTAATGATTTTGGGATGTATTCATCTTCTCCTGATAAAAAGTAAGGGGTGTTTTTTTGAGCTTCGAATGTTTTTCTATATACTTTTCCTGCGTATTTTATGTCACTTTCCCAGTCTTCTCTAATATTATTGTCAGGTGCTGTATAGGGTTGAAAGATTCCCATGGAATCAGGTGATACGCACCAAAAGTGTTTTCTTTCCCTGTCTATCCATTGTGGAGTGTACTCATACACCGTTGGAACACCACAAGCCCGAAGCACATTATTGCTCCATGTTGTCATATTGTGGCAATCCATTTTAAATTTAGGAATGAAAAGATCATAAATACCCAAATGTTCTTTAGCTTTGACATGCTTATTCATCCACCTGCATTTGTTGACATATGTTTTATATCGTTCGAGCTTGGAATAAATAGAAGTATTTACAGAGTCTGATATTATTTTATTATAAAGAGTACGAATTGTGCTACGTTTATAGGCAGGATATTCATCAGTGGTTCTATAAGGCAATATGAATTCTTTGAAGAAATCAAAGTCTTTTTTATATGTGTATCCATTAATCTCCCATATACGAAGTGCGGATTCTATATTGTCGATTAAAAAATCAGCATGAATTGTCTTTAGGTCAGTTGTACTTTCCTTATAATTTTTCTTGTTGGTTTTAATGTTATTGAAAGTTTCTGCCAGGGTAATGCGTAATGAATCATACTCTTTGCTTTTAAAAGATTTAATTTCATCCAAACTCATTCCTTTGAAAAAGTGGTCATATATGGAGTCTATTTGATTAAAAAAATGAATATATGAACTGTCTAATTCTAATCTGTTTAAGCTCTTATGGTATTTCATGTTTTCAATCAAAAAGCAGGCGGATTCATAGGCTATTTTTCCTTTCTTCTTAGAGTATTCTAATACTTTTTCCAATTCTGCACGGTTCTCGCCTGATAAATTAAGTGCTTCTTCTACTTCTGAAGGATAATTTCTACATGATATGAGATTACACAATATCCAAATAGATAAAACAATGTTTTTCATGCCGTAACGTATAAATTCAGATTAAATATTTTGATGCAAAATTGCAACATATATACTTATAATAGTTGTAATATATGATTGATTAATGACAATATTTGATTAAACTAATGTTTGATGATTGATTGTATATATTTATAAAAAAATAAGAAGATGTTTTTTAAGTAGGATGAATGTGGCATTCTATGGATCTGTTCTTATCTTATAAGAAGTATTCTGTTTTGCAAATTCATGAGTTTGTTTTCTGTGTTGAATGTGTTTGTATTGCGGTTGTTTATCTTGCTTTTATCAGGTAAGAATAGAGCAGTTTTCCCTTTTCATAGCAAACCAGATAAGACTGGAAAAAGTAGTTAAGATAATAAATTAGCCCATCATTGATGAGTTTATTGTCAATGATGGGCTTCGTTCCTGATTAATCAGTTTTTATCGTATAATCTTTCTAACAGTTCTTACTCCATTAGCAACTACAGAGAGCAGGTAAACGCCTTTTTTCAGTTCTTCCAGACCTTCAAGCTTAATTTCTCCGTTTCCTTGAAACTTATTTGTTGCGTGATACACACACAAACCATCCTGAGAATAAACACGAATGTTGCAGGATGTATTATTCATGTCTGTATAACGGATAACAATGCCCTCGGAAATAAGAGTGAAAGGTATTTCAATATTACTTTGCTCTTCCGTTATGGAGGGTTGTAATATGCCGGTGGGGTTGGATTGTTGGTTTTTTACATAGTCACGCAAATAATATCCCAAATGAGGGGGCTGATTATATGCCACATTCTGCCAGCAGATAGACATTCTGTAAATATGATCGTGCATCAGGCACGGAACCCGATACGGAGAGGTAAATGGAGTAGAGAAGATCATCAGATTACTCTTGGTGGCTTCATCATAATAGATACACTCCTCTCGCCAGTCTCCGAAAATATCGGCTTGCAGGGAAGGGGTATCTTTAATGAGGTTTACGCCGCAACCATAAGTCGATACAAAATCCGTAAGGGTAGAGCAATTGGAGGTTTTGTTTACCCATTGTGAGATGATGCCTTTTTCCTGTAATTCTTCGGATAAATTGCCTGTCCAGTAGGTGCGGAAGTTTACAGGTGGTCGTCTGGTAGAGATAGAATCACCATTGCAGTCGAAGGTGATGTTATTGTACTTGCCATCAGCGGTTACATTGAATTTGGCTAACGACCAATATTCGGCACCACGTGAAAGCGAATCGATATCTGCACAAAGACCACGACCGATGTCTGCCCCCATTTTACGTCCCGAAAGTATCTCTCCGGTGCAGGCATCACGCATTTCAAAACCGTAAGCAGCCGACTTTTCTTCGTGTACCATAAATACTTCCAGGCCATCACGATCCGGAATGAAGTCCCCTAAATGAAGAGCGTCTCCGTGTCCCAATCCCGTACGATAGAGTAATGAACCGTCGTGATCGATACAGCAAGCGCCATAAACTATCTCATCACATCCGTCACCATCTACATCTCCTACGGCAAGGCTATGGGCACCTTCACCATAAGCACCTTGTCCTTTGACGGTGGATGCGTGCATCCATTTTTTCTTCAAATCCTTACCATCAAAATCCCAGGCACAGAGATAAGCGGCTGTATAATATCCCCGGCACATCACAAGACTTGGTTTCTTCCCGTCCAGATAGGCAACACATGCCAGATAGCGTTCGCTTCGGTTTCCGTAACTGTCACCCCATGCTGAGTCTGAGATAATATTACGACTTGGTTCATAAGCTACGGTAGAGAGTTCTTTACCGGTGCTTCCTTCAAAAACAGTCAGGTACTCCGGACCGGTTTTTATGACCCCTTTCTTACCACCATAGGTTCCACGATAATCGGCAGTGGGATCGTCACTGCCCATAATTACATGGTTTCCCTGTCCATCAATGGTTCCCGGGGCTGTCTTACAAGCTACTTCGGCTTTGCCGTCACCGTCCAGATCATAGACCATAAATTGAGTATAGTGAGCACCGGCACGGATATTAACTCCCAGATCTATTCTCCATAATTTGGTTCCATTCAGTTTATAACAATCAAGATAAACATTGCCGGTGTAGTTCTGACTACCATTCTGGCCATTGTCGCATTGATTGGTGGGGTCCCATTTCAGGATAATTTCATATTCACCGTCTCCGTCTACATCACCTACACTTGCGTCTCCTGGGGTGTAGGTATAACTACTGCCTTGAACTGTACCTCCTTGAGGGCGGTCGAGAGGAATGTTCAGGTATCCTTTTTCCAAAACTAATGCTACAGCGGTTTCAACTACTTTACCGGCACTCAATGCTTCGACTGTATAGTTTGAATTAACTGATCCTTCAGCATCCAGATAATTGGTACGTGATGAGAGGGGAAGAGTATTTAGTTTTGTACCGTCACGATATATATTAAAAGCAATATCATCGGGATCTGTGGCAAGCCAACGCCAGTTTACCAGCATTCCATCGTTGGTGTAGGTTGCAATGGCTCCCCGGTTCAGACGCTCCGGATCGAGTACTTGCGGCCCACATTCTCTGGCAATCACAATGTATTCGGAAACTTCTTCCGACGGGAGCATTCCTTCTTTTACGGCGATTGCCTTAAGTGTGGTGGTTGTACTCAAAGAGAATCCTTCTGTATATACAGAGGCTGAAGAGGATAGGGCGGAGCCGTCTTTACTGTAATAAATGGTAGCTCCATGGGTGGGACAGCTGATTGTTACATTATTATCGGTGTCATAACTGATAACGGGATTTTCCACTTGTGCGGGCACGGTATATTCACTTTTTGTTGCAGCCAGATAAGAAGCTGTATTTGTGATCAGCGTTTTCGCATCAGGGGTTAATGTTTCAATTGCGGCATAAGAGAGAGGAATGAGTATATAGCTATTTTTTCCGTTACTCTGTTTATGCTCATGTATGGCATTATATCCGTTTGAGGCATTGGTAGCAAGTACTTCATCCGAAGCGATAATCTCTTTAGGAGAGGTATAGCTCTGTACATTATTACTTGTTTTCGCAGTACCGTCAAAGAGAGTGATGGTACCGTCAAAATTGATGCCTTTAAATAGAGAGTGTGTTTTAAATGCATCGGATACTATGATTTGATTCCATCCTGTAGAACCGGCTGTGGGATTTATTGCACTGGCCCAGTTCCAGGACGCACTTCCATAATAAAATGCTTTTAAATTTAACATTGGAACTTTTCCTACCAGATCTGATAGGGCTATACCAAATTTATTTGTACTGGCAACAGACTCAGAAGCAACTACCAGATCGTACTCTTTTAAGCGCTCTTTATAATAAGTGCCCGGGATGGAGTTATAGTTGTTTGCATCAATCGTTGTTACTGTAAACGATTTTACCAATGTCAGATAGACCGGATCTTTGGTAATGGAGTAATTGGAATATTGAGAATCGTAGACGTAGGCGGCATTAGGAAGATTCTGAGAATTTGCAATGAAAGCTACGTAATACAAGCGACTGTCGGCTCCACTTGTGCAAGTTTCCTCTGCCCAGGAGGTGACAGTGATGGTATACTGTTCGGCAGGGATCAAATCAGAGGTCTCAAGCACACCTGCCTCATTGGCATCGCTTCCTCCTAACAGAGTGATATTTGTTCCTGAATTGCCGGAAATAACGGCACGCACATAGCGGGTTGCGGCGCTACCACTTTGAAAGGCTAATTTCAGTCCGGAGATACCAGTGACGGTAAATACAGCTCCTTTATTGTTATTAGCTCCTTTAACGTCCAGCCAGTCCGATTCCATAGTGACGGTGCCGTCAGTAAGTGCATCGGGAAATGTAGCCGAGCGGGATGAATAATAAGCGAAAGTTCCTGATCCTTTTCCATCGAGGCACCAACCTTCATTGTAAGCGGCGGTTAACCCCTCTGAATTGGTGTAAAGGACAAAAGATTCTGTGAACGATTTTACGGCAGCCTGCAGGGATAAAGCGCTGCACAAAAAGAGTAAAGAGAGGAAAAGTCTCCAATAGTTTTTCATAATTGATTGGTTTTTTAAGTATCACATCATAAAACTTATCACAAAAGTATCTTATGTAGAGAAAATAGACGGGTACATATTTTCCTATAAAGTGGAAAAATTGGGATTTCTTTAGAGAAAGGTGGATAAAATGATTTACTGAATAGGATAGGGGGGGATATATAGATCAGATAATGAAAAAGCTCATCTGGCCGATGCTTTCTACCAGATGAGCTTTTGCTGCTGTGTTTTGTGAATAAGGTATTATTTGTTACTTATATCTTCGGGACGTACATAGAGTAGAATGAATTCACTTTTGATATCTATTTTATTGTTGGCTTTGTACAAGCTAAGGTAATCTGTACGTGCCGGATTCATCAGATAGATACGATACAGGTCTTTGCAAAGTTCTTGCTGTTTCATATTCCAGTCACTGATTTGCTGATAAGGCCATGCTGATACATCTTTACCCAGATAGGCTGCGAGAAAATCAGCTGCCTTGTAGAAGTTACGTCCGTCGGAAGATGTGCTGTTGTCGAGGGAAAGTCCCATTTTCTTTCCCATTACAAAGATGTCAAGCATGTGTTGTAAGTTGTATTCTGAATAACCAAAAGCGAGTGTGCGGCGAAGCTCCTGAGGTTGTTTGCCGTCCGGCTCAATTTGTTTATAGATACGTTTTTCGGGGAATTCTTTAACGAACCGTTCTGCAGTGGCCTGATCTCCGGCATACATAGCGAAAGCGATTACTTGTGCATCATAGGCTATACTGTGATTGTTTTTGGCATCATGCTCTTCTTTTCCTTGTTCGCTTGTCAATATCCAGTTTAACAGTTCCCCAAACCAGGCTTTGAGTTGTTTGGAGTCGTTACTTGTGAATGCTTGCGATTGTTCCAGTAATTGCACTGCATCGAGCATTTCTATAAAGGAATAAGTGTCAATCACTCCAAAACTGCGCCCTTTGTTGTTATGGCGTCCCGGAATCATTTGGGCATATTCCAGATTAGGGTTCATTCGGGTATCTTTATTAAAGAACCATACACGGATCAGTTCCGTTGCTTTTTGTGCATAACGTTCGTCATTGCTGAAATACCATGCTAAACTGAGTGTTGTTATTCGGCTGGCCGTACTTCCCAGGCGGTTACGATCCAGTTTGTTCAGTTCAGGATTTGACTCTCCGTCGCGGCTGATGTATGGTAAGCCGTCGGGTTTTGTCGGATCGGGCCAGTAATAACGCGCCTGGCTCATGTAGTCGTGTTTATCTCCACTGGCAGGTGTTTTTTCTTTATCCATGACGGAATAAGGAACTGCATTGAGTAATTTATCAGCTCTTGATTTTAGCTCCTGAAAGATGTCTGAATAAGGCTGTTTTTGTGTAGATTGTTTGACGATTTTGAGATGCTCTGCATCCCAAATAGATTGTGCATGCATACTGCCGGTTGTGAACAATAAAACGACAATAAATGAGGTAACTCTTGCTTTCATAGTGTTTTTGTTTTGAATTTACTAAACTTTTCAAAGCCTGGTATCATTCGGATGGAATTTTATTTTTAGTGTACCGGTGCACTTTTAAATTTTATCTCAAAAGCTTGTACCGGTGTGTCTTCGTGATAAAAACACGAAATAATGGTTTAGGAAAAGGAAGGAGAAGCTTTTTTTTAGTATACTTTTTCTATGTGTTGATTGAGTATAAATTTGCCTGTCTTCTTCTACTTCTTTTTTATCTCGAAAAGAAATAGAAACAGATTGTTTGAAGATACTTTCTTGTTTAGAAATATCTTAAAAAGGTTATTGCTCTATTTTCTTGTTTGTGGTTGTAGGACTAATAAGCTTTCCGGCCCCATATTGAATAGTAAGTCTATCATACTTAAATTCGGACGAAAACCATTCCGGGCTTCGAATACCTGGTAATAAGGGTGGGGAATAAATTCCGGGTCCGTCTCCCGGAAATCTTTTTTGGGATGGATGGCTTCTCTGAAATCATACTCATCCGGAGCAAAATCCGTTTTATACTCTGTGGTTCGCTTTAGGTGTAGTTCAATATCTGTCAGTTGACAAATAAGTCGGCAGAGTTCTTCGTTGAAATCGATTAAAAACTCGTATTTCTTCTCATAGAACGGATGAAAATCATCTTTATAGTATTCAAAATACGGAGTACTATTGTAGGCCGATTCAATTGCATTCCAATGCATATGGCGCCAGTTCCCATGATCGGAAATACGGATATCCTTCATGGGGCATTTCGGATTTTCCGGTTTTACAGTAGGGATAGAAAGTGCAATATCACCATCCGGACCGGCAATAGTACAACGATTACGGTAGGTCTGCTTCATATAGTGGTCATGCTGCTCGATAAAAACTTTATCATAGGTAACCAATTTGCTATAGTATTCTACGGGAGCCAGATAGGCTGAAGAGAGAAAAACAGTTTTCATTTGTAATTCATCATTAAATATTCATCATTTATTCTCATCGTACAGGTTGAAAGAAACGATTCCACCTGTAACCTTCAAACAGATTTGTATTACTCTCTTTGGAGAACCAGATAAGAGAGGCTTTTCCGATAATATGATCTTGTGGTACAAGTCCGAAAAGGCGTGAATCGGATAAATTAACAGAATTATTGGATACCATCCAATAATAATCCTTACTGAAATAACAGTGTTGTACAGGGTGTCCGTCTACATACAATGTATCATGTTTGATTTCTGCATGTTTACCCTCATGCAATACAAGTGTGTTACGGAGTAGTGTCCTGTTCCAGGGGTATACCCGGACGGCCATCCCTTTCCGGGGGATTATCAGCGGGTTAACTACTTGTTTTTCTCGGTCTGACTCAAGTGGCTGTATCCAGTTTGATCCGTTCATGGCCTGTTCCAGTAGGTAATATTCGTAACGGCTGAAACTTCGTACGTTATTGACGGAATCCTGTCCCATCAGTTCATTGGGAGTTATGGATAAAATACTCAGGAGCGAATCAAGTTGTTCTTCTCTGGTTTTCGGGTAGGTATACAACCTTTTACGGTCAGGTCCTGCTACGCTTTGGGAGGATACTATCGTAAATAGTGAATCAATCAATAAGGTATCTCCTGGTACACCTGCACAACGGCTTATAAATACCTCCCGCCTGTCTATAACGGGCTGTGTTGTACTCGCAGGATTATTGAATACAACAATATCCTCTTTTTCCACTTTTCGTTCTCTCCATCTGTGATAAGAAAAAAGAGACATCAGTGGCAGGCGAAGTCCATAACTCCATTTGTTTACTAATATACGTTCACCGCGGAAGAGAGAATTTTCCATACCTGCCGAAGGGATAAGGCATGAGGTAAAAACAAAGCTGCGGAGCAATAATACGATGATTATTGCTCCGGCTAATGCTATTATCCATTTTAGATTTCTCTTCATGGCATTTTAGTTCTTTAGTTTTTCAGTTTTTTAGTTCTTTAGTTTCAATTTATGATAACTACTGAGAACCGACCAACTCACAAACTCATCAACTCATAAACTTATCGACTCGCAAACTTACAAACTTACCAACTCACAAACTCACACTCATTTCACCCATTTAAAGATACGGTTCCAGCGGATCTTTCCGTTAAACCATCCCCGGTCTTTATCGAGAGATAACCATACTACAATTGGCTTACCTACTACATGATCTTCGGGTACAAAACCCCAATAACGGGAATCCTGTGAATTATGGCGGTTATCACCCATCATCCAGTAGTAATCCATCTGGAAGGTATATTTGTCTGTTTTTTGTCCGTTAATGTAGATACCATCGTCTTTCACTTCCAGCTTGTTACCTTCGTACGCAACAATACATCTCTCATAAATAGGAAGATTGTCCATCGTCAGTGTGATGGTAGAACCTTTGGCTGGTATCCATATAGGACCATAATTGTCTACTGTCCAGTCTGTATACAAGTTTAGTGGATAGAGATCGTGTGAGGGTCTCTCTGTTGAGATTGGTTCTATCGAAGTAACAAGGTCTTTGCGTGCAAGCAATGTGTTGCGTGCTTTTTGGGTAAGTGGCAAGTAGAAAACAGTTGCTCCCGGTTGGTAGTATTCTGTATCTTCGTTGCTTAATCCCAACTCATCATGGAGGAATTCGTTGGGTATCATCTTACCGGTGGCATGTACGGTATAGAGGAACTGAAGGTTTTCCGGTTCTTCCTGTGCTTTACCGTCGATGTATATGATGCGGTCTTTTATCTGAAGAGTATCTCCCGGAAGTCCGACACAACGTTTTACATAGTTTTCGCGGCGGTCTACCGGCCGATAGATTATGTTACCGAATTTTTCAGGGTGTGCAAACACGTATTTTCTACCGGCATCCCGATAAAGGTCATATACGATCCGTTGTTGTTTACGATTCAGACTATCCATGTTGATCGGATTGGAAAAAGTCCCTTTTCCTTCCCGATAAATGATGTTATCGTAGAAGTCAGTTTGTTGATAGGTGACAGCTACGGTATCTCCTGCCGGGAAGTTGAATACTACAATATCGTTCATTTTCACTTTACCGAATCCCGGAACACGTTTATATTTCCATTGTGGCCACTCGATATACGATTTAGTGTTTACAAGAGGCAATGTATGCTGCGCCAACGGCATAGAGAGGGGGGTATTGGGAACACGAGGGCCATAGCTCATTTTACTTACATATAGAAAATCACCTACTAACAGAGATTTCTCTAAAGAAGAAGAAGGTATCTGATAGTTTTGAAATACATATATGTTCACGAAGTATACAGCTACCAATGCAAAAACAATGGCATCCACCCAACTCATGACATTACGTACTGTAGAGTTTTTCGATTTCTTCCAGAATGACCAGGGGACTTTCTTCGTGATATAAATGTCGAAGATAAAAGGAACTACGATGAGTCCCCACCAGCTTTTCACCCATACTAAAAAAGCCAGGTAGAGGAGGATAACGATGGCACATTTAATCCATTGTGCGCGCGTTGCTTTTTCCATGATATAATTTATTTATAATTATTCTTTCAAAAACGGAAACAAGTCACTCATGCCTAAATACCCTTGTTTATCCATAGTATATTCGGCAGCTAATATAGCACCTAAGGCAAATCCACCACGGTTTTTGGCATCGTGTGTAATGGAGATACTGTCAGCTGCCGAATCGTAACGAATGGTGTGAATGCCGAAAACCTCTCCTTCACGAATGGAGTGAATAGGTAATTCGTTGGCTGTGACAGCCACTTCTTTTACCCAATGGTCTTTACGGTCCAGATTTTCAAGGATACCTTCGGCCAGTGTGATAGCAGTACCACTTGGTGCGTCGAGTTTATGTATATGATGTGTTTCGCTCATGGTCACATCATATATTGGGAACTGATTCATTATCTTTGCCAGGTATTTGTTGACAGCAGAGAAAATAACGACTCCCAGACTGAAATTAGAAGACCAGAAAAGTGTTTTCCCTTCTTTCTCGCAAAGGTTTTTTATTTCGTCACCATGTTCTGCCATCCATCCGGTACTACCCGAAACGAGCTTTACGCCGGCGTTGAATGTCTTGATATAGTTGTTGTATGCCACTGTCGGATTGGTGAATTCAATAGCCACGTCCGCAGAGCGGAATGCTTCAGATTCAAAATCATCCTGATTGTCGACGTCGATAATGCAGACTATCTGATGTCCGCGGCTAAGGGCAACTTTTTCCAGTTCTTTGCCCATCTTTCCATAACCGATTAATGCTATTTTCATTGTTTTACTGACTTATATTCAAAATAATAGTCGCAAAGATAAGATTTTTATTACATTTGTCGAACACATTAACGTCTTGTTAACATGGAACAACTCTTGCACTATGTCTGGAAACATAAAATATTCCCTCTTACTCCATTGCAAACAACCTCAGGATTGCCGGTAGAAGTCATTGATACCGGTTTGCAAAATACGCATGCCGGTCCCGATTTTTTTAATGCCAAACTAAAGATAGACGGCACTCTTTGGGTAGGTAATGTAGAAATACACACAACTTCTTCTGATTGGTATCGTCATGGACACGATCATGATAAAGCTTATGATTCGGTCATTTTACATGTTGTTGAACAAGCTGATTGTGAGGTTTTTTGTTCCAATGGCGGGCAGGTTTCCCAGTTGTTACTTGTGTGTCCGGAACATGTAAAGCAACATTATGAAGAACTTCATGCAAGTGATATTTATCCTCCCTGTTATTCTGTTTTGTCCGCTTTACCTAAACTGACGATTCACTCTTGGCTTAGTGCATTACAGACAGAACGTTTTCAGCAAAAGGCTGATGTGATTGCCAAACGGTTGCACTCTTGTAATAATAATTGGGAAGATGCTTTTTTTATTACCCTGGCCCGTAATTTTGGTTTTGGTCTGAATGGAGATGCTTTTGAAACATGGGCCAACCTGATCCCTTTTCGGGCAGTAGATAAGCATCGGGATGATTTGACACAGATAGAAGCTTTCTTCTTTGGGCAGGCAGGCTTGCTGGAGGAAGATGCTACAGATGATTATCAGGCCCGGATGCAGAATGAGTTCCGTTATTTACAACATAAATTTGAACTGTCTGCTGTAATGGATAATGCTTTATGGCGTTTTTTGCGAATTCGTCCAGGTAATTTCCCGCATGTTCGTCTGGCGCAGTTAGCAGCTCTTTACCAAGAGGAACGTTCATTGTTTTCGCGTGTGATGGAGGCTAAGACATTAAAAGAGATCAGGCAGATATTGATAGCAAAGACTTCTCCTTATTGGGAAAGTCATTTTATTTTTGGTAAATCCTCTCCCCAAAAAGAAAAGGGAATTGGTGCAGGCGCACAAAATCTGTTAGTTATCAATACTGTTGTTCCTTTTCTTTATGCTTACGGGTTGCATAAAGCGGATGAACGTTTGTGTGATCGTGCTACTGATTTTCTGGAAGAGCTGAAGGCAGAAAATAATTATGTGACTCGTTTGTGGAGTGGGGCAGGACTGCCTGTACATACAGCTGCCGATAGTCAGGCTTTACTGCAACTTCAAAAAGAGTATTGCGATAAAAAGAAGTGTCTTTATTGCCGTTTTGGTTATGAGTATTTGCGAAAGAAATAAAAACTAAAACTAACCGATTATCAGGTAACTAAAATATTTTTCCTCTTTTACTCAACGCATTCAAACTTCTTTTATCTTTGTCGAAAAACGAAGATAAGCTGCACCTTGGCATAAAAAATGAATAAGTTCATTTTATTCTGCTCTCGGTTTGCATTATCTTTGCAGCCAATTTAAATGCAGTTAATTATGAAAACAAAAAGAGTTGTGTCTTACCTGTTGGTAGCTGTTCTGTTAGCAGGTGTTTGCTGTGTGTCCTGTGGCAATATGTCCAAAAGAAAAGCAGAGGCTCTTGCTGCCAATGTAGACGGGGAGGATTTCCCTGCTTTTTTAGAAAAGTTCACTTCCAGTGCAGCTTATCAGTATACACGTATTAAGTTTCCGCTGAAAACTCCTATTACTTTGATGACTGATGATGGAAATAGTGAGAAAACTTTTCCTTTCACCCAAGAGAAATGGCCATTGTTGGATAGTGAGGTATTGAAAGAAGAACGTATTAGCCAGGAAGAAGGCGGTGTGTATGTTTCAAAATATACGCTTAATGAACCTGCTCACAAAGTTTTTGAAGCCGGGTATGAGGAATCTGAAATAGATCTTCGTGTGGAATTTGAATTGATTGAAGGAAAATGGTATGTGACCGATTGCTATACCGGTTGGTATGGGTTTGACCTTCCGATTGGTGAACTTAAAGAAACAATACTTCAGGTTCAGGAAGATAATAAAGCATTTAAAGAATTGCACCCTTGACAGAAAAACTTGAACCGAGGGTGATTGACTTGAAAAATAAGATGCCAAAAACGGATAAATAATACTTTGTGTTACTCTGTAGTGAAATAGATTCGCACCTCTACAAGAAGTTCTTCTATCCACGGAGTCGTGAATAATTATTGTATTATTCTGTACGATTTAAGCCCCTCTTTTTCCGAAAAGAGGGGTTTCTTTGTATCCGGTAGTAATCTTCAAAACTAATACATAAATAAATGAAACGAATTCTTATCCGTAGCACTGCTTTATTTACTTTTCTCTGGTTGGTAACAGCCTGTCTGCCTTCCGGAAAAAATAATACCTCTTTAACTGAAAATTGGATTGCAGAGGATGAATCTGCCGCCATGCAATTATCATTGGTGTCGGATACTTTGGACATTGTTGTACCTGCAGGTCTCACTTTATGGTATAATGAGCCATTGACCGGTGAGTATGAAATAAGTTATCACATAGCTATGTTAATGGAAGACGGAAAGCAGGATCGGCTGAGTGACCTGAACTGTTTCTGGGCTGCCAATGATCCGCAGTATCCTGATGATATTTTTGCTCGCAGTGAGTGGAGAAACGGAGTTTTCAAAAATTATAATACATTGAATCTATTCTATGTGGGCTATGGTGGTAATGAAAACACAACCACCCGTTTTCGTCGCTACTATGCTGAATTTTATGGAGTCGATGATGCCCGTGTAAAACCCTTAATTGCTGAATATACTGATCCTGCCCATCTTCTGGTAGCAGGAAAGTGGTATCACATTGTGATTCGCGTAGAGAAAAAACAAACCACGTATACAGTGAATGGTGAGGAACTTTTTCGCGCTTCTTTAAAACCGGGAGAGGGGGATGGATATTTTGGCCTCCGTTTGCTCCAGAATCATGTCCTGATGACCGGATTTCAAATCAAACAAATGTGATAACCACACAATTAATACTCTAAATGATGAAACAATCTTTTATGAAATTGGGAGCTGTATTTTTTCTCTCTCTTTTTGGCTCTGTTACCTTATTGGCACAATTGGTGAAGAATGATCGTATGTTTTCTTTTGAGGAGTCGCAAGTTCCTGCTTGTATCAGTAGCGAATCTTCAAAATTATCCATTTCACCGGAACATTATAAAGATGGTACGCATTCATTACTATGGACTTTTCAACCGAATGCAACACTTTCTTTGAAAAAAGATCTGAAGTTTGAGAAAAAAGATCCTACCGGGAAAGATCTCTATCTTTCGGCTTTTATTGTATGGATATATAATGAGCGGCCACAAGATAAAAAAATAGAATTTGAATTTCTGAAAGATGGAAAGGTTTGTACGTCATTTCCTTTTGGGATTAACTTCAAAGGTTGGCGTGCTGCCTGGGTATGTTATGAACGTGATATGCAGGGTGCCCCTGAAGAGGGTATGAACGAACTTCGTATGGTTGCGCCGGACGTAGAAGGCCAGCTTTTTATCGATCATCTTATTACAGCAATCAAAGTAGATGCCCGCCAGCAGACAGCAGATTTACAGGTGCCTTTTGTGAATGCCGAAACTACGAATCATTGGCTTGTTGTCTATAAACATTCGCTATTCAAACCGGATATTGAGCTTACTCCGGTTAGTGAAAAACAAAGACGGGATATGCAATTGATAGAGAAACGTTTCCGTGATATGGTATATACATCTTCCATGTTATCGCAGAAAGAGATTGAAATGATCCGTAAAAAATATGATTTTTATAATATCTCTTATAAAGATGGAAAAGTGACGGGTGTACCTATCTTTATGGTACGTGCTTCTGAAGCTTATGAGCGTATGTTTCCCGATTGGGACAAAGATATGCTTACCAAACAGGGTGTGGAAATGAGAGCTTATTTTGACTTGATGAAACGGATTGCCGTAGCTTATAACAATGCTTCGGATGATTCTGTCAGAGCGGAGATGAAAGATAAGTTTCTTGCCATGTATGATCATATTACCGATCAGGGAGTAGCATTTGGCAGTTGCTGGGGGAATATACATCATTATGGTTATAGTGTGCGTGGTTTATATCTGGCCTATTTCCTGATGAAAGATGTGCTTCGTGAGGCAGGGAAATTAAATGAGGCTGAGCGCACACTACGTTGGTATGCCATAACCAATGAAGTCTATCCGAAACCAGAAGTTGATGGTATTGATATGGACTCTTTCAATACGCAAACAACAGGACGTATTGCAAGTATTTTGATGATGGAAGATACGCCGGAAAAACTTCAGTATCTGAAATCTTTTTCAAGGTGGATTGATTATGGCTGTCGTCCGGCTTTGGGGTTAGCCGGAGCTTTCAAGAAGGATGGAGGAGCTTTTCATCACCGGAATAATTATCCTGCTTATGCTGTTGGAGGTTTGGAAGGAGCTTCAAATATGATCTACCTATTCAATCATACTGATTTTGCTGTATCTGAGCTGGCTCACCAGACAGTGAAGAAAGTATTACTTACGATGCGTTTCTACTGTAATAAACTCAATTTCCCACTATCTATGTCCGGACGTCATCCGGATGGAAAGGGAAAACTTATTCCGATGCAATATGCAGTGATGGCTCTTGCCGGTACGCCCGATGGAAAGGCTGATTTTGATGCTGATATGGCAGCAGCTTATCTTCGCTTGGTAGCCGGTACATCTTCTACAGGAGAAGATCCGGAATATATGCCTCAATTTAGCAATGAGGAAGAGAGGCGTATGGCTAAAATTTTGTCTGATAAAGGTTTCCGACCGGAACCGGATCCGCAAGGAAACCTTGCTATGGGATATGGCTGCGTATCTGTTCAGCGTCGTAGTAACTGGGCTGCAGTAGTCCGTGGGCATTCGCGTTACCTTTGGGCAGCCGAACATTATCTTGGCGCTAATCTTTACGGACGTTATCTGGCTCATGGAAGTATGCAGATACTGACTGCTGCTCCGGGGGTGGTTGTGACTCCAGATACAAGCGGTTGGCAGGAAGCCGGATTCGACTGGAACCGGATTCCCGGTGTGACTTCTATTCATCTGCCATTTGATGATTTACAGGCTAAAGTTTACAATGTTGATACCTTTTCTGGTATGGAAGAGATGCTTTATTCGGATGAAGCATTTGCCGGTGGCTTGTCTCAACAACATCAGAATGGAAATTTTGGAATGAAACTGCATGAACACGATAAATACAATGGTTCCCATCGTGCCCGTAAATCTTTTCATTTCTTTGACGGAGTGATTGTCTGCCTCGGATCAGACATTGAGAATACGAATGGTGAATATCCTACGGAAACTACCATTTTTCAGCTTGCTGTGACAGATTCGGCAGGGCATGCCTATTGGAAGACATATCAGGGGGATGGTAAAGTCTGGATAGATCATATTGGTACGGGGTATTATGTACCTGTTGCTGCTAAATTTGAGAAGAAATTTCCACAGTATTCACGTGCACAAAAAGTGAATAAAGAGACAAAAGGAGATTGGGTATCTCTGGTTATAGATCATGGAAAGTCGCCCAAAGGGGCTTCTTATGAATATGCTGTTCTTCCCCAGACCGTTGTACCCGTTATGAAGCAGTTTGCAAAAAAACCTTCGTATAAAGTATTGCAAAAGGATCGTAATGCACATATTGTACGTGATCTGAAAAGTAATACCACTTCGTATGTGCTCTTTGAAACTCCTTCTGCCGATCTGCCTAAAGGATTGTTGATGAAAGCAGATACTTCCTGTTTAGTAATGGTACATGAAGAAAAAGGAAAAGCTCTGCTTACGGTAGCTCAGCCCGATCTTGCCTTTTATCGTGGTCCGAGTGATGAAGCTTTTGATGAAAATGGTAAACGTATAGAGCGTAGCATCTATTCCCGTCCCTGGATTAATAATGATAGTGGAGAGATTCCAGTGACGGTTACATTAAAAGGATGTTGGACTGTGAAAGAAACGCCTGCCTGCCAGGTTGTATCTTCAGATAAGAATTCTACGGTGATTCGTTTCATCTGTAAAGACGGTATGAGTCAAGATACCGAACTGATTCCTTTTAAAAACTGATGTTTAATGAGGTTGTGCCAATAGTAAAACTTACTATCGTTAAAACGCAGATTAACGCTAATTTACGCAAAGATTCAATTAAATCTGCGTTAATTTGCGTTAATCTGCGTTTCTACGGTTATCTATTGATAGTCGTCTCAGGCTTTTGATGCAGTCTCATGTTCTGATAGAAAAGATAGAGTCTTATTTCTTAGCCAGAAACTTTTTGGTTAACCATTTTCTTACAGGTTCATCATATAGCTTCAGGCAAAGATAAGCCAGCACAATACTCAATACGTAAACACACAAAGCAACTTGCCAGGTTTCACCCAAAGTATAGAGCTGATTTTTAATCAACCATGCATAGAATAAATACATAATAGGATAATGTACCACATAGACAGGATAAGATATATCTCCCAAAAACTTGCATATCATGGTTGATTTCTTATCAGTTGTGGTTCCTGATGCTCCCAACCAGACAAGAATAGGGAAAGCTACAATAACACAAAATACTTCATAAGCACCATTTACGCAAAACGGCTTCGCATCTTCCAGATAAGGCACTGCGAACAAAGCAATCATAATAATTGTGCATATCCAGAAGGCACCTCTCAACTTTACAGGTTTGAAGTTACGCGACAAAAGCATACCCATAGAGAAAGGGAAAAGCATTCTCAATGTCCCACCGGCGAAGTTTACACCGTCCAATGTCCAGCCCACTCCTATATTTCCATAGCCAGATATATCAAGAACCGCGAATAATGCCAAGGCAACTCCCAACACTGCTACAAGTACAGCTAATGCCTTATTAGACAGGCGGCGAATAAACAAGGCATAAAGAATATTTCCTATATACTCAAAGAACAGCGACCAGCAAGGTCCGTTCAAAGGAAACATTTCACCGTTACCACGAACTTCATAGCCCACCCCCGGCATCGCAGGAATAAAGAACATCGTACAGAGAAGAGACAGCATCACCATTGATATGGCAATATGTGTTCCATCCCATTGCACGCACCCTTGGAGATAGAATGTAACAGCGCCTAAAACGGCACCCATGATTACCATAGGATGAAGACGTATCAAACGACGTTTAAAGAAATTTTTCATAGTAAGACCTTTCCCCCAACGGTCATCATAAGCATAACCGATAACAAACCCCGAAAGGATAAAGAAAAAGTCTACGGCTAAGTATCCGTGATTGAGGGTGTCAATAGTACCATTACTGGCAAAAGCGTAGCCTTCGAATATATGATACAATATGACTACAAGAGCCGCAACGCCTCTCAGCCCGTCAAGGAGTTCGTAGTGAGGTTTAGAGTCTGCAAATGCAGAAGCAGAGATGTTTTTCATGTTAAATCTATAATTCAAATTATTATTAGTAGTAGTGTTATTGACGACGCGCCAAAGTTACGGAACTTATACATCTAAAAAATTGTCCTACGACAAAATCTTACCGGACAGGAAAATTATTTGTGTGCTCTAAGGCGGCTGAGTGTTGGAAGTGTTATGCCCAGATAAGATGCAATATACCCTAATTTTACCCGCTGGCATACTTGAGGGAACTGCTGCTTAAACTCTTCGTACCTTTCTTTAGCCGAGAGTGTCAGGCGATCTTTGTGTGAACGGTGCAAGCGCCTGTATTCGTTTTGATGAATAATTCTTCCCCAATTAGCCAGTTCGATATTGTGTTGAAATAGCCGGAGCAAGTCGGTGAGTGATATCTTATACGCAACAACTTCTTCAAGCGTTTCCACAAACTCCTCACTTATTTTATTATAATACAGTTCATCCATACTGAAAACAATACTTCCTTCGTATGCAAAGGAGGTTGTTATTTCTTCTCCGTTTACCAGCCAGAAAGAGCGAGTCATTCCTTTTTCTATGAAATAAGCCGATTTACAAAATTTATTTGCCTCTATCAATTTATACTTCTTGGGGAAATGACAGATTGTTACATTTTCCTTTAAAATTTGTAAGGTATCATCAGAGAGCGGATACAGAGAGTTTATCTTGTTTATTACATTTGTCATAAAGTTGATGCTTGATTCTTTTTCATTAGTTACAAAGATAATGGAAACCGAGAGTAGAATAAAATGAGCTTGTTCATTTTTTAAGCCAAGGTGCTGTTTATCTTCGCTTTTTGGCAAAAATAGGAAAAACAATTCTGTCCTCCAATATAATCATGTAGTTTATACCGGTATCCTCTTTTATATCGCTAAGATTCTGAGAAACAATTGTATGATTCTTGATCAAAAATCAGCATATAACTTTATTAGTCGGCTAAAGTCTTGTTCATTTTGGCTTAGAGCAACCCTATTGCTGCATTATATTTAGCCAGGCTTGTACTTTTGTGTATTGCTTTCCATACTTTACGACCAATTTGTGGCTCAAGATACTCCCAGAAAATTTTCATTTTGTTGAGTAATTGATCTTCGCCGCCTTCAAGCCGTTCTTCATAACGGGCAAATACGATCTTGTGCATTTGGTATAGTTTCTCTTTCATATCCTCGGTGGAAAGGGACTTTTTCTCTTTATATTCGATGGCTAAAGCCGGATTCATCAGTAACCCTCTTCCAATCATGATTCCGGATAGAGTGGGAAAGCTATCGTGAATACGTTCTATATCTTCAATATTACTTATATCTCCATTATAAATCAAAGGGTGGCGACAAATTTCTGCAAAGGCGGCAAATCCTTTCGGATCGACATCTCCTTTATATTGCTGCTTTCCCAATCGTGGATGCATGGTGATATGTTTTAATGGATATACATTCAATATGGGGGCTAACTTCAGACACTCTTCAGCATTTTCCCATCCCAGACGCATTTTCACAGAGAAACTTATTTCCGGATATCTTTGGGTAATTTCTAATAGTTTCTCTACTTCTTCGGGAAAAGGAAGGATACCGGAGCCGTTGTGACGTTTGGCTAACATAGGAAACGGACACCCCATATTTATATCTACTTCCTTATATCCTTTTTCGGTGAAAAGGGATAAAATGGTCTCAACTTTTTCTTCCTCATGTCCGATAAGTTGGGGTATCAGGTGGGGGACTTCGTTAGTTCCCGGTTCTATATCCCGAACATCCCTATTCCGGAACGTTCCTTTGTCGAGCCGGATAAAAGGGGTATAATAAGTATCTATTCCACCAAAGATTGCGGAATGCGTGTTACGATAGATCGCGTCGGTATATCCTTGTAACGGGGCAAAATGAATTGGAAGTGTTGCTGGCATACAATATTTTTTAGGAAGCAAAAGTAAGGGTAATATTTCTCATTGTCAACTATAAAATGAAAAAGCCTCATTCTTTGTTTTGGGGAAGAATGAGGCTTAGAGATATAAAATTGATTAAGGTAGAAAAATCGTTATATCGTATTTATTTAAATACCTGTTTCATTGGCCGTCCGATCCATACCTGAGGCTGTTCGAGTTTAAAGATATAAGCAATGGTAGAGGCTACATCAAATTGCATCATACTCTCTGTGAAGTTATAGCCTTTTTTTATATTCTTACCGGAGATGATAAAAGGAGTTTGCATTTCTTCCATTGTTTTACCGCCGTGTCCTTTATTGATACCCCCATGGTCAGCAGTTAAGATAAAGATCGTTTCGTCCCAAATACCAGCTTCTTTTACGGCATTTAGTATTTCGCTTATATATCCATCCAATTCTTCTAATTTTTGATAATATGTTTCTGTATCATGTCCACTTTGATGTCCTACATGATCAGGCTCATCAAAGAAAATGCCTACGAAAGCTGGTTTCTTTTCTTTTATATATGCACAAGAATGGGTTGCAACAGCTTTATCAGCCTTTCCTGAAGGATCATCTTCGGCTTTTACATGCATTTCTTTACTCATAGCCTTCATTTCTGCCAGATACTCTAATCCGTTCCATTGACAAAAGAATCCGATTTCAGCTTGAGGGTTAGCATCTCTGAATAACCCCCAGATGCTGGGGAAAATGCCATAATGGCTAAGTACACGAGAGGGTAATTCCGGCGTTTTCGATCCCCATTCTGTGTATCCGTGTAATTCTGGACCTGCACCCATAAACATAGAAGCCCAGTTTACAGCGCTTGAAGATGGTAGTACAGATCGCTTTTCCAGGGTGTATGATCCATCTTTCATTAATTGTTTTACAGTGGGCATATTAGCTTTTTCCATACTGTAAGCACCCCAACCGTCTAATCCAATAAATACTACGTGTTTAGCTTTCCATTTAGCGCCGAATGAAGGTGTACATGATAGCAGTAAAGCAAGGCAAAAGATAAGCTTAAAGAATTTGTTATTCATGATTATTTAAAATTAGATTAAGAGTAATTCTGTTCACAAAGATAATCGGTCCATTCCATAACTTTCTGCCTATAAAAGAGCTATTTATTACAAAATAGTACATGATATAGTCTATTTTTAGCTCTTTAATTATAAAAAATAGAATTGTACAATATTGGAGTATTGATGAACAAAAATGTGTATCAGGTAAAATCCTTATTCATACTTTTGTGCAGATAAAATACAAGCCTAATAGTAACTTTAAACAAAAAAACTATCGCTTATGAAAAATGTGATTATTACTTCAGTCTTAGCTCTAATGCTTGCAACAGGTGCAAATGCGAAAAACATTTATGTTAGCCCGGATGGTTCTGCATCTAATAATGGTGAGTCCTGGAATTCTCCGATTAGTGATCTCGGTACAGCTTATTCAAAAGCATCCAAAGGCGATGTTATCTATATGGCAGGTGGTACTTATATGACTACTACTACTATTAATATGGTAGAAGGAGTACATGTATATGGTGGATTTGCCAAAGGTGAAACATCTATAGAAAATCGTGTACGTCCCAATGCTGCTACAGAGCCTTGGAAGTTTACGAACGAAACTATAATTACCAGTGGAAATCAAACTTTCCGTCTGGTAGACCGTGTGGATAAAGATAATTTTTGGGATAATACTATTGTAGATGGTATTACTTTCAAAAACAATGTTTCAACAGACGGTCGTGTTCTCTATCTTAGAAACTCTGTAACTCTTCAAAATTGTCAGATTTTAGATAATGCTTGTACTAATACAGTGGTTTATGGCGAAGAAAATACAATAGTTCGTGACTGCTATTTTTCTGGCAATAATACCAGTAATCCTGAAAAAGAGGCAGTAACTCTTCAGCTGCGTGGATGTCACTCAGAGTATTTCCCAGGTAATCAGTTATACGATTGTGTTTTTGAAGGTAATAAAGTACCCAGTTTATCTATTTATAATACAGCAGAGCAAGTTAGTGATCAAGACGGTACATTGGTAACAAATTGTATTTTTAGAAATAATGTATCTTCTTGTATCCAGATTAATAATCAGTGGGCTAAACGTTATTTGAAAATTACTCACTGTTTGTTTGAGGGAAATACTTCTAGTAATATAGGCACTGTTCTTTCTGGTAATTCAGAAGTATATTATGATTTTGCCTTCAATATTATTCGTAATAACACAAATGCTACTCCTGCTGGTGAATCCTGGAGAAATGCAATCATTGCTACAAAAAAGAATGCACAAATTGAGAACTGTTTAATTGTAAATAATTCTTCGGAAAATCTCTTGATTGATTTGCAGGGTAGTACAATCTACAATAATACAATTGCTAATAATAAAGGTACTGTATATGTAGGTGAGAGTTATGCAACAGTGATGAATTCAATTATGGTGAATAATCAGGCAACTCATAATAACAAAGCAGTTTATGCAATTGATAACTCAGCAGTGCGGTTTTGTGCTTCTGATATAGAGATTACTAACAGTTCTACAGATAGTAACACCCCTGCTTTCTTTGAAGATAATATTATAGAAGCTGCTCCGTTTGTTAAGTCTACTACTTTTGTTGGATCTACTACGGATGCCGCTAATATTCAGGCCATAAAAGATGCAGATTTTTCTTTGACCAGCAACTCTGCATGCGTGAATACAGGTTCTGTTGACTTTATAGATGAGTTTTTTATGACTCAGGAATGGATTGATGAATTCATGAACAAAGATATAGCAGGTAATGAACGTATTGTAGATGGTAAAATCAATATGGGTGCTTATCAAGGAGGAAAAGGCACAGGTATTAACAATACCAGCATTGAAGAAGGCATGAATTGTAATGTAATTGTTGATGGAGGTATGATTTATATATCATCTGAAAAAGACGGTTATGTAACTCTATATAATGTAAATGGAGCAATGGTTGCATCTACAGAAATTGTAGGTGGCAATGCTTCTATCCCAGCAGCTCAGAAGGGGCTCTGTTTGGTTAAAGTTATAACAGGTAATCAAGTTAAAACTTTTAAAGTAGTTATTAAGTAATAACTGATACTATACGAAGAACGGTGTTACACCGTTCTTCGTATCTTCCTTTTTTAATAATTTAAAATTATAACACTATGAAGAAAGTCATTTTATTGTCAGTGAAATTCGTCTGCTTTTTCATTGTCAGTTTTTTATTGACACAAACGACTCTTGCACAATCGGTCTCCTCTATTATGGGTAAGGTCCTCGACAGCACTGGAGAAAGCGTAATCGGGGCATCGGTTTTAGTGAAAGGTACTACAAGCGGTACAATAACCGATATTGATGGAAATTTTAAACTGGATAATGTTCCTTCTAATGCTACGTTGGTAGTCTCATATATCGGTTATCAGACACAGGAAATTCCCGTTGCAGGAAAGAAGAATTTTACTGTCAAACTTGCTGATGATACACAAACTTTGGATGAAGTTGTTGTTGTCGGATATGGTGTACAGCGAAAGTCTGACCTTACAGGTTCTGTTGCTTCTGTAAAAGGAAGCGATGTGATCAAGAGTGCACCTGCGGCAGATATCACTTCTTCTCTTCAAGGACGTTTGGCTGGTGTAAGTATCGTATCCTCTTCTGGACAGCCAGGTTCTTCTTCTACTATTCGTGTGCGTGGTATGAACTCTATACAAGCTGATAGTGGTCCGTTGGTAGTTATTGATGGTTTTATTGGTGGCTCGCTTAGTTCATTAAATCCTTCGGATATTGCATCTATTGAAGTGTTGAAAGATGCTTCTGCTACTGCTATATATGGTTCTCGTGGTGCGAATGGTGTAATATTAGTAACCACTCGTAATCCGGAAGCAGGTAAAGTAAGAGTAGAATACAGTGGTTATGTAAATTTTAAAACTCCTTATAATCTTCCGGATGTAATGGAACCAGGTGATTTTGCAAGATTAGCAAATGAATATGGAGCAGCGCTTAGACCGGCTAATGAGGATGGTACCCCATATCGTTTTTATTCAGACGAGCAAATCAAAGCTTTTGATAGAGGTGAAAATGTATATGATTATGTAGGAAATATTTTCCGTGATGTTGCTATAGAGAACAATCATGAACTTTCAATTTCCGGTGGTAGTGAAAAAACTAAATTTTTATTCTCAGGAAGTTACAATAATAATCAAGGTACTGCTAAGAGTTCAAGTGCAGACACTTATAATTATCGTTTAAAGGTTGATACAGAGATCAAACCCTGGCTAAAATTTGGTGCTAATCTTTGGGGTAATTATTCTAAGAGCCAAGGGCCTCGTTTTAGTCAGTATCGTGGAGTTTTGATAGAATCTTTGATTTTTCCGAATACCATTTTACCCAAAGATGAAAACGGAAAATACAATAACGCAAATCTGACTGGCCCTCAGTATAATCCGATGGGACATATTTGGGAGATAGATAGTAATGGATATAGATATACTTCTCGTATTCAGGGTTATGCTGATGTTACTATTCTTAAAGGTCTGACTTTTAGAATGACGCAAGGATTTACTTTTGGAGATTATGTGGCTCGGTCAACTTATGGTAGAGATAGTTATACTACAGTGATGGCTAATGGGGATAAGACAAGTGCTACGGCTACAAGTACGCAGAATTATAGTTGGACAAATCAGAATATACTATCCTATGTGAAAGAGTTCAATAGAAACCATAGAATTAATGCCACAGCTGTATTTGAACAAATGTATTCGGATGACTTTATTCATAAGACAGAGGCTAAAGGAGGATTGGTATCGACTGTTATTGGTGCAAAATAATACCGCTTTGGGTGATATAATGTATGCTTCTGGCGATAGAACTAAAACAACAATGATGTCTTGGATGGGACGTGTAAACTATGTGTTTATGGATCGTTATATGTTAACGGCCTCTTGGCGTTATGACGGTTCTTCCCGATTGAATAAAGATAATAGATGGGAACAATTTCCTTCTGTTGCTTTGGCATGGAATGCAAAACAGGAAAGTTTCTTACGAAATGTGGACTTTTTAAGTCAATTGAAATTACGTTTGGGATATGGTGAAACAGGTAATCAGGCTGTAGCAGCTTATTCAGAATATACCAAACTGAAAGCTACAAGAAATGATCAGAATCATTTGGCTTTATCTACTGAGCGTATTGGAACCCCTAATCTAAGATGGGAAAGAACGCAACAATGGAATGGTGGTATCGATTTTGGTGCATTTAATAACCGTTTGACTGTTTCATTAGATGTTTATCATAAGTTGAGTAAAGATGTACTCTTAGAGGTAGATGCTCCGCATTATACAGGTTTCTCAAGCCGACTGGAGAATGCTGCCCATATTTTGAATAAAGGCTTTGAAATAACTATTGGGGCAGATCCAGTTGCTACCAGAGATTTTAATTGGAATACCAATATCACTTTGTCTCATAATAAAGGTACTATTGAAGAACTGTATAGCGACAAATCTTATATGGTTATTAGTGGAAATTATGAAAATAGATACTTCCGTAATGTAAAGGGGCAAAAACTAGGTACTATGTGGGGATATGTCAGTGATGGTGTATGGAAGTCATGGGAATTGGCGGATGCTCCTAAGGGGACAGCGGCAGGTTCGTATAAATTTAAAGACATTGATGGTGTAGAAGGTATTAATGAAGATGACCAGACTGCTATTGGTAATGGGCAACCGTCTTTCCAGTGGGGATGGAATAATACACTGACTTATAAGAATTTCGATTTGGGTATATTTGTTATGGGAGTGCATGGGTTTGATATTTATAACTATACGCGTGAAGCTCGTTTTGCTTCAAATGGCCTTATCTCTCTTGGACCTAATCCGGAATGGGCAAATCGTTGGACACCAGAAAACGAGAATACGGATATAGTGGGTTTTGTAGACGGGATTAATGCTTTGACTCCTTCTTCTCAGTTTGTGGAAAAAGGTGATTTTGTAAAGGTAAAAAGTATAACATTGGGATATTCTTTATCAAACACAACTTTGAGTAAAGCGGGGATTAGCAAACTTAGAGTTTATGCGTCTATTCAGAATCCATTCCTGTTTACAGGATATTCTGGTATCGATCCGGAAGTAACTTTGAAGAGTCCATTGACTTCTGGTATTGATTGGGGATATTATCCTAATGGGCGTAACTATTTGATAGGACTTAATTTTGCATTCTAAAATTAAAATCACAAAGTATGAAAAAACTAATTATAACATTGGGGATTAGTGGTATATTGTTTGCTGGATGTGTAGATTTATCTCAGGAGCCTCTGAGTTTTCCTACACCTGAGAACATTGAATATACAGAAGAGAACGTAACAAGTTTGACAAATGGTTTATACACTTCTCTTTGGGGAGGTAACTATGCATACAATTGCCGTACCATATTGATGGGATTGGGGGCAGATGATGTTGCTTGTGGTTCTTATAGTAAACGTGGTGTTTATTGGGATCAATTACATATTGATATGGGAAGCATGGAGAATGATTTTATGACCATGTGGGATAATATGTATAAACTTATACAAGGAAGTAATCAGTTAATTGAGGGTTTGGAGGCAACATCTTCAATGACTACAGAGGAGAAAAAACAATATTTGGGTGAAGCTTATTTCATGAGAGCATTTGCTCATTTTAATTTAGTCCGTTGGTTTGGTGATGTACCTGCATTTACTGATTCAAAATGTGCGAAAGATTTCTTGGGTAATACAACAATTACTCGAAATAAAGTAGAGGATATTTATAAAAAGCTGATTGTTCCCGATTTGCAGTTTGCTGAAATGCTATTGCCTAATCGTGGGCGTACTACTGCTCCTAATTCCACAGTATCTAAATGGGCTGCTAAAGCTTGTTTGGCAGAGGTTTATTTGACAATGGCTGGTTGGCCGCTGAAACAAACTCAGTATTATGCTGATGCAAGAGATAAGGCTTTTGAAATAATTGACAAGGGTGGATATGATTTGTTGCCACATTATGAGGATCTTTGGAAAGAAGCTACTAAAAGTGATGATACAGAACATATTTTTGCTTTGAATCATTCTACTACCATGTATAGTAATTATGGTAAATCATATTTTATTATTGAAGAGTCTACTGCAGCTTGGTCTGACTATGTTGCTGATCCTTATTTCTATGAAAACTATCCGGATGATGAACGTAAAGAGTTTAATTTTATAGATGAATTTATAATTAACAGAAGAAAAGTCAGTTATAAAAATACTACAATGAAGTCTCCTGCTATTAATAAGTATCGTGATTATGGTGGTGTGAGCTCTGCACAGTCTTTGGGTATTACTCCGATTTATCGTTATGCAGATGTTTTGTTAATGTATGCTGAGGCTCAGAATAAAGCAGAGCATACTCCTAATACATTGGCTTACAAATGTATTAATGATGTTAGGAAACGCGCTATGGGTGGTGTTGAAAACCCATTGACTCCCGGTTTGAGTGAAGAAGATTTTGATAAAGCTGTATTTGATGAAAGAGGTTGGGAATTCTTCTGTGAATTTAAGCGTTGGTTCCAACTTGTCAGGACAGAAAAAGTGTGGGATGCTAATCAACTCAATCCGGACATGAAAGCGGGAATTGATAAATATGGTGTTACTAAAAATAATAGAGATGTCTATTTGATGCCCCTTCCTTCTGCAGAGGTACAAGCTTGTGGATTCACTCAAAATCCTCGTTAATAGCTTTTTGTTAGTTAGAATATAATTCGGAGAAGTTACTTTTTTAAAAGTAACTTCTCCACAAAACCAATAAAATTTATGAAAAACATTTTCTTAACACTGTCCTTTCTGGGCTGTGCCGGATTGGCTTCGGCGTGGTTTGCTCCGGCTGCAATAACGTGGTATGAAGAGAATATTCAGACTACGGAAATTTTGGCTACAGCTGAGAATCTGATTAAGGATTCTGGCTTTGATAATGCAGATTTTTCAAAAACATTTACTGATGAACCGCGTGTATATGGTTCATGGGTTACTTATACAGATGCGAAAGAAACCAATACTGTATCTTATGAAGTGGTAACCGATCCTGTCCGTGGTAAAGTCGGTTCATTTACTGGCAGATCACTTTCTTGGTATACTTCTTTTTTCGCACAACGTATTGAAACCACTGCTAAAAAAGGTATTTATAAGCTCTCCTTCTGGGGTAAATCTGCAAATGGCGGTAAAGTGAAAGCTTTTTTTAGAACTACCACGGCTAGTGATACTGATGGTTCAACTTATTTTATAAAGTATACTGATCAGCCAACTGACCCCACTGCAAAATGGCGTGGTACTTACTATAATCAAAGTTTGTCTACGGAGTGGAAAGAATATTCGGTAGAGTTTGATTTTACAAAGGTCGGTAAGACTATGTACGATATGACATTGAACGATGCTGTCGATGCAACTGATGTGGATTTAACTAATTTTACTCTCTGCTTCCAAGGTGAAAATGCTGATAAAAATATTCTGATTGACGATGTTAAACTTGAACTGGTGAAAGATTTGTCAGAACCGGAGCAGCCGGAAGAACCGGGAGATGCTTTAATAAAAGATTCAGGTTTTGATAATGCAGATTTCGCTAAGACCTTTGATACAACTCCTTCAGTTTTCGGTGAATGGGTAACTTATAAAGACCCTAAGAATGAAAAAAATGAGGTTAGTTATGCGGTTGTTGATGATGCTACTAAAGGTAAAGTTGCTTCTTATACAGGTAAACCATCTTCTTGGTATACTTCTTTCTTTGCTCAACGAATCGAAACTACTGCGAAAAAAGGTATTTATAAACTTTCTTTCTGGGGTAAATCAACTGATGGTGGTAAAGTAAAAACCTATATTCGTCTAACGGATGCTGCAGGAGGAGATGTACAGAAATTCTTTATTAAGGAAACCGGAAAACCGTCTGATCCTGCATCGAAATGGTATGGTTCTTTTTATAGTACATCATTGACTACTGAATGGACAGAATATTCTGTAGAATTTGACTTTACGAAAACAATTGCTAGTATGTATAGTGTACCATTAAGTGACGCTAAAGATGCAGACGAGGTAGATTGGACTAATTTTAGTATTTGTTTTCAAGGTGATATTGAAGCTAAAACTATTTTAATAGATGATGTAAAATTGGAATTAGTAAAGGATTTGTCTGAGCCGGAACCTGAAGAACCGACTGATCTAATAAAAGATGCCGATTTTAATGATGCTGATTTTACAAAAACGTTTGATGCAAGTCCTGCTATTTTTGGTGAATGGTTGACTTATAAAGATCCTGCTAACGAAAAAGCTGCAATAAGTTATGCGGTTGTTGATGATGCTACCAAAGGTAAAGTGGCTTCTTACACAGGTAAACCATCTTCATGGTATACATCATTCTTTGCACAACGTATTGAGACTACAGCTAAAAAAGTATTTATAAACTCTCTTTCTGGGGTAAGTCTGCAGATGGTGGTAAAGCAAAAGTCTTTATTCGTTTGACTGACGCTGGTGGTAAGGATGTACAGAAATTCTTTATTAAGGAAACCGGAAAACCGTCTGATCCTGCATCAAAATGGTATGGCTCTTATTTTAACACGTCTTTAACTACCGAATGGGCAGAATATTCTGTAGAATTTGACCTTACGAAGACAATTACCAGCATGTATAGTGTACCGTTAAGTGATGCAAAAGATGCTGATGAAATTGATTTAACTAATTTCAGTATTTGTTTCCAGGGAGATGTTGCAGATAAAACTATCTTGATAGATAATGTATCATTTATCCTTGTGAAGGATTTATCGGATCCTGAGGAACCCGATCAACCGGGAGAGAATTTGGTAAAAGATTCAGGTTTTGAATCAAATCCGGATTTGACCTTACAATTGGAAGAACCGAAGGTTCTCGGGCAATGGGTTGCTTATAAAGATCAACAGTACGAAACCAAACCAGTTACTATTACTGTAAGTGACGATGCAACTCAGGGAAAAGTAGTAGCTATCACGGGACAAACATTCTCCTGGTATACAACAGTATTATCTCAACGTATTGAAGGAACTATTCCTCAAGGTATTTATCGTTTCTCCTTCTTGGGTCGTTCAGATGATGGTGGGCAATTGAGAATCTATACACGTACGACGGATGCTGATAATAGTAATACGAACAATTTCTTTATAAAAGAAACTGGAAAACCAAGTGATCCGACACAAAAATGGTACGGATGTTGGCAGAACTTTACTTTAACTAGTACGTGGAAAGAGTATTATGTTGACTTTAACCTATCAAAAACAGCTAATAGTATGTATCAGTGGACCTTTGATCAGGGTATTGTTAAAAATGCTACAGACGTTGATTTAACTAACATGAATATTTGTTTCTTAGGTAACAAAGAAAATGCAACGGTTTATATTGATAATGTGAGCTTTACTAAGATAGCTGATATTGATGAAGAAGATCAGAAATTGATTATCCAGTATGATTTTGAAGAAGCAACAGTACCTTCAGAGTGGAAAGCTACCGGTAGTGAACTTAGTCTGACTAAAGAACATTTCAAGAAGGGAGTACAAGCTTTGTGCTGGAATGCTGCTGATAAAGCAACATTAGAACTTCCGTTCAGTAAGAATTTGGCTGTAAGTCCTCAGAATGCTGCATTCTTCAATATTTATAGTACGAGTGCTAATAATGATACTATTTACACAGAATTCTTGGATGCTAATGATAAGGTTGTTAAGAAAGCTACTATTCTGGTAAATTTCAAAGGCTGGCGTGAGTTCAGTCGTGCATATGATGAATATGCTAATAAGGCGAATGCAAGTGTGAAGAAAGTACGTTTTATCTATGCTGCTAAGGAAGGTAACGGACAAAAGATTCTTCTTGATAATGTAGACTTTAATGCTGTTGTTGATAGTAAACGCCAGTATCCCGATATGATGGTATTGGATACTGAATATCTGAATGCAGACAATTCTCGCTTATTGAAAGTATACAACTTCGGTGCGGATGTAGTTCCAGGAACAGCAACAGAGGCAGAGATTGCAGATTTGAATACATTGAAACCTCAATTTGCGAGAACACCTGTAGGAAATACTGGTAAAATCAGAGAATTGCTTAGTAAAGTGTCTGCGATGAATATTGTAAGAAACAGCGATGGTACTGTATCAGGTAATGTAATGCCAACTCCTAAGGAACTGACTTTGGATTATTTGAAAGAGTTATCTTCTGATATTGAGATTATGGCAGCATCTGTCAATAACCAGCAAGTGAAGACGGCATTCAATAATCTGGTTGATCTGATCATTGATCAAGGTATTTTGTATAATTTTAGTGGACTCACTTATAGTGATTATACGAATGTGAAGGGCATTCCGGCTGGATTCCTCAATGCTATGAATGCTTATACAGATGAACAAAGAACCGAAATTGTGAAAGGTGTAAAATGGATGATAGAATTTAATTTGGCTTATGCTCCTCTGGAATATATCCTGTCACAATTTAGTTCGGACTACATTTATAACTTCTTGCCTAATCTGTATACATGTGCAGTCAATGCTGCTGATCAGAATGAGGCTGTAGAAAATCTGAAAGGCCTGACTCAATTGTTGGAGAATGCAAGTGAGTATGCTCCAGGTAGTAATGATATCCTTAAACCGGACGGTACAGGGTTCCACCATAATACGCAGTATAATAATTATATGTATGCATATAATACTTGGGTAGAATATATCAGCTATTTGAAAGGTACAAGTTTCCGTATTAACAAAGATGCCTATGAACGTATCAAAAAAGCGGTAGTAACATTGTATATGATGTCTACTAAATCAGAAAATGATATCCATCTTTTTGCTAATAGCATGGCAGGACGTCATCCATTGATAGGTGGTACTGAAATCACATTCAAAAAAGACTTATTTAAGAAGCTGATCGAAACAGGTGGTGATATCCTTGGTACAGGTATTGATGCTGAACTGGCTGCTCAATACAATTACTTCTTTATGGAAGATTTCTATACAGGAGTCAATAAAGCTGATGTAGACGGATTCTATCAGTTCAATTATAGTCCTGCCGGTATCTATCGTCAGAATAATTGGGTAGCTACGATGCGTTGTCCGACTACTAAGTTCTGGGGAGGTGAGGTTTATAGTAAAACGAACCGTTTTGGACGTTATCAGGCACACGGAACTCTTGAAGTGATGTATGATGGTGCAATGGAGAACTCCGGTTTCCCGAAAAAGAATGCAAGCCTTGGTACTAAAGTGACTGGTGGATGGGATTGGAATGTAGAAGCAGGTGCAACCACTGTACATTATACTTCCTGGAAAGAAATGATGCCTAACAAGAATGTGACTGATCGTTTTGATCAATATTCAAAAACAACCAACTTTGCCGGTGCTTTAGCATGGAAAGATTGTGGTATGTTTGGTGCTGAATTTGATCAGGATGATTCATGGGGTAGTCTACGTTTTACACCAACAAACCTGACATTTAAGAAATCGGTATATGCATTTGATGGAATGTTGATCAGTTTGGGTAGCAATATCTCTGCATCCGGAGCTTATGGTGACGACATGATTACTGCAACTAATTTATTCCAGGGTATTGACTCTGAAGTAAGTGGTGATCTGGTAGTAAACGGTGAAACAATGGCAGCTGGTGCGGAAGCTAAAACAAATGATTCGTCAGCAGATTTATGGATGGTTACACCACAAGGTACCGGATATTTTGTACCCAAAGGCAATGATCCGATTATCATTAAGCATGGTGAACAAAGTTCTCCGAATGAAACCGGTGATAATGTAGATGATCCTGTGACTGTAACTGCTGCCAAAGCATATATTAATCATGGTGTAAAAACTTCTGGTAAAGAATATGTCTTTGTAGCTGTTCCGGCAACGAATGTAACTGATATGGCAGAACTGGCAGCTAAGATGGCTAACAAGGGAGGTGAAATTTTTGAGATAAAAGCTCAGAATGAAAAACTTCACGCGCTGGCTTACAAACCTGCCAAAGTTACAGCTTATTCTATCTTTACAGCTGTAGACGGTTTGAACTTCGGTCGTCTGAAATCTACTGCTTCAGAAATGCTGTTGATGGAGAAACCCGGTGTTAATGATAAGATGCTTTCATTGGCTATTTCTAATCCTAACTTACGTCCGCAAGCGGATAATGTTTACGGTTGGGTAGCTACTCCTACACAAACCAGCATTGTTTTGGATGGAGAGTGGGTTCTGAATGGTGATGCAATCGACGGTGTTACTATCACTCCACAAAGTGATAAAACTACAAAGATTGATCTTACTCTTACTGAGGGAGAACCTGTATATATTGACTTAGTTGATAAAGACGCTGTAGGCATAACCACAGTAGATCAGTCAGAACAGGCACACGTTTATACAGCCGGACACGACGTATTTGTTGTAAATGCTGTGGGAACAGCTATGGTATATGATGTTGCCGGACAGGTTATTAAATCTGTTGACGTAGACGGATCGGCACGTTTCACTCTTGATCAGCAAGGATGTTATATTGTGAAGATCAGTGATAAAACAGTGAAGGTTGTAATTAGATAACCTTTCGATTTCGTAATTTTTCTAACCTTTGATTGGAACACCGGCTCGAAAGGGTCGGTGTTTTTCTTTAATTGATTTCTTTTTTGAAAAAAAATATTAAACAAACAAATCTATAACAGAGAATATTATTTTAAATACTATT
>ERZ780218.108-NODE-108-length-85751-cov-91.828802_pt1 | contig 85751 bp, 58 predicted proteins | sample MGYA00510975_ERZ780218 | MGnify/ENA primary metagenome ERZ780218 (study PRJEB29588, sample SAMEA2152063) | human gut metagenome | biome: human gut; feature: human-associated habitat; material: faeces | place: Denmark | collected 2008/2010 ... | reverse complement strand
CCGCTATTAGGGCTCATTGGGGACTTGCACCCGTTAGCTAATACTCATGCCGAGCGTACTATACAACAAAGGCTGCACCGATGGCGCAGCCTTTGCCTATTTAATTATATGAATATTACTCACCAGGGAATATGAAAGTTTCATCAAAAGGTCCGAAACTTCCGGCACTGACAGTAAATTCCAATGTCAGAGTTACCACACCGTTTTCTAATGTTCCCTGACCTTCGACGTACAAAGTACCATAACCTCCGTAATCACTGGCAGCCGCTTGTCTGTCAACCACAACAGTACTGCCGTCTTCTTGCAATTTAAGGATGATGTCATATCCATTTTCATACGGAGCTACGACTTTATACCATTCAGCCCCTTCAGCCTTCTGAAAAGTTGCATTACCCGCACCTCCATAGAAACTGGATTCTATCATGCCAACTCCTATCGAATTATATTTATAATTACGTGCAATAGTAATCGTAGTAGAAGAAGGAGCATAAATATATGTATCACCTTCAGCTATACTAAGAGTCAACGATGCACTTTCACCAACCGGAATATCAAAGGCAATATCAATTGTCTTGCTCGTTTCCCCCTCTTGAAAATCAACGGTAGACGGAAAAGTAAAAATGTCGTTATCTCCAGTCAATTGCACTGATTCCGCACCCGTACTATTTCTGCCGATAGTAACCTGTACTACCTGGGCATCATCTGGAATCAAATCAAAACTTGTCTGCGCGTCTTGGTAGAAATAAGCCTGCACGCCCTCCGTCTGTACGGGCGACGGGTCTCTGTCTACCTCATCCGTACATGCGTTGAAGCTCAACGCTAATGCCATGCAAACGATGGCTTGGCTGTATGTAAATAATTTCTTAATCATCATTTTATACTTGTTTTATACATTAATTATTGACCTGTCCATGGAGAATAAACGCCACTCGGGTCAGGGTTTTCATAACCTATCAACGCCGCGTTATTGTTTTCTTCTGTTTGTACGATACAGATGTTCATCCATGCCGGACGACCGTTGGTGTTAAACCGACGCTCATCACTGAAGTTCGTACCACTATAGCCACGGGTTACCGACATATCCAGACGTTTTACATCGAAGAATGTCAAGCCTTCTCCCCACAACTCGATACGTTTCTGCAACACCACTTCATTAACAACCGCATCGGCAGAAGAAGCCGTGCAACGGTAATTGGCGTCACGATAAGTCTGCATGAACGAGTTAAGCAAGTCCCTGCCTTGTGTTGCGTTCTGATGAGCGACAGCTTCTGCCTCTATCAAATACATTTCTTCTACACGCATCAACGGATATGCCGAAGCCGCACCTGTTGTAGAAACATCGCCATTACCTTGGGCAGGACGGAATTTCAATGAAGCATAGTCAGGCAGGCTGGCTCCGCTTGTGCCGCAATAAGTGTTCTGACCTTCCAACGCGCTTCCGGCAGGAGCTTTCCATGCCAGCTTACGGAAATCGGTATCGGCTATTTTGTTATACAATGCCACGTTAATCATATTATACGGGCCTGCCGCAGCGTAACCGAATACAGCTTCATTGGACGACCATGAAGTCCAGTTCAGGATACCGGTCTTTACGACATCGTCTTCCGACTGCATCTGCGAGCCCCACAACCAAGAAGAAACGCTGATGTCATTGAATCCGTTGGTGGTGCTCAGCCATTGGTCTTCAGTCATCGGAACAGCTCCACTCGTGTCGATAGCCTTGCGCGCATATTCTTGCGCTTTCGGATAATCCGCCACCCACATATACAGGCGGGCTTTCAAGCCGTATACCACGCTGAGGTCGGGCAAAGTCTTGGCACTGCGATCCAAGTTGACGATGTATTCTTCAGCCTTATCCAAGTCGGAAAGAATGAAGTCGAACATTTCCTGACGGGGCACACGGGGATTGTTGCGCGCGGCTTCCTCCGTTACGTCTTCTTTCACGATAGGCACAGTCAGGTTCAGCACATTGTTTCCGCTGGGATTTACCGCATCGGTGCCATCGTTTTCCAAGAACTCGAACATCTGGGCCATATCCAAATAGGCATGGGCACGGAAAGTATAACCCACACCCAAGTAACCCAACTGAGTAGCATCTGCCGTTTCCGGATTCAAAGCCATAATGATATTATTGGAAGTCTGCACATATTTCCAAAAATAATTCCAAATATATTGAGTCGACATATAACGTGGACCAATATAATAGTTTCCTTCCCACGCCGAATAATGGTCATAATTACTACTTACAACCGGCATGTCTTCGGTCATTATGTCACGGATATGCATGATAGACCCATATCCCCAGTCATAACCGGGAGCACTCGGGTCTTTTCCTAATACATCATATTTGTTCAAGAAAGCGGGCATCGCCCACAATAAGGCTTCGGTAGCTTTCGAAGAGGAAGTCAATTGCTCATCTGTCGCCACATCGGTAGGAAAAGTTTCATCGATACATCCGGTCATCGATACGGACACAGATGCCAAGCAGCCGATTCCTATTATGAATTTAGATATATTTCTCATTTTTCTTTTAATCGTTACAAGTTATTAGAATGTCAATGTAATACCGCCCGAAATCGTACGGATTGGAGCGTAATAAGATGAAGTTATTTCACCGGAGATGCTTTGACGCGGATCCATACCTTGGCGTTTCGACCACAACCAAACGTTGTCGGCACTGAGGTAAACACGTACCTTTTCGATGCTTGCCTTGCGTGTCAGGTTCTTCGGAAGCGTATAGCCGAAGTTGATGTTCTGCAAGCTCAGGTAAGAAGCACTGGTCAGGAAACGGTCGGATGTACTTGCCGTATACAAGTCACCGTATTGGAATCTCGGTATCGTGCTACTCGGATTTTCCGGAGTCCAAGCGTCCAGCAAGTCTGCATGAAACGCGCTTCCTCGTCCGTTAGCTGTAGGAGAAGTCATCATGTTAGCGTAATCGCCATCGTATACCTGACCGCCAATCTGGTAAGAAAAAGCCACACTCAAATCAAATCCTTTATAAGCCAATGAGGTACCGAAACCACCGTACACATCCGGAAGAGCTGTACCGCACAAGTGCATGGTCGCATCCGAATACTTTGTTGTAGTGGTCTGAGTCACCGTACCGTCTTTAGCGGTCACATCCTGATAATACAGCGCGTCACCGTTTTCGTTTACACCCGCATACTTAGGCATATAGAACGTATACAAAGGAATGCCCTCGCCATACATATAGTTGCCGCTTGAGAATCCGCCTACGCCGTCTACCACCATGGTCTTACGTTCGTCGGGCAAAGAAGTCACCTTATTCTTATAATGGGTCAGGTTCAGGTTCAAATCCCACTGGAAATCTTTCGTCTGGATAACCGTACCGTTCAGTTCGACTTCCACGCCCAGGTTGCGCATATCGCCTACATTGGCATAATACGAAGAGTAACCGAACGAAGGAGGAAGCGGGAATGAGAACAGCATATCCGTCGTCTTGCGCATGAAGAATTCCGCCGTACCGGTCAAACGTCCTTTGAAGAACTCGAAATCGAATCCCATATTGAAGTTACTGTTCGTTTCCCAAGTAATGTCCTTGTTTCCGTAAGTTTCGGGAACGGCAGCCGGATAACCCGATGAGTTGACAATCGTATATGTATTCGTATAACGGTAATCACCGATATTGTCGTTACCCTGCGAACCGTATGAAATCTTGAACTTCAACATATCCACCCAGTCGGCATGGAAGAAGTCTTCTTTCGAAATCATCCATGCTGCACCAGCCGACCAGAAGTTACCCCAACGGTTATCGGGATGGAAACGCGAAGATGCATCGCGGCGGTAAGAACCCGACAAGAAATATTTTTCGTTGAAATCGTATTGAATACGGCCAAAGTAACCTTCGGTATTATAATCGGTCGTATAAGAAGTTGCACTTTTATCGGTTACGGCACCAATCAGCTCGGAGTTTGTCGGGTCGAACATATTCGATTTCGAACCCATCAAATAGTAATATTTATGACGGTAAGATTCATGTCCCAACATCACGGCGATATTGTGATGGCCGAACATCCGCTGCCAGTTCAAAATCTGCTGGTGGTTGTACGACATGTCACGCAGGTGATATTTATAAGAAATACCGTTTTCGGTAGCATACTGGCCATAATACGGGTTGGTAACAATTGTCTGACGGGTTTCGTCCACATTGACACCCCCATTGAAAGTAAACTTGAAATCTCTCAAGAAACGCACTTCAAAGAATCCGTTGGCACTCATGGCATTACCTTCACGCTGATAAGTATTCAGCAACAAATCGGAAGCAGCATTCGAATTACCCAATATCGGACGTATGGCACCTGCATTCTGGCCGTCACCATAGTCATAACGCATGATGCCGTTAGCATCGGTCATGATATTTCCGTTACCGTCACGCATATACATCGGATAAATCGGGGCAACCTGTGTAGCAATGGCAAAAATATTTCCGGATGAAGCTGAATTTCCATCTTCATCTGAAGACAATGAATTTGCGTTAAAATGCGTATAAGCCATATTGGCACCTACTCTCAACCACGGTTTCACTTGGAATTCCGCTCTCAAACGTCCGGTCAGACGCTCGTAATCCGAATTGTCCACAATACCATCGTTGCTCAGGTAATTGACAGATGCATAAAATGAAGACTTGTCTGTACCTCCCGATATGCCGACATTATATTCCTGCCGCAAGCTATGCTTGTAGATTTCATCCAACCAGTTATCCGGACGTAACAAGAATGATTGTCCGTTATAGTTAACTACACGACCCAACGTAGCGTTCGGATTCAATTTTCCGTTCGCTCCAATCACATACTGGCCTTCTGGAACCGTATATACGTTATATCCCAAGCCATAGTCACCGTTACCGAACATATTCTGGTTTGCCAACTGAATGGCTTGTGCTTGCGAATAGCCCAAGCCTCCCATTTCCGTCGGATTGGCAAAATAATTCTTCAGCGCGCCGAAGTACATTTCATAATATTGTGCAGGGTCTTTGATATAATTATAGTCTTGAGTAGCACGTGAGTTCGAACCCCATTTAGCGTCTACGGTCACCTGAGCCGTACCCGCTTGTCCTTTCTTTGTAGTAATCATAATGACACCGTTGGCACCACGCGCACCATACAAAGCGTTCGAAGCTGCATCCTTCAATACAGTCATCGACTCGATATCCTGCGTACTGATGTTGTTCAAATCACCGTCATAAGGCATACCGTCCAAGATAATCAACGGGTCGTTTTCTGCGAAAATAGAACTGATACCACGGATTTTGATTTTCAGATCATCGCTACCCGGTTGTCCAGTAGGAGAAGAGATCTGCACACCCGACACCTTTCCGGTCAAAGCGGAAACAGCATTCGAAGTCTGGATTTTGCCTATCTCGTCAGCCTTCATCACCGATGCCGATCCTGTAAATGCCGACTTCTTCGCAGTACCATAAGCCACCACCAAAACCTCATCCAACACTTCTGCATCCGACTTCAGCACTACTTTCATAACCGGCTTAATATCAAGCTCTTGCGTCTCCAGCCCGATGAAAGAAACCACCAAAGTTCCCGCCGAACTTGACAATATGTGTAATTAGTTGATTATGAATTAACTATCCATTCTTTCCAAAATTGTCTTACTTCTAAGAAATAAGTCTTATAGGATAATATAAAACAGTTTTTTCGATTTATTTTCTACCACAAATGTTACCCGAAACCCCTGATTATATTTGAAACTATATCATCAGAAACTCTTCTATGTTTTTAGGTGTAATGATTTTGAAGTGGGCATCAGGATATGCCGTAGAGAAAGATTCCGGACATTTATTTTTTGATTTGCGCTCATTCCATTTAAATTCAAATGCGTTAATCATGCCGTTTTCTTCTTCAATGTAATCAATTTCTTTTTGTTGTTGGGTACGCCAGAACCATGATTGTGCAAAGCTGTTTTGATAGGCATTTTGCTTCAACCGTTCAGCTATCGCAAAATTTTCCCACAATTCTCCCGCATCCGTACGGTTTTCTATCTGGGCAAGATTCCCGATTACGGCATTCCGTATGCCAAGATCCCAAAAATAAATCTTACGGCTTGCCTTTAATTCATTGCGGAGATTGCGCGAGAAACTTCCTAGGCGGAATACAATGAATGACTTTTCGAGTATGTCCACATAGCGTTCTACCGTTTTCGAATCCAAGCTTATCATGCTTCCGATTTCATTGTATGATACCTGGCTACCTATCTGCAAGGCAAGCGCCTTAAGCAAACGCATCAGCCTATCCGGCTTATTGATATTGTCGAGTGAAAGAATGTCCTTATACAGATAACTGTCCGACAGTTCTTTCAATATATTTTTCTCATCCCCCGGATTGTACACTGCTTCTGGATAATATCCGTAAACCAAACGGTGGGGAATCATGCGCAGTTCATCTAAAAGGCTGGTATGTGCTGCCATCTCTTTAAATGTCATGGGAAACATTTTGAACTCGCGCTTACGTCCGGTCAACGGTTCGTTTACTTTCGAAGCAAGGTCAAAAGAGCTACTGCCTGTCGCAACGACCTGTACGTTAGGTATCTGGTCTGTGACAAGTTTAATACGAAGCCCGATGTCCGGAATACGTTGTGCCTCATCTATCACAAGATATTTATTGTTGCCAAGCAGAGCACGCATACGGGTGGAAGACATCTCCCGGAATAAGTTCTGTATATCAATGTCGTCTCCGTTCAGCCATAAGACATCTTTGTTTTCACCAAGCAGTTGTTTGAGCAAGGTAGATTTGCCTACCTGTCTTGCTCCCATGATGATGATTGCTTTGTTCCCATCGAGCAATGGTCGTATGTTTTCTTCTAATATACGATGTATCATAGACTGAATGTTTTCTGCAAAAATAGCAATCTATTTGATGAAATCCAAAATTATTACAATAAATTGGGAATGTAATCCGAATATCTTATAAGATAATTGGATTCTTTTGTACCATGCAGTGAAGAAAGCGGATGAGGGTGTATTAAAATAAAAATCAACTTTCATTTTGTCATTCTAAACGTAGTGAAGGATCTAGAAAACAGAAGCTGATGCATGCGGGATTCTTCGCTTTGTTCAGAATAACATTACTTTTTGATAGTCGTTCTTTATTTTGATACCCCCTCTTTATTCCATGGACACCTTGCAAAATGGAAGAAGTTACCAAGGAATCAAGCAAGTTCATCTGAGGGATTTTCTGCTGGCTAAAGACAAAGGTAAACTGTAACTAATAGAAAATGAAGTTGTCGCATTTTCTAATAGCAACAAAAAAAGGCTGAGAGTTATAAGCAATCTCCCAACCTCTTTTTTATAAAACAGATTTTTATACTTCTTTTATTTCATGCTAATAGCTGAATTATAATCTGATTCCCGTTGTGGTATAATCCATTTCCAGAATGTTTCTAAGTCTCCATACGTACCAGAAACACTTGAATGGTAATTCCCATCCTCATCGAATCCATTACGGACAACATTGTCTCCCCAACGTTTGCAATCCATCCAACTGAAACCTTCACCCCATAATTCAAGACGACGGTATAGTTTGATTTCGTTTAACAAGTCTGTTCCTGTTTTTGTACAAGTATAAGACTCGTCACGGCCACTGGTTTTGTTTAATTCAATCAAAGCGTTTTGGGCATCCGTTTCATTTTGCATAAAAAAGGCAGCTTCAGCCTCTGTCAGCAACATTTCAGAAGCACGGAATATAGGTTGACATCCTACTGCCGGCTGTGCCGTACACTGGAATTTTAAATTAGCGTATGCATAATTCTGCTCAAGAGCCGCTGGTACGGTTTGTTTTACATATGTAGCAGCTTTGTCATATGCAGCTTCATCTGAAAACATTCCATTTGAAGTTCCAGCCTCGTCACCAGCAACAACATCACTAAATGATTTCCCTTCCGGCAAGAAGGTCTTTTCTGTTAAAAACAACGACTTGCGGATATCTGTATCAGGAAATTGTTCTATTAAATCGCGGTTTATACAAACGTTGATGCCGTTTTGCGCATAATATCCGTTGCAAGCCATGAATAGTTGCCAACCATAATAGAAGATATTTTCTGTTTCATCATTGTATACGCTCCAAATCCATTCAGACGTGGGAGCGGCAAACCCTGCTTTGTAATCAGCCACAGACATCAAAGCATACCCGTTACGGGCTAACTTGGCATAATTGAGTGCTGTAGGATAATCTTGTTTGGTTAATGCTGCTCGTGCATAAACCGCATAAGCCGTGTTTATATCAGGAAAGCAATTCGTGCTACTTGCACTTGAATAAACATCATTGCGCGACAATCCTGACGTTTCATACAATGCTATAGCATCATCCAAATCTTTGTATATTTGGGTGTATGTTTCAGCAAGCGTAGATTGAGGCATGTCTCCTATAGACTCATCCAAACGGAGTACCACTCCTTTTGTTGCACCATTGTTGCTTTTTGCCCAACTGTCACAATAAATTTCACTTATACGGAAAAATGCATACGCACGAAATGTCAGTGCTTCAGCTTTGATAAACTGACGTTCAGCCTCTGTGCCTTCCGCTGCGTCAATCTTTGCGATGATACTATTGGCATTACCGACAATGATATAATAATAATACCATGGATATGAATCATAAATACTGCTGCTATTTTGCGTAAATTGCCCGTTCATTATAGGAGCCCATCCAGGGTTCATATAGGAAAAATTCAAATCCTGTCCCGGATATTCTCCATATAGAAGCTTCATTGTGCCTTCTCCATTGAACATCTGTCCATAATAACTATGTTGATTCACCATAACACGGCAAATGCCATTAATCGCTTGTTTTGCATTGTCAGTAGAAGCGATAATTTCATCGCCTGAAACAGAAGATGTCGGTTCGGTTTCCAACCAACTGTCAGAACATGAAGCCATCATAAGCGTACATCCTACAGCAAATGCCAAATATTTTATTGTTGATTTCATAAACTGCTTAATTTATCGTTTTCAAAATGTTAAGTTTAAACCGAATGTAAAGATACGGGCAGATACAAATGTATTGTCTTGAGTACCATTGAAACTATACTGGGGGTTCAATCCTTTACGTGAAGTGAAAAGTACAGCGTTTTCAACAGTTCCAAAAAGCTTCAATCCGCTGATACCTAAGTTCTTAATCAATGATTTAGGAATATTATACCCCACATTTATATTTTTAATGGCAAAATAAGAGGCGGATGTCAACCAGCGGCTTCCTGCACCTTGTGAAAAAGCATCATAAGATGACAAGTCAAAAGCCGGAATGCCATTCGGGTCAATACGGTTAGGTGAGTCTTCCGTCATGCCAGCTGGAGCTTCTTTCCATGCGTTCAATAAGTCCGGATGTAAAGCCTGAGGAGATGCAGTCGATGTAGACATGATGTTGCTGTAGTTGTAATCATAAACTTTTCCTCCTAATGAATAAGTACATAATACAGACAAAGTTAAATCTTTCCATGTTAATGAAGTATTGATACTTCCATATACCTTAGGTAATGCCGAACCTTGCCAGTCCTTCTTCGCATAAGACGTATTATATACATAATCTTTACCATTGATGGTTACCACATCGCCACTTGCTCTTAAAGCGTCCGTTACCTTTTCTGGGTCAGCGTTAAACAGTGAACGTCCAGTTAATTGATCTACACCGGCATAAGTATAAGTATAGAACTCATAAATGCTATGCCCTTCACTAAAATTTTGCACGCCATTCAAAATGTCTTTTCCGTCCGGGAGCTTGGTTATTTCGTTGTGGAGACTTGTCAAGTTCAAGCCGATGTTCCACCGCCAGTCTTTTGTACGGATAGCATCAACGTCCAAAGCGATTTCCACTCCGGTATTCCGAACCGAACCGATATTTTTATAAATAGAAGACATACCAGTTCCTGCTGTGCCATCCGCGTTCCATGGCCAACCTGTCGCTCCGGCAGATAAAGGATTGTAGACATTGAATAGCAAGTCTTTTGACTTTTTATTAAAGAAGTCAATACTGAAATTCAGACGTTCGAACAAACGTCCTTCTAATGCAATATCAAACGAAGAAGAAGTTTCCCATTTCAAATCTTGATTAGCGTTTTGAGTCTTATAATAAGCTCCCATACCTGAGTTTGTATCTGAAGAATACAATGATTTATAAGCATAATAATCAACTCCTGCATCATTACCTACCTCACCGTATGATGCACGCAGTTTCAAACTATTTATCCAATCGATACCCTTCATGAATTTTTCTTCAGAAATCATCCAACTGGCACCCAATGACCAGAAATTACCCCACGGATGATAGAATCTGGAAGAGCCGTCCCGACGGAAAGAAGCATCGACATAATAACGTTGGTTGTAGTTATAACGAGCACGCGCCAAATAACTTTCTGTAGTAAATTCGTCGGCATATCCTTCTGCATAAGTCACTTTAGAGAAATTGGATGCTTCGGTATTCCCTCCGGCAATTTTTTGAGCTTCTTTCATGAAATAGTTCGTATTAAACGAATATTTAAATGATTCATGAGCAGCCAACACATCCACATGGTGCAAATTAAAGTCATGAGTCCAATACAGTTCTTGTGTAAAACGATATTCACGGCTTTTATCTGCTGTTTGGCTCAAACGTCCTCCATTGGCGGCACCATCGCCACAAACAGGATTGTTAAAATTCTTTGTATACAGATCCGCTACATATAAATCCCCTTTTGTCGTGAAAGAAAAGTCTTTCAAGAAATTAACGGTAGCATATACTTGGCCGGTGATAGAATTACGGTCTTTCCTGTTGATGTCATTCTGCAATTCGTAAATTATATTTCTTCCATCCAAATAATCATAGTTCGCTACATCATATTGTGGATTTCCATTCTCATCTAGAATTAAGGAACCGTCAGCATTATGCTGATAATAAGGATATACAGGACCCATTAAGCCGGCTGTGTAGAATGGATTGATGAAATAATTGCTTTCCGCACTATCTGCGTAATTCGAACTAGACATGGTAGCAGCCAGGTTTATTCCTGCCTTAAACCAGGTGGTAGGTTTGAAATTAGTTTTCAAACGTGCTGTAAAACGGTCGAAATCAGAAGATATAATATATCCTTTTTCATTCAGATAACTGAATGAAGCAAACATGTCATATTTTTCATTTCCCGCATCGGTACTGATACCGTATTCTTGACGATAGCCTGTTCGTTGAAGTGCATCCAACCAATCTAAATCGGTATAACCCGGTAAAACTTTTGCCACAAACTTGCCGTTGGTATCAAACCATTCAGCACCTTCTCTGTCAAAAATCTTGGTTTTAACAATGGAAGACAAGCCGGCACTCGCTGCTGCTGAAGCAGAAGCCGCATCCATACCTTTGTCCACCATAAAATAACGCTTATATCCTAAACGCATTGTTTCCATCCAGTCGTTAATGCCCATATGGTCATATTCAGGGATGGCTCGATTGTATATTCCTTGCTTTACATTAACGCGAACATTCAGTTTGCTGTCTTTGCCTCTTTTGGTTGTAATAAGTATCACACCATTAGCAGCCTTATTACCATACAAAGCAGCGGATGCAGCATCTTTCAGTACTGACATTGATTCAATATCATCACTGTTGATGTCTGTAATATCTCCGTTATAAGGCACTCCATCCACCACAATTAGTGGCTCATTTGTTCCATTTACCGAACCGAATCCACGAATACGTATTTGCGTCTTATTACTACCGGGTTCACCATAAGAGCTATTTACTTGAATACCAGGTGCAGTTCCTTCCAATGCGCTAGTGGCACTCGTTACAGGGCGCAATTCCAGTTCTTTAGCATCAATAGAAGCAACAGAACCAGTTAAAGATTGTTTGCTTGCAGTACCATAAGCTACAACCACAACCTCATCCAGCATCTCGTTATTCGAATGCAGTGCGACTTTCATAACCGGCTGAATCTTAACCTCTTGCGTCTCCAGCCCGATGAAAGAAACCACCAAAGTTCCCGCCGAACTTGATAATATGTGTAATTAGTTGATTATGAATTAACTATCCATTCTTTCCAAAATTGTCTTACTTCTAAGAAATAAGTCTTATAGGATAATATAAAACAGTTTTTTCGATTTATTTTCTACCACAAATGTTACCCGAAACCCCTGATTATATTTGAAACTATATCATCAGAAACTCTTCTATGTTTTTAGGTGTAATGATTTTGAAGTGGGCATCAGGATATGCCGTAGAGAAAGATTCCGGACATTTATTTTTTGATTTGCGCTCATTCCATTTAAATTCAAATGCGTTAATCATGCCGTTTTCTTCTTCAATGTAATCAATTTCTTTTTGTTGTTGGGTACGCCAGAACCATGATTGTGCAAAGCTGTTTTGATAGGCATTTTGCTTCAACCGTTCAGCTATCGCAAAATTTTCCCACAATTCTCCCGCATCCGTACGGTTTTCTATCTGGGCAAGATTCCCGATTACGGCATTCCGTATGCCAAGATCCCAAAAATAAATCTTACGGCTTGCCTTTAATTCATTGCGGAGATTGCGCGAGAAACTTCCTAGGCGGAATACAATGAATGACTTTTCGAGTATGTCCACATAGCGTTCTACCGTTTTCGAATCCAAGCTTATCATGCTTCCGATTTCATTGTATGATACCTGGCTACCTATCTGCAAGGCAAGCGCCTTAAGCAAACGCATCAGCCTATCCGGCTTATTGATATTGTCGAGTGAAAGAATGTCCTTATACAGATAACTGTCCGACAGTTCTTTCAATATATTTTTCTCATCCCCCGGATTGTACACTGCTTCTGGATAATATCCGTAAACCAAACGGTGGGGAATCATGCGCAGTTCATCTAAAAGGCTGGTATGTGCTGCCATCTCTTTAAATGTCATGGGAAACATTTTGAACTCGCGCTTACGTCCGGTCAACGGTTCGTTTACTTTCGAAGCAAGGTCAAAAGAGCTACTGCCTGTCGCAACGACCTGTACGTTAGGTATCTGGTCTGTGACAAGTTTAATACGAAGCCCGATGTCCGGAATACGTTGTGCCTCATCTATCACAAGATATTTATTGTTGCCAAGCAGAGCACGCATACGGGTGGAAGACATCTCCCGGAATAAGTTCTGTATATCAATGTCGTCTCCGTTCAGCCATAAGACATCTTTGTTTTCACCAAGCAGTTGTTTGAGCAAGGTAGATTTGCCTACCTGTCTTGCTCCCATGATGATGATTGCTTTGTTCCCATCGAGCAATGGTCGTATGTTTTCTTCTAATATACGATGTATCATAGACTGAATGTTTTCTGCAAAAATAGCAATCTATTTGATGAAATCCAAAATTATTACAATAAATTGGGAATGTAATCCGAATATCTTATAAGATAATTGGATTCTTTTGTACCATGCAGTGAAGAAAGCGGATGAAAAGCCTTGCAAAGGCTTTTTCTATCAGAATTTTTCGACCCAATATGTTATTGGATAATGAAAGTATCTTTATTGCAAGATAATGATTACATTAGTGAAAAATATCGCAATATGAAGAATACATTTAAATTCGGGACTGTAGTAGATAGAGCCTTCTTTACGCGTAGAGAAAAAGAACTCCGTGTGGTGATAAATGTACTAACAAAAGTTAAACAACAGAAAGACAATAAATGTGCCCATTTTTGATAATTAGAGTTGCGTTTTACTTTCAGAATATAGAAGTATTTCAACTGATACATAAACAAATCGTTGCACATGAGAGCCAAATGCGCCTATTATTGGCAGAAAATGCGATTAACATATCTTAGTCATTTTATCACCAGACAGAGAAAAAGAATTGCAATCTATCGGACAACTGTGGAGAAAGTGAAAACCATTTGGTGTTAATCTGTCTGCGGAGATTCGGGAAATATAACGTCTCCACTTGACTCGAAAAGGGGAATTTCTATCAGTACTGCTTTCTGTGCGTTAAAGCGTTTGTTGCGATAAGGGTACGTAATAAAGAATGAGCGTAATGAAATAGATGATCGTTTCTTTGCCTGTTGATATATAACCGAAGTTTGTAATCATTTAAAGAATAGTTTAAAAAAGGGTATCAAGATACGTTTATATATTTGATGATGTTTCTGTTCATTTCAAATTCGGTATAAAATCGATGCAAATACAATAATTCGGATTTGATAGTGATGGCTTCGGATTTTTCAATGACTTTTCAGAAAGACAGCATATACAATATAGAACACCCGTTAAACAATACTTACGCTAGGCATATTAAAAAATACACCCCAAAAGTTAGGCAAAACTTTTGGGGTGCTGATCAATTTGAAGTGATCTTTTTTATTTTAAATATTTTTTCATGTATCACTCTGCACTAGTTGTAGGCAAATGCAACATTTCCCTTGCTGTTCCGAAGCTTCCGGCACTAACGGTAAATTCCAAAACCGTAGTAATGACCCCATCTTCCAATGTTCCTGTTCCTGCAACATAAGTAGTTCCATATCCATTCAAGTCACTGAGAGCAGCCTGACGGGCTACTGATACAGTACGACCATCTGCACCGACTTGGAATACGATGTCATAACCTTCTTCGTATACAGCAATAGCCTTATACAAGCTTGGATTCTGGTCGGCCTGCATCACTTCAACAGGGAATGATTGAGGGCTACCATCTTCAAGGGTAAAGAAAGTAGATGTATAGGTACCTGTACCGATTGAAGAATATGTATAATCACGATAAATGGTAATGGTTTTCTGCAAAATAGCATCTACAGGAGCAGTTTCTTCTCCTAAACTTAATACCAAACGATAATTCTCACCCGGAGTAATGTCGCCTACCGTAACATGGACGGTTGCCGTAAATTCACCGGCTTCAAAATTAACATTGGCAGGTACCTGGATTTCAGAAGGTACTGCGCTGCCGTCTGCCATTGAAGCATTCAAAGGAACAGTAGCAGCCTCATCTGATACTGCACGGATAACCTCTACATCAAAACCCTCATAACCTGTTGCCGGGAACGAAACACTCTGTGCGTTAATAGCAAAGGTTACGCCCATTGTGGTCCCTCCGTAAACAGGACCCTCATTATCTTGGTCGCAGGAAGTAAGCAATCCCATGACTGCTATACTCAAGCCTAAAAAATAATTCTTTAATTTCATGTCGTTATTCTAATTGATTAAGAATTTCTGTTATTCGTCACCTAACGGATTTTGATCGGTAGCCGGATTCAGATTTGCGTTACCATCAAATTCAGTCTGTGGAATGGTCATCACCCACATGTAGTTTTCCGGATTCGTGGTAGGACGTCCGGTAAGCAATGCATCGGTAGGCCAACCCATATCAGTTGTACGCACAAAGCCTTGTTTCAGACGGCGGATATCCCATACGCGTCCATATTCACCCCACAATTCGATACGACGCTGGTCGATAATGGCTTCCAGCAACGAACCGGTACGGTCTGAAGTAGTTTCGCCCAATTCTGTTCCCGTAAGGCTGTCAATCGGATAAGTCAAGTCACGTTGGCCCATCAGGTTTCTCAAATATTGATGTGCCACGTCTTCATTGCCCATACGGCATGCAGCTTCAGCGGCAATCAGATGCATTTCTTCTACACGCATCCAAATATAGTCTCCCTCCCAAGTCTGCGTATTAGATGACTTGAATTTTTCCTGAGTGTAACCGCTGTCATCAGTATTGGCTGGATGTTCCATGTCCCACCAATCTCTGCGTGAGTCTGATGCACTCATTAAGGCATACAAGTCTTTGCTGATTTGCTTTGGAGCAGTCGCCGCATAAGCCCCCAAGTCATAGTCCATGTGGCTGAAGAAGCTGGCATACATCGTTGACTGGTCAGAACGGATAGCAGCGCCCCACATTACATTTCCGGCACTGACATCATTCAGTCCTGCAAAAGCGTCAACCGGCTGAATTGTACAACCGCTTGTTTCAATAGCGGCAACCGCAGCGTCAAATGCCGTATTCCAGTCTTCCATCGTCAAAGCGATACGAGCCAGCCAGCCGTATGCTACGCTTTGGTCGATATGGGAGATGTGTGTACGGCGAGAACCTTGTCCTAACAATTCAATAGAACGGTTAATGTCACTCAAAATCTGATCATATACTTCCTGTACGGTAGCACGAGGCTTTCCTTTCGTTTCCGGATTAGAAGGCTCTGTATAAATCGGGCAGCAAGGTTCGCTTTCATGTCCTTTGTAAGTACGGGCAAAGTTTTGAGCCAACATAAAATAGGAGAATGCCCGGATAGCGTATGCCTGACCCAATACATTATTTACCAGTTCCGTAGTTCCTTGCATGCTGCCGTCGCCTGCCAAAATTTCATTGGCACCGTTCACCCATGTATAGAAACAGTTCCACATGTCATACGGACGCCATGCCGTGCTGGCATACATATCTTTTACCTGATACAGGCAGTCGTACCAGAACCAGCCGCTACCCATTGCAGCTTGTATCATGTCTTCACCCATCAGATCTGCCATCAATACATACGAATTGATACCGAAACTTTGATGTGTATTTGCTTGAGGTGACCATGAATTATACATAGAACGATACATACCATTTAAAGCTACAATAGCAGTACCCGCATTATCAGAGATTCCACTACTCGACATAGAGTCTGTAGGCGCAGTTTCCAGCGCATCGTCCGAGCAACCCGCAAGCATAGCACATCCTACGACTCCTGCAACTATATAATTGAATATTTTGTTCATGTCTTTTCTTAAAATTTAAATTGATTAGAAATTAACTTCGAAACCTAACGACCAAGTCTTGTTCGGAGTATAAGCGTAATCGGTTTGTCCTTTAAAATTATATTGCGGATCCATACCTTGCAGATGCGTAAACAATGCCAGGTTATCCACAGAAGCAAATACGCGTACAGAACCTAAACGGGCTTTCTGCATCCATGCTTTCGGCAATGTATAACCTAACGTAATGTTCTTAATGGCAAAATAAGAAGCGTCTACCAGAAAACGGTCATTGGTTGCGTATGAACCGGCGATTTCAATACGCGGCACATCAGTAATGTCACCCGGTTTCTGCCAACGGCGTAATGCGTGGACGTTCCAAGTATTGTTGTAATACATATTGTTCATCGAACCAGCATACAGACTATCGTAAATCTTACCGCCAATCGAATAAGTGGTCAAGATAGACAGGTCAATGCCTTTCCATGTCAGGTCGGTACTGATGCTACCGTACAAATCGGGGATACGGCTGCCCAAATAATACTTGCTGTTATTGGCTTTGCTGTAATCACTGGTGATATAATCTTCACCTATCTTATTGCCGTTTTCATCCGTATCATATACCCAATAAAGCTGTGCACCGGTCGCAGGGTCTACACCAGCACTTTTTGCCATATAGAACGTGTTGATAGGCATGCCTTCTTTAATGCTGTAGATACCACTGATGATTTCAGGAGAATCGCCGGTCAGTTCCAATACTTTATTCTTTACTGTAGAGCCCATCCATGACAAGTTCCAGGTCAGATCTTCTGTCTTGACAAGCGTACCTCTGATTTCAAATTCAAAACCGCTGTTACGCATGCTTCCTACATTGGCGTTATAGCCATTATAACCAGTCGAAGTAGCCATAGGGTAGCTTAACAACATATCGGTTGTCTTCTTATTATAATATTCAGCGTTAATGCTCAAACGGTGATCCAGTAACAAAGCTTCAATGCCGACATTCAAGTTGCCATTCTTTTCCCATGTCAACGATCTGTTTTCCAATGATGAAGGCATTGCACCCGGATTGTTTTCATTAGTCCAGCTCAAATCGTAGAGTCCTTGCCACAGATAATAATTAGGGTTACCGTTTGCGTCCAAAATATTATCATTACCTTGCTGTCCATAACTTACTTTCAATGACAAGTTATTGACCCATTTCACGTCTTGCATGAATGCTTCTTTCGATATACGCCAGTTACCTCCTACAGACCAGAAAGTACCCCAACGGTTGTCTTTATAGAAACGTGAAGACCCATCCGTACGCAACGAAGCAGAGAAGTAATATTTCTCATCAAAGTTGTAATTGAAACGGCCGAACCAAGATTCGATGCGGTATTTGTTGGTATATGAATCCGCGTCATACAATACAGCACCCGGACGCAATTCCAAAATACCATCTACCAAACCGGTCCTTCCTGCTGAAAGGTATTCATATTGGTAAGCATAAAACTCATGACCACCCATTATGTCGAAGTTATGCAAACCGAATGTACGGTTCCATGTCAGAATCTGGTTGAATGTATAGCTTTGCATACGGATACTGTATTTCTGCAACAAACCGCCTGCGTTAGCCTGATTACCGTGATACATATTCATGTAATCCATCTGGTTCTGGTTACGATAGTCCATACCGAAGTTAACAGAGAACTTCAAGCCTTTGAATACACCAAATTCATCTTTATCACCACCCAATGTGAAGCCGGTACGCAAGCTGGCTACATCATTTTTTACTGATGATTTATCATCAATCAAACCTCCTAATGGGTTATAGTCATCATAACTACCCGGACGACCGCTTTCACCATAGTCCAATTGAGGATTTCCGTTTGCATCCAACAAGTTATTACCGTTCTCATCCTTTATATATACAGGAAGCAACGGAGAAATGAATTGAGCCGAATACCATACGTTAGATTGTGATGTATCTTCATATTGGCTATAATTCATAATAGAATGTGTCAATGACACGTTCATATTTGCTTTAAACCAATCAGTTACATCTGAAGTGATGCTAGCACGTCCGTTATAACGTTGGAAACCTGTATTAGTCAAAATTCCATCTTCATTTACATAACCTAAAGAGAACATATATTTTGTTCTTTCCGAACCTCCGCTCAATGAAAGCTGATGTTCGTGACGGAAAGCTCTGTTATGTTGTACAGCATCCAACCAACGTTCGTCCCACGCAGAAACAGCATCTGCACGTACCTGACCTGTAGCTGGGTCAATCAATTGATCCCATGTATAATTCTTGAACGGATTATAAAGCTCACCGGCGCTACCACCCAAGTTGCGAGCCAATGAAGCACGAGCCATAGCCTCAGCCTGCTCCCATGAATAGCCATTGCCAAACGCATAACTGTTACGGGCTGCTTCATAACTCAATTGAACAAAATCTTTTTGGCTTACTGTTTCATACTCAGGAATAGCACGGGAAGACCAGCCTGCGGTAGAACGCCAAGTTACGTTAGTCTTGCCTTCTTTACCTTGTTTTGTCGTAATCATGACTACACCGTTCGCACCACGTGCACCGTAAAGGGCACCGGCCGAAGCATCTTTCAGAATAGTCATCGATTCGATATCCGACGGATTGATAGAAGAAAGTGTACCGTCATAAGGAACACCATCCACTACATACAACGGGTCTTGTGAAGCATTGATAGAACCATAACCACGGATTACGATAGAGGCAGATTCGCCCGGTTGTCCTGAACCAGAGGTCGTCAACACACCTGTAGTCTGTCCTTCCAAGGCCTTCGTCACATTAGTAATAGGGCGAGATTCGATTTTATCACCTCCGATAACCGAGGCTGAACCAGTAAACGAAGATTTCTTAGCCGTACCGTAAGCAACGACCATCACTTCATCCAGCACTTCTGTATCCGATCGCATAACCACCTTCATAACCGGCTTAATATCAAGTTCTTGCGTCTGCAAGCCGATGAAAGAAACCACCAAAGTTCCCGCCGAACTGATGTGTATTCATAATTAACTGTTACTAAGATGTTTACAAACTTTCCTTTTTTAATCCTTACTATGGAGATATCAGCTGAAAAGCCTTGTAAAGGCGTTTTTCATCAGGGTATTTCTACCTAATGCGCTACCGGATAATGAAGTTTTTATGAAATAAAAATATCTTTATTATAGGATAATGATTATATTTGCGAAAAAAGTCGCAACGAAAAATATCGCAATATGAAAAATCCATTTAAGTTTGGGACAGTAGTAGACGGAGCTTTCTTCACGGACAGGGAGAAGGAATTACAATCTATCGGACAATTATTGGAAAGCGAGAATCATTTGGTGTTAATCAGCCCGCGCAGGTTCGGGAAAACCAGTTTGGTATGCAAAGCCTTGCAACATATAGACAGACCGGTTGTTATGGTTAACCTGCAATCAGTCACTACAGTTGCAGAGTTGGCTGCGCTTTTGTTAAAGCGCATATTCAAAATCTACCCTTTCGAGAAAATCAAGCATGCAATGACTCATTTCCGGTTCATTCCTACCTTCTCCGTCAATCCCATGACCGATGGAGTGGATGTGGCTTTCCAGCCTGGAAGCGACAACAATGTCGTACTGGAAGACGTATTGATGTTGGTAGAGAAATTAGGCGAGAGGAATAAGTTTGTTGTTGTGTTGGATGAGTTTCAGGAAATCGTTGATTTAGAAAAAGGATTAGATAAATACCTTCGTTCCGTCATACAACTGCAGCATAACGTGAACTATATCTTTTTGGGAAGCCAAGAATCCATGATGACAGAGATATTCGAGAAGAAAAAGTCGCCTTTTTACCATTTTGGCATCTTGATGAGGCTTCCCAAGATACCTTACGATGATTTTTTCTGTTATTTGTCAAAACGGTTTGCTCCTATAGTTCCGGAACGGCCGGAACAAATAGTCCAAGAAATCCTTTCGTTTACCCAATGCCATCCCTATTACACTCAGCAGCTTGCTTTTCAAGTATGGAACATGTTAGAGCAAAAAAGCAATGTGGAAAAACTTGTAGACCATGCGGTAGATGAACTGACCCGGCTGCATGATTTTGACTATGAACGCATTTGGATGGCAATGAATAAAACCGACCGGCGCATATTAACGGTTTTGGCACAAAATGTAGCCTCTCCACTTGATTCGAAAAGAGGAATTCCCACGAGTACTGCGTTCAGTGCATTGAAACGCCTGTCACAGCAAGGGTATGTGATAAAGAATGAGAAATATGAAATTGATGACCCTTTCTTTGCCCGCTGGATATACAACCGGAGCCTGTAATGATTTAAAGAATAGTCTAACCTGTACGTTATCTAATTGATATAAAAAGCGAAACTGCATCCAATATGAAATGCAATCTCGCTTTTTATATTATTAGCATTCAATATATCAATGCTTTTATGATAAAGTATCCATTATATTATTACTGCATATTGGGTAGATTATTGCTCCAACCTTCGTTTTGCTGGCAACCTGTACCGGTATTGATTTCGGCTTCAGGAATAGGAAAGACAAACTTTTGAATATCCCAATTCTGGAAGTTATCACCTGACACCAAATCTCCCATGCGGCGTGCATCGAAAAAGCGGTGACCTTCGGCTACAAATTCACGAATGCGTTCTTCTGATATGAAAGACAACAATTCGTCTGTAGTTGCAGGCAAATCTTCTGTTGATGTGATATCCAAATTTCGTTTTGCTGTAAACATCAGGTAATTCTGCGCTTCCGCAATATTTCCGTTGCGTGCCTCGCATTCAGCAATGATGAGCGACATTTCCGATTTACGGAAGATGGGAATATTGCAGACCGCTTCTGATGATTTACCTAGGAACTTGCTTGTCGTAGTCCCTCCACCGTCACTTGGCATAAACAATTGAGCACGTATATCATTTTCGCCAAACTTATTAATTACATTGTTTTGAACCGTAGCATAATAACTGCCATACAATGTATTGATGGAGTTAGCAGACAGGTTATCATCTTCCGATTTCTTTATCGTAAAGAGGTCTTCATCGGTTGCAACTACATCTCCCCACATGCTGGTATAAACTTCTGTAGAGGGTACGTTGTCGGTAGCATCACCGTTTCCTGTCCCTTTCAATGCGATGGCTTCTTTTGCAGCTGTTTCTGCTGCTGCATATTGTCCTAATGACATGTATACACGGGCTTTCAAAGCTTGAAGCCCCATCGGTCCCATATAATAGGCTGCTGTTGCACCTGTAGTATAAGTAGATTCTTCATCCCCTTGCGCAAACGCATCTTCTGCAGATTGGATATCTTTAGTGATTTGTGCGTATGTCTCTTCAATAGTACCGCGACTTACTGAAGCAAATGCTTCGGGCACTTCCTTATCAATAATGATAAGACCGAGTTGCGATTTATTTGTTTCGGAATAAGGCAATGCATACAGATTGACTAAGTAATAGTTAACCAACGCCTTTATCGCATATAACTGCCCGATATATGTGTAAGCACTCGAAACTTCGCTTTCCAATATACCGCCATTGGCAATGAGTTCTTCTGCGGCGTTAATAGTTTCGGTGGCACTTACAATAGTCATGTAGCCTACGCCCCACATGTCTTCTATTTCTTGGTCTGTGCTTGTAATGGTAAACGCACTATAGCTATACATGTGCCCCGATGAAGCACTTCCTGTACTCATACCGCTGCAAAAATCACCGATAGTAGTAGCGTAATTGCCCAACAAATAATAGCTTCCTACACGGTAATAAGCGCCATTTAAGCCGTTTTCAATGTCTTTTAAAGTTGTATAGGCATTTCCGCCGTCTTTGTTGTCGTAGACTTCTGTATCAAGGCTACAGCTGCCTAAACCCAACATAAATGCTACTCCTAATGTCAAGTATTTAATTTTTTTCATCTGGTTATTCTCCTTTTCATTAAATTCCTACTGTGATACCGAACAAGAAACTGCGAGATTGCGGATAGTTCCACCATTGTACACCATTAGCATCTACACCTGCTGGGTCAAAGCCAAGGTAGTTCTTTGCGGTAAACGTATAAAGGTTTTCAGCTTCCATAAAGATACGTACATTATTCAGGAATGTACCTTTCAACCATGACTTAGGCAATGTGTATCCTATGGTCAGCGAACGGATTTTCAAGTAATCGCCATCCATTAAGAAACGTGAAGAGCCCTGATTGCCATACGAACCATCCGTATCCAAGCGAGGTACATCCGTTATATCGCCCGGTTTCTGCCAGCGATTATCATAGATGTAGTTGATGTAGTTTTCATAAAATGCAGAACCTATTTGAGCGTCGTAACGTAAGTTGTCACCGTAAATTTTAGCTCCGGTAGAATAGTTGAACTGTACAGCCAAGTCGAAGCCGTATGCTTCCAGGCTTGTGCTGAACGAGCCGAAGAATTTCGGATTTGCATCGCCCAAGTAACGTTTTGCAGCAGCGTTGTAATCAGTAGTAGTTTCGTTGCCAGTTTCGTTCAGATACCACATTGCCAAACCTGTTTGTGGGTCAACGCCTGCATATTCCTTCATCTTCCATTGGTAAATAGGGTAACCTACTTCTGTAGTCGAGATAGAGCCTTCGATAGGGTAGTCCGTTGAAAGTTTCTTCACCTTATTCTTATTGATAGAACCGTTCCATGAGAATGTCCATTTCAAGTTTTTGTTTTGGATAAGCAATGCGTTCAGGCTGGCTTCGAAACCTTGGTTTTCCAATTTACCTACATTCTGGTAGATAGAAGACATACCGGTAGCATACGACAAAGGCACAGAGAATACCATGTCAGTTGTCTGATGATTGTAATAATCCAATGTTACGTCAATGCGTTTAAACAGGTTGAAGTCAATACCTACATTGAATTTTTTCGTTGTTTCCCATTTCAAATCCGGATTACCGAATTGTTCTTGTTGCATTCCCGGGTTACCGTTATAGTTATATCCGAAGCCATAAAGGTGAGATGCTGCATAATAGCCAGTACCTACTTCCTGATTACCGGTTGTACCGTAACTAGCACGGATAGTCAGATTAGATAACCAGTTATGTACAGGCTCCATGAATTTTTCTGCACTCAAACGGTATTTACCGCCTACCGACCAGAATGTAGCCCAACGGTTGCCTGATGCAAAACGGGATGAACCGTCAGCACGGACACTTGCTGAAAGGTAGTATTTGTTGTCGAAGTCATATTGTCCGTTGAAGAAATAAGAACAGAGGCGCAATTCGCTTTGAGCCGTTGCTGCAGAACTCGGAGTTGCGGTCAATGATACATCGTTCATATCTTCTACCGGATAATTAGATCCAGCTAAATAAGCTTCCTTCAAGTGCTTCTTCTGCCCTTCCTGACCAAGCATCAAGTTCAGGTTATGTACGCCTTTGAATGTCTTGATGTAGTTTAACGTATTAGTAATGTTCAGCATCATACGAGTGATATTTGAATTTTCACCCATACCGTTCATTTCCGCACCTTGAGGTTGCAGGAATGACCAATAACCGAACTCGTCAATCAGGTAGGCGTCTACCCCCGCACGGGTCATAAAAAACAATTCGGGAGTAAAGTTAATCCGTACATACGGACTTAACAATACACGATATTGCTTAGCAAGACTCTTGTCACCGTATTCAGAACGCATCGCTACCGGATTGTATCCAGTGGTGGTATCAAAATTATATTCACCTTCCGAATCAAATACACTAGTCATCGGGTTCATCATATAAACCTGTGTTAATGGGTCAGAGAAATATCCGCCACCGGCACCCATGTTGGTTTCAGTATACGATAAGTTGGTATTAAAGCCGTATGTAACCCATTTTGAAGGACTATGATCCATATTGAAACGGAAAGAATAACGAGTCAAATCTTTTCCTTTCATCATAGACTCATTATTATCGTATGCAAAGGATGCATAATATTGAGGAGCGTTCTCTGTATTTCCGCCACCGCTGATATCAAAAGCATACGACTGTACGAATCCGGTGCGGGTGATTTCATCCATCCAATTTGTCTGTTTGCCGGTAGAACGGTAATTAGACAGCCAACCTCCTGTATAATTATCATAGAAAGCTTCCGCACCTGCTTGATCATAAGATAATCCCCAGCCATAACCTTCATTATAATAGCCAAAAGTAGAATTACTACCGTATGAATTATAAGAATTCAACAAAGCTTCTGTAGCAAGTTCGATGTTCTTATCCGCATCCACTAATTTGTATTTGTCTGTATAAGAAGGTATTTGGTTGAATCCGACTTTAGCTGTTACATTAATTCTCGGTTTTCCGGCTTGACCACGTTTTGTGGTAATGACGATAACGCCGTTTGCCGCACGTGCACCGTAAATAGAGGTAGCGGTAGCGTCTTTCAATACGGTAATGCTTTCGATGTCTTGTGCATTAATGGTAGACAAAGGACTGGTTGTCTGACCTTCATCAGAACGAATACCTACAGCATCATTGTCGAATGCCACACCGTCAATAACATATAACGGCTGTGTTCCTGAGTTCAATGAGTTACGTCCGCGAATAAAAATAGTAGCAGGCGCACCCGGCTGACCTGAACCGATATTCATTTGCAATCCCGGTACTGTGCCTTCCAACGCCTTGATAGGGTTGGGGTCTACTCTATTCCCGATTTTTTCAGAATCCAAAACACTTGCCGCACCCGTAAATGCAGCCTTCTTTGTAACTCCGTAACCAGTCACCACAACTTCGTCCAACACCTCTGTGTCCGCATGCAGCACAACTTTCATAACCGGCTTAATATCAACCTCTTGCGTCTGCAAGCCGATGAAAGAAACCACCAAAGTTCCCGCCGAACTTGATGATGCCTATAAATGACTGTTTATAAACGAATTACAGAATTTATAATTATGCTTTGTTCTTTCTCATGATTGGTTCATATAGAGTATAACAGGGTTTCGTCTGAAATTTTTCTACCCGAGATATATCTGAAAATGATGAGATAATAGAATTTTTGATTACCTTTGTGTGAAACTCAAACACCTTTAGTTATGGATGATAAGTATAAGATACCTTATATAAATGCATGCATACGTGCTTTTGCCAAGCGTTTCAGCCTTTCGGTCAAGAATGCTTTTTTATACCTATATCGGTTTAAAGGCGTGGATTTTCTGAATGACTTTTACGGCGTAGAGCATTTGCAATCCATTGATGATGCCGTGGATGACTTGATTGTCATCTGCAAAAAAAACGGAGGACAACTGATATGATACTTTATCATGGGACTAATGTTGATTTTCAGCAGATAGACATTCGAAAATCCAATCCGTACAAGGACTTTGGTCAAGGCTTTTATCTGACTGATATTCTTGTGCAGGCTGAAAATATGGCAGCCAAGAAAGCACGGATTCTTGGCGGAAGTCCGATTGTACAGAAATATCAATTTGATGAAACGTATCTCTCGGCTCCGTTTCTGAACGTCCTGCTTTTTGAAAAGCCAAGCAAAGAGTGGGCAGAATTCATTTACCGGAATAGAACAAGGAGTATCCCTGCCTTTTCACATCATTACGATATTGTGATGGGTCCGATAGCTGATGACGGGGTAGCTTACCTTTTAAGCCGTTACGAAGAAGGTTTCTGTACTCTGGAGGAATTGGCAAAGGAATTGGAATACAAACAATTGAACAGACAATTCTTTTTCGGGACTTTACGAAGCATTAACTTATTGGAAAGAATATGATGACACCAATCCAACAGGACTATCTGATTTCACACATAGTCGATAAGATAACAGATTTTTTGATTGCGGATTTTCAATTAGACATACCTTCCGCACTGAACATAGTCTATACATCTGATACGTTCAGAGTACTTTCTGACAAAGAAACTGGCTTATACAGCCAAAGCCCTTCCTATATATATGAATGGCTTAAAAGAGAATTTCTGACGGGGAAATTGGACGGTGCTGCCGATGGGCATTAACAATGCGTCATCTAATTAATGTAAAAAACGAGATTGCACCAAAAAATAGGAATCTACTTTCACTTTGATAGATGTAAATAAATTATCTCCACTTACAGTAAAAAAGAAGACTATATTCATCAAAACGCATTCTCGAATGTAAGCAGTCACGTTGAATCGTATATTTCGTGATATATAATGTACATATGGATTTATACATCTTGCACCGTTTCTGTAGAGGCATGACATCCACGATATGCATCAATAAATGCCGTAAGAAATATAGAAAGGTCGTATCAATCTCTGTTCTGAGTAATGATACGACCTTTTGTTTTTAGAGCGTTAAATATCAAATTAAAAATTCCTATTTCAGAATTGAGTTTTATCTATCTCTTTCTTATAATTGCTATTTAAGTTAACTTAATCATTTAATCAGCCAAATTGGGATTATTGATAATCTCATTTTCTGGAATACTGAATGTCAAACGCGTATCTGTATAATCATAAGTTTGCCCAGGAAGCATCGCATCTTCGGTACAACGTGTGACTGATTTTTGGAAGCGTTTCAAGGTCAACAGTCCACGACCTTCTGCCCATAATTCCAAACGCCAATTGAAATAAATTTCATCCAACAACTCAGATTGGCTCATATTAGTCAAAGTCTCAGCCGTTTCCACATCACGCTCATTCAAGAGTGATTTTAATGATGCTTTTGCCGCAGGAAGATTATTATTCCGCATATTGGCTTCTGCATTGATCAAGTACATTTCTTCCACACGCATGTAAACTTCGTCATCATACCATTCACGATTCCCCATGATGCGTTTACTGTCATAGAATTTCCACCATGTAGTCAATTCCAATTGATTGCCATCCTCATCATATTCAGTGAACCATTTCTTACGCTCGTCTGATTCAGGAATAGAATTATACAAGTTGGTGTCAATCAGTTTTTCACCGCCAGCATAAGCATAGCTATAAGTGAATAAGTCTACGTGTCCCCAAAAAGTAGGCAATGCAGGTGAGTTGCTTACAGTAAGGTCAATGGCCCACATCCAAGAAGGAATGGTGACAGAATTGAAACCGGAATTGATGATTTCATTTTTCGACATTAAAGGATATTCTCCAGAATCTATGACTTCTTGCGAAATCTTGGCAGCATTGGCATAATCTCCCATAGTCAAATAAACATACGCCAAAATACCTTTGGCTACATTAGCATCAATTTGGTCTTTCTGACCAGAAGGACGGACATATCCTTCCAAAAGGGGTATGGCATCAGTTAAATCTTTTATGATCAGCTTATAAACATCTTCCACACTTGATTTTGGAGCAGCTTCAGCAGTCAATTGAGTCCGATAAAGTGGAATAGACAAAGCTGTCTTGTCTTCTAAATAAGGACGCGCATAAAGATTCACCAAGTTAAAATAAGAATGTGCTCTTAATGCTTTGGCTTGTGCATAATACACTCCATTATCTCCTGAAGGAGTAGCTTCATCTCCTCCTGCCGCATCAATGATTTCATTGGCAGCTTTTATCAAGCGATAATAATACCGCCAAAATTGATAAGAGAATGCTGCAGCCGTGCGGGTGGAACAAGTTAAATTACCTGCATATTCAAACCAGCCATACCCTTGAGCAGCAATAACCATATCCCCACTCATCAAATCGGTTGCAATATCTACAGCTTTTTGTCCAAAATCATCATGACCTCCTACACCTCCGGTACTCATAGCAAATGTTGTAGAATAGGTACCAAGAGCTTGTCCCATCAAAATATTTGTATTCCATTTGGCAACCTCTTCCAAATCATCCGAGGTTATGTAATCAGTAGGGCTTTTCTCCAAAAACGAATCTTTACATCCGCTACTTAACAGTATCAGCCCTATTGACAAAATAGATATGTGTTTTTGTATCTTCATTTTCATAAGAATTCTTTGTTATGTTTTGTTTAGAATTGAACCTGAATGCCTCCCATGATTGTGCTCAGCGGAGTATATTGACTTCTTCCCGATTCACCGGAGTCATTATTGTTGTCGTTGTTGACTGTATCGCTGTTGCCAGAAGATGCCGTTGGCACATATCCTTTACGTGAAGATAAATAGAACAGATTATCTCCCGATACATACACGCTCAGCCCACCGATTTTCAACTTGGATGTTATGCTGCGTGGAAATGTATATCCAAGTCGGATATTCGACAAATTCAAATATGAACGGCTTGTCAAGAAACGAGTGGATGTGGCATTGGCATAGTTCGTAGCATCAGCACCACCACCATAATCCATTGACAGTCTGGGAACATCGGTGATATCACCCGGATTCTGCCAACGCTTTTCGATATCTTTATGCCAGTTGTATGAACCTGCAGTTCCATTATGCATCAATGCTAAATAGTTATAATCGAACCCATAACCGCCAATGCCGTAAGAGAATGTTGCGTTCAATGTAAATCCTTTCGCATACAAATCAAAGCCGAAACCACCTTGCAGGGCAGGAATAGCTGATTTCCCTACAAATTTCTTTGTCGCTTGGCTCCAATCACTGGTTTGTTCAACTTCCAGTTTATTGATAGCGTTTGTTGATTTGTATGTTTCCATATCGGTAATCAGCTCACGATCTCCATTCGGTTTGACATTATAATATTGATTGTATAATGCATAACCTGTTTGTGGGTCTACACCTGCATATTCACGCATATAAAAGTCATAGAGCGAATGACCTTTTGCCCAGCCATAATAAGTAGACAATTCAATGGCTTTTTCCTTTCCGGTTGTTTCGTCAATCGGCATCTTCGTCATTTCATTCTTGTAATATCCACCGTTTACCCGGAAGTCGAACTTATAATCTTTCTTGTTCAACAAATGAGCAGTCAAAGAAAATTCAACACCTTGATTGACCAACGCACCATCATTTACCGGATACGATGCATAGCCAAGTGAAGGAGCCACTTGTTTCATAAACAACATATTGGTAGTTTTCTTATGGAAATATTCCACTTCACCTTCCAAAATGTCTGCTATGTTGAACTCGATACCAGTATTGAATGTCGAACTTCTTTCCCAAGTCAAATTCGGATTACCCTTAAATACAAAACTGAATGTATAATTATCATTCAGGTTATTGATCTGGTAAAGGTCGGCATAAGGATAGTAACCGGCGATTACCGGAGAGGTGATGAAATCCTGATTACCCAATACCCCCCAGCTTATTTTGTATTTCAGATTTTTCAACCACTTCACATTCTTCATAAACTCTTCGTTTGTAATGGCCCAGGCAGCTCCTACAGAACCAAAAGTTCCCCATTTGTTTCCTTTTGAGAAGCGTGAACTTCCGTCTGCGCGAATAGTTCCATGAAGGAAGTATTTATTATCCCAGTCGTAACGCAATTGTCCGAAATAACTTTCAATAGCGTAGCCGTATGTATACGACTCCATGTAATCCATTACGACTCCGTTACTCCATTCCGTATTGTCTGGACGTACAATCTTGGATTTACTTCCATAAGAAACGGCTGTGGTACTGTTCGTTGACTCATGAGCTACGAATGCATCAAAGTTGTTTTTTCCGAAGCTTTGGCTCCACGACAAAATTTGATTGGCTGTGAAGTTCAAATAGTTGGTCTGATATTTGATAATCTGTCCCTTTCCCGCACTGTCACCATAGTACGGATTGGTCAATTCATTCTCTGCTTGCCCTAAATATTGCAAACCCAAATTAGCGGTCAATTTGAAATACTTCAAGAACCGTGCTTCAAAAGAAGCGTTTCCATTGAACTGGTGCGATTTGATTTCATCCTCATCCAACAGCAAGGCTCCTGCAGGGTTGATTCCGGCACCGAACGGACGCTGATAGCCTGCGTTCATTCCATAATCATACTTGTTGCCGCCAATGTTGGTGTCTTGCACGATATTGCCTTCTTCATCACGTTCGAACACAGGGAAAATTGAAGGCATACCATTTACAAACTGGAAACCGTTATTCATATTGCTATCTGATTGCCCCGGGCGGTTTGTAATCATATAAGCATATGAAAGCGAAGTGGTAGCCTTCAGCCATGGAGCAATCTGATTGCTCATGTTGTTACGAACATTGAAACGTTCGTAATCAGATGAAATGTAATAACCTTCATCTTTCAAATAGCTGAAAGAGGTGTAATGTGTCATTTTGTCTGTACCACCTGAGATCTTCACACTTGCATCAAATTTTTGTCCTGTACGGAAAAGGTAATCATCCCATTTTTCAGGTGTATATTTGCGTGTTATTCCGCTATTAAAACGTCCGGTAGAAGGGTCTATCAGCTGATCGCCGGCTGCTTTCCACATATTGTATATAGGAGCTATTCCGGCTTGTCCTCCACCAAACAAGTTTTGTGATGCCCACGCTGCAGCTTGCTGAGCGTCATACCCTCCAGCCACTTGAGCGTAACCTTTCATGCTTTCCCAAGTCAACTCCGTGAAGCGTTCCGGGCTATCAATGACATCATATTGAGGAATCAGACGCATATTGGCACCATATTTTACTTCCGCATCAACACGAGTCTTGCCTGCTTCACCTTTCTTTGTCGTAATCAATACAACACCATTAGCAGCGCGAGAACCATACAATGCAGTTGCCGTAGCATCTTTCAATATAGTCATGGAAGCAATATCACTCGGGTCAATACCACTTAAGTCCGCCTCAAAAGGAATGCCATCTACTACATACAAAGGAGAACGACTGGAATAAGCAGAACCAAGACCGCGGATACGGATGCTAGCATTAGTACCCGGCTGACCTGATGTTGACATAACCTGTACGCCTGCTACTTCTCCTGCCAAAGCTTTCGATAATTCTGTAGGATTTTTCAATGCAATCTGTTTCCCATCGATTTCAGTTGCTGAACCAGTAAATGAACGTTTGGTTGCACCTCCATAAGCGACCACCATTACCTCATCCAGCTCGTGTGCATTAGACTGCATCATAATTTTCATAACAGGTTGAATCTTAACCTCTTGCGTCTGCAAGCCGATGAAAGAAACCACCAAAGTTCCCGCCGAACTGATACTATTGTGCAATAATCAGATTATGAGTGCTTTACAAATATTCCCTTTAGGCATTTAAACAAGAGGCAACAGCCTTATAATACCCTGTAGGCGTGTTTCAACCAGAAGATTTCTACCCAAACAGAACCCGAATCAATCTTTGAAACTTCAATTATGATTGAAGAATTCATATATTTCCAGCAAAGTTTCAATTATAATTGAAACTTTTCATTATCTTTGTGTGATTCTAAAAAAGAAATATATGAAAGAGAAATACATAAGCAGACCGCTTTATACGGAAAAGGTGCGGCCTTTTATCGGGAAGCAATTAATCAAGATATTTACCGGACAGCGAAGAGTCGGCAAAAGCTATATAATGCTTCAGCTGATGGATACAATAAAGGTACAGTATCCGAACGCGAATATTATTTATATTGACAAAGAATTATTGTCTTTTTCAGAGGTGAAGGATAGTAATTCATTATATGATTATGTATCTTCCCATTTGACATCCGGACCGGACTTCCTATTCATTGATGAGGTGCAGGAGATTGACGGCTTCCAGCTTTGCTTAAGAAGTTTATTGAACGAAAACAAGTGTGACATCTATTGCACAGGGAGCAATGCAAAAATGCTTTCCGGCGAACTGGCTACGCATTTAGGAGGCAGATACATCGAAATACCCGTACACTCGCTCAGCTATCGGGAGTTTTTAGAATTCAACAGCCTTTCCGAAAATGATGAGTCTTTGAACCTGTATCTCACATTAGGCGGTATGCCTTACCTTCACAACTTGGCTTTAGACCGGAACGTCATTTACGAATACCTCCGCAATGTGTATTCCACGATTCTGCTGAAGGATGTCGTGAGTAGGGAAGCTATCCGTAATGTTTCTTTTTTAGAGAATTTGGTAACCTACCTGACTGAAAATGTAGGTTCTCTGTTTTCCGCTCAAAATATCAGCAAGTATCTGAAGTCGCAGCATATCAACATGCCGACTCAAACGATACTGAATTATTTGAAAGCGTTGTGTAATTCTTATTTTGTCTACAAGGTCCGGCGTGCCGATGTCAACGGTATGAAAGTGTTCGAGATAGGCGAGAAATATTATTTCGAGGATTTAGGCATCCGCAACGCTATCCGCAGGTTTGACTTCCGGAAAGACGTTAACAAATTAATGGAAAATGTAGTCTATATAGAATTGCTCCGTCACGGATATACGGTTTATATAGGGAAAAATGATGTGAAGGAAGTGGATTTCATTGCGGAGAAAAACGATGAAAAGCTTTATATTCAAGTAACTTACATGCTATATGATGAACAGACTATACAACGTGAATTCGGCGGATTGATGGAGATAGCCAACCATTATCTTAAATACGTCATCACAATGGATACGTTACAAAACGGAGGAAGCTATCAGGGAATCAAGCAGGTACATTTAAGGGATTTTTTGTTGGCTGAAGACAAGGGGAAACTTTGACTGTTAGTAGATTCTTGAAATAGAATATGCCTATTCCACAGAATATCGTTTATATATCCTCTGATACTTATCTCAGATTTTGTCGAATGTAGAACCTAAAAATCCTTTATGTATTTATCAATTGCAGAAAGAGGAATTTGACGGGAAATAAAATCCGCTTACACTTTTGGATTTTGAATCAAATGTGTAAGCGGATTTTAATTCTCTTTTATATACTAGTCATTCTGTTCTGTAATAGCACTATTCGCATTCAATTCTTTGTCCGGAATTTGATAGATAAATAGTTTATCACCAGCCGGAACTGATTTAGGAGTCGTAGCACTATGATTAGTTGCATGTGTTCTGTCTAAATCCTCATTGCGGCGTTTCATGTCAAACAAACGTCTTCCTTCACCCCACATTTCAATACGTTTTTGAATTTCAATTTCTTCTAATAACGCATCTCCAGATTTGCCGCAAGTATATCCAGGTACACGGGTTTGCATAATAGTTTCCAACATCGTTTTTGCTTCAGCTGTTTTCCCTGCACGGTATAAAGCTTCGGCTGCCACGAAATACATTTCACCTGTACGCAAATAGATATAATCAGAGCAGAAGGTGTCTCCTGTTCCTAATGAACCGACATCCACAAATTTGCATTGGATATATTGACGTACATTATAATGAGAATTCGATTCATCTACATCAATACCAAACCATTTTTTACGAATATCATTGTCTGCAATTTTATCATACAAGTCGCTGGCAATCATTTTATAGTTACCTAATGCACCTCCATACCCCGGTCCAAACGGATCCATATTACTCATAAATGAAGCATAAAATGTATTGGTTTCGCTATTGATGTCAGCACCCCAAAGCACTTCACTTAAGTTGATGTCATTGAAACCGGACAACAATTCGTCTTCATCCATCAATGTTCCGCCTTGAATAGCTATTTGGGCATATTCTGCGACTTTATTCCATTGGTCAGGATAATCGTTTACGAACGAAAGAATGTTAGCGTAAATAGCAGCTGCAGCATACTCATTCAGTTCTGCTTTACTTGAAATTCCTTTGCCTTTAAGATAATTGTACCCTTTGTCAATATCGCTGAGAATCTGGTCATATACTTCTTTTACAGGAACACGCTCTAATCGTGTCTCAGTTTCTGTATAGATAGGAATACCCGGCTTTTCTTGATTCCATTGGTAAGGTTGTTGGTAAAGATTGATTAGCCAAAAATAACAATAAGCACGGATGGTATAGCTTTGTCCCAGCATAGTTTCTACGGTTTCATCACCGTCTTCCGCTAAACCGATTAAGTTGGTAATCACTTCGTTCGCTCCACTGACTACAGCATAAAGTTCTTGCCAACAGGTTGTAGGACGGCGGTAATTCGAGCCACGGTTATCCAACATATAATCGTATACGAAGAAATGTTGAGTCAGATAAGCCATATCATCCCCCATTAAGTCGGTAGCCAATTCAAAAGCTTTCAGTCCGAAGTCATCATGGCTTTGTTGGGCTTCCGGAGCAAACAAATTTTTGTAATATCCTGTGATATAAGCCTGAATGGCAGTAGGATCCCTTTCTATAGCGTCTTTAATCTGGTCTTCCGAAGCATATTCGCTTGGTTCTTTGTCCAAGAAGTCGTCCGCACAACTCCCTAATGAGAAAGCTACGGCACATAATGTAATGTATTTAAGAAACTTCATAGTCTGTTCTTGTTAAAAGTTTAAGTTAATACCGAATGAAATCGCACGGATAGCTGAATAGTTGGCATCTGAATATCCATATTCATATTGACGCGGATCCAATCCTTTGCGTTTTGAGAACATGGCAACATTGTCTGCCGAGATATAGATACGTGCTGAATTTGCCTGTATCGCTTTCATCCATTTTGTTGGGAAAGTATACCCCAATGAAATGTTGCGGATATTGAAATAAGATGCGCTGATCAAGAAACGTGATGACTGCTGGTTGCTATTTTGCGAACCATCCATAATAGGTACGTCTGTATATTTGTTTTCCGGAGTCCAAGCGTTCAGGATATCTTTGTGCCAGTTCGAGCCCACATTGCTTCCTGCATGCATGAATCCCATGTACATGCTGTCATAGATTTGACCACCCAATTGGAAGTTTGTTCCGATAGTCAAATCAAAGTTTTTATATGAAAAGTCCATTGACAAACCTCCTTGGAAATCAGGCAAAGTCGAGCCTAAATCGTATTTGTCGGCTTGGGTATAATCTTCGGTTACGGTTCTGCCCGTTACATTCCCATTTTCGTCTTCTACATTCATATACCATTGGGCTGCACCTGTTTCCGGATTTACACCTGCATATTCGTATGTATATACATCATAGATAGAACCTCCTTCGGTCAGGCGGAACAAAGAAGATGTTCCATGGATAATACCGTCAGCTCTTTTGTCTTCAGGCAGACTCACGATTTTGTTTTTATAATGTGTCCCATTAATTGAGATGTTCCATACAAAATCATTAGTGCGGAACGGAGTTGCGGTAAGTGTAAATTCAAAACCTTGATTCTTCATATCCAACAGATTCATAGGTATATATGAAATACCAGACGATATAGGATAGGGCATATTATAAAGCATGTCTGAAGTATTCTTCAAGAAATAGTCGAAATCAAATTTCAACCGGTGGTCGAAGAAAGAAGATTCGATACCTACGTTCAAGTTCTTGCTCTTTTCCCATGTCAAGTCTTTGTTTCCGCGATAGCTTTCCACTACAGAGAATGCACCGTTATTATTTGATACGGTATATTGCTTTAAATAGGGTTGATAAACTACATAGCCATATTGATCAAGAATACCGTCATTCCCTTGTGTACCGTAACTTGCCTTTATTTTCAAGTCATTCAGCCATGATACATCTTTCAACCATTCTTCCTGAGTCATACGCCACGAACCGCCTACTGACCAGAAAGTACCCCGTCTGTTATCCGGATGGAATTTAGACGACTCGTCTGTACGGATGCTGGCAGAAAGATAGAAACGGTCTTCATAATCATAATTTACGCGACCGAAGTAACTTTCCATTGAATGTTCTTGTTTATACGAATTCATATCACTCATGGTAATGGCATTGTTGAATTCCGGATTACCAAGCGTATAGAAGTTATATTTATGCGTATATTGATAATTCTGGATATACGAATAAGATTCGTGTCCTACCATTACGTCAAATGAATGTTTTCCTATTGATTTGGCATAGCTGGCAATCTGGTTAGCTGTAAATGTCTGCATGCGGATATTGTATTTATAGGTACGTCCGTTTACATTGGCAGCATCACCATACAATTGATTCATGTGGTCTGTGCGCACTTGGTTCATTAAATCATAACCAATGTTTGCGGTCAACTTAAATCCTTCAAATAAGTTTAAGTTGATAGTTCCACGACCAGAGAAATTGTCATTCAAAGTTTGGTGTACGTCAAGATCAGAATTTGCAGCTACATTCTGGTTGCTGAAACCTGCCATACGTGAACTGTATGTTCCGTCACCATAGTCATAAATAACATTACCGTCTTCATCATACAAACGGTTCCCGTCTGTATCGTAAGCATATACTGGATAAATCGGAGCAATCTGTTGTGTAAACATAAATGCGTTCGAGTAATTTGATAAACTTGCTCCTTGGGATGTTCCGGCATTCTTTTCCCCACGTGCATACGATAAATTTCCAGTTAAGTCCAAATATTTATTTACAGTATGCGTAATATTGGCACGAGCCGAAATACGCTCAAAGTCTGTGTTCCGCAAGATACCTTCATCTTTCAAATAACCTAAAGACAAGAAATGAGTCGTTTTAGAGTTACCGCCCTGCATACTGATATTATATTCTTGGCGTAATCCATTATGTAAAGTTGCATCCGCCCAATCATCGTGATGACGCAAAGGAGCAGAAGTGACCACACCTTCCGGAGAAACCATTTCATTATTAGCTACTCCGATAAAAGGATTATAACCGATAGAATTAATCAAACCAGCAGACGCTTCTTCACCTCCCACTTGGTTATACAATACATTCCAAGCAGTTTTTACATAAGTGCGTTGGTCTTTCATAATATCATATTCAGGGATTCCACGAGTATTAACACCCCAACGAGCGTCTACACTGATACTACTTTTGTCACTGGAACCTCTTTTGGTAGTAATCATAACAACGCCATTAGCTGCACGAGAACCGTAAAGAGCAGCAGATGCAGCATCCTTTAAGATAGACATACTTTCGATATCAGCCGGATTCAAAGCATTAACAGCTTCTTCATCGTAAGGCATACCGTCTACCACATATAAAGGAGCGGCGGAAGCACTAAACGAACCAATACCACGAATACGGATTTTTGCATTTTCACCGGGTTGTCCGCTCGTGCTGATTACTTGTACGCCTGCTGCAGCCCCTTCAAGTGCTTTGGAAACAGATGATACTTGAAGTTTTGCGATTTTCTCCCCGTCAACTGAAGTTGCAGCTCCTGTAAAAGAAGACTTCTTTGCAGTACCGTAAGCAACCACCATCACTTCGTCCAGCTGCTCTGCATCAGCCTCCAGTACCACTTTCATAACCGGTTTAATGTCAACCTCTTGCGTCTGCAATCCAATGAAAGAAATCACCAAAGTTCCCGCCGAACTAAAGATGACTATTAACGTATTGAGTATGAGGAAACTATAAGGACTTCTTTTAAAATGGTTTCTTTCAAAAAATGGTGTCGTGGTACGTATTAATGCGTTTCAACCGGAAGCTTTCTACCTGCTTTTTACTGAATAGCCATACCTTTTGATATAGAAGGAACGCTTAATACTCCAACTCGAATTGCCACAAAGGAACGACATGCATGTAGCCGGTTTCTAGATGCATATTGTGCTACGGGCCTCTTGCAGGAAAAGATTATGTTTATCCATAAAGCATTCCTTTTCGGCAAAGATATGAATGTATGCAATAAATAAGCATGGATTAGGCGTATTTGCACTTTCGAAAGTGCAATTTAACGTACAAACAGCACTTCCCGATGAGCAAAATCATCCCCAGGCAAGTCTTCACGCATGGTTCGTCCTGCAGGCAGGGAGACACAGAGTTTTACGTTTCTACAACTTTTGCAATCCGATTCTGCTCCGTGATAAGAATGACGTTTTGTCCATGCACTAGGCTTTTTCAGAACATGCATAAAGTCAAGTAAGCTTATGCAATGCAGTTTTACCGTAGTTTCAATGCACTGAAACTAAAGTTTCAGTGCATTGAAACTGCCGAAACAGTTAACTGCCTTGGCAAATCATTGCAGCTTTGTAGAAAAGCGACATTAGAACTTACATTTCTTCAGGTCATTTACTAACGTTTGCGAAAACACTTCACCATAAATTTGCGTGGTTTTGATGCTGCGGTGCCCTAATAGTTTTTGCACCGTAGTCAGTTTTGCTCCATTATATATTAATAAGGTAGCATTGGTGTGCCGCGCCGAGTGGAAAGAGAAATGCTTGTCAATACCAGCCAGCTTGCCCAGCCTGACCAATTCCTTGTTAATGTCAGGGTTCGGGCGAAGACGGAAAAAGCACTCTTTGTCGGGGTATCGCTTTAATATCTTCAGAGCTTTCCCCTGAAACAAAAGATAAAGGGGGACTTGAGTTTCCGTTCCTGTCTTTTGCGACTTGAACGTCAGCCAGGCATGTTGCTTGTCTGGATAAACGATATTTTCCTCACGCAATTCTATAAAATCAGAATAACGGATGCCGGTGTAGCAACAAAACAGAAACGCATCCAGTGTGTGGCGCAATGCTTTTCCTGTCTGTCCGAGCGGCAGTTCTTCCAGTTTTCTCAGTTCTTCTGGAAGCAGGAATACATGTTTACTTTCAGTGGTCTTTATCCGGTATTTAATGAAAGGTGAAGCCGATGATAACATTACGCCTTGTCTAATGGCTTCATTGCAAAGCGTGCGTAAATGACGCATGTGTTTGGCAATTGTGTTTATCTTCAGTTTTTTCTTTTCCAGAAAATGTTCGAACTGGAGCAGCAGCGAATAATCCATCTCCGCAAAACATAGTGCCGGGCGGAATTCGTGTAAAAGAGCAAATGTAGTGCTCAAGTTGTTTTTTGTACTTTCTTTGCTTTTTGAGTGTTCTACCCATTTTCTACCGAATGCAAAAACATCTGTTCTTTCTTCTGCCTCATTGTCTGTTTTCAGCATTGACAAGGATATTTCTTTTCCTCGCTTCCACCCTTCCAATTCCGCATACTGGAGCTTTAGGAGAAACTCGTCAAGCATCCGGTTCAGCGCCTCTTCCTGCGGATGAAGTACAATCCTTGCTTTTTTGGCATCCCATTCTTCGGGACGTACATAAATGTGAGTGGAAAAATAGGCTTTCTGCTTTGTTAAATAAGCTTCCACTTGTATCAATGCCTTTCCGCTTGCATTGAGACGTTTTTTACGATTATAAACCAATCGGTAACTAATTTTTTTCATTTCACTACACTTTTTATCAGGAGTCTTTAAAACTATCACAAAGATGTCCTATACAAGGTTCTGAGCTTGTTTTTTGCTATTTTTTAAGCAAAGACAACACCGGAAATCCTGCATATTTGTTTGCTTTTTATACAGAATTTCAATCTTGAAGTGTTAAAAAGCGACGTATTTTTTGTATTTTGTTTCCAAAAGTATACAAGTTATTAGATTAATGATTACCTTTGCGCCTAAACTGGATTAGATAAAAGTGTTTATTTAAGGTTAAATTTAAGAGAGAATTTTTATGAAAAGAAAATTGATGCTGTTAATGACCTGCCTGATGATAGGCATAGGTCTGGTAAACGCGCAAGTAAAGAAAGTTACCGGTACGGTTACTTCTGAAGAAGACGGTTTACCTGTAGTGGGAGCATCTGTATTGGTAAAAGGTACCACAGTAGGTACGGTTACTGATATAGATGGTAATTTTACGATTAGTAACGTGCCAAGTTCGGCGGGAACTTTGGTAGTTTCTTTCATCGGCTTGCAGACGCAAGAGGTTAAGATTCAGCCGGTTATGAAAGTGGTGATGCAATCTAACATGCATGAACTGGACGAGGTGATGGTGGTCGCTTACGGTACAGCAAAGAAGTCTTCTTTTACGGGTTCGGCTGCCGTTGTAGATTCTAAAGAAATCGGCAAAATCCAGACATCTAATGTTGCCAATGCATTGGAAGGTAAAGTGGCTGGTGTGCAGCTGAACAATGCTTCAGGTCAGCCGGGTGCTACTACTCCGACTATCCGCATCCGTGGTATCAGCTCCATTAATGCAGGTAATGACCCGTTGATTATCTTGGATGGTGCTCCTTACGATGGTGATTTGAATAACATCAGTACAACAGATATCGCATCAATGACTGTATTGAAGGATGCTGCATCCAATGCGTTGTATGGTGCACGTGGAGCGAACGGTGTCATCATCATTACTACCAAGAAAGGGGAAGCGGGCAAGGCTACTGTTACCGTTGATGCGAAATGGGGATCTAATTCGAGAGCCGCACGCGACTATAATTTCGTTAAATCTCCGGCACAATATTATGAAATGTACTATGGAGCATTGAAAAGCTACTTCCTGAGTCAAGGACAAAGCGAAGCTGCCGCACATGTCAATGCCAACAATAATATGTTAAGTGGCGGTGACTACGGTTTGGGATACAATGCCTACACAATACCTGAAGGTCAGTTCCTGATTGGCACCAACGGGAAATTGAATCCGAATGCCACGTTAGGAAATGTCGTTAATTATAACGGACAAGATTACATGATTCGTCCGGATGACTGGCTGGATGAGGCATATAAGAATGGGTTACGTCAAGAATATAACTTAAGTATTTCGGGCGGTACGAACAAATCGTCGTTCTATTCTTCAATTAGTTATCTGAAAAACGAAGGTATTGTCGAGAAGTCCGACTACGAACGTCTGACCGGCCGTTTGAAAGCGGACTATCAGGTAAAAGAGTGGTTGAAAGTGGGTGCCAACATGTCGTATACTCACTTCGACACTAACTCGCTGGACGAAGATGGCGCATCCAATTCTTCGGCCAACATCTTTGCATACGCTACGCAGATTGCTCCTATCTATCCGTTGTATATCCGCGACGGACAAGGTAACATCATGAAAGACAGCAACGGCTTCACAATGTACGACTTCGGTAATGGAGATAATGCGGGATTGAGCCGTCCGTTCTTGAGTGGTTCGAACCCGTATGCAGCCAATTTGCTGGATACAAACAACAACGAAGGTAACGCTATGACCGCAACCGGTTTTGCAGAAATCCGCTTCCTGAGAGATTTCAAATTTACGTGGACAAGTGGTGTAAACATTGACGAAACCCGTGTAAACGGATTTACCAACCCGTACTACGGACAGTATGCTTCTTCGAACGGTATTGCCAGCAAATACCATACTCGTAACATTTCATACAACCACCAGCAACTGTTGAACTGGAGACATTCGTTCGGCACACATAATGTGGAAGTAATGATTGGTCATGAATCTTACCGCTATAAATATTATGAACTGTATGCCAGCAAGTCGAACGTGTTCGACCCGACCAACATCGAACTGGCGGGAGCTATTACGAACATCGGTAGTTCTTCTTATGTTACGGATTATAATACCGAAGGTTATTTCGGTCGTATCCATTACGATTTCAATGACAAATATTTCTTCTCAGGCTCGTACAGACGCGACGCTTCTTCGCGTTTCGCTCCGGAAAACCGCTGGGGAAACTTCTGGTCGGCAGGTGCTGCATGGATTATCTCGAAAGAAAAATTCTTTCATGCAGACTGGGTGGATATGTTGAAAATCAAGGCTTCTTACGGTTCACAAGGTAACGATAACATCGGTGATTACCGTTATATCAACACCTATAATATCGTAAACGGTGGAGGTTATCCTGCTGCATTGCCCAATATTATGGGTAACAGAGATATCACATGGGAAACTAACGGTAACTTCAATGCCGGTGTCGATTTTGAATTGTTCAAAGGACGACTGAGCGGTAGTGTTGAATATTTCTACCGCAAGACCAGCGATATGCTGTTCTCTTTCCCGTTGGCTCCTTCGTTTGGTTATACTTCTTATTATGCCAACGTGGGTGACATGCGCAACCAAGGTGTTGAAGTCGCACTTAACGCAACCCCCATCCGTACGAAAGATTTCTTGTGGGACATCCACTTGAACCTGACTCATTACAAGAACAAGATTACCTATCTGCCCGATGAACGTAAGACGATGACTGTAGACGGCGTACCGGGATACAGCAGCGGCAGTTATTACTATGGTGAAGGTATTCCTTTGTACACTTACCGTATCAAGAAGTATGCTGGTGTAGCCGAAGATGGTCAGGCACTCTATTATAAGAATGTCACAGACAAGAACGGCAATGTAATCGGACAGGAAAAGACTACCGCATACGATGACGCTGACTATTATTTGTGTGGTACAGCCTTGCCGGATGTATATGGTGGTTTCGGCACCAGTCTTTCATACAAAGGGTTCGACCTCTCGGTGGACTTCACTTACCAGATTGGCGGGCAGGTATATGATAGCGATTATGCCAGCATGATGGCTCCTCCGACGGCAAATTCAAAAGGTACGAACTTCCATGCCGACTTGCTGAATGCATGGACATCGGAGAATACCTCTTCAAGCATACCTCGTTTCCAGTATGGTGATAACTATGCGACGGCTTCATCTGACCGTTTTCTGACAGATGCCTCTTACCTGAGCTTGCAGAACATCAACTTCGGGTATACTTTGCCTTCGTCGATTACCCGCAAAATTCAGATTGACAAAATCCGTGTTTATCTGACAGCCGACAATCTTTGGTATTGGTCAAAACGTCAGGGACTTGATCCGCGTCAGAGCATTACTGGTTCTGTCACCAACTCTTACTACGCTCCGATGCGTACCATTTCAGGAGGTATTACTTTAACATTCTAAATTTCAATTCAAGCATAGAAATAATATGAAAACAAACCTATATAAATTCTTAGCGGGGGTCTGCCTATCTTCATCGCTGGTTATGACTACCGGCTGTATCGAGGAGACATTCCCTACAAACGGAGCTACAGAAGAGCAATTGACGTCTTCGGATATGGCTACATCTTCCATGGTGTGGGCGATGCCTGCTGTGCTCAACAAAATAGAAACCATTGATGATAGTTATCACTGGGACTGGGGATACGGTTCCATCATGCATATCCGAGACGTGATGACCGAAGACATGGCAGTCATCAGTTCGGGTTACGACTGGTATCAGTCATGGGAACAGAACATTTACCAAGGTGAGAGCTATGTTTATCCGCAGTTTATCTGGAACTATTACTGGCAGGCTGTGCTGACAACCAACAAGCTGATTTCCGCCCTCGATCCAGAAACAGCCTCAGAGGCACAGATGGGATACCTTGCCGTAGCGCACGCATTCCGTGCTTTCTTTTACTTGGACATGGCACGTATGTTTGAATTCCTGCCCAACGACAAGACTACAGGAACGAATGTAGAAGGACTGACCGTACCTATTGTAGACGAAAACACGACTGAAGAAGATGCGCGTAACAATCCGCGTGTTCCTCGTGCTGAAATGGCTGCATTTATCTTGAGTGACCTGGACTTTGCAGAGCAGAACATTGGCAACTTGACCGAAAGCGTTAAGACTTTGCCGCATCTGGATGTCATCTATGGTTTAAAAGCCCGCTATTATATGTGGCTGGAAGATTATGCCAACGCACAGAAATATGCTCGTATGGCAATAGACGCTTCCAGTTCGAAACCTATGACAGAGGAACAATGTCTGAGCACGACTACTGGTTTCAATAACATCGATAACTGGATGTGGGGTTCTCAGATGGTGACAGAAGATGATGCCGTACAGACCGGTATCTTGAACTGGGCATCTTGGATGAGTAATGAAACATCCTTTGGCTATTCCAGCCAGCAACCCTATATCATGATTGGTGCAAGCTTATACAACCGTATCAGTGATACCGACTTTCGCAAGAAAGAATGGGTAGCACCGGAAGGAAGTGCTTTAGACGGGCAGAATGAATTTCTGACTTCTTCTTCTCCTTCATTCGGTTATTTTGGCAATCGTCTGACCGAATATGCATCATTGAAATTCCGTCCGGCTGACGGCAACTGCGATGATTATACCGTAGGTGCAGCTACTGCTTATCCGTTGATGCGTGTAGAAGAAATGTATTTCATCGAAGCGGAAGCTGCTGCCCAGCAGGGCAACGGTCAGGCACAATCCATGCTGACCAGCTTTATGACCCAATACCGCGACCCTGAATATACAACGACAGCAACCGGTGATGCACTGATTGATGAAATTGTATTCCAGAAACGCATTGAGTTGTGGGGTGAAGGCTTGACCTTCTTCGATGTAAAACGTTTGAATCTGTCGGTAACCCGTGGTTATCAAGGAACCAATTTCCCGGATATGACCCGCTTCAATACCAATGGACGTCCGGCATGGATGAATATCTGTATCGTTCAGACTGAAAAGAACAACAATGCCGCATTGATTGGTTTCGAGAATCCGGATCCAAGCGAGGCTTATCCTGTATGGGAATAAAAGCATAAAGGTTTAACCATATAAATAAAAAGATTATGAACAAAATATTCAAATATAGCTTTATTGCTTTTTCATTAGTACTTGCATTGGGATTCAGCGCATGTACTGAGGAAGTGGAATATACTCCCGCTACTCAAATCGACTCAAACTGCATAAAGGCTTCTTTTGTTTCAGATAATGATTTTTATGAATTAGCACCTGACGAATCAAAAGAATTGACACTGACCGTTGTTCGCGAAAAGACAGATGGTGATGTGACGATTCCACTTACAGTATTGAGAAACGATGAAAATATGTTCCAGATTCCAGAAAGTGTTACTTTTGCCGCAGGACAGAACACTGCAACCTTCAATATAACCTTCCCGAACGTGGAAATCGGCTTAGAATATACATTCAGCATCGGATTGGACGAAGCAGATGTTGACCCTTATTCACAGGCCACACTTGCCACCACTACCGGAACAATCCAAATGATTCAATGGGATTTGTTAGGGGACGGAGCTTTGACCTGTACACTTTTAGGAGCAACGTGTCCATGTAAAATATATAAAGCGAGCCATGCAACATGGTATAAAGCTGAAGCCCCTGTAGAAGAAGGTATGGACATTGTATTCAAAGTAGCTGAAGATAATTCTGTAGTGGTAGAAGACCAAGCAATCTTCACTGATGCCAATTATGGTACTGTATATGTAAATAATGAAGCGGATGGAGGAGTATATGATCCTGAAAGCAACATTCTCAAAGCTACATTTTACTATTATTGCTCGGCTGGTACCTTCGGCACTTATGCTGAAACTTTAACACTGCCTGCTACAAATTAAAAACGGATGTCTACACTTCAATAAATCGTTTATAGGAGATATCCAATAGTTAGTATCATGGCGATAAAGGACATTATCGAAAGAGGATGCGACCTGATTTACCCTAATCCATAAGGAAATCCTTAATAGTTAAATGGCAAACCGGAACAAAAAATCCAGTTTGCCATTTATCGTGTGTATGCCCGGTGTGAGTATCAGCTAACGGACGGAAGTACCGGGTAACCCAAAGGGTTGGGATTACAGGATAAATGCCAATGATTGGCATTTATGTCATTAGATTGGAGTTGAACTTCCAAAGAGAGCTGGCTGGTTTATAAATTTCTGAAAAAGATATTCTTTCATTAGAAGTAAAAAACTTTCATCATATTCCGAAATTGTTATAAGGATTTCGGATTTCAGTCCGAATTTATTATAAGAAATTTGGAGTCAAATGGCAGAATCTCTTTCTTTGCGGAAAATATTGAATCCATGACACACCAGATACTCGAAAAAAAGATACAGCCACTACTTGGCGGGAATAAAGCGATTATTGCCGTGGGAGCACGGCAGGCAAGTCCACGTTGCTCGGCTAATTGCTTGGCGAAAATGAAAATACATAAATAAATATCCTCAATTCCCCAAAATCGGGAATAAGAATCATTTTATGGTAAACTTCTGCCTTCAAAGTATCCTTGCTTCTATGACCAGGTATTATTGGATACTTAGCCATTTATCCTTGCTTCTATTGCAGTTGAAACATAGTTTCATTTGTAAGGGAGTAATTGGGCAAAATGCGGATATTCATTATACATAATTAGGAGATATTTAGGGTAGAAACAAACCTAAAGAAACACAGCTACAGGATGCTGCAAGACTGTTATCACAAACTCTATCCGAAATAGAATAAAATTTAAAAGACTAATAACCAAACGGTTACATCTATCAATCAGTTCGGCGGGAACTTTGGTAGTTTCTTTCATCGGCTTGCAGACGCAAGAGCTCGACATCCGACCGGTTATGAAAGTTGTACTGAAGTCGGATGAAGAGGTGTTGGATGAAGTTGTTGTCGTTGCTTACGGTACCCAGAAACGTGCCTCCATTACGGGTGCGGTATCATCTGTAAGTGCAGGTCAGATTGAAAAACGACCGGTAACAAATGTGACCAGCGCATTGGAAGGTACTACTACCGGTGTGCAGGTAAACAGTACATACGGTGAACCGGGTAATGGTAGTAATAGCATCCGTATCCGCGGTTTTGGTTCTATTAATGGAACAAACGAACCCTTGATTGTAGTAGATGGTGTACCCTATGAAGGCAGCCTGAACGAAATCAATACCAATGATATTGAATCAATGTCTGTCTTGAAGGATGCTTCTTCGGCTGCTCTTTATGGTAATAAAGCCGCTAATGGTGTTATTTTGATTACGACACGTAATGGAAAAGGAAGCAAACCGAGCCTGAATCTGGATATACGCCAAGGTATGTATACCCGTGGTATTCCCGAATACGACCGTCTGGGCATCAACGACTGGATGGAAACAATGTGGAAAGGATACCAACGCTATTATATGATAGACGAAGGTATGGATGCTGCTTCAGCCGCCGCAGCCGTTAACCAGACTTTGATGAGCAATGTTATCAAATCGAATATTTTCGATAAGGGAAACACTGAACTTTTCACAGAAGATGGAAAGTTCTTAGGAAATGTTTTGCCAGGATATAATGACTTGGATTGGAATGATGCTTTGGAGCGTACAGGCTACCGCCAAGAATATAATTTGAGCGGTGCAGCTGCGGGTGAAAAATATGATTTGTTTGCATCTGGTTCTTATTTGAACGAAAAAGGATATGTTATCAGTTCTGATTTTGAACGTTTCTCCGGTCGCTTGAAAGCCAACTTTACTCCGAACAAATGGTTTAAGAGTGGGATTAACCTGTCGGCCAGTTCTTCGGAAGGCAATTATGCCAATGAAGCCAATGGTACCTATTATATCAACCCATTCTATTCCGCACGTATGATGGCTCCGGTTTATCCGTATTATGCACATGATGCAGAAGGCAATGTGGTGATGGACGAGAATGGAAATCCTACCTACAACCTAGGGCAACAATATCTGTCAAACCGCCATGTAGTATATGAATTGGAAAACGACATCAACCGTATGTACACCAACACGATGCAAGGACAGATTTATGCCACGATTTCGTTCTTGAATGATTTCCAGTTTACGGCAAAAGGAAACCTGTTCAATTCGAACATGAAACAGAAAAATTACAATAACCCTGTCTGTGGTGACGGTGCCGGCAACAACGGTCGTCTGACCCAATATTACCAACGTGTAAAAGACTATACATTGTCACAAGAACTATTTTGGGCACACCATTTCAACAAGCATACGGTGGATGTGCTGTTGGCTCATGAAGCGCGCAGTTATTATGAGTCACTGGACTATACTGCAAAGGCTAATATGAAAATGACAGGTGACAACACTGAGTTGTCAAACTTCTCAGAAACTACTTACAGTGAAGGTTCTACGATTGAGTATAACACAGAAAGTTATTTGGCGCGTGCCCGTTACAACTACGATGACAAGTATTATTTCGATGCTTCTTTCCGTCGGGACGGCTCTTCCCGCTTCCATCCAGACCATCGTTGGGGTAACTTCTGGTCAGTTGGCGGAAGCTGGATGATTTCGAAAGAAAAGTTCATGGAAGATGTGACTTGGGTAGATGATTTGAAATTGCGCGCTTCGTACGGCGAAGTAGGTAATGATGCCGGCGTGGATTATTATGCCTACATGGCTTTGTATAATTCGGACACCAATGCCGGATTGGGCGCTTATTATAAGAACCAGCTGATGAACGAGAACTTGAAATGGGAAACTACCACTTCGTTTGACATCGCTGTAGAAGCACGCCTGTTCGACCGGTGGAACATTTCATTCGATTATTTCGATAAACGTTCACGCGACCTGCTGTTCAATGCATATAATCCATTGTCGGCCGGTGCTACAGACTTGTGGGGAATTGGTAGTGCTGACGCAACAGCTATGTCAAGTATGGCAAAAAACATCGGTTCTGTATCTAATAGAGGTATCGAAATCGCTACTGATGTGGATGTTATCCGTACCAAAGACTGGAACTGGAATATCGGCATGAACCTGACATGGCTGAAAAACGAGATTATCGAATTGCCTGACGGAGAAGATATCCTAAACGGTGTACAGATGTTCTCGGAAGGACATAGTATTTACGAGTTCTATATGTACCAGTATGCCGGTGTAGACCAGATGAACGGTCGTGCTCTTTATGAAATTGACCCGACAAAAGTTGAATCGGCAAAAGCAGCTGGTTATCATGTGAATATCAACGGTACAGACTATACGTATAACACCACGTATGCTAGAAAGGACTGGAGCGGCACTGCATTGCCTACTGTTTATGGAAGCATCTCGACTTCGGTAAGTTATAAGGATTTAACTCTTTCTATCTTAGGGACTTACTCATTGGGTGGAAAGACATACGATACCACCTATGCTTCTTTGATGAGTTCGAGCGTAGCCAGTCCGAATGCACTGCATACAGATGTGTTGAATGCCTGGCAGAGTGTACCTGCTGGAATGACAGAGGATTCGCCCAATCGTGTAGATCCGAACGGAATTCCCCGTTTTGACTTGTCATCACAAGATGCTTATTCGCAAGGTTCATGTGACCGTTGGCTGCAAAATTCTTCTTATTTCATCTTGAAGAATATCAACTTGAACTATAATTTGCCTAAGAGATGGGTAACCAAACTCGGACTTGGCGGTATAAGCGTATATGGTAGTATTGAAAACGCATTTACCATTACCTCGCTGAAAGGTATGAACCCGCAGTACAGTTTCAACGGTACGATGGACAACACATTCGTCACTGCCCGCGTTTATACTTTAGGCGTAAACTTGAAATTCTAAATCAATACATAAATTAATAGAGCATATAAATATATGAGACATTCTATCACAAAATACATGACAATGGGATTGCTGGGTGCTGCCTTGGCGTTCAGCTCCTGTAGTGACAGCTGGCTGGACACGGTGCCTACTGGTTCAGCTTCTGCTGGGGAAGTGAACGGTAATGCAGACAATATGAAGCAAGCCATCAACGGTATCTGCAAACTGATGACCATGCAGCATGCATATTATGGCCAGGGTTTTAATGGCGAAGGTACCATCATGATGATGTACGCCGAATATATGGGTGAGGATTTCTATTTCCCTGTATTTGCCCCGGGATGGGCTCCGATGATGAATGGAACGATGAATGACAGCAATACATCCATTTATGATTCGTACCCTTGGTATTATTACTATACCATAGTAGGAAACGCTAATACGATTCTTGCCAATGTAGATACCGCCGAAGGAGATGAGGCAGAGCTTCAGTTTCTGAAAGCTTCAGCATTGACATTCCGCGCATTTGCCTTTTCACAAGTAGTACAGTTCTATTGCAACAGTTGGGCGAATAGCAACAACGGTGCTACAGACGGTATAGTTTTACGTTTGGATGAATCTACAGGTGACATGCCGTTGTCTACCTTAGCTCAGACCTATGAACAGATTTACAAGGATCTTGACGAAGCCATCTCACTGTTTCAGGCATCCGGTTTAGACCGTAGCGCAGTATTTGGCAGCAGTGCCGTATGTTTTCCAAATCTGAATGTAGCTTATGGCGTATACGCTCGTGCTGCCCTGAATCGGGAGGATTATAGCAAGGCAAGTGAAATGGCCCAATTGGCCCGGAATGGTTATGCATTAATGTCGAATGCCGATTACCGAACCGGCTTCTGCAATCCGACTTCCGAATGGATTTGGGGTTCTTATAATGATGCTGCAGAAACTTTATATTACTGGAGCTATCAAGTGACAATGGCATACAATGGTTATTATGCGTCTGTTGGTTATAATATCGCGGCAAGCCGTGAGCTGATTGACGCTATCCCTGATACGGATATACGTAAAGGCTTATTCTTGCACTCCGGTACTTTCTTGGAAGAAGGCCAAAAGGTGGAAGACGTCATAGAAACAATTTATGGAAGCTTTGATATAGAGACGGATGCAGGTTTAGCTGCGGCAACCAAGGCCAATAATTATGCAGCCAGCGTTTGCACTTACACTCCGGCACAAACCATTGAACCATACGGTGCTTTGAAATTTGCCGCACTTGGTATGCCGGGTATTGGATGCATTCCATTTATCCGTTCTTCTGAAATGTTATTGATTGAGGCAGAAGCAGCTTATAAGACAGGGGATATTACAAGTGCACAAAACGATTTGATTGAATTGAATCAAACCAGTGGACGTGACCCTGAATATACTTGTACGAAAACAGGAGAAGATTTGTGGAACGAAATTATTCTGTACCGCCGTCTCGAACTTTGGGGTGAAGGTCACAGCTGGTTCGACTGCAAGCGTTGGGGACGCCCGGTTCAGCGCAAAGGCATTACCGAAGGAGGTAATTTCCATGCGTCTATTGCCGGTACTTATGGAGCAGATCCCAACTCTTCATTCTGGAAATGGGTTCTTCCGTCAAGAGAAACCGATTACAACAGTGGATTAGACATGCCAGCCGTAGAATAACGGACAAATACACGACAACAAGTAAAGCGACCCTTCTGCACGAAAACATCTGCAGGAGGGTCGTATTTTATATCATAAGGACGTATTTAAAACTTATCCCCAATCAGCCTACGATAAAATTCAAAACAGTTTCTTCTAAGCAAGACACCGCAAAGCAGCGCTACAAATAAAGCATTTAACAAGATTATCACAATGTAGAAACAAGGATGTAACACGACCACCCTATTTTTGCAATGTCAAATAAAAAAGGAAGAAAGAAATGAAAACAACTCTGATTAAAAACATCATTTTAGGCTTGGCTGCCATGACTTTCATTACAACTGCAAATGCAGAAGACAGCAACAAAGAAAACAAGACCAAAGACATGCAAGTAAAAGTACTGGTAGTTGGACTAGACAATGTGGGTTCTAACTATTTTCCAGCTCCTATGATTACAGAAGAAACCGGCATTCCTCAAGACAGCATCGGTGACACTTACAACCGTATTATTACCAATAACATCATTCAGGCAAACAAAGACAAAAAATATACGTTCGTCTCATCAGAAAATCTTCCTGATGTGAATACTCTTGTGACCGAAGTTAAAGTCAACGGAGAAAATGAAGACACCTATGCTGACTTAAGTAATGTAAACAAAGAAGAATTCAGCAAAATACTTAACGAAGCGGATGCCGACTATGTGCTTTTCCTTAATAAACATTACTTGAAATGGCAAGACACCCCCCTGCGCACCCTGTTCCACTTTGTAAGTTATTCACTTTACGACCGCAATCAGCATGAAGTGACCAAAGGGAACAACTATTTCACATGCATGAATTTGGAAAAGGGAGCCAAACTCAGCAAAGCCAGTCGTAAAAGTTCCTCCAAAATAGCTTCGGAAGTCATCAAAAGCATCAACAAAGACTAACTAGACATAAACAAACAGATTCTCTCTCTCTTTCTGACGTCGCCGCATGCTGAAAATGCCGCGACGTTTTTTGTGTATTCCCGTAAATTCTTGTTACCTTTGCCTGCAAACAAAAAAGATTTCTGAATATGGCAAAATTTAAACGTATCTTGTTAAAGTTAAGCGGCGAAAGCCTGATGGGAGAAAAGAAATACGGCATAGACGAGAAACGCCTGGGAGAATATGCCTTGCAGATTAAGGAAATACACGACATGGGCGTGCAGATAGGCATCGTTATCGGCGGAGGGAACATTTTCCGCGGGCTGAGCGGTGCCGGAAAGGGATTCGACCGCGTGAAAGGCGACCAGATGGGGATGCTCGCCACGGTAATCAACAGCTTGGGGCTAAGCTCGGCATTGACGGCAAACGGGGTGAAGGCACGGGTGCTGACGGCTATCCGCATGGAGCCGATAGGCGAGTTTTACACCAAATGGAAAGCCATCGAAGCCATGGAGAACGGTGAAGTGGCCATCATGTCCGCCGGCACGGGAAACCCGTTCTTTACCACCGATACGGGTTCATCGCTGAGAGGCATCGAAATAGAAGCCGACGTGATGCTGAAAGGCACGCGCGTAGACGGCATCTATACCGCCGACCCCGAAAAAGACCCGACCGCCAAGAAGTTTGACGATATCACGTACGACGAAGTGCTGGCACGCGGGCTGAAGGTGATGGACCTCACCGCCACCTGCATGTGCAAGGAAAACAACCTGCCCATCATCGTCTTCGACATGGATACCGTGGGCAACCTGAAGAAGGTCGTTGCCGGTGAAAATATCGGCACGCTGGTACATAATTAATAATTAACAATATGAATATCCGCAAACATCCCATGTAGGGGCGTATCGCATACGCCCTGAAGGCATCCGCGTGGATAAGTGGACGCATTCGGGCGTATGCGATACGCCCCTACAGTCAATTGAGTGAAATGCGGATATTCAATTAATTATTAATTGAATTGTTGTCCCGTTCTTCATCAGCGGTATTTCCTTCAGGCGGCCGAGGGGAATCCCTCGAGCCTGCGCAATGATGTTCCGGTTTATCTGCCCGTGGGCAACCACCAGCACCGACTTGTCCTCGCAATGCTGCTTCAGATAGTCGATGCACTTGCCTGCGCGTGCGTAAAGCATTGCGGGGGTTTCGGCGTCTTTCGGGAAACAGGAACGGTCGACGCTGTTTATCGACATCCCCGTCCAGCTCCCCCAGTCCACTTCGCGGAACAGGGCATTCTTTTCCCAGGGCAAATCCCGGCTGCCTACCGCAAGGCGGACCGTATCTGCCACCCGTTGCAGGTCGCTGCTGACAATGGCATCCAACGGAATGTTTTCCAAGGCCTTTCCCAAGGCTATGGCCTGCCGCTTCCCTTCTTCGGTGAGGTGTCCGGGCAAATGCCCTTGGAATATCCGGCTCAGGTTTTCTTCTGTCTGCCCGTGGCGGGCGAGGTATATAGTCAACATCTTATTAAATGAAGAATTAAGAATTTGAATATCCACAAACATCCCATGTAGGGGCGTATCGCATACGCCCCTACAGTCAATTAGGTAAAATGCGGATATTCATTATTAAGAATGAGGAATGAAGAATCTTTTTTGAATGAAGAATGCTGTTTCTTCATTCTTAATTCTTCATTCTTCATTTAAATCAGTCTTCCATCAGTTTCCGGTAACGCACGCGCTTCGGCTCTACATTGCCCATGCGCTTCATCTTGTTTTCCTCGTATTCGGTGTACGAGCCTTCGAAGAAGAACACCTCGCTGTTTCCTTCAAACGCCAGGATGTGGGTGCAGATACGGTCGAGGAACCAGCGGTCGTGGCTGATTACTACGGCACATCCGGCAAAGTCTTCCAAACCTTCTTCCAGCGCACGCAGGGTGTTGACGTCGATGTCGTTGGTAGGCTCGTCCAGGAGCAATACGTTGCCTTCTTCCTTCAGCGCCATGGCGAGGTGCAGGCGGTTGCGCTCGCCTCCCGAAAGCATGCCGCAGAGCTTTTCCTGGTCGGCGCCCGAGAAATTGAACCGACTCAGGTAGGCACGGGCGTTCACGTCGCGGTTGCCCATGCGGAGCAAGTCGTTGCCTCCGCTGATAACCTGGTATACGGTCTTGTTCGGGTCGATGTCTTTGTGCTGCTGGTCCACGTAGGCAACCTTTACGGTTTCGCCCACTTCGAAGTCGCCTTTGTCGGGCTTCTCAATGCCCATAATCAGGCGGAACAGGGTGGTCTTTCCGGCACCGTTGGGACCGATGACGCCCACAATGCCGTTGGGGGGAAGCATGAAGTTGAGGTCGTCGAAGAGCAGCTTGTCGCCGTAAGCTTTTGCCACGTGTTTCGCCTCGATTACCTTATTTCCCAGACGGGGACCGTTCGGGATGAAGATTTCGAGCTTTTCTTCTTTCTCCTTCACGTCTTCGTTCAATAACTTGTCGTACGAGTTAAGACGTGCCTTGCCTTTCGCCTGACGTGCCTTGGGCGCCATGCGCACCCATTCCAACTCGCGTTCCAGGGTCTTGCGGCGCTTGCTTGCCACTTTCTCTTCCATCTCCATGCGCTTGGTCTTCTGCTCCAGCCAGCTGGAATAGTTTCCTTTCCAGGGGATGCCTTCGCCACGGTCCAGCTCCAGAATCCAGCCTGCCACGTGGTCGAGAAAATAGCGGTCGTGCGTCACAGCAATCACCGTTCCTTCGTATTGCTGGAGGTGTTGTTCCAGCCAGTCGATGCTTTCGGCATCCAGGTGGTTGGTAGGTTCGTCCAGCAAGAGGATGTCGGGCTTCTGGAGCAGCAGACGGCACAGCGCCACCCGGCGGCGTTCGCCTCCCGAAAGGTTCTTCACCGGCTGGTCTTCGGGCGGGCAGCGCAAGGCGTCCATCGCGCGCTCCAGCTTGGAGTCGAGGTTCCACGCGTCGGTAGAGTCGATGATGTCCTGCAGTTCCGCCTGACGGGCAAAGAGGGCATCCATTTTCTCGGGGTCCTCGTAATACTCGGGCAAGCCGAACTTCTGGTTGATTTCCTCGTATTCGGCAAGCGCGTCTACGGTTGCCTGCACGCCTTCCATCACGACTTCCTTCACCGTTTTCGTATCGTCCAAATAAGGTTCCTGCGCCAGATAGCCTACCGAGTAGCCCGGCGAGAACACCACTTCGCCCTGATAATTCTTGTCCAGTCCGGCGATAATCTTCAGCAACGTAGACTTACCGGCTCCGTTCAAACCGATGATGCCGATTTTCGCTCCATAGAAAAAGGATAGGTAGATGTCTTTCAATACCTGTTTGTTGTTCTGGAATGACTTGCTCACTCCGACCATCGAAAAGATAATTTTTTTATCGTCTGCCATATTCTTTATAGTTTTAATGTTTCTGATAATGTCTCTTGAAATAACGGTACGTGAATGCCTGATACAGCAAAAGCCCTGCCACGGCTATCAGTATTTCCGCCCCAAACAAGCCTTTGCCCTGGCTTTGCAGATACACGCCCAAGAAGATGCCGCACGCCCACGCCAATTCCCACGACAAGCGGTATGTGTGATAACCCGTCCCGCGCTCGCAATGCAAGGGGAGCAAAATCATCATCTGGAGGAACTGGCCGATGGAGAATCCCGTGCCTAAGCCTATCAGGCATCCGCCTATATAGAGGGGATAAACGCCCTCAGGATGATGCAATGCCATCAGTCCGGCAATCATCAGCAATTGCCCCGCCCCGACTTGAATCCGCCCGTCGACCTGCCGCCTTACGCTCTCCCTCACCAACAGATAGAGCAGGAAGCCAAGCCCTGTGCAAAGATAAAAGGAAAAATCGGAAACCGAAACAAAAAGCATGCCTATCACCAACGGAACCGCCATCATATTGATGCCCGGAGGGACCGCACGGAAAAGCAAGAAACGGTCGGACGAGCACAGGGGCAAATCCAAAGGGGCGCGGAAACTGATTTTCACATACCCGATTAGCACCATAGCCACCGCCAGCAAGCACGCCGAGGCACTTACCAGCTGCGTGAAAGCCACATGCTGCATCCCCGCCAAGCCAATCACAACGCCCGCCAACATGCCCGCGATGCCCGACCATGTAAAAGCCCGGTTCGCTCCGTCCCGCTGATGGCTGGGAGCCACATCTATCGCCAATGTGCTTCCGGTAGCCATCAAAGCGATTCCGAACGCGCTCCCCTGCAAGACGCGCAAAGCGACAATCTGCCATGTTGCCGAGGTCCACGGATAAGCCAGCGTCGCCAGACCTAACACAATCATGCTCCGTATGCATACCTGTTTCCGGCTGAATGTATCGACCAGATAACTGTTGAACACTCCCGGAATGAACAGGGACAAGCCGAACACTACCGCCATGCACGCCGCTTCCACTCCTGTATATCCCCAGACATCCGTCATCCACCGGTGCAGGACAGGAAACTGCATATATACGGCGGCATGAAAAAACACATTTGCCGCTGCAAGCAAAGTAAAGTTTTTATTCCACAGCATATACCTTTATTATAATTGACAAATGACAATTGACAATTCTTTCACATCGCCGCAGGGCAATTGTCAATTGTCCATTGTTTAATATTGTTCCGACTCGTTCGGGAAACCGCCCGACTTCACATCCGTCACATATTGTCCGATGGCATCGGTCATCACCGCATTCAGGTCGGCATACCGGCGCAGGAACTTCGGGCTGAAGCCTTTGGTCATGCCCAACATATCAGCCACCACCAGCACCTGACCGTCTGTAGCTCCTCCGGCACCTATGCCGATGACGGGGATATGCAAGGATTCGGTCACCTGCTGTGCCAATGCAGCCGGAATCTTTTCCAATACCAGCCCGAAGCAGCCGGCTTCTTCCAACAATTTCGCGTCGCGCAACAGCTTATCGGCTTCGGCATCGCCCTTGGCACGCACACCATACGTACCATACTTGTTGATGGATTGCGGCATCAGACCCAGATGACCCATCACCGGGACACCCGCCCCGATTATCTTGCGGATAGCCTCTATCACTTCTTCTCCGCCTTCCAGCTTCAGCGCATCGGCACCCGTCTCCTTCATCATCCGCATGGCGTTGCGCACCCCGTCGAACGGGTCTGCCTGATACGAACCGAACGGCATATCCACCACCACCAGCGCACGCTTCACGCCCCGGACGACCGAACGGGCATGGTAAATCATCTGGTCGACCGTAATGGGCAACGTCGTCACATTGCCTGCCATTACGTTCGATGCCGAGTCGCCAACCAATATCGCATCCACCCCGGCTTCGTCCACGATGCGTGCCGTGGTATAGTCGTACGAAGTCAGCATTGAAATTTTCTCACCTCTTTCTTTCATTTCCATCAAGCGGTGGGTGGTCACCTTCCGAGTGTCACTGACTAAATATCCAGCCATAATCTTTCTCCTTTCTTAAGTAATTAATCCTAAAGTTTATACAATCTGCCCGTTTTATAGTCAATCAGAAATGAATTGCGAAAAATCATTTGTCATGCTGAACGAAGTGAAGCATCTCGGATGCGCCCACGTGGATGTACACGAGATCCTTCACGTTCGTTCAGGATGACAATACATCAAGATTTTTTCGCAAACCAATTTTGTTTTTTTAATATCCGCATTCCACCCAATTGCCTTGTAGGGGCGTATCGCATACGCCCTGAAAATATCCACGTGGATTAGTTGATGCATTCGGGCGTATGCGATACGCCCCTACATGGGATGTTTGCGGATATTCAATATCATTTTATTTTATCTGCGTTAATCTGCGAAAATCTGTGTTTCTGATAAATATCATTTAAGTCCGTACACTCACTTAAATAAAAATCCGGGCAAAAGTAAATCATTTCAACGAGTTAAGCAAGCTTTTCATCTTTTCGTAGCTGAACGAGGTGAAATCGGGGATAACCACCCGGCATTTATCACGGATTGCCTCGGCGGGATTCGTCGTGCTCAGCCCTACCACCGCCATTCCGGCGGCATTTCCCGCTTCCAGCCCATGAAACGAGTCTTCGAACACCACACAGTTCTCCGGTACCGTCCCCAGCACCTGCGCCCCCAGCAGGAAGCAGTCGGGGGCTGGTTTCGAGCGGGTGAACATCTCCGCCGTCAGGATTCGCCCGACCAGTTCCTTCAGTTCCGGATGCACGGCATACACGCTCCGCATCTTCTGTCCGTTCGAGCTGGTCACAATCGCCGTCTTCACTCCCTGCTCACGCAGCTCACGCATGAAACCGGTCACTCCCGGCACGTATTCATACTTCATCTCTGCCTCATAGCGGTTCAAATCCTCCGTAATTTCCGCCTGCTCTTTCTCCATCCCGGCAAAATAACGGCTGAAAATCTGGCTCAAGGTCTGCCCTTTGATTATCTTGCCGAAAGCCTCGTACTCCGGATGATACTTCTTCCCCACCGCATCCCAGAAAACGGTATATTGCGGCTCGGTGTCCATCACCACCCCGTCGAAATCGAAAAGAGCGGCTATACATTTGGTTTTATCCATATCCAGTTTTACATTTAGTTTGATTTAACAGCACAAATTTCCGAAATATTCGTCCATCTTCCTAACTTTGCACCGCAATTTTAACGAAAGAATACACAAAATGAACGCAAACAATCCGCACGTGCTGGGAGAAGCACCTATAGGGAAACTGCTGTGGCAATACTCCATCCCCGCCATCATCGGCATGACACTGACCTCATTGTACAACATCATCGACAGTATTTTCATCGGCCACGGCGTGGGTGCCCTTGCCATCACCGCCCTTGCCATCAACTTCCCGCTGATGAACCTGCTGATAGCCTTCAGCACACTGGTAGGCGTGGGAGGCGCCACGCTCTCATCCATCCGTCTGGGGCAAAAAGACGTGCAGGGAGCCGAAGACATCCTGGGCAATGTCACCATCCTGTGCGTGGTCAATGCCGTCATGTTCGGAAGCATCTCGCTCATCTTCCTCGACCCCATCCTGTACTTCTTCGGCGCCACCGAAGCCACCATCGGCTACGCACGCCAGTTTATGCAAGTCATCCTGATAGGCACGCCCGTATCGTACGTGATGATCGGACTGAACAACATCATGCGCGCCACGGGCTATCCGCGGAAAGCGATGCTCTCGTCGATGCTCACCGTAGGGTGTAACGTCGTCTTCGCGCCGCTCTTCATCTTTTGGCTCGAATGGGGGATGCGGGGTGCCGCACTGGCGACCATCCTCTCGCAGTTCGTCGGCATGATATGGGTGCTTCACCACTTCTGCAGCCGGTCCAGCTACATCCGGTTCCAGAAACGGCGCCTGCGGCTGAAGAAGAAAATCATCCTCAACGTGTTCAGCATCGGCATGTCGCCCTTCGTAATGAACGTGTGCGCCTGCTGCATCACCATCTTCATCAACAGCAGCCTGCTGAAATACGGAGGCGACCTCTCCATCGGCGCATTCGGCATCCTGAACCGCATCCAGATGCTCTTTGTGATGATTGTAATGGGTATCACGATGGGGATGCAGCCCATCACCGGATACAATTACGGAGCAGGACATTACCAGCGTGTGCGGCAGACACTAAGGCTGGGAATGACCGCCGCCGTTATCATCACCACCTGCGGCTTTGCCATCGGCGAACTGTTTCCGCGTGTGTTCGTAGGAATGTTCACCACCAATGACGAGCTGACCCGCCAAGCCACCGTAGCGGTACGCTTCGGAGTAGCCGCCTTTGCCGTGGTGGGTGCGCAGATTGTCATCACCCAGTTCTTCCAGTCTATCGGGAAAGCCAAAATCTCCATCTTCCTCTCCCTCTCGCGCCAGCTGCTGTTCCTTCTTCCGGGACTTGCCCTGCTGCCTCTTGCCTACGGATTGGACGGCGTATGGCTCAGCATGCCCGTGTCCGACTTTCTTGCCTTCATCGTGGCAGTACTGATGCTCGGACACCATTACCGCACGAAAATGAGCGTAGGCAACTGAACCGAGGCATCCGAAGTGCTCCCAACGATTTTGGGAAACGCAGATTAACGCGGATTATTTTGATTTACTATTTTTCGATTTACGAGGTACGATTTAATGCTCAAATAGTAGATAGTAAATTGTCAAATCGTAAATTAAAATAATCTGCGTTTCAAAAAACACTGTGGTGAAATCCGCCTGTCAACTGAACAACAACATCAGATTAAGCACCGAAACCACCGCGGCGATGGTGTAGAGCACGAAGGTGCTCCAGCGCGAATTGGCGTACTCGCCCATCACACGCCGCGATGAGGTAAGCCCCACCTGCAGGAAGACGGTGAACGGAAGCTGCACGCTCAGCACCATCTGCGAAATAATCAGTCCCTGAAACGGGTCATTGATGAAAAAGATGACCAGCAACGCCACACCTAATGAGAGGAGCACACCCAAGCGCGAATGGATATCCTTGATGTGATACGGCTCGCCGAACATCCCGGCAAAGATAGAGCCTGCCGCCATCCCGCTTGTTACCGTCGACGAAAGCCCCGCCATCAGCAATGCCAAAGCGAAAATCGTACCCGCCTGATTGCCCAGCAAAGGGTCGAGCAACGATTTTGCCTGCTGCAACTCTTCCACCTGCACGCCCTGGGCAAAAAAGGTGGATGCCGCCAGCAGAATCATCGCACTGTTGATAGCCCAGCCCACGCCCATCGAGAAGAGCGTGTCGTAGAACTCGTACTTCAGCAACCGCCGGATGGAGCGGTCGTCTCCTTTATTATACTCACGGCTCTGCACCACCTCCGAGTGGAGGAAGAGGTTATGGGGCATCACCACCGCACCCAGCACGCTCATGATGATAAGCAGGCTGCCCTGAGGGATACTGGGCACCACCCACGAACGGGCGGCAAGAGGCCAGTCGATGTCCACCAGAAACAGCTCGTAGAGGAAAGAAAGCCCGATGACCGACACAAAGCCGATGATGCCACGCTCGATGCGCCGGTATGAGTTGGTGAAAAGCAACACCACCACCAGCACCGTAGTGAGCAACGCGCCCCATACAATGGGCATCCCCACCAGCATCTGCAGGGCTATCGCTCCGCCCAATATCTCGGCAAGCGAGGTAGAGATAGAGGCAAGCACCGCACTGCCCAATATGGGGCGGGCAATCCAGCGGGGCGCATAACGGTGTGCCGCCTCGCTCAAGCACAAGCCGGTCACGATGCCGAGGTGTGCCACGTTGTGCTGCAACACTATCAGCATCACCGTAGACAGGGTAACTACCCACAACAGGGTATATCCGAAATCAGAACCCGCGGCAAAGTTCGAAGCCCAGTTTCCCGGATCGATAAATCCTACGGTCACCAGCAGTCCGGGACCGATATACTTGAAGAAATCCAACCCGCCCAAATAGCGCTGGTGGTCTTTTCGTTTCAGTTCATTCAGTAGTTTTTTCAGCATAATAAAAAAGCATTTATAAGTTGACTAGTTGACTAGGTACCAGGCGACTAGGTTATAGATAGTTTTGCTTGCGTCAACAAGACTATTCAGAACCTAGTACCTAGTCAACTGGTACCTAGTCACCTAATCCCTGAAATCCAGCGTCAATTGCCTCTCGTCCTCTTTCCGCTTCGGCTTGGGAAGCAAGAGCCTGCGCACGCCCGCCGGTCCCAACTCGTGGATGGTCTTGTCGGGAAGCTCACGGCACGTAATGAAAAAACGCGCTTTCTTCATCACCGCCCCCATCTGTTTCAACTCGTAGAAGCCGATGCGCGAAAAACGGCGCGACATCACAATCATCTTTGCCGACTTCACCCCGATGCCCGGCACGCGGAGCAACATCTCGTAGTCGGCACTCTGGATGTCGACCGGAAACAGCTCGGGATGCTTCAACGCCCACGCCAGCTTGGGGTCAATCTCCATATCCAGGTGGGGCGAAGCGTCGTCCACCAGTTCGTCTACCCTGAACTGGTAATACCGCAAGAGCCAGTCTGCCTGATACAAGCGGTTCTCGCGCACCAGCGGAGGCTGTTTCAGCAAGGGCAGGCGTTTGTCGTACGTGTTCACCGCCACATAACCCGAATAGTAAACCCGCTTCATCGTGGGCTGGCGGTAGAGCGCCGACGATACGCTGAGGATATCCTTGTCGGTCTCGTCGGTGGCACCCACAATCATCTGCGTGCTCTGCCCTGCCGGCACAAAACGCGGGGCATGGCGGTGCAGCTTACGCTCTTCCGCACTTTCCAGCACGCCCTGCTGAATGTACTTCATCGGCAAGTACACGCTACGATGGTCTTTCTCCGGAGCCAGCAGCTTCAGATTCCGCTCGGTAGGGATTTCCAGGTTCACGCTCATACGGTCGGCATACAGCCCCGCCTCGTGCACCAGCTCCTGACTGGCACCGGGGATACTCTTCAAGTGGATATAGCCGTTGAAACGGTGCTTCACCCGCAGGTCTTTCGCCACCCGCACCAGCCGCTCCATCGTATAATCGGGATTGCGCACCACGCCTGAGCTAAGAAACAACCCCTCGATATAATTGCGACGGTAAAACTCCATGGTCAATTCCACCAGTTCCGTCACCGAGAGCGTGGCACGCGGGATGTCGTTGCTCACCCGGTTGATGCAATAGGCACAATCGTAGATGCAATAGTTGGTCAGCATAATTTTCAGCAGGGAGATGCACCTCCCGTCCTCGGCAAAGCTATGGCAGATACCCACACCGCCCACGGTATTGCCCACACCGCCCTTCGTATTGCGACGCACCGTCCCGCTCGACGCACACGACACGTCATACTTAGCCGACTCGGCAAGCACCTTCAGTTTATGCAACACCTGTTCGTTCATCTCTTCCGTTATTTAGAATCATTTCAAATTCAAAGATAACAAGAGTTTCCCAGTTATGCAAACTTTTGCCAAGTTACTGTTCTTTATCCTGCTTTTTATCCTACAACACTGTCCACGTCCACATAGTAGTCTGAAGGATTGTTCCTATCCATGTAGACACGCACTTTCTTCTTGGGATTGATTTCATAACTTTCATACCAAAACGAAGCACTGCGAAATAAATGTATATGGCACTACCCCAAAAGATAAATTTCACTCATCTTGGTCATTATTCGGAAGTCCTCTGCGATGAAACACAACATCAGAGTCGTGTTCATTATCCTGAATCAAGAGGGCACAAGATTTATTTCCCTACCGACCTTGACATATCAGCTAAAAACATCATCGCCGATATGTTGATTTTTTAACGGACTATTGTAAAAACATTTGGCAAATAAATCAGTATCACAATATATAATCTGTGGTAAAAAAACAATCACAAAACACAGACAACCTGTTCAGGCAAATAGCCGCTCCGTATACGCCACTCCTGAGGATAAAGGTTATTTGCCCGATTGCCTATATTCTTGACTAATCCCAAAACCATTCCTTTATACCTTATTAATATATAGCCCTTAGGCATATCCGAAGGCAAAACTACCGATTCTTTCCGCAAATAAGCGATTGCCTGTTCATAGTTTACTTCTACAGAAGAAAATACGTCTTCACGACAAACAGACATTGCCAAAGAATGAGACGGTATCAAATCTTTTCCCTTGACTTCTGCCACCTGAATACCTCCATAAACCACATGCATTGTATCACGAAGCCGTTCATATATTTCCTGATAAGCCACCGGGAAAGCTGTTATTTTATTTTGACCGGCCACAAACGAATAGTCATCCGCCTGTTTTACCCATGCCTTGGCCTCTTTAGGTACAACCGACGGCTTACTTTTACCTCCCTTGCCCCGTCTTTCTCTATAAAGCTTGCCGCATGGGGCTGCATCCGTTTCTCCCGACTTGCGCAAGACCGCCATAAACAATCCCTCGCCTTCGGTGCGGTGAGGCAGGAAGCGATAGACAGGAAAATCTCTTCCAGCCAAATTGCCGGAAATGTTCCATCCGGGCTGCACTTCTACCGGAAGAACTTCCGCCCCCAGTTCCTCGGCGATCCATGCCACATTGTCCTCGTTTTCCTCACGATTGTACGTACACGTGCTGTACACCAACAACCCACCAGGCTTCAGGCAATGCCAGATATCACGCACAATGCGGCGCTGGCGTTGCCAACATAGCGTCACATTCTCCACACTCCACTCTTCTACCGCCACGGGGTCTTTCCGGAACATGCCTTCGCCCGAACAGGGCACATCGGTCAAGATAACGTCGAACAACTCGCCCAACGGCACAAAATCCGCCGGATCATTATTCAAGACCACCGTACCGGGATGCCCCCACTTCGTCACATTTTCCGCCAGCACCTGCACCCGGTTGCGCATCACTTCATTCGCCACCAGCAGGCTTCCTTCGGGCAAGACCGAACGTGCCAGCGTAGACTTTCCTCCCGGAGCGGCGCAAAGGTCGAGCATCACCACCGGCTCGTGTACATATTGCGTCAAGACCTGCTCGAGAAACATCGAGGAAGCTTCTTGCACGTAATAGCATCCGGCATGAAACAAAGGGTCGAACGTGAATGTAGGACGGGAAGCCAGGTAATAGCCCGACCCGCACCACGGCACCTGACGCCCGCCGGCAGGCACGACATCCGTCTTCAAACGGTTCATACGAATACTGACCGGAGGTTCCTTGGCAAGCGCTTCACGAAAAGCGGCAAACTGCCCTTCACCCAGCAAGCCGCCCGTCCGGGTTATAAAATCGACAGGAAGATTCATAAGCATCTATTCTAATAATGAACGGCAAATTTAAACAAAAATCGCGAGATTATCCTCAATACAAGAGAGGATTCAAGCATGCGTTTTGACGAACATAAGTGAGTCGGCCGTTTCACATAAGTAACTCGCGCGTTTCACCTAAGTGAGTCAGCCCTCTCACTTATGTTCGTTTGCGAGAGCTTTTGGGCAATCTTTGAAAAAGAATGTTTGCGCATTCGGCCGAATCTGATTACCTTTGCCCAAATTTCAAGCAAACACGACAAGAATGAAACAATACTTAGACCTACTCAGACGCATCCGCACCGAAGGCGTGCAAAAGCATGACCGTACGGGAACGGGCACTATCAGCATATTCGGACACCAAATGCGCTTCAACCTTGCGGACGGATTCCCGCTGGTGACTACCAAGAAACTGCATCTCAAGTCCATCATCCACGAACTGCTTTGGATGTTGAGCGGAGACACCAACGTGCATTACCTGCAAGAAAACGGCGTGCGCATCTGGAACGAATGGGCGGACGCGGACGGAAACTTAGGACACATCTACGGATACCAATGGCGCTCATGGCCCGATTACGAAGGAGGGGTTATCGACCAGATAGCGGAAGCCGTAGAGACCATCAGACACAATCCCGACTCGCGGAGGATTATCGTCAACGCATGGAACGTGGCGGACCTGAAAAACATGAACCTGCCGCCTTGCCACATGTTCTTCCAATTTTACGTGGCGGACGGAAAGCTGAGCCTGCAAATGTACCAGCGCAGTGCCGATTGTTTCCTGGGCGTACCGTTCAACATCGCCTCGTATGCCCTCCTGCTCCAAATGATGGCGCAAGTGACAGGGCTGGAAGCCGGTGAGTTCATCCATACGTTAGGCGACGCGCACATCTACCTGAACCACTTGGAACAAGTAGACCTGCAACTGACCCGTGAGCCTCGCCCGCTCCCGAAAATGAGATTGAACCCGGACGTAAAGGACATCTTCGGCTTCAAATATGAAGACTTCGAACTGACCGATTACAATCCGTGGCCGCATATCGCAGGAAAAGTATCTGTATAATAGAACTCACCACAGATTACACAGATTTTATAAATTAATGATTTTAATCTGTGTAATCTGTGGTAAAAAACATCAACCAACCATGATTACCATCATCGCAGCTATCAACAAAAACCGGGGACTCGGTTTCGAGAACAAATTGCTTTATTGGTTGCCCAATGACCTGAAACGCTTCAAGGCATTGACCACGGGACACACCATCATTATGGGACGAAAGACTTTCGAATCGTTTCCGAAAGGGGCATTGCCCAACCGGAGAAACATCGTACTAAGCAAAGGTGACCACAACTTTCCGGGTGCCGAATGCTTTCACTCGCTGGAAGAAGCCCTGATGCATTGCTGCAAAGAAGAAGACATATATATTATAGGTGGAGCCGGCTTGTATGCCGAAGCCTTGGCTATCGCCGACCGGCTTTGCCTGACCGAAATAGAAGATGACAAGAAAGAAGCGGACGTATTCTTTCCGGAAATCGACACGACCCACTGGAAAGTGGTGAACCGGGAAACGCATTCCGTTGACGAAAAACATGCCTACGCATACAGTTTCGTAGATTATGAGAGAGGTTAACTAGGTCCATCCGCTGTAAGATTAATAATCTTCAGGCTGCAAGATTATTAATCTTACACCAGACGAAGTTATCAGGTACCGTAAAATAGTTTCTTTGCATTGCCATACCTGCATATTTTTTAGGGTGTAAAAATACTGTTTTATCAGGTAGTTGCAAGTTTGCAAAATGCAGAAAATCAGAGAAGTATGACACAAACAGGTGGACTTTGTTCCGATGGAAATCAAGTCCACCTATTTCACCTGTTTTTATTGCCCCATTTTGCCCCGAAATGCAGGTGGGAGATAAAAGAAAAACCGCTGATAATGATTGATTATCAGCGGTTCTCATTGTTTTGCTTTTTGTTTGAGTGATCCGCTTGGGGCTCGAACCCAAGACCCCAACATTAAAAGTGTTGTGCTCTACCTGCTGAGCTAGCGAATCAAACCTGTTTGCCATCATTCCTGATTGCGTGTGCAAAGGTATAACTTTTTTCCGAATCTGCAAAGGATTCTTCAAAAAAAGTACAAATATATTGCCTTTTTGGCTAAATATTCCTCAATAAAATGCCTGACAGATTGATTAGTTTTCGATTTTTCCCTACATTTGGCAAGATATTTGTAACGTTTCTGACGAAACCATATGATTTAAAGAATATAACACTTATGATGTACTGGATTTTATTTATTGCCATTTCCCTTATCAGTTATTGGGTACAGGCTAACTTGAAACGAAAGTTCGACAAGTATTCACACATTGCGCTAACCAATGGAATGACAGGCAAAGAGGTTGCTGAAAAAATGCTACGCGACAATGGCATCTACGATGTCCGGGTTACCAGCACACCGGGTATGCTCACCGACCATTACAATCCTGCCAACAAAACCGTCAATCTCAGCGAAGGGGTCTATAACACGTGCAGTGTAGCCGCAGCAGCCGTAGCCGCACACGAATGCGGACACGCCGTACAACACGCACGGGCCTACGCTCCGCTTCAGATGCGTTCGGCGCTAGTACCCGTGGTGCAGTTCTCTTCTTCCATCGTGCAATGGGTGTTATTGGCAGGAATGTTCCTCATCAATACGTTCCCCCAACTGATGCTTATCGGCATCTGCCTTTTTGCGATGACCACGTTGTTCAGCTTTATCACCTTGCCGGTAGAAATCGATGCAAGCCGACGTGCCCTGGTATGGCTGAAAGGGGCAGGCATCACCAATGCCTATAACCAGACTCAGGCTTTCGATGCCTTGAAATCGGCGGCATATACCTACGTAGTGGCTGCATTGGGGTCGCTTGCCACATTGATTTACTACGTGTCGATTTTCACCAACCGCCGCTAGTAAAGATATTTTGCGAGTTCCTATTTTGCCTTTTACAAATTACGGCTGCTTATGGCTACAAAATGGTAATCAGTAAATGGTAAATGATAAAGGTTTTTTCCGTAATTTTGCGACCACAAACTTTTAAAACCGATTTATTATGGCAACAAAACCAGGCATTCCGAAAGGAACCAGAGACTTTTCGCCCGTGGAAATGGCGAAACGTAATTATATATTCGATACCATCCGCAAGGTATTCCACCTCTATGGGTTCCAACAGATAGAAACCCCCTCTATGGAAAACCTTTCTACGCTGATGGGCAAATATGGCGAAGAAGGAGACAAACTGCTCTTCAAGATACAAAACTCGGGAGACTACTTTTCGGGACTTACCGATGAGGAGCTGCTCTCACGCAACGCGGCCAAGCTGGCAAGCAAATTTTGCGAAAAAGGATTACGCTATGACCTTACCGTTCCTTTTGCCCGCTACGTGGTAATGCACCGCGAAGAACTGACATTCCCTTTCAAACGCTTCCAAATTCAGCCCGTATGGCGTGCCGACCGACCGCAGAAGGGACGTTACCGGGAATTTTACCAATGTGACGCCGATGTCGTGGGAAGCAACTCACTCCTGAACGAGGTAGAACTGGTGCAGATGATTGATACCGTATTCACCCAATTCGGTATCCGTGTCGCCATCAAGATTAACAACCGCAAAATCCTGAGCGGTATAGCCGAAATCATCGGCGAAGCGGACAAGATAGTAGACATCACCGTAGCCATCGACAAGCTGGACAAAATCGGACTAGACAATGTCAATGCCGAACTTGCCTCAAAAGGTATCCCACAAGAAGCCATCGACAAGCTTCAGCCCATTATCCAGCTGAGCGGAACAAACGAAGAAAAGCTCGACACCCTGAAACAGGTGCTCGCCGCCAGCCAGACAGGAATGAAAGGCATCGAAGAAAGCGAGTTTATCCTGAAGACACTTGCCGGACTGAATATCCGTTCGGAAGTGGAACTTGACCTCACTCTGGCACGCGGCCTGAACTATTACACGGGTGCCATCTTCGAAGTGAAAGCCCTTGACGTACAGATAGGAAGCATCAGCGGAGGCGGACGATATGACAACTTGACAGGTGTATTCGGCATGGAAGGTGTATCGGGCGTAGGCATCTCATTCGGTGCCGACCGTATTTATGACGTTCTGAACCAGCTCGACCTGTATCCGAAAGATGCATCGGCTGGCACACAAGTGTTGTTCGTTAATTTCGGTGAAGCAGAAACTGCTTATGTACTTCCGATTCTCGCGAAAGTGCGTGCGGCAGGCATCTCTGCCGAGATTTATCCCGACAGTGCCAAGATGAAGAAACAGATGAGCTACGCCAATGCCAAAGCGGTCCCTTTCGTAGCCATCGTGGGTGAAAACGAAATGCAGGAAGGCAAAGTAACACTTAAGAATATGGCGACCGGAGAGCAGGCTTTGATCACTCCGGACGAGTTGATTGCCTCTTTCTGATAAAGTTGACAAGGTAACAAGTTGACTAGTTGACAAGGTTTTAGAAAATACCAGTAGATAAAAGGAGTCAGAAGGAGTTAAATGCCAATAGCACAAAAGTATTGGCTTCCAACTCCCTTTAACTCCTTGCCGGCTAAATGCGGACATTCATTTCACATCATCCGGTTGATGCCAGCACGACTGTTTAAAGCCTTGCAGCCCAGTCACCTCGTTACCTCATCGCTTGAAACTTTCAATTGCTTTTTCGGTGTAATCCCTAACTCTTTCAGCATCTCCGCCTGGCGGATGACGTTGCCTTTTCCTTCCGAGAGTTGTCCCAATGCCGTGTCGTATGCCGAAGAAGCCGCTTTCAGCGTATCCCCTATCCGTTCGAAAGTCTCGGTAAACCCTACCAGCTTCTCATAAAGTGCAGTGCCACGACGCACAATTTCCTGAATGTTCTTCTCCTGATATTCCCGCTTCCATAAGTCGAGTGCCAACCGGAGCGCAGCTATCAAGTTGGTAGGACTCATCAGCACCACCTTCTTGCGGTAGGCATAGTTCCACAGGTCAGGATCCGCCTGCAGGGCAAGCACATAGGCAGGCTCGTTGGGGATGAACATCATCACGAAATCCAGCGAGGCGATGTCGTAGCGCGAATAATCCTTACGGCTCAGCTCATCGATGTGGGCACGTACCGATGTCAGGTGCGCCTTGAGCAGACGCTCCTGCTCCTCGCGGTCTTCGCTTACCACATAAGCGGCGTAAGCGGTGAGCGACACCTTCGAGTCGATGATTACGCGGCGGTTATCGGGATACATCACCAGCACATCAGGCTGGAGCCGCTGCCCTTCTTCGTTGCGTACAGGATTCCCCTTCTCATCTTTCAAGAACTCTTGGCGGAAATATTCCTCGCCCTCACGCAGTCCTGAGTTTTCCAGAATGGTTTCCAACACCATTTCCCCCCAATTACCCTGCATCTTCGAGTCTCCTTTCAGTGCACGGGTCAGGTTGTTGGCATCATCGCTGATTTGCTTGTTCAGCTGCACCAGCTCCTTGATGCGGTCTTCCAGCGAGAAACGTTGTTTCGATTCTTTGTCATAAACCTCTTCCACCCTATGCCTGAACTCCTTCAGATTGTCACCCAAAGGCTTCAGCAAGGCTCCCAAGCTTTCTGCGCTCTGGCGGTTGAATGCCTCAGCGCGCTGGCGGAGTATCTTGTCAGCTAAGGTTTCAAACTCCAGTGCCGAGCGTTTGTGCAGGTCTTCCATCTCGCGCTTCTGCTCTGCCAGCCTTTCTTCGGAACGGCGGCGTTCGGCTTCTATCAATTCGTGAGCGTGCATTTCCTGCATCTTCAGCTGTACTTCCAGTGCCGCACCTTTCCGCGATGCAAGCAGCCAGCCTGCCACGCATCCCACGACAAGCCCGATAATCAAATATAGTATTTCCATACAAACAAGTTTTTTTACGGAGAACAAAGATAACAATTTCATTACAATCGTTACAATTGTTACAATTACAGTTAATCGAAAATCGTTTTCGAGTCATCCGGAATGAAAAAGAAAGAATTATCTATTTATATACTATATTATATATAATATATATAATATAAATTTTATAGCCACTTTTATCCCGTACGAATAAAACCGTTTTAAAATAACTGTAATTGTAACAATTGTAACGCCCCCTTACAAAACTTACAAATGACAAATGCTACATTGAATTTTCAAAAGCCGGTGATACAATTGGCGGCATTGTCATTTCTGCTGGAATTGTAAGGATGATAACCGTAAGGAGTTTAAATAAGTTTAAAGCGCTGCCGGGACTTAAGCCAACAACGCTGATTTTTGTGTACTTTCGCACTGATTTTTAAAAGTTCAGAACAATGGAATTAAAAAGGAGCAAGGCAGAGTGGATGCGCCGCTATGCCAGTTTTGTCGTTATTCTTTTTGTCATCGCCTTGGGCACCTCGTTGTCTATCCGCGCCAATCTCGGGTCATCACCTATATCCGCCCCACCCTATATCCTCTCGCTGATACCGGGGATGAAGATGACGATGGGCCAGCTCACCATCTGCATGCATGTGTTCTTCATCTTGATTCAGATGCTGCTCTTGCGCAAGGATTTCGAGAAACGCCAGTACACCCAGATTTTGGTTTCTTTCCTTTTCGGTTTCTACACCGACCTCACCATGTGGCTCACCGCGCCGCTACAGGTGCCTTTCGAGCTCAATCCGGTGGCAGGTTACCCGTTGCGTTTCATCGAACTGCTCGCCGGAGGTGCCATATTGGCATTCGGCATCGCCTGCGAGGTGCGCTGCGACTCGTTGATGCTTGCCGGCGAAGGGCTTCCGCTTGCCATCTCCCGTTTTCTCAGAAAAGATTTCGGCAAGGTGAAAATCTGTTCCGACACCTGCTTAGTATGCATCGGCACCGTTTTCATGTTCGTCTATTTCGGGCACTGGAGCTGGAAGATGGTGGGCGTAGGCACGTTGGTATCCATGTTCTACGTCGGAATCATGGTACGGGTATTCTCGCCTCACCTCCAGTGGTTAGACCTGATTTTCATCCCCAAAGGCGAGCGCCGGAAAGCTGCCCCACAAACCAGCGACGAGTGGAGAGGCAACCACGTCATCACCATCGCGCGCATGTACGGGAGCGGAGGCGACGCCGTAGGTGCGGAAGTGGCACGCCGCCTGGGATGCCCCTGCTACAACCGCCAGCTCATCGACCAGACGGCACAACAGATGGGATATTCCGCCGACTTCGTGGCACAGAACGAGCAAACCCTTTCCACCTCCCGCCTGTGGGAAATGATATTTGCCGACAGCGGCATACCGGCATCCATGAACCCCTCGAAAGAAGACGCCATCTACGTCAGCCAGAGCCGGACTATCCGCGGGTTGGCGCACAAAAGCCCTTGCGTCATCATCGGCAGGTTAGGAAACTGGATTTTGCGCGATGACCCGCACGTGCTCCGTGTCTTCATCATGTCGGGACGGGACTTTGCGGTCAAGCAGCTTGCCGACAAACTCCACCTTTCGGCAACAGATGCCGCCAGAAAAATCGAACAGGTCAACACCGGACGTGCCAACCACTATTGGCACTACACCGGCAAGCAATGGACCGACATCAATGGCTACGACCTGATTATCAACACCGAGCGGACCGGAATCGATGGAGCCGTAGACATGATTCTGCGTGCCGCAAGGCAGATAGCCTGAACCGGCAAGGCATATAAGTGCGCCGCCCGATGTACCTATATGCATCTGTCCGCGCAGCTATGTGGCAGACATCATGCTGACAGAATGTCAGAAAAACACTTTGGCACGGTTTTGGTAGAGAGAAAGGTGGCTTGCATGGACAAGCCCGATAGAATTTAATGAATAACGTATAAAAATATAAACATTATGAACATTAAACCATTAGCAGACAGAGTGCTAATTCTTCCGGCACCTGCAGAAGAAAAGACAATCGGTGGCATCATCATCCCCGATACAGCAAAAGAAAAACCGTTGCAAGGTGAAGTTGTAGCCGTAGGCAATGGCACAAAAGACGAAGAAATGGTCCTGAAAGCAGGCGACCAAGTATTATATGGCAAATATTCGGGCACAGAAATCGAACACGACGGTGTAAAATACCTGATTATGCGTCAAAGCGATGTGCTCGCCGTACTCAATTAATAATGAATAATGAACAATTAAAAACGAAGAATCATGGCAAAAGAAATACTTTTCAATATTGATGCCCGCGACCAGTTGAAGAAAGGCGTGGACGAACTGGCAAATGCCGTAAAAGTGACACTGGGTCCGAAAGGACGTAACGTCATCATCGAAAAGAAATTCGGTGCTCCGCAAATCACGAAAGACGGTGTAACCGTAGCAAAAGAAATCGAACTGGCAGACGCTTTCCAGAACACCGGCGCACAGTTGGTGAAATCTGTAGCTTCGAAAACCGGCGACGATGCAGGCGACGGTACAACTACCGCAACCGTACTGGCTCAGGCTATCGTAGGCGTAGGACTGAAGAACGTAACCGCCGGTGCCAACCCGATGGACTTGAAGCGTGGTATCGACAAAGCCGTAGCGAAAGTCGTTGAATGCATCAAGGCTCAGGCTGAAACCGTAGGAGACAACTATGACAAGATAGAACAAGTAGCTACTGTATCTGCCAACAACGACCCGGTTATCGGTAAACTGATTGCCGACGCTATGCGTAAGGTTTCGAAAGACGGTGTCATCACCATCGAAGAAGCCAAAGGTACCGACACCACCATCGGCGTTGTAGAAGGTATGCAGTTCGACCGTGGATATCTGTCTCCTTACTTCGTAACGGATACAGAAAAGATGGAATGCGTAATGGAACGTCCGTACATCCTGATTTACGATAAGAAAATCAGCAACCTGAAAGACTTCCTGCCTATCCTCGAACCTGCCGTACAGAGCGGACGTCCTTTGCTGGTTATCGCAGAAGATGTAGATAGCGAAGCCTTGACCACATTGGTTGTCAACCGCTTGCGTGGCCAGTTGAAGATTTGTGCCGTTAAGGCTCCGGGCTTCGGCGACCGTCGTAAAGCCATGCTGGAAGATATCGCTATCCTGACGGGTGGTGTTGTCATCAGCGAAGAAAAGGGTTTGAAACTGGAACAAGCCACTATCGACATGCTGGGTAGCTGCGAAAAAGTTACTATCACAAAAGAAAACACAACCATCGTGAACGGTGCCGGTGACAAAGACAACATTTTGGACCGTATCAACCAAATCAAGGCTGAAATCAAGAACTCTACTTCCGACTATGACAAGGAAAAACTTCAGGAACGTCTTGCCAAATTGTCGGGCGGTGTAGCCGTGCTTTACGTAGGTGCAGCCAGCGAAGTGGAAATGAAGGAAAAGAAAGACCGTGTAGACGATGCTTTGTGCGCGACACGTGCGGCTATCGAAGAAGGTATCGTTCCGGGCGGTGGCGTAACCTACATCCGTGCCATCGATGCACTGGAAGGCTTGAAGGGTGACAATGCCGATGAAACTACCGGTATCGAAATCATCAAACGTGCCATCGAAGAACCGTTGCGCCAGATTGTTGCCAACGCCGGCAAGGAAGGTGCAGTAGTTGTTCAGAAAGTACGTGAAGGCAAAGGTGACTTCGGCTACAATGCACGCACAGACGTTTACGAAAATCTGCATGCCGCAGGCGTGGTAGACCCTGCCAAGGTAACCCGTGTAGCATTGGAAAATGCGGCTTCTATCGCCGGTATGTTCCTGACTACAGAATGTGTCATCGTAGATAAGAAAGAAGACAAGCCCGAAATGCCGGCACCCGGAATGGGAGGCATGGGTGGCATGATGTAATATATCTCTTACCCGATAAAAAGAAAGCGGGGGTACGTAAAAGTGCCTCCGCTTTTTTTGTGTTTTTCACTGAACCGCAGATTAACGCAGATTTTCGCAGATAATATTGCAAGAAAGACTCTGTAAAAATAAAATAATCCGTGAAAATCTGCGTTAATCTGCGGTTTTCTTCGTACTTTTAGGGACACGAAACTTAAACCTGAAAGCTTATGACGAAAGAAGAATTGATGCGCAAAGCTATAGAACTGTCGATACGCAATGTAGCCGAAGGAGGAGGCCCCTTTGGAGCCGTCATCGCACGCAACGGGGAAATCATCGCCACAGGTACCAACCGAGTAACCCCCGACCACGACCCTACCGCCCATGCCGAAGTAAGCGCCATCCGTGCCGCTTGCCGGAAACTGGGGACATTCGACCTGAGCGGATGCGAAATCTACACCTCGTGCGAACCTTGCCCCATGTGTCTGGGAGCCATCTATTGGGCGCATCTGGACCGCATGTATTACGGAAATGACAAACACGATGCCGCCCGTATCGGATTCGATGACGCATTCATCTACAAAGAACTGGAACTGAATCCTGAAGACCGCCGCCTGCAAGCGGAACGCCTCTTGCCCGAAGAAGCCCTCAAAGCTTTCACCGACTGGGAAAATAAAACGGACAAAACAGCGTACTAATGATTAATGTGATAATGTGATAATGTGATAATGTGGCAATGTGATAATGTATTCTCACATTAGCACATTATTTATTAGCACATTATTCATTAGCACATTAATCATTATTCATTAGCACATTAACAAAAAAGGTTGCAAAGCTCTACGCCCTGCAACCTCCATTATTCATTCCATTTTCATTTACTTTTTACTACATTCAAAAAAATCCTAATCTTCTGTCAACGTGTCATGTCTTCCCAGATACGCACATTGTTGTTCTTCATTTCCAGAAGACCTGTTACAAGAATTTTTTTCATCCTTTTAAGCATACTAGTTATCCTGTTTTTATGTTTTACGACACAAAAATACAGGTTTACGACATATGTTATTATATTTAAAAGCAGTTTTTCGCATTCTTCTCGCAAATTCTTGATATAAATCAAAAGTCGTTGATTTTTCTTGGAAACTATACCATCAAATAAAAAAAGATTTAAAAGCCAATGAATGTCGGGATTAATTCGTAACTTAACCCTCGAAAACAACAAATATACACCTTTATGGTAGACATCTATTGCAAAAACAACAATTCCACCCAAAGTTTTCCCGAAGGGAGCAGTTTGCTCGACATCTATAACGGTTTCGGACTGGATATGCCTTATGGCGTGGTAAGCGCCAAGGTAAACAATAAAGTAGAAGACCTGAACTTCAGAGTATACTATAATAAGGATGTCGAGTTCCTCGACATCACAAATCCTTCAGGAATGCGCACTTACTTCCGCTCGTTGTGTTTCATTCTGGTCAAGGCGGTAGAAGAACTCTATCCTCAAGGAAGCATCTCGCTGGAGCATCCTGTATCAAGAGGTTATTATTGCGATTTGCATCTGGACCGTTCCATCGGACTAGACGATGTGATTCGCATCAAGCAGAAAATGCAGGAAATCATTGCAGCAGACATCCCTTTCCAGCGCATCGAGTGCCACACCAGACAAGCGGCCGAAATGTTCCTCCAGCACGGGATGATGGACAAGGCAAAACTCCTCCGCAGCTATGACCAGTTATACACATTTTACTATCGGCTGGGAAACACGACGGATTGCTATTACGGAAGCCTCGTCCCCAGCACCGGATACATCCGTTTGTTCGACATCGTAAAATACTATGACGGACTACTCCTGCGCATCCCTAACCGGAAAGACCCTACCCGGCTGGAAGAAGTGGTAAAGCAAGAAAAAATGCTGGAAGTATTCCAAGAATACCATCGCTGGAACGAGATCTTAGGCATCGCCACCGTAGGCGATTTCAATATCGCGTGCCAGAAAGGGCTTGCCACCGAGCTGGTCAATGTATCCGAAGCACTTCAGGAAAAGAAAATCGTCCGCATCGCCGATGAAATCACCCACCGTGACCAGAACGGGGAACGTGTCAAACTGGTCCTGATTTCGGGACCGTCCTCATCGGGAAAAACCACCTTCAGCAAGCGCCTGAGCGTACAGCTCATCACCAACGGCATGCGCCCTTACCCTATCTCGCTGGACGATTATTTCGTGAACCGCGACGATACCCCGTTGGACGAAAACGGGAAGCACGATTTCGAATCATTCTATGCCCTCGACCTGCCTTTTTTCGAATCGCAATTACAAGATCTGATAGCCGGTAAAGAAATTGAACTTCCACGCTTCAACTTCGTGACAGGGAAACGGGAAATGAGTGGCAGGAAACTCCGTATCAATGACAACATGATTCTGATACTGGAAGGCATACACGCACTCAATCCCGAACTGACACGCCACATTCCGGAAGCGAACAAATACAAAATCTATGTATCGGCACTGACCACTATCCAACTGGATAATCATAACTATATCCCAACGACAGACAACCGGCTCCTGCGCCGCATCATCCGCGACTCGAAATACCGGGGAAGCAGTGCCGAGGATACCATCAACCGGTGGGAAAGCGTACGTGCAGGAGAAGAAAAGTGGATTTTCCCTTACCAGGAATATGCCGATGCAATGTTCAACTCCGCCCTTCTGTTCGAGCTTGCCGTGCTGAAAGACTATGCCGAACCCCTCTTACGCAAAGTACCGAACAATTGTCCGGCGTATTCGGAAGCCAACCGCCTGCTTCGTTTCCTGGGCTATTTTACGTCTATCCCCGATAATCAGTTACCACCCACCTCGCTCCTTCGCGAATTCTTGGGTGGAAGCAGCTTCAGATATTAATTCCCGCAGTGTGCCACCGTGCCCACTGTGGTGAGAATACTAATTTTACACATACTTTAAAACGATGAACGAAAGAAAATACACATTCGAAGTGTGCGCCAATTCGGTAGAAAGCTGTCTTGCCGCACAAGAAGGAGGAGCCCAGCGCGTAGAACTGTGCGCCGGCATCCCCGAAGGAGGGACTACCCCTTCGTATGGTGAAATCAAGACCGCACGCCGGATGCTCGACATCCGTCTGCATGTCATCATCCGCCCAAGGGGAGGCGATTTCCTGTATTCTCCCATCGAAGCAGAAACAATGCTGGAAGATATCCGCACGGCACGTAAGGCTGGTGCCGACGGACTGGTGTTCGGATGTCTCACACCGGAAGGCAACATCGACCTGGCACTGATGCAAAAACTGATGGAAGCCAGCGGAGACACTCCTGTCACCTTCCATCGTGCCTTCGATCATTGCCAGAATCCTTACCGGGCACTTGATGAACTGGTATCATTGGGAGTGACACGCATCCTTACTTCGGGCCAGCAACCCACCGCCCCTCAAGGTGCCCCTCTTCTCAAAGACCTGCAAGTATATGCCAAAGAGCGCATCATCCTTCTTGCCGGATGTGGCGTGAACGAAACAAATATCCGAAAGCTGGCACAAGACACCAGCATCCGGGAATTCCATTTCTCTGCCCGCGAGCAAGTGAAGAGCCGTATGCTTTTCACCAATCCAGAAGTCACAATGGGAAGCAAAGATGCAGACGAATATACCCGCGATGTCACTACATCCCGACGGGTACGGGCTACAATTGAAGCATTATGCGGAACACCGTATGACTAATCATTCAGACTGAAACGCCAAGCGCAACAACATGCAGGGTCTGTCACGTCGGGAAAGCATGAAATGCACTCGCACGAGATGCGCTCGTCAATGGTACGGGCGAAACCTGCATACTCTATCTCGCCTACTGGCTTGCAAGGATGGAAAGGCATTCCTTTCCGTTCGCGTGCCCGTTGCACCCGGCATTCACGGGTACGGTACACCAATGTTTTCCTTTCGGCATCCATGATGATATCCGCCTCATTCAGATTCGCATAAAAACGGCATTGCAAGGCACGGGCAAGCCCTTCTAAGCCGGCCCGTTCGGGCAAGCCCAAGAACGCCTTGATGCGCTTGGCTTCAATCACGGTAAACCTCCGCCAAGCCTCGGCATCGTGATGCATCGCCTCGTCCATCCCACGCATCCGCTCTACCGACTGAAACCACACGCCGTCCATCGCCAGCCAGTTCTTCGAATAATCTTCTATCAACCGTATCAACTCTTCTTTGGAGAGTGAAAGCAAAAATTCGTTTTTCATTATGCTTCTTTTTAATGAATCCCGCATCTTGCCAATTAACTTGTAGGGGCAGGGTTTGCCTGCCCGAAAACATCCACGTGGACGCATACGAGCGGGCGAACCCCGCCCCTACATTGGCTAATTGCGGAATATATCAAAATAGTAAATAATGCCAATCAGGAGTTAAAAGGAAGTTATCTTCCGCTGGGCGGGCTGGGAGTTAGATGCCAATACCCCTTGCACTGTTTTCAGAGACAGGACTATTGGACTTTAACTCCTCAATGAAGTGATAACTCCTGTGAAACTTAACTACGTTTAACTCCTGATTCGCATAAATAGTAAATTATCAAATCGTAAATTGACTAATCTGTGGTGAAAACCAATCTTTTTACAACCCATGAACCGTATGCAAGAGCTGGTCGCCCATGCCGATGGTATAGCCATGCGACTCGAATACCACACGGTTGAACGTATCGGCTACGATGAAAACCGGAAGACGGGTGCCAGCCTGAAGCTTCATCTCCTGCCGGATAGCGGCCTCTATGCTTCCGTCAGCATCAATACCGAAAACTACGGTCGAAGGCAAGCCTTCTATCGGAGCCGACTGATATTTCTCGTATGCGGCACGTGAGGGGAAAAGCAACACAATCTTCCGTCCCCATTTCTCCAGTTCCGAGGCTTTGGCGGCGATGTCCTTCAAGGCATGGTTGGTAGGCTCATCACCCACGCCTAAAATGCCCACAATGAAATAGCCCCTGCCCGTGGTGAGCAAAACCGAAGTCTCCCCGCCTTCCGGAGTCTGGAACTTGGATTCCGAATTGAAGCTGCCTATCACACTGACCGCCTCCTCACTCTCACGCATCACCAGTCCTGCATCGGTTTCCTTATCCTGCTCCACGCCAAAGAAAGACACTTGCGCCAGCACGCCTCCCTTAGCCAGACGGGTGCCGGACACCAGCATGTAATAGCCTGCCGGAACCGGGACCGGTTCTTTGAACAACTTGCTCCAAGGCTCGAAATCGGGATAAACCTGCAAGGCAAACCCTTCCCCATCGAAACGGGACAAGGAGAAATGGCGTGCATACGACGGGTCGCCCAGACGGGGTATCGGCGTATAGTCCAGCTTCAGCGTGCCTTCCGCCACTTGTTCCGAACGCCCGCTTTCGAAATCTACCGCTACATCCTTGCCGTTCTCCTTATATAATACATATCCCGTCACACGGTCTATCCATGCGGGAATGCCGAGCGAACGTGCCACCGCTACAAAGAACGTGTTCCGCGAAGTCCGGTCTGCCATACGGCTTTTCCATACCCCTTCGGGAGAAATCACCGTACCCACCGTGCACAAGTCATCCCGGAGCATCAGGCTATCCTTGCACCATTCCACCAGTTCCAAAGGTTTCTCGCGGAAACGGGCGGCATCCGTTTCGGGTATCTCACGCTGGAAGAACGAACGGTAAGGAGTCAGCATTTCGTATCCGATGCGCGGAGCCAAGACCGTAGCCACATCCGCCAGCGAATCCGTATGATACAGATGGTCGTCCAGCACGCTTGCCTCCGCATCGCGCAAGTCTTTCTCGGCAAGTGTGCCCAGCAAATCCAGCGCACGATTCCGCATCTCCCGTCCTGCCGCTTCTTTCAAGAAAGCCTCTATCTCCGAAGCGTTTCCGCGCGAAGCCACGATATAGGGTGCAACCGCTTCTGCTTCATATCCCGTTTCCGAGGCAAAGGCACGAATCGCGTCCGCACTGGGGAAGGAAGCGATATACGCATGGCGGATGGAGTCTTCCCGGTTGAAACGGATATCGTTCTCAGCGCGTTGCTCCGGCGTGACTTCCGGAAGTGTCGGGTCACCTGCGGGAGGAACGATGTCAAGCGAGAACGAAAGCGTGTCGCCTACCTGATGTTCGAGCCGGAGTTTTACTTCCTTGTCTTTTCCGAAAGACACTTTCTGTATTCCGAACGCACGGCCTTTCACCGCCAGCACCACCATATCTCCCAGTCCGGCGGAAAGGCTTGCCCGTCCGTCCGCACCTGTCTTCTGGGATGAAACCGGATAAAACTCCGCATAGTTATAGATGCCAAAGCGCACGCAAGCATCTCCGACGGGCTTCCCGTCGATATCCGTCACGAGTACCGTTACCGGTGCGTTCTGCGCATAGTTTCCTATCACATTTATTTCGGTATAATTGGCGGTGGTGCGCATCACCTCTTCCGGTCCCTCGTAATAGCCGAACACCTTGGTGTGCATCAGCATGCCGCGGCTTGCCGGCTCGTTGAACCAGCCCAAATTAAGCACCGGCTCAGGCTCGCACGCTCCCAGGAAATACCATTTCCCGTCTACCCAAGCCTCTACCCACGCATGATTGTCGTCGGTATGTGCCCAGCGGGGCGTATAGACCTGCCGTGCCGGAATGCCCACCGAGCGGAGCGCAGCCACAAGGAAAGTAGACTCTTCTCCACAACGCCCGTAAGCCGTCCGCACCGTGGCAAGGGGCGAACTGGTACGCGTGTCCGAAGGCTGGTAATTCGCCTTCTCGTGGCACCAATGGTTTACCTCAAGCACGGCGTCATACATCGTCAATCCCTTCAGGCGGGGCATCAGTTCATCGTGGAACACCATCCGCGAGCGGTCGAGCGCCTCATTATTCACCCGCACCGGAAGAACGAAGTGCCGGAACACCTCATCCGGAATCGATTGTCCCCAGGCCGTCTCCTCGCGTGTGGCGAACGAGCTTCGGATGTTTTCCAGATAAAAGTTGCCCGAATAATCCGTAATATCGCCCACCGGCATATACGCATAAAAGAACATCAGGGCATCCCGTTCTTCAGCTGTCAATCCTTCATCATCGAACACACCGAAGAAATCCCCTTGTGAGAACAAAGCCTTTTTCGCTTCGAAATCCGCCTTCACTTGCTTCTCGAACGGAGATGTACATGCAGACAATAATGCACATAGCATACCGACACAAACTAATTTTCTCATAAGTCTTGCTTTTTATATTCCTCATTTCACAAAAACAACCTGTAGGGGCAGGGGTTGCCTGCCCTTGCTTTACTTGCCCTTCCAAATTCGCCACGCAGTGCGTGACCAATCTTGTAGGGGCGTATCGCATACGCCCTGAATACATCTACGCGGATTAAGTGGACGCATACGGGCGTATGCGATACGCCCCTACATAGATGTTTCCCCGTCACGCTGGATTTGCAATCCGCATCATCAACAAATGGCTCCGGATTGCAAATCTGGCGTGACTGAACAAAGATAAGGAAAAAACGATTCATTCTCAAATTTATTTCCTACCTTTGCGAAAGTTAATCAAATCCGGCTTATGGCAATACATTCAAGTCAAGTACAGACACAGACACAGCAACAAGTACAAACCTTGTCGCCCCAACAGATTTTAGCGGTCAAATTACTGGAACTCCCTACGGTAGAACTGGAAGAGCGCGTCCACGCGGAACTTCTGGACAATCCGGCACTGGAAGAAGGCAAGGAGCCTTCTGGAGACGACCTGCACGGCGATGAGGGGGAAGACTATGCCACCACCGACCAGGACGGCGAGCCCAACACCGATTATGGAGAAGATCTCTCATTGGGTGACTATCGTACCGAAGATGACATCCCCGACTACAAACTACAAGAGAACAACCGCTCAAAAAACGATACTCCCGAAGACATACCCTTCTCGGACAACGTCTCTTTTTATGAAACCCTGAAAGAACAGCTTGACATGCAAGCCCTGACACCCGAAGAAAAGCAATTGGGAGAATACCTTATCGGTTCACTCGACGATGACGGGCTTTTGCGGAAAAGCATTGACTCCATCATCGACGAACTTGCCATCTACCAAGGCATCAGCACCACACCCGAAGAAGTAGAACACGTTTTGTCTGTCATCCAGGACTTCGACCCCGCCGGAATCGGAGCAAGAAACCTGCAAGAATGCCTGCTCCTGCAAATCAGACGGAAAGAAGATTCACCCTTGAAACAAATCGAATACAACATTATCGACAAATGTTGCGATGACTTCACCAAAAAAAACAAAGACAGAATCTTACAAAGACTGAACATCACTGAAAAACAATACAACGATGCTGTAGCAGAACTGGTAAAACTCAATCCGCGTCCTGGAAGCTCAATGGGAGAAGCCATTGGGAAAAACCTGCAACAAATCATTCCCGACTTCATCGTTGAAACCGAAGACGACGGCACCATCAGCCTCAGCCTCAACAACCACAACGTACCCGAACTCCGGCTGAGCCGCGAATTCACCGACATGCTGGACGAGCATACGCGCAACAAAGCGAACCAAAGCAAGGAATCGAAAGATGCCCTCCTGTTCTTGAAACAGAAAGTAGACGCAGCACAAAACTTCATCAATGCCGTAAAACAACGCCAACAAACCCTGATGAGTACCATGCAGGCAATTATCGACCTGCAACGCCCCTTCTTCCAGGAAGGAGACGAATCGCTCCTCCGCCCGATGATACTGAAAGACGTGGCAGAACGTACCCATCTGGATATATCTACCATCTCACGCGTGAGCAACAGTAAATATGTGCAGACCAACTTCGGTATCTATCCGCTCAAATTTTTCTTCAGCGACGGATATACTACCGAAAACGGCGAAGAACTTTCTATCCGCGAAATCAAGCGTATACTGAAAGAATGTGTAGACCATGAAGACAAGAACGCACCCTATACCGATGACGAACTTGCCAATATACTGAAAGACAAAGGCTACCCCATCGCACGGCGCACTGTAGCCAAATACCGGCAGCAACTGAACATCCCTGTAGCACGACTAAGAAGATAAAAACAATGGAAGATACAAACATCCCCGACCAACTGACTTATCACGACCCCGTACAACGGAACCCTAAAGAAGAAAAAGACCCGTGGATAACGGCAGCCCGTATCCTGTCGGCTGTATTCACCCCCTTTATGGTCCCTTTCGTAGCCTTTGTCCTGCTCTTTCTCTTCACTTACCTGCGCATATTGCCACTCCAATACAAACTTATCGTGCTTGCCATAGTGTATTGTTTCACCATCCTCTTGCCGATGCTGAGCATATATCTGATGCAGAAAATCAACGGATGGTCTCTTCATGAACTAGGCAAACGCGAACGGCGCTATGTACCCTATATCCTTACCATCCTGAGCTATGTAGGATGCCTTATCACGATGTACCGTTATCATCTTCCCCGCTATATGGGCGGCATCATCGTGGCAACCTTGCTCTGTATGGTCATCTGTGCGCTTATTAATCTTAAATGGAAAATCAGCACCCACATGGCAAGCGGCGGCATGATGATAGGCGGATTGCTTTCATACAGTTTTATATTCCAGTTCAATCCTACGTGGTGGCTCTGCATCTTCATCCTGCTCACCGGCATGCTAGGCTCGGCACGCATCATCGTCCGCCAGCACACCTTGAATGAAGTGGGCGGAGGCTTCCTCATCGGACTGTTCTGTGGGATTATCGGAATATTGTTTATCTGAATCCGGCTCACTCCAGTTCCAATGCTATCACCGTATCAATATCCGTCGGTATTTTATCAAGCAAAAGCGTGTAACCTACACGGTTCTTTTCGTATTTCACGGGTGTTCCGTTTACGAAATAAAAAGCTTTCTTTACTTTCTTGCCGGTAAGCGGAAGAAACAAAGCCTTGTCTTGCAGGTTAAGGATGTGTACATAAAGCTTATTGCCTTTTTGGGTGGTGCCTCCCCAAGGATGCGGACCGACACATCCGCCACGTGTGCCATAAATGGTCTCACCGTAAACTTTCATCCACTCACCTATCTCCGCCAGACGTTGCAACGCCACTTCGGGCAATTCTCCATCGGGCTGCGGACCAATATTCAATAATAAGTTAGCATCTTTCACGGCTGCACCCACCAAGTATTGAATCAAGTCTTTAGCCGACTTATAGTTTTGGTCTGTAATCTTATACCCCCACATACCGTTCATCGTCTGGCAGGTTTCCAGAGGCAAAGAACTAATGTCTTGTCCCGAAAGTCCGGCTTTATTTTCTCCTGGAAGGTCACGTTCGAAGATTTGAATATCTTCTCCCGGAAAGGGTGTGAGGTGATGATTGTTAGCCACCAGGCAGGAAGGTTGCAATCGATGAATCAAAGCATATTGCTCATCCAATTCCCAATCAAAGCCGGGATTCTGATCCTGATCCCATACACCGTCGAACCAAATAGCACCGATAGGGCCGTAATGGGTCAGCAACTCAGTCAGCTGGTTGTTCATGAAAGTATAATAGCTCCTCCAGTTCCCTTTTGGGTTAGGACGCCCCGTTCCACGTCCCGTACGTCCCCATACCGCATCTTCACGGTACCAGTCGATATGCGAATAATAAAGATGTAAACCGATGCCCTGCTTACGACATTCATCGGCAAGCTCCTTCAGCACATCACGCTTGAACGGTGTGGCATCCACAATGTTATAATCCGAATATTGCGTATCAAACATCGAAAAACCTTCGTGATGACGTGTCGTAAAAGTAATATACTTCGCCCCCGATGCTTTAATGGCACTCACCCACCTGGCTGCATCAAACTTCGAAGGAAAAAATCCCCCAGCCAGCTTAGCGTACTCCTTATAGTTCAGGTTCTTGTTAGTCATGGTCCACTCACCTGTTGCCAGCATGGCATACAATCCCCAATGCAGGAATATACCGAATTTCTTGTCACGGAACTCTTGGCGGGCTTTCAAATTCTCTGCGGTAGGCTGATAAGTTTGAGCCTTAACGGAAAACATCAAACCGCACATCAATAAAAGCAATAAAAGTCTTATCCTCATAATAATTTCATTTGATATTGTCAAATCCATCTTGTACGCTTGCAGTTACCTGCAAAGTATTTATCCGATAATCCAACGGCTACCAAGTATGTACGAAATCAGTTTTGTTGTAACAAAACAACTGATAAACGTCAATAAAGTAACGAGTGGAATAGCAATGGACAAAAATAAAAAATATCGCTGAAAAAATCGAACGAAACAACAGATTAACGCGATAAAATAGCAATCAGAAGAAAATCACGGAAAAAATTAGAAGCTGTTTTGAATTTATCGTGCGATGATTTGGGATGAGTTTTTGAGGC